>Ga0182030_10026592_pt1 | contig 10462 bp, 7 predicted proteins | sample 812S3MmetaG_FD_121299 | JGI IMG/M metagenome (GOLD analysis project Ga0182030, IMG submission 121299) | Permafrost microbial communities from Stordalen Mire, Sweden - 812S3M metaG (Illumina Assembly) | ecosystem: Environmental > Terrestrial > Soil > Wetlands > Permafrost | place: Sweden... | reverse complement strand
TAGGCGGTAGCTTTCTTACCGATGCCGAAGCCATGATTAGCGTTTTTATGCATTTAGGTTTTGCCCCGGGGGGACATCGTGACGAACACAGTGACGGCAAAACCGCTGTTGGCTGCGGAGCTATTGATGGCATGCCTAGAATACTGGCAACCATGACAAACACCGACCTGGTAGATGACCATAAGCGTCTAACTGGACTAATTTTGGGAGATCAAAGGTTTAACAGGGATAATTATTTACAGGTTATGGGAGCCGCAGTACTTTTGAACGGCCGGTCTAAGGACTATTTTAGGGATTGTAAGGCAATAATCGATATACTTGAAAAACGCTCACGCAATAGCATAGCAACTCTTAAGGGCTATCACGAAGAATGCTTGGTGGCGGTCAATAAAGTGCCTGATACTACTCTTGCATCAAATAGGTTTGCTGAAGAGTTCGGCGGCATCCAAGCCTTCGGTTACGACTTGTGGCGCTCTATGCGAATGGCTGAAAAATTATTGCCTAAGCCCGAGCAAGCCCAAGACCGTGAACGTTTCGTGATGGCCCGGGTTATGGCGACGGTGGCCACCCTAATGGCATTAACCGATGGTACTCAAAGGTTGGTAATTCGCGATGTGGCTTCCGATACAGACGAACGGGCTGCGTAGACCTCTTTACAAACCGCGAAACTGAGTGTAGGCTTAAGTCATCAAATAAGTGGAGGTTCCAAAAATGTTTGGAAAACGAAAATTAGCGGCCTTATTGGCTGAGTTTTTGGGCGCCGGCGTGTTAACGCTGCTGGTGCTAAGTGTGCAACGTTCGACTATCGGTGTGCCGTTTTTTGTGGCAGCGGCAGCAGGCTTAACAGTTGCCCTGATGATGCTCGTCCTGAGTGACGCTTCAGAAGGACATTTTAACCCAGCTGTAACTCTGGGTATGTGGACGGTTCGCAAGGTTTCAACAGTTAGAGCTATCCTATATATCGCCGTGCAATTGCTTGGCGGTTGGGCAGCTTATGGCCTCTATCGCTACTACGCTAACAGCAGCCTACAACAAATTGGCGGCCATTATGCAGGTCGCATCTTAGTCGCTGAGTCAGTCGGTGCCGGCATCTTTGCCTTTGGCTATGCCGCAGCTGTTTACCAAAAAGTAAGCCCAGCTGTCCGAGCTTCATTTACCGGTTTGGCTTTCATGCTAGGTGTAATCGCTGCCTCATCGGCCGCTATCGGCCTGCTGAACCCAGCCGTTGCACTGGGCGTCCGCGCCTGGGTATGGGGAACCTATGTAGCTGGTCCGGTGATTGGCGCCGTCGTAGGAATCAATCTTTACGACCTGCTATTTGCCAAGTCAGGAACTGGCGTTGTTGCTGAAGGCATCAATCAGTCTTTCAACATGCCAGCCAAGTCAAGTAAGAAAAAATAAGTCCACAAATACTTGTACCGAAAAAGGGGCTCCTATGCACAAGGAGCCTCTTTTATTTTGCTGTCAGTAAGTCCGACTCAAAGGCCAGTATGCCGGCAAAATCCTGACTGTAATTGGTGCTGTCCGGAAAATTGAGCTGCATGACATGCTTCCAAACAGCTAAGATTAAACGTTCCAGTCGTTCTAGCTCGGCCTGCTCGGGCTCCAGTCCAAGACTTATCTGGCTGGGTTTTTCGGCCTCAACGTAGAGCATTTGAGCTTTAATTGACTTGAGCGAGCCAAAGCGAGCGCTTTGCTTCGTCAGCAAGCCGTAAAACAACAACTGAGTACGATGACGCCAAGCTTTGATGGCCTTGGTCTGGTCTTTGGTCGTAAAACTGGTAAGGGGTTTGCCGGTTTTATAGTCACTGATGAGTAGCTCCCTGTCCATCAGGTCAATCCGATCAAGCTTGCCATTTATTCGGGCGTCACCGATCATGATTTCGGCCAGCCGTTGTTCGGCCTGCCCGCCTTTGTTGAGTATCAGATGTTTTTCAGTGAATAACTTCGTTAGCAGTTGTTCGCCGCGGCGATAATAGCGCTCATAATCCAGCGGTGCCAGATGCTCGTCGCTGAGGGCGGCTTCAAAGCGGTCGATGACTGTAGGCAGCTCCAGGTTGCTAGTGTTAACCAGCCGCTGAGCGGTTTCCAGGGCAGCGTGGATGGCAGTGCCGTAACTGCCTTGAGCTGAGCCAGCCTTCGGCAAGTGTAGCAGGTGTCGTTCCATAAAACTGTTTGGCCCGGCTTCGGCGACGTTCAAGAAGTCAATTAGAGCGGTCGGACTGACGGAAAACTTATCTAGCCGCTCTTGTAATAGAGCCCGCTCGTCGTTGCTTTTAAGGCTTGGCCAGCGTAAGCCACTCTCGAGTATAGGTATGGGTTGCTCGAGCGGGTCGTTAATGACGCTTAAGGGCAGAGCCGATAACAGGGGTGTGGGCAGCAATTCATTACCGCGATCGTCCGTAAAGTAACTGGTGGCTACAAAAGTTCGGCGAGCGCGGCTGGCGGCAACGTACAACAGGCGTACATAATCGTCATATTTCTCGCCGTAAGATTGTAACTGTAAATTGGCTGGTGAAGCCCGGCCGCCACGCCGCGGTCGCCACATGCTTTCGATTCCATCAACCACGAAAACATTGTCAAACTCCAAGCCTTTGGCTCGATAAACTGTCAGCAGCTGCACCGCACGCTCGCCGCTCATGAACCATGATTCATCAGCGATTACCCGTTTGGTACTGAGGTTGAGCTGGATGAAACGGACAAAATCGGCCAGCGTGGCCTGACTGTCAGAAAATTCCTGAACCAGACCGCGTAGCAACTCGACAGCCGACAGCGTTTCCAGGTAGTCACTACTGAGCGGCCTAAGGCTCAAATAATACTCCCTGAATGGACTTAGCAAATACTCACCTTCTCGGAGGCCTAAAATGTATTCCAGAATTAGAGCGACGGGCTGCTCATGACTGATTCTGGCCAGCCAAACTAGCCAATTGCCGATTTGGTTGAGCTTTTCGTCGGCATGGTTCAACAGGCTGTCGAGCCAATCCGGCGAGCTGTAATTGGCCGATGCCAGGCGCCATAGTGTCTGCGGACTGAGCTGCCACATGGGATGGCGCACTAAGTCCGACAAACCAACATTTACGGTCGTCTTATCACCACCGGCAATGGCCACGGCCAACTCTGCTATCAAACACACCTGCTTGACGGCTTCATGCTCCAAAACATTGCTCTGCTGCTCATAACGAACCGGTATCTTAGCTTCCAGCAGTAGCGGTGCCATTTGTTTGAGGCTGTCGTGTCTGCGTGCGAGCACGGCTATGCTGTCCTCGCCGCTCTGCCATAGCTCTTTAATACGATTGGCAACGGCCAGTTGCTGATGCTGTCTGGTCGGATAACTAAGGTGTTGGATTTCGGTCTTACCCTTCGGAGCGTTTTTGGCAATCAAAGACTTGGTAATTCCAGGCTCGCGTTTGACTAAACGGTCTTCGGCCAGCTCGATAATTTGCTTGGCCGTATCCAGGATTGCCTGGGTTGAACGGTAATTATCTTCCAACATAATCAGCTGCGTGTCCGGATAGCTGCGGCGAAAGCTTAGCACATTATTGAGCTCGGCTCCATTGAAGGCAAAAATGGATTGGTCGTCATCACCAACAGCCATCAAGTTAGGCCGGTTATTGGCGGCATAATGATTGGCTACCAGGTTGGCCAGGCGCAGTTGGGCAGCATTGGTATCTTGAAACTCGTCAATCAAAACATATAAAAAGCGCTCCTGAATGTCGGCCAGCATGTCCGGTTCTTTTTGCAGCTGCTCCAAAACCTCAATCAGCATGTCCGAATAGTCATAATAGCCGCGCTGGTGGAGAGTCTCGCGGTAGCTTTCGTAAACATCGGCCACGGCCAGCCACCAGGCATTGCGCTTGCGCTCGGTGAACATGCCTTTTTTGCTATTAACGGTTTGAATCCAGCGCTTTTTCCACTTACCTGTTTCGGTGGTTTTGCCGGTCGGTTCATCTTGGGCAATGGCATAATCAAAGCTTTCTTTGATAACTGTGCTGAGCGGCAGCAGCAAACTAGCCGCCTTCAGCTTTTGTTCCGATAATTCACTAATCGCGGCCTGCAATTTAGGCAGGCTTTTGGCGCTCAGAGCGGGTGCCAACAGATCTTGGAGTCGAGGTTCTATTTTATTGATGTAAGCAAAATTTTGCTTTATGACGGTGCGTAGCTGATCCGGCGTCAGCCCAGCTTCCTTGGCTAGTTTGAGTCCTTCCTGCACATCTGTGAGCGCCGTAAAACTGCCGGCAAAAGTACTGGCCAGCGGATTATCGAGAGGTAGGCGCGCTAAAATGGTTTGAATGATTTCCAGCTGCACGGCGTCCGGCGCAACGCTCAAACGTGCACCATTCCAAAAATAATCCGGATATTGGTTCATGATCTCGGCCGCAAAGCTATGAAAGGTACGCACTGTAACATTTCGGCTGGTCGGGCCAATCAGCCGGTACAGCCGCTCGCGCATGTTAGTGGCGGCCTTGTTGGTGAACGTAAGGCAGAGTATGCCGCTGGCGTCGGTATCTGTTTTACGCAAAATGTTGGCTACCCGCATGCCGAGCAGCTGAGTCTTACCGGTGCCCGGTCCGGCCACCACAAGCATCGGCCCGTCGATAGTCTCAACCGCCTGTTTTTGCCTGTCGTTTAGCTCTTCATAGGCCGACTTAAACTCCGCATCCATGCCTCTATTGTACCCTTTTGATGACTTTGATTTTTTATTTAGTCAATTTAGCAAATATAACATATATACTATACCGACAGATTGGATATAACACATATGCTATATCGATGTTTCGGCTTGAATGAACTTAGTGAGCCGCGGCGGTGGTGCAGACCGCGCAGTCGTCATCGGTGGTGAATTCGCTGAACCACTGTTTAGTGGCTTTTGGCCAGGGCTCTAAGTCGTGGAAACCGCGAAGGTCGGCGGCCTCGCGCAGAACGTAGCCCAACCAACCGTAAAGTCTCACTGAACCCCAGATTACAGCCGCCCAGCGTGGACCAGCCGGTATCACGGTGACGGGCTGCTTAGCAATGTAACTGCGAAATTGCCTGCCGACAGCTCGACGTTTCAAATTTTCGGCCACGAACCCGCCGTCCAGCAGCGCGGTTTGTGCCATGCCGCTAAACGGTGTGTTTGCATTATCGCCGATTACGAAGATATTGTCTTCGGCCTGCAGATACACATCAACGGCGACTTTGCCACGGCCGGTAATAACAAAATGATTATCAGCGAAAAATGGGTGGTTGGTGACACCGGCCGTCCAAACGACAGTGTGGCTTCGAATCGGTTTGCCGTTGACCGTTAGCTCGTCAGCCGTTTCCCCTTGCACGGCGCTGCCAGTGTAGAGCTTAATGCCAAGGCGTTTTAGCTGACGGCGCACCAGTCGAGAGGTGTCTTTTGGCAGCCGCGGCAGTAGACGCGGCGCGGCTTCAATCAGATCAATGTGAATACTGCGCTCTGGCAAACCATGATTTTTGATAATCCGGCGCAAATAATCTGGCAGCGCGCCGGCCAGCTCAATGCCGGTCGGCCCAGCACCGACTATTACATAATTAAGATCCGGCTGCCGCTCGTCAATCAGTTGCCGGTGCAAATGAGCCTTGAAGCGTTGTACTTCGGCCTGAGACTTAATGCTATAAGCGTATTTATCAAGCCCGGTAATACCGAAATAATTGGTCACCACGCCCAAGCCAATAATCAAAGTGTCGTACGAGAAGGTTTGGCTGTCGGCAGTAGTGACGGTTTTGGCCTTGCGGTCTAGGACGGTAGCTGTCCCCTGTGCTATATTAACCGACTTGTCGGCAAAAATGTTTTTAAGAGGAATGCTGGAATTGGCTCGCTCGCCGCCAGTTGCCGTATGGTAAAGCGTTGGATAGTAGCGCAGGTCGGTGTCAACGCTCAGCAGTGTGACGTCAAAACTCGGATCGTTGCTCAGCTCTAAAGCCGCCTTAACACCGCCAAAGCCGCCACCGACAATTAGAACCTGCTCTTGTTTTGGCATATTGGTTATGATTATACCAGCTTAAGTCCCCTTACCTACAGCCCCAATTACCGCTACAATGGCTAGAGTAGTGAAAGTTTTATTTATTACTCGCAAATTTCCGCCCAGCACCGGTGGCATGCAGCTGTTCGCCTATGAGTTATCTGAGGCATTGGCCGCTAAAACCAACATAAAATTAGTTAAATGGGGCGGTTCGGGTCGTCTAAAAGCGGTTTTGGTGGCTTTGCCCTACCTAAGCGTTAAAGCAGCCCTGGCTTTGCCCGGCACTGACATCATCCAAGCCCAGGACGGTGTATTAGCGCCGCTGGCCTATGTCTTATCTAGACTATCGCGCAAACCGTTCGCTGTGGTTATCCATGGCCTGGACGCAACTTATGGCAACTGGCTGTTTAGGGTGGTTGTGCCGCCGGCAGTGCGGCGAGCCGATGCCGTTTTCTGCATTAGCCAGGCGGCCGCTGATGAAGTCGAAAAGCTTGGTGTGTCTAAGACCAAAATCCATGTTGTACCGCTGGCCGTGGTTGATAAATTTGATTCTGATAGCGCTGATCGCCAGGCCGCCCGGCAACAGATAAATATAAAGCCCAATGCTCAAGTTCTGGTGACTGTCGGCCGCCTGGTCAAGCGCAAGGGCGTTGCCTGGTTTATCAAAGAAGTCCTGCCGAATCTGGCTAAACGTTATCCGGACTTGATTTACCTTGTCGTTGGTCAGGGCGAAGAGCAGGCAGTTATCGTGGCGGCCATCAACAGTAACGACACGTCGGCACATGTGCGCCTGCTGGGTCGGATCAGTGATGAGCAGCGAGCGACTGTCTACAATGCGGCCGACGTTTTTGTAATGCCCAATATACCAGTTCCGGGTGACATGGAAGGTTTTGGATTGGTGCTCTTGGAAGCCTCGACCTACCGTTTGCCGGTGGTGGCGACTAACATCGAAGGCATTGCCGATGCCGTGAGCGATGGCCAGAACGGCCAGTTAGTGCCGGCCAAGGATGTGGCGGCCTTCCAGCATCAGATTGAAAAGTTTCTAGCCAGTCCGACAGAAGCCAAGACATACGGTGATAAAAGCCGTGCTTTCACTCTGGCCAACTATCATTGGGACAAAATTGCTGAGCGCTACATCGATGAGTATCAACGGCTATTGCATTAGACACCCCAAAACACTTAAGCTTAAATAACATGGATGACATCAAAAAAGGCTTGAGCCAGGTAGGTTTCAGAGGCGAATTGGACGATGCTCCCGCGACGCTGGACTTTTACAGCCACGACGCCTCAATGTTTGAGCTGCGGCCGCAACTGGTCGTTAAACCCAAGGACACGACCGATGTCGAAAAACTGGTCAAACTGGTCGCCGCCCAAAAATCTAGCCACGAAGACCTTAGCCTAACGGCTCGCAGCGCCGGCACCTGCATGTCAGGCGGTGCCATCAACGACTCCGTCATAGTTGATTTTCAGAAGCACTTTACCAAGATTGAAAAAGTCACTGCCACGACTGCCCAGACCCAGCCAGGCGTCTTTTATCGGGACTTCGAGCCGGAAACGCTTAAACATGGCGCGCTGATGCCGACCTATCCGGCCAGCCGTGATCTGGCTAGCGTCGGCGGCATGGTCAACAACAACTCCGGCGGCGAGAAGTCGCTGGAGTTCGGTAAGACCGAGAACTTTGTGACTGAGCTGGAATTTGTCTTTGCCGATGGCGTAGCCCGCACCGTTAAACCGCTCAATAAGGCCGAACTCGACAATAAATGCCGCCAGAAAGACTTCGAGGGTGAAGTCTACCGCAAATTATATAAGCTTATCGACGAGAATTATGACCAAATCAAAGCCGCCAAACCGCAGGTTAGCAAAAACTCGACCGGCTACTACCTGTGGGACGTTTGGGATCGGAAAACTGGAATATTTGACCTGACCAAGCTGATAGTCGGCGCTCAGGGCACGCTCGGCTTTGTGACTGATATACACTTCCGACTGGTACCGCACCGGCCACACTCCGGCCTGTTGGTGCTGTTCATGAAGGACCTTGACGATTTGGGTGAAGTCATACCTAAAATTCTGGAATTCAAGCCAGCGACCTTTGAGTCGTTCGATGACGCCACGCTGTGGCTATCTATCCGTTTTATGCCCAGTTTTCTAAAAATACTGGGCTGGAAGCGGTTTATTCATTTATTGCTCACGCTTATGCCTGATGGTGTGCAATTGCTGCGCGGCGTGCCGAAACTGATTCTAATGATTGAGTTCAACGGCGAAACCGAGGATGAAGTCCGCACCAAAGTTCATTCATTGCACAGAGAGCTCAAAAAGCACCGCGCCCGCTACGAAATTAACGGTTTCGAGGAAGATTCCTCGGAAGGCAAATCAGAAAAGTTCTGGATTATGCGTCGCTACAGTTTCCAGCTGCTCAGGAGTAAAGTCAAAGACAAGCATACGGCGCCCTTCATTGACGATTTTGTGGTGCCACCGCCGCATTTGACCGCTTTCCTGCCCCAGCTAAGAGCGATTATCAAAAAGTACAAGCTTAACGCCACGATTGCCGGCCACATGGGCGACGGCAACTTCCACGTCATCCCGCTAATGAAACTGGAAGACCCGATTGACCGCCGCAAAATCCTGCCAGCTATGAAAGCCGTCAACAACCTGGTGCTCAAGTATCACGGCTCGCTATCCGGCGAGCATAACGACGGCCTGGTTCGCGGCCCCTGGCTGAAAATGATGTACGGCCCCGAAGTGCTCAAGATTTTCCAGGAGGCCAAGCACATCATGGATCCGGATAATATATTCAACCCACATAAAAAAGCCAACGCCGATTGGGAGTATAGTTTTGGCCACATCCGCGACCACTTCTAGGATATCCAGGCGACACATTCAGATAGCCCTCGGGCTTTTATGGCTGCTGGACGGCGCCCTGCAGCTGCAGCATCAGATGTTCACCAGCGCTTTTGCCAACCAAGTGATCGTGCCGGCCACTCAGACCCAACCCTTGATTATCTCCAGCCCGACCCATTTTGCGCTGCATATCCTGCTACGACATCCGGCCTTCTTCGATGCTTGTTTCGTGCTTGTTCAGCTGACACTTGGCATTCTGATTTTACGGAAACGCTCCACCAAGCTTGGACTAAAGGCTTCGGTCGCCTGGGGCTTGATTGTTTGGTACTTCGGTGAAGGCTTAGCAGGTTTGTTGAGCGGCCATGCCTCACTTTTGATGGGTGCTCCAGGCGCTGCCCTGCTCTACGCCGTTCTGGCCTTGGCCGTTATGCCGTCTGGCAAAGACAACAGACCGGCCTATTGGTTGCCGCTGGCCTGGGCGATTTTCTGGATTGGCGGTGCCATTTATCAATTGCTGCCCGACCAAAACAGCACTTCTGTATTGTCATCTATGATTTCCGGCATGACGAACGGTGCGCCCGGCTGGTTAGCCAGCCTGCAAATTCACGCCGCTAACTTCCTAAACGGCAAAAGTTTCTCAACAATTGTCGTTTTAGCGGCTTCGCAAGCGCTTATCGGTATTTTGATATTATTACCCGGCTATTCTCGCAAAATAGCTATAGGCGCCGGCATCATCTTGTCATTAATCTTCTGGTTCGTCGGTCAAGGCCTGGGCACCTACTATTCCGGCTTGGCGACCGATCCCAACTCCGCCCCGCTATTTATATTATTAGGAGTCGCCATCTTGGGCTGCCGATACCTACCCTTCAATCAGCTTAGGCGCTCCGCCACCCACGACTTCGAACAGCTCATCATATAATTTTGACTCATCACCCTCCCTCTACTGGTCGAACTTCGCAACTTTGAGGTTGAAATGCCAAAATAATAATTTGACAGAAGCAAGCAGTAAGTCTTTAATAATAGTTTGATGACTCACGATGATATTAATCGACCACTCGCTACCCCGGACCAGGCTTTTTGGCTGGTAGATCATTTTATTTCTAAACTTCCTCCCGTTAGTTCGACTCATAATTTTGAGAGAGATTATGAAGGTATTATTGTTCCACCAAAAATAGCTGAACATTTTCTCAGCCCAGATCCCCTTGCACAAGAGGTTCAATATGGAGCTAGAACCCAAATACTATATGTCCCTTCAGTAAAACTTGCAGAGTCATTTTATCTTGCTAATATATACTTCTTGCAGACAGAAGTTATTGACCCAAAGCTTAGCTATGTCTCTCGAATTGGTTATCATGTTCTACGTCAGCCTACGATAGGTTTGACATGGGAGAGACGGTTAGTTTTGGCTGAAAAAGGTGAAGCGCAAAATGCTGTTGCTAGGCAGATCATAGCAAAAATGCTGGAGAGTAGTCCAAGGCCGATAGACTTAAAAGTGTTTATTGAAGCTTCCAGGGAGCGTGAGGCTCTGGATAGGACAGCAGAGAATGAGTTTGGCTTGCGTGATGTCTACGCCGACGAAGCGTCGGAAGTGCTTCGCTTTCTTTCAATTGAAGAACAAGCTTAAGCCCTGACAAACCAAGAATAATTTAACGAGGGTC
>Ga0182030_10026591_pt1 | contig 10462 bp, 11 predicted proteins | sample 812S3MmetaG_FD_121299 | JGI IMG/M metagenome (GOLD analysis project Ga0182030, IMG submission 121299) | Permafrost microbial communities from Stordalen Mire, Sweden - 812S3M metaG (Illumina Assembly) | ecosystem: Environmental > Terrestrial > Soil > Wetlands > Permafrost | place: Sweden... | reverse complement strand
GAGCAGGCGAGTGTCGATCTCGGTGGCGCGCAAGAACCGTTTGCCCGGACTCTCGACCGCCATCAGATGGGCCGTGCCCGACTCGGCGACTTCGGTCATCGCGCTCTCCGACCCCAAGTTTCCACCCAATGAAAAAAGCCGGGCGTTCGCGCCCGGCCTTTAGGATCAGCCGATCAACCGCAGGCCTTGACCTTGCCCTTCTTCACGCCGGCGCAGGCCTTGTCCTTGGTGATCCAGCCCGCGTCGATCACGAGGTTCAGCGTGTCCTTGGTGATCGGCGTCGGCGGCAGCAGGACGGCGTTCATCTCGACGCCCTTCTTGCCCTTGTTGAACTTGGCGACTCCAGGCACGTCGGTGACGGGCTTGCCGTCGGCGATGGCGACCGCCGCCTCCGCCGCCGCCTTGCCGAGCGCGCGCGCGTCCTTCCAGATCGACACGGTCTGCGTGCCGAGCGCGACGCGGTTGATCGCCGCGAGATCGCCGTCCTGGCCGGAGACCGGCACGTAGCCCGCCAACCCCTGCGCCTTCAGCGCCGCAACCACGCCCGAGGCCATGCCGTCATTCTCGGAGACGACGGCGTCGACCTTGTTCTTCTGCTTGGTCAGGCACTGCTCCATTTCCTTCTGCGCATTGTCGGGCTTCCAGCCGTCGGTGAACGTCTCGCAGACGTTCTTGATCTTGCCGGAATCGAGGCCGGGCTTCAGCACTTCCTGGATGCCTGAGAACAGGAAGGTGGCGTTCGGATCGCCCTTGTCGCCCTTGATGAACGCGTAATTGCCGGCGGGCTTGGCCTTATAGATCTCCTGCGCCATCAGCTTGCCGACGCCGATGTTGTCGAAGGTGATGTAGAGCGAATTCGGGTCCTCGAACAGTACGTCATAGGCGATCAGCTTCACGCCCGCGTCGTTGGCCGCCTTGATCGAGGGCAGGATGGCGTCAGAGTCGAAGGCGACGATCAGGATCACGTCGACCTTCTGCGAGATCAGCGACTCGATGTCGGCGGCCTGCTTGGCGGCGGACAGTTGCGCGTCGGCGGAAATATAGGTGTCGCCGGCCGCCTCGACGACGGTCTTGATCGCCTTCTCGTCGGTCTTCCAGCGCTCTTCCTGGAATGTCTTCCAGGAAACGGCGATCTTGTGGCCCTTCGCGAGCGCGGCGTCGGCGGCGCCGAACAGCAATGCGCCAGCGGCAAGCGCGGCGACGGACGTGCGAATCAGGTTCAAATTTACCTCCCCATAAATCCCGGCGCGTTCCGCGCGCGACCCTAAGGCCCTCGCTTTAGGCGGGTCTCCCGCATTAATTCGGATTTCAACAAGGAGTCAACGCAAAGAGCCGCCGCGCACAGGGGAATCGGGTGAAGCCCTGCGGCGGAAATTTCGTTTCTAAATCGTTACTTTTCGTGAGCTTAGGCCCCAAAACTTGAGCCCCTCCGCCACTCCGGCGCCAAGTTGCGCCGCTCGGCCGCTCGTCGGGCGAAGCGACGCTGCGATGCGCGTCGCCGCAGCAAGACCTAAAACACAAAGAGCGCAAGTTGTTTTCACAAAGAGGCCAGAAAATATTATAAGTATATGATATTTATAACATATTTTCGGACGGACCCAAATGCGGGAGTCGCGGGTTTCACCCGATTGCCTTGGCGCAGCGCGAACGCGGGCCAACCGGCGTCGTTAACGGCGCGACGGACCGCACAATCGGCGGCGGACGCCGGGAAAAGCTCCCGGAGGGCGCGGGCAAAAAGCTGGAGCCGTTGGGATTTGCGGCCCGCTCCGCATGGCGGCGTCGACGCGCGGCGCGTTCGGTGTTAGCCCTCCCGCGCCGTCGCTTTCGGCGCGGACGGGAGGAAGAGGTGACGGGACGCGCGTTGCGAGAGGCCGGTTCGCGGCTTCATTTCTTGTTGCAGGCCGTCAGATCCTTGTCCTCGACGGAGAAAACCTTTCCCGTTTCAACTTTCACGCGCCGCGCGAAACAGACGCGGCCGCCCTTGAACCTCAGTTCGAGGTCGTACCGGCCGCTCGGCAGGCTTTCGATTTTCACGCGCTCGTCGTGGTCTACGCCGTCGGCGTCGCCGACCGCGACATTGTCGCCGTATGCGTCCTGCCCCTCATGCGCGAGCCGCAGGCTCGCGATCGTGCCGGAGGTCAGGTTCCAGAACTGCGTCGGCTTGTCCGCAGCGCTCGCCGCGCTTGTCACGAGAACAACCGCGAGCCCGATGCGCTTCATGCCCGTCTCCCCCCTGCGCGCCGCAATTCGGCGGCTGACGGCGAACTTCGCACAAGCGGCGCTCGCGGCGCAATTGGCGGTTTTCGCCGTTCCCGCTTTGGCCGATCCGCTCGCCGTCAAGATCGGCGTGCTGCGGCAGGTTCACAGCCGGGAGACGGTGTCGATCCTCGACATTCCCGCGGCGGACGATTTCGTCGCCGGCGCCAACATGGCGCTGGAGGACGACAACACCACCGGCCGTTTTCTCGACCAGACGTTCTCGCTGGTAGAAGCCAAGGTCGCCGCCAACGAAGACCCGACGGCCAAGCTCGATGCGCTCATCGCTCAGGGGGTCAAGCTGTTCGTCGTCGATCTGCCGGCCGACAAGCTGCTCGCGGTGGCGGACCACGCTCACGACGCGCTCGTGTTCAACGCCGGCGCAACCGACGAGCGCGTGCGCGAGGCCGATTGCCGCGCCAACGTGATCCACACGGCGCCGAGCCGCGCGATGCTCGCCGACGCTCTGGCCGAATATCTGATGGGGAAGCAATGGCGGCGCTGGTTCCTCGTCGTCGGCTCGCACCCGGACGACAAGCTGCTCGGCGACGCCTATGCGAGGGCGGCGAAAAAGTTCGGCGCCAAGATCGTCGAGGTCAGAACGTTCGAGGATACGGGCGGCGGAAGGCGCTCCGACACCGGGGTCGTACAGGCGCCCCGGCTGATGGCGGTGGCGACGCAGAAGGCGCCCGACTACGACGTGCTGATCGCGGCCGACGAGAGCGAGGTGTTCGCCGGCTATCTGCCGTACCGCAACTGGGATGCGCGCCCGGTCGCGGGTTCCGCCGGCCTCATGCCGACGAGCTGGGACCCCTCGCACGAAGCCTGGGGCGCCATTCAGTTGCAGAATCGATTTTACCGCGCCTTCAAACGCCACATGACCGCACGCGACAATCAGGCCTGGGTCGCGGCGCGTATGATCGGCGAGGCGGTCGCGCAAAAGAAATCCGCCGATCCAAAGACGCTGCGCGATTACATGCGCAGCCCCGACTTCCAGGCCGCGGATTTCAAGGGGCAGCCATTGACGCTGCGGCTCTGGAATCAGCAGTTGCGCCAGCCCATCCTGCTCGCCGACGGACGCGGGATCGTCTCGGTCTCGCCGCAGGAAGGATATCTGCATCAGGTGTCGGAACTCGACACTCTGGGCCTCGATCAGCCGGAGACGAAATGCAAGCTTCCCTGATGGCGCTCGCGTTGGCGGCCCTGCTGGCGGCGCCGGCCGCCGCTGCGACGGCCTTTATCACCAACGAGAAGGGCAATTCGATCACGACCGTCGATCTCGACAAGCTCGCAGCAATCAGGACGGTCGACGTCGGCCAGCGCCCGCGCGGGGTGGCGCTGTCGAAGGACGAGAAGCTTCTGTACGTCGCGCTGGGGGACGACGACACCATCGCCATTCTGGACGCAAAGACGCTGGAGCGCCTCGGCGATCTGCCTTCCGGTCCCGATCCCGAACAGCTGCGCCTCAGTCCGGACGGCAAGCTCCTGTTCGTCGCCAACGAGAACGACGCGCTGCTGACGGCGATCGATCTCGAATCGAAGCGGAGCGTCGTCGAGGTTCCCGTCGGCGTCGAGCCGGAAGGCGTGGCGGTCAGCAAGGACGGGTCGATTGTCGTCAACACGTCGGAGACGACCGGCATGGCGCATTTCATCGACTGGCGCGCCAAAAAGGTCGTCGCCAATGTGCTCGTCGGCGCTCGGCCGCGCTACGCCGAGTTCACGCCGGACGGCAAGGAGCTTTGGGTTTCCTCCGAGGTCGGCGGCGTCGTCACCGTCATCGATCCTGAGAAACACGCGGTTATCGACAAGATCAACTTCGCGGCTCCGGGTCTGACCAAGGAGCAGATGCAGCCGGTCGGCATCCGTTTTTCTCAGGATGGCAAGCTGGCCTTTGTCGCGCTCGGCCCCGCCAACCGGGTCGCCGTCATCGACGCGGCGACGCGCAAGCCGGTCAAGTATCTGCTCGTCGGGCAGCGCGTCTGGCAGTTGGAGTTGACGCCGGACGGCAAGACGCTTGTGTCCACGAACGGCGTCAGCAACGATATTTCGGTGATCGACATCGCCGCCGAGAAGGTCGTCAAGTCGATCCCGGTCGGCTCGTTTCCCTGGGGCGTGGCGATCTCCTCGAAATGAGTTCGATCATGCATACCCGACTGCCGTCACTCCCTCTCCCCGCTCGCGGGGAGAGGGTTGGGGTGAGGGGTGTTGAAGCTGCGGCGCCCGTCGCCCTCTCCCCGGTGGGGAGAGGAAAGGCGGCGGCTCCTTAATGAATCAGCCTCCCGCCCTCTCCGTCGAGCGCGTCACCCACGCCTATGGCGCGCGCGTGGCGCTCGACGACGTGAGCTTCTCCGTCGCGCCGGGCTCCTTCACCGTGCTGCTCGGCCTCAACGGCGCGGGCAAGAGCAAGCTGTTCTCCGTCATCACGCATCTCTATGCGCCGAAGACCGGCGTCGTGCGCATCTTCGGCCACGACGTCGCGCGCAACAGCGGCGCGGCGCTGTCGCGGCTCGGCGTCGTGTTCCAGAGCCGCACGCTCGATCCCGATCTCTCCGTTGAGCAGAACCTCGCCTATCACGGCGCGCTGCACGGCATGACGGGCGCCGAGCGCCGACCGCGGCAGAAGGCGCTGCTGGAGCGCGTCGGCCTCGCCGACCGGGCGCGCGACAAGGCGCGGCATCTCTCCGGCGGGCAGTCGCGGCGCATCGAGATCGCGCGGGCGCTGTTGCACGCGCCGAAGCTGATTCTGCTCGACGAGCCGACGGCCGGGCTCGACATCAAAGCGCGCGCCGACATTCTCAGCATAGTGCGCGATCTCGCGCGCGACGACGGCGTCGGCGTGTTGTGGACGACGCATCTCGTCGATGAGATCCGCGGGCAGGACCACGTCGTCATGCTGCACAAGGGGCGGCGGATCGCCGACGCCTCTTGCGACCAACTTGTCGCTGAAGCGGGCGCCGGCGCCATCGGCGAGGCGTTCACGAAGCTGACCGGCGCGCGCGCCTCCGCCGAGGAGATCGAAGCGTGAGCGCCGCCGACGTCGACCCGCGCCCGTTCGGCCCGCGCCAGCTGCTGATCTGCCTCAATGGCGTTGTCTGGCGCGAGTCGCTGCGCTTCCTGCATCAGCGCGAGCGCTTCGTGTCGGCGCTGGTGCGACCGCTGGTGTGGTTGTTCATCTTCGCGGCGGGCTTCCGCCAGACGCTCGGCGTCTCGATCATTCCGCCTTACGACACTTACGTGCTGTATGAGGTCTACATCACGCCCGGCCTGATGGCGATGATCCAACTGTTCAACGGCATGCAATCGTCGCTGTCGATGGTCTACGACCGCGAGATGGGTTCGATGCGCATGCTGCTGGTGAGCCCGGCGCCGCGCTGGTTCCTGCTCACCGCCAAGCTGGTCGCGGGCGTGGCCGTGTCGATCCTGCAGGTCTACGCCTATCTCGCCATCGCCTATTTCTGGGAGATCGAGCCGCCGAGCTGGTGGAATTATCTGACCGTGCTGCCGGCGCTCGCGCTCGCGGGGTTGATGCTCGGCGCGTTGGGGATGCTGCTCTCCTCGCTCATCAAACAGTTGGAGAACTTCGCCGGCGTGATGAATTTCGTCATCTTCCCGATGTTCTTCGCCTCCTCCGCGCTCTATCCGCTGTGGAAGGTGCGCGAGGGCAGCCCGTGGCTGGCGCTCGCCTGCGAGCTGAACCCGTTCACGCACGCCGTCGAGTTGATCCGCTTCGCGTTCTACGGCCAGATCGAACCGACGTCGCTGGCCGTCGTCGCAGGCTGCACTGTGGTTTTTCTGGCGGGCGCGATTTGGGCCTATGACCCGGCGCGCGGCATTCTGATGCGTAGGGGGGGATGAAATGAGATTGCAATTCGCACTGACGGCGGCCCTGCTCCTGTTCACCGCCCCCACCCACGCCGCCGATGCTCTGCGCATCGCCGTACAGAAGACCGGCACGGTCGCCTGGGAGATCGCGGTCGCCAAGGCGCGCGGGCTCGACAAGGCGGCCGATCTCGACATTCAGACGCAGGAACTGGCCTCGACCGACGCCGGCAAGATTGCGCTGCAAGGCGGAGCCGCCGACATGATCGTCTCCGACTGGCTTTGGGTGGCGCGCGAGCGAGCGCTCGGCGACGATCTCCTGTTCACGCCCTATTCGACCCTGCTCGGCGCGGTGATGGCGCCCAAGGATTCGGCCGTCGGCTCGCTCGCCGATCTCAAGGGCCGCTCGCTCGGCGTCGCCGGCGGCCCCATCGACAAGAGCTGGCTGATGCTGCGCGCCTTGGCGCTGCGCTCGGGGCTCGATCTCACCAAAGACGCGCGGCCCGTCTACGGCGCCCCACCGCTGATCGCGGAGAAATTCGCGCAAGGCGAGACCGACGTGGCGCTGGAGTTCTGGAACCTCGCGGCCGATCTCGAAGTGCGCGGGTTCAAGCGCGTCATCGAAATGGCCGACGTCGAGAAGGGGCTCGGCGCCAAGGGGCCCGTGGCGATCACGGGCTATGTGTTCAAGGCCGGCTTCGCGCACGAGCACGCCGAGGCGTTGAAGCGCTTCTTCGACATGCTCGCCAAGGCGCACGCCGCGCTGGCGAGCGACCCCGCCGCCTGGGCGCCGATCCGCGCACGCGTCGCGGCCAAGGACGACGCCGCCTTCGAGGTCTACCGCCGCCGCTATCTCGAGGGCCTCCCTAAGCGCAGCGTCGCCGAAGAGGCCGCAGATTCGCGCGCTTTGTTCAAAGCCATCGCTGATGTCGGCGGCGCGGAGTTGACCGGCGGCGCGAAGGATCTCGACGAAGCCGCCTTCTACGACCCCGCCAAGGGCCATTGAGCGGTGCTCGCGCGGCTCGGCTCGCTGCTGGCGCTCGTCCTGATCTGGCAGGTCGCGGCTCACTTCGCCAACCCGCGGCTGCTGCCGGCTCCGCTCGCGGTGCTCGACGCCATAGTGGCCCAGACGGCGAGCGGCGACCTACCGCGGGCGCTCGGCGCGACGCTGGCCCGCGTCGTCGCGGCTTTCGCGCTGTCGATGGCGGCGGGCTCGGCGCTCGGCTATGCAATGGGGCGGCGCGCCGGGGTCGACCGCTGGCTCGATGCGCCCATCGTCGTGCTGCTCAATCTGCCGGCGCTCGTCATCATCGTGCTCGCCTATGTCTGGATCGGCCTCAACGAGGCGGCGGCGATCGTGGCAGTCGCGCTCAACAAGCTGCCCAACGCCGTGGTGACGCTGCGCGAGGGCGCGCGCACGCTCGACGTCGGGCTCGACGAAATGGCCGCCGTGTTCGGCTTCTCGCCTTGGAAGCGCTGGCGCCATGTCGTGCTGCCGCAACTGGCGCCGTTCTTCGCCGCCGCGACGCGCTCGGGCCTGTCGCTGGTGTGGAAGATCGTGCTCGTCGTCGAGTTGCTCGGCCGCCCCAACGGCGTCGGCTTCGAGATCGGCACGGCGTTCCAATTGTTCGACGTGGCGACGCTGCTCGCCTATGCGCTGCCCTTCACCGCCATCATGCTCGCCATCGAGACCCTGCTTGTCCAACCGTTTGAACGTCATGCCGCCCGCTGGCGACCGCGCCCCGCTTGAGGTCGACGTCGTCCGCAAGGCGGCGCGCACCGCAGGAGGGCAGCAGGCCGAGATCATCGAAGGCCTCGCCTTTCGCTTGGCGTGGGGCGAGACGGCGGCGCTGATCGGCCCCTCCGGCTGTGGTAAGTCGACGCTTATGCGCATTCTCGCCGGGCTCGACCGCACCTTCGAGGGGTCCGTCCGCCGCCCGCCGGGCGTGAAGATCGCGATGTCGTTCCAGGAGCCGCGGCTGCTGCCGTGGCGCAGCTTGGAGGACAACGTGCGGCTCGCCGCGCCGGAATCGAGCGCCGAGGAGCGCGCCGCCCTGTTCGCCGCGCTGGGTCTCGCCGAGCATCGCGCGCATTTCCCCTCGGAGCTGTCGCTCGGCCTCGCCCGCCGCGCCTCGCTCGCCCGCGCGCTGGCGGCCAAGCCCGGCCTGCTGCTGCTCGACGAGCCCTTCGTCTCGCTCGACCCGCCGCTCGCCCGCGCCATCCGCGCCGATCTCGCCCGGCTGATCGACGAGAAGCGGCTGTCGGCGGTGCTCGTCACCCACGACGTCGACGATGCGCTCGACCTCGCCGACGTCATCTACGTGCTGAGCGCCCGGCCGGCGCGCCTGCTCGGCGAAGTGCGGATCGACATGCCCCGCGCGCCGATGAGCCCGGAGCGCCGCGCGGCGCTGGGCGCGCAAGTCGACCGCCTGCGCGGATAGACTTCCACGATGCCGACACAAAAGCCCGGCATGGCCGCGCGAAAAGGAACTTAGCCGTGGCCGTCCTCGTCCTGATGTATCACCACACCCCCGACGGCGCGCCGGAGGGGTTCTATGACGTCGGGCTCTCGACCTTCCGCGACCAGATCGCCGCGATGCGCGACGCCGGCGTCTCCTTCATCCGCTTCACGGATTGCGACCGGCCGGAATATGTCGAGCGCGGAGTCCATGTGGCGCTGACCTTCGACGACGGTCACGCGACCAACGAGGCCGCATTCCGCATCCTCGCCGACTTGGGGCTGACGCCGATGGCCTTCATCGTGCGCGACTGGTCAACCCGCGACATCAGCTACCTCTCCGCGCGCGCTCTGGGCGACCTCAGGGACGTCTGCGAACTCGGCGGCCACGGCGCGACGCATCGCGCGCTGACTTCGCTGAGCGACGCCGAGCTTGCCGACGAACTCGCCGCGAGCCGGGACTATGTCGGGACCGTCTCCGGCAGACCCGCAGCCACGATGGCGCTGCCCGGCGGCCACGGGGGAGCGCGCGAACTCGCCGCCGCTGAGCGCGCGGGGTTCAAGCTCGTCGCCAATTCGCGCCCGCTGCCGCATCGGCGGCTCGGGATCGGAGTCAACCGCATCTGCGTCAATCGGACGCATGACGCGCGCGCGCCGCTGCGCTGGGCGCAGGCCGGTTCGCTGCATTGGACGAAGCTGCGCGCCCGCTTCGCCGCGACCGCGACGGCACGGCGGCTGATGGGCGACCGGCTCTACGGCGCGTTGACGGCGCTGGCGAAGTGAGCGCCGGCCGGCTCGGCGCCGGCCCTGCGCAACTCTTCGACCTTGGCGAGAATCGCGCGCACGCGGTCATCGACCGAATTGCCGGAATGGAGGCAGCGCACATGCCCGGCCTCGGCGACCGCTTCGCGCTCCGCGGCGTGCTCCAGATAATAGCCGACCTTCTCGACCATCTCCTTCGCCCCCTCGAACATGCCACACTCGCGGCCTTCGACGAAGAACTCGCTCACCTCGCAGGTGCGCTCGTGCAGCATGAAGCCGCCGCAGGCGGGGATATGAAAAGTGCGCGCGGTGATGAGGTCGCCGCTTGACGCGCCCTTGCGCATCTCGCTCAAGATGCCGAGGTTGACCTTGGAGAGCCGGATCGCCTTGGCGTATTCCGCGCCCAGCACTTCCCGCGATTCGACCCAGCGGGCGAGTCCCGCTCCCGCTTTCTCCCACTGCATGCCCCAGATCTTCAGCTTCACGTCGGGCCGGGCGGCGACCAGGGCTTCGAGCAAAGCCTGTTTCTTCGGCGACCAGGTGCCGATGAACGACACGTCGCAGCCGTAGCGTTCCTGGTCGCTGGCGTCGCAGCGGAACTTGCGGTGCACTTCCGGGTGGAAGGCGTGAGGCAGGAACGACGCGCGCTCCATGTCGAATTTCGCCTTCAGGTCATTGAGCCCGAAGGTCTTGGTGGTGAAGACCCAATCGTAATGCGGCACCGCGCGCGGGATCGACGGGCCATGCGCGAAGAAGCTGACGTCGGGCCACCACAGCGCCGCGAGCGCGCCGGCCTTTTTGGCGGCCTCGATCGCATAGGGCTCGACAAGCTGCCCCTTGCAGACGAACATGAGATGCGGCGACAGACCCTCGGCGCTCTTTATCAGCGCCTCGTTGAAATCGCGCACGATGAACGGTCGCATCAGCCTGCGCGCGGCGCGCAGCACCGGACTGCGCCACTCGCGCCCGTAATAGGTCGAGTCGGAAACGATGGTCACGGAATGGCCGGCGCGGCGGAAGGCGCGCGCCAGGGCGTAGGAATCCGAGCCCTGCCAGAGGTCGCAGACCATCAGGATGCGCAAGGGTCGTTGCGTGCCGCTCATCTCAACACCCATCGGGCCGGAGCCTGGAAAGCCCGTCCGCCGGCGAAAAGCTCAAGGAATAGTC
>Ga0182030_10026589_pt1 | contig 10462 bp, 7 predicted proteins | sample 812S3MmetaG_FD_121299 | JGI IMG/M metagenome (GOLD analysis project Ga0182030, IMG submission 121299) | Permafrost microbial communities from Stordalen Mire, Sweden - 812S3M metaG (Illumina Assembly) | ecosystem: Environmental > Terrestrial > Soil > Wetlands > Permafrost | place: Sweden... | reverse complement strand
GGTCGATGTCGGAGTGGCCCGTGCGCAATATGAGCACGCAGTGGGCACCATCGCCGACTACAAGCTGCCCACATTCAGCATCCCCTTCTCGCCTCTCGATGGGCCGCTGCCGAAAATCCCCCTCGGCGTTCCATCCCAACTGCTTGAGCGCCGCCCCGACATTGCCGCCGCCGAGCGCCACGCCGCCGCCGCCAACGCCCAAATCGGCATCGCGGTCAGCGCGTTCTATCCCACTATCAGCCTCGGCGCCAGCGGAGGCTTTGAAAGCACCCACTTCGGCACCTGGATTCAGGGCCCCAGCGCTCTGTGGACCCTCGGTGGCCAGGCCACACAACTCCTCTTCGACGCCGGCCAGCGCCACGCCGTGACTGACCAGGCCCGCCACACCTACGAGGCCCAGGTCTCCGCCTATAAGAGCGCCATCTTCCTCGCCTTCAACGACGTAGAAGACCAACTCTCCGGCCTCAGAATTCTGGAGCAGGAGACCGGCGCAGAGCAGAAGGCAGTCGACTCGGCGCGGCACTCCTACGACGTCTCCAGTCAGCGCTACAAAGGCGGCGTCACCAGCTACCTCGAAGTCCTCACCGCCGAAACCACGCTCATCCAGAACCAACGCACCGCCGTCGACCTCCAAACCCGCCAGTTCGTTGACAGCGTAGCCTTAGTTCGCTCCCTTGGCGGCGGCTGGGATGTGACAGAGCTCCCCAAATAAGAAAACAGCCTTTCACGATTTCTCAGCCACTCAAGAAAATCGCTCCCCGAGCCATCAAAAATAGGGCAGGACAAATCGCTCCCGGAGGGAGCCGTCGAAAATAGCCCAGGACAAGCGGAGTGCAGTCCTGGGAAAGCGGCATGAAGAAGGATAAGCCCCGTAGGGGCGACCGATCTCCCGAAGGTGTATTCTCCGCTTCAGATCCCACATATAATTTCCTCTTGACTCTGTTCATATACTGTATATACTCAGTATATCGACATGCACAGTGACATCGTCATCTCCCAATCCGACGGCCGCCCAATGTACCTGCAGATCATGGAGCAGGTCAAGCAGCGGGTCGCTGTCGGAGACTGGATCCCGGGGGAAGAAATTCCCTCCATCCGCCAGCTTGCCGTGTCCCTGAGCGTCAGCGTCATTACGGTGAAACGCGCCTACCTTGAACTCGAGCGCGACGGCATCATCCTCACCCAGCAGGGCAAGGGCTCCATTGTTGCCCCCAATCCGGACCTTGCTCCGCGCCTCTTTCACGAAGAATTTTCCGAACACCTCGAACAGGTGGCACGGCTTGGCGATCTGCTTGGCCTCAGCAGCGACGAGATCGCCCATCGCACCAGGGATGCCTCAAACCGGCTCAGCGAGGCCCGCTTTACCAAGGAGACCCTATGCAAGGAGACCCCATGAGTGATCTCTCCGTTCAGTTCGCGGGAGTGAGCAAGAAATACCCTCACTTCGCGCTCGAAAACATCGACCTCGAACTGCCCACAGGCAGCATCATGGGCTTTATCGGCGCCAATGGCGCGGGCAAGTCCACCACCATTCGCATCCTCATGGGTCTTGTTCACCAGGACTGCGGCTCTGTGCAGGTTCTTGGTCATCCGATGCCCTCTGACCAGGCAGCAGCCAAGCTCGACATCGGGTTTGTCTCAGAGGATATGCGGCTCTACGGTCCGGCCACCCTCGCCTGGCACATGGACTTCCTCCGGCCCATCTATCCGCGCTGGGACCAGTCCTACGCCGACAAGCTGGTTCAGCGTTTCGACCTGAAGCCGCAGCAGAAGATCAAAGGGTTGTCCCATGGCCAGCGCGTCAAGGCGGCGCTGCTGCTGGCTCTCTCGCGCCGTCCCCGCCTGCTGGTGCTCGACGAGCCCACCACCGGCCTCGATCCGGTAGCCCGGCACGAGGTCCTCCAGGAACTGATGGCGGTACTGGCGGACGAGGACCGAACCATCCTCTTTTCCTCCCACAACACCCTCGATGTGGAGCAGATTTCCGATCAAATCACCTTCATCGACCGTGGCCGCATCATCGATTCCGACGACAAGGAGGCCTTCCTCGACCGCTGGCGTCGCCTGCGCCTCGTCCTTCCGCCTGACGGCTCAATCCCGCGCCTGCCCGGCGTGGTCGAAGTGGGCGGAAGCAACCGTCTTCCCGTCCTCACCACCAACCGTTTTGAGCCGGCCATGGTCTCCGTCTGCAACGACCTCGGCGCAACCGTTCAGGCCGTCGACACCATGACCCTCGAAGAAATCTTCGTTGCCAACGTGCACTGCAGAAGGGAGCGGCTCACCGCATGAACTACTCAATGGTCAAAACACTGATTCTCAAGGATTGGTATTTTCAACGCACTGCGATTCTGCTTGCGTTCGCCGGCGGCGCTATCTCGCTTGGCATCGTTTGTACCGGCAGCCAGGCCGCTTTTACCATCGGGCTCATTCTCCTGGTCACTGTCATGGCCATGATCAGCGCCATGACGGTGATGGGTAACGTCCTTGGAGAGCGGGAAAATCAAACGCTCGCCTTTGCAATGACCCTGCCCATCTCCTATGTCGAATACACCACTTCCAAAATCCTGGGCAATCTCCTCATCTTCGTCCCTTTCTGGCTAACTATACTCGCAGGTTGCTTGGGACTGATCGTCGCTACGCCCGCCATCCATGGCTTTTTTGCCTTCACAGTCATCATGGCCGTCGAAATCCTGTTAAGCACATGCCTTATGATTGCGGTCGCCTTGGTCACCGAATCCAAAGGCTGGTCCATCTCCGCCATGGTCACCGGCAACCTGGCTCTGAATGTAGTCGGCTATCTCGTAGCCCACCTCCCCGGCATCAAGGAAGGAATTTTCGGCACGCAGATCTATTGGACCCCTGCTGCCACCATCTCCGTGGCAATTGAGTTCGCCCTGATCGCCCTGTTCCTCGGCGGAGCCTTCTACATTCAATCCCGGAAGAAGGACTTCATCTAAGTCCTTCTCCGTCTTTGCCGGACCCACCGGGGATGAAACTGGGTGCCCCACAAACGCTCCGTGCCCCATTCATCGAGCGTTCTTTGCTCGATGAGTGGGAAAGCACAAAGCCAACCCTCGGCCATACCTGAACCAATTCATCATCCCTCCCTCATGTCCGGAGGCAAAACTGCCGATTCTGAACATGACGGGAGGGATGAACGCCATGATCCTTCACTGGATGATGCTTGTCTGGAATAATTCCGGCAATTCTGCCATTTGCCTGCCACTTCTCCTCATTGCATCCATCGCTCTGATTTGCATTAACGATTGGAACTTGAACGTGCAAGCGCGCGACAAGGAATCATGCATCAGGGAATTGGAAGCTCTCTTCGCGCTGGAAGACTGTCGTGAACGTCGCGGCATCCGGCCATGGGGACAAAGATAAAGCCCGCGGTTTCGGCATCCGGTCCCTATTCCCAGCCGGGGTGGCCATTCCCTATTTCCTGGTTCATTGCCTTCACCGCGTCCCGCCGTTCGTGGCTATACGCCGCTGCCGGCACATCGGTAAGCGGCAGCCCGGGCCCTTCCCAAAGCACCCGCGGCGCACCCTGGCTCACAGAGTGCAGTCCCTCCACATGCAGCACATGCCGGCCCGCGCGCAGTCCCAGCGACCCCCGATCGTAGCGCATCGCATTCCCCGGTGACCCGCACACCTGGGCAAACGGCGCCCCAGTCTTCGCCACCTGCATCCCGTCGATCACCAGCCGAGCCCCATCTCGGTCCAGGAGATGGAACGTATACCCTCCGTCTGCCGGCACATCGATTAACCCGTCCCACGCGGCCACGTAGCGCACAAATCCATGCGCATCCGCGGCCAGGTTGACCGACTCGCCATTGAACACGGCGTGCTGCTTAGTCAGGTCCGGCAGTTCCGTCCAATCTCCGGGATAAATCTGCCACGCCAGCCCAGGAGCCGTCATCACCACGGTGCTCGCAGCCTCGTGCCATTTGCCAACCGCCACCACTCCCTGCGCAGCCCAATCCTGCTTGCCCGCCAGTTTGTCCGTCATGCCCGCCACATGCAGCAGCACTCTGAAACGCCCCGCCCCCATCGCCGCCCCATCCAGCATCGTCCCGTCGGCGTCCGCAAATTTATGACTCACCACGCGTCCGCTGCCCTGCGTGCCATCGCCAAAAAGCCATGTGTATCGCCCCCCGGGCGCGTCCTTGGCAGTAAACGTCACCTTCTCCCCCGGACCAAATACCGGCGGATCAAACGTGAATCTCGCTTCCGGCTCATGTGCGGGGGTGAAGGTGGCCGCCTTCGCCCCATCGGACGCAATCAACGGCAAACTCGCATCGTTGGTCGCCACGGTTTGCCCCACCTTCACATTGTCGAAGGTCACGCCGGAAACATCCCCAACGAGAGTGGAGCTGGCAAGCGGCGGCTGATCCAGCGCCCAGATATTCCGAAACGTAAAATCGTGCAACCCCGGCTTGCTCAAATCCTGATCCATCTGCATCTGCACCAGCGAGTACCAGTCATCCAGAAACAGATTCTCGAACATATAGTTCGAGTGCTCCCCATGCGCATGGTCCGCGCCCCAGAATCCAAGCAGCGCAAACGTCTGCCCGCACGCCCCAATCCCCGCGTGCAGAATGTCCGAATCCCGCAGCGTGAAATTCCGCGAGTTGAAGGTCTTCCGTGGCCACCCCGGTCGCACAATATTCGAAATGCTGGTCGACAGCTCGCTGTTCTCAATCAGGATGTTCTCGACATCCTTCCCCGGAGCCAGAATCGCCTCTTCGGTATATCCGTCCCAGTTCCCTTGAATCCCAAAGTCATCGTCCGACGCGCGGATGAACGCGTCGCGCACAATCGTTCCTCCTCCGCCCAGCCAGTCCATCCCATCCTGGTTCGCGTTCCCCGGATTCCCACCAATCACGCGCAGATCGTCAAACGTGAACCCTTCGGAATCCTTCATCTGGATCGACCACGTCCGCGCTCGCACAATACACGTCAACCCATCGATCGTCACGTTTCTCGCCTCAAGCGATCCGATGCAATGCCAATCCGGTTTTTGCATCCACCCCTCATCGGTGGTCGGATCCTGCGACCCCTCGTACACAATCGTGCCCCGTCCCAGCACCTTCACCCCGCCAACCTTCCAAAGGTTCAGGCTGCCGAATATGAACGCCCCGGGCGCGAGGTAATAGGTGTCTCCGGACTTCGGGTTCAAACTCTCCCGATGAATCCCCGCCGCAATAATGTGCACATTCGAGCCAGTTGGCGGCGGCGGCGGCGGCGTCCCCGCAAACAGAAACACCATCTTCGCCTGATTCAGGAAGTCCCCCGGCCGTGAAATCGAAAGCTTCGCCGGACCCGCCAGGTGGAACCGGATCGTCTGCCCCTCGCGAACTGGCCGGATGCCGAGCCTCCACGGCTGGATATCCACGCCCCGATCCCAGAATCCCGCCTCCGCAGCGGTGATTGCAATGTCCACCGGCCCGGTAATGTCGAAGGAGACCCACTCATAACTGGCGGCCGCATGCGCCACGTCCACCGGCTGGCCATTCACAGAAACCGTGAAGGCGCTGGAACGCATCTCCTCGGGAACCGGCACAGCCTGCACGCGGGTTGCGGCATGCGCGACAAAAGGAAGCGCGAGAACGACAACAAGAAGCCAGCGAAGACCCTGCAGCAAGCGAAACCCCGGCGTGAAAGTGGGAACCAATTCACTTTAGCACTCTGCCTCGGCGCGCAATTCCGCAAAAGTCACTGAGGAGGTTGACTAGCCCGTAGTGAGTCGAACTCGCCGAACCCCTGTTCCCTAATCCCAATTCCCTGTTCCCTGTACTTAAATCCCCTCGCCCATCGAAACATACTCCCGAAGTCTCTCCAACTGCTCGCGGTAGGCTTCCCGCTCCGCTGCCTCTGCGGCAAACGGCTCGGCCGCCGCGGGCGCGCTGCCCGAGCGCGTTTCCATCGCTTCCACCCGCGCGGAAAGCGCAATCAGCGCATCGGAAAGCGGGTCCTTGATGTCATGCGGATCTGTAATCAGCACGCGCTCGCCGTTGCGGTAAACAATATGGGCCGGCACGCCCACCACCGTCGAGTTCGGAGGCACGTCCGACAGCACCACCGACCCGGCCCCTACCCGCGAATTCTCGCCCACGGTAATGTTCCCCAGCACGTTCGCATTATTTCCAATAAACACGCCGTCGCACACCGTCGGGTGCCGCTTTCCGTGTCCCTTGCCCGTCCCGCCCAGCGTCACGCCCTGGTAGATCGTCACATCGCTGCCCACAATGGCTGTTTCGCCAATTACCACCCCGGTCGCATGATCGATGAAGAGCCTTCGCCCCAGCAGCGCCCCCGGATGAATATCCACCCCGGTAAAGAACCGCGCCACCTGCGACACAATCCGCGCCGGCAGCGGCAGCCCCGCCCGCCACAGTGCATGGGAGACAATGTGAAACCACACCGCCCACAGCCCCGGATAGCACAGGAACACCTCCAGCCAGGAGCGCGCAGCCGGGTCGCGCTCCCGTATGGAGTTGATGTCTTCGCGGATGCGGTCGAACACGGTCATAGCGTTCACAAACACAACTACACTTTGGTGAAAGTGCTTCGTGCGGTAGGCCGGGAATTTATCCCCGGCATAAACCGAGCAAAATCCTCACGGCCTTTAGGCCCTGCGGTATACTTCCGCGAATTTGCGAAAGAATCGGGCTGTTTTTACCAAGCCCTCCGGTAACACCCGGCGAAACAACCTTCGTCCCGCCGGATGTCGAACCATCTACACCGTAGCAACCACCCCAATCGGCTCCGTCGGCAGAGCCAGCGCCTTCTGCCGCAGCGACTCGAACAGAATGCTCGAAAGATACCGCTCGCCAAAGCTTGGGAATATCACCACAATTACTTTGCCTTCGTTCTCCGGCCGGGCACCCACCTTCAGCGCGGCAGCCAGCGCTGCTCCTGAAGAAATGCCCACAAACAGCCCTTCTTCCAGCGGCAGCCGCCGAGCCAGCGCAATCGACTCGTCGTTGGTCACCTGCACCACCTCGTCAATCAGGCTGGTGTCCAGCACTCCGGGCACAAATCCCGCGCCAATCCCCTGAATCTTGTGCGGTCCCGGCTTCCCGCCGGAAAGCACAGGGCTATCCGCTGGCTCAACCGCAATCGCCTTGAACTCCGGCTTCCGCTCCTTGATGTACTTGGCCACGCCCGTAATCGTACCGCCCGTGCCCACGCCGGAAATCAGAATGTCGATCTTGCCGTCCGTGTCTTCCCAAATCTCCGGCCCCGTCGTCGCGTAGTGAATCGCCGGGTTCGCGGGGTTATCGAACTGCTGCAGAATGAATCCGTTCGGCGTCTTCGCCAGAATCTCTTCCGCCTTCGCAATGGCGCCCTTCATTCCGTTTGGCCCAGGCGTCAGCACAATCTCCGCGCCAAAAGCCAGCAGCAGCACGCGCCGCTCCAGGCTCATGGTTTCCGGCAGCGTCAGAATCAGCCGGTAGCCCTTCACGGCGGCAATAAACGCCAGCGCAATCCCCGTGTTGCCGCTGGTCGGCTCAATCAGAACCGTCTCGCCGGGCGATATCTTCCCGGCCTTCTCTGCGGCCTCAATCAGCGCCAGGCCAATGCGGTCCTTCACGCTCGACAAGGGGTTTTGGCTTTCCAGCTTCGCTAGGATGGTTGCGGGCAAACCAGCCGCGATGCGATTCAGCCGCACCAGCGGGGTGTGCCCAATGAGTTCAGTAACGTCCGCGGCAATGCGCGCCATAATGTTCTCCTCTTTCCGGAGATATCCTCCGGCGTCTTTCAAATGTTTTGGGTGTGGCCTGCTTTTGGGGCTTGGCCTGTCTTTGGAGATTGGTTCACGGTCAGGCGGGTGGAAGCGCGTTCTTTCAGAGCGCACGTTCGCATAGCGGCTGGCACCAGGGCGGTGTTAGCGACATCGACGCATACCAACAGCCTAGTCCCCACTCCCGGAATCTGGCAAGCGCCTTTGCACCGCCGGTCGCGTCAAATGCCAAATCGCCAACCCAAGCGCCATCACACCCAGCCCATACCCCAGCAGCGCAGTCGACCCCGTATGAATCTTCCACCCCTTATAAAACGCAAACACCGACGCCACCAGCATCAGCACTCCCCGAAAATGATTCATCCCAATCAAACTCCTCGCCGACCAGTTCGTTCCACCCTATCCAACGCATAAAAGCCCCGTGCCCCGTTTTTGCGCCTTTTCCTGGCGCAAAGGCGGGAAGCAGTACATTCATCCGCGCTGTGCCCCATCCATTCGCTTCTTTTCAGGCGAATGGGTGGGAGGCAGTACGCCAGTGCGAGCCTCCCGCGAGCGTCTGCCGCACTGCAAGTGCCGTCTGCCCCACCGCAAGTGGTTGACCATGTGCTCCCCACTCCCTATCGTGAAAAGAGTACAGGAACACCCAGAGGCCCCCATGACCGACGCCGTCGCCGCACCGCTCAAGAAGACCGCCCTCAACGCCACTCACCGCGTCCTCAAAGCCAAAATGGTCGACTTCGGCGGCTGGGACATGCCGGTCGAGTATCCCGGCCCCGGCGGCGGCCTCATCGCCGAGCACCTCGCCGTCCGCACCGGCGTCGGCCTCTTCGACGTCAGCCACATGGGCGAAATCCAGTTCCGCGGCCCCGGTGCTCTCGCCGCCGTCCAGGACATCACCATGAACGACGCCTCGCGCCTCAAAGACGGCCAGGCCCACTACTCCGCGCTCCTCACCCCCCAGGGCACCTTCGTCGACGACATCCTTGTCCATCGCCTCAGCGAGAACGACTACCTCCTCGTCGTCAACGCCGGCACCACTGGGAAGGACTACGCCTGGATCCGCAAGCAGGTCGGCACCTTCCCCTCCATCCACATCAGCGATTACTCGCCCTACTACTCGCAGCTCGCCGTTCAGGGCCCGCGCGCCCTTGAAACCCTCCAGAAGCTCACTAAAGTGGATTTGGCAGCAATCAAGAACTACTGGTTCACGTTTGGAACAGTCGCCGGCATTCCCAACGTCCTCATCGCCCGCACCGGTTACTCCGGCGAAGACGGCTTCGAAGTCTATCTCCCCGCCGACGAGCCCACCACCGTAAAAATGTGGAACGCCCTCATGGAAGCCGGCCAGGAGTTCGCCATCCGTCCCTGCGGCCTTGGCGCTCGCAACACGCTGCGCCTCGAAGCAGGCATGAGCCTTTACGGCCACGAAATCTCAGAAGAGATCAATGCATTCGAAGGCGGCCTCGACCGCTGGCTAAAGCTGGACAAGGGCAACTTCATCGGCCGCGATGCCTTGCTCGCCGTGCAGGCGGCCGGCGGTCCCAAACGCAAAATCGTAGGCCTGGAAATGGTAGACCGCGGCATAGCGCGCGACGGCTACACAGTCCATGACCTCGACGGCAACCAGATCGGCACAGTAACCTCCGGCAGCCCCGCCCCCTACCTGAAAACCAACATCGCCCTGGCGCTAGTCCCAACAGAAGTAGCCGCCAGCGGCGCAGAAGTAATCGTCCAGTGCCGCGCCAACCAGGTCAAAGCCAAGCAAGTCCCCATCCCCTTCTACAAACGCCCGAAAAAGTAGCAGGGGATTCGGAAGACCGTTCGGCCAGCGGACCGCCCGCCCTATCGCTCCCGGAGGGAGCCGTCGAAAATAGCCCAGGACAAGCAAAGCGCAGTCCTGGGAAAGCTGAACAGAACGTAGTTAGCCCCGTAGGGGCGACCGAACCCCCTGCGACGGTTTTCGAGAATGGGAACCAAGGGCGTCTCCCGACCGCAGCAGTTTGCCTAGAATTACCCGAACTCAGCGCACAATGGAATTGAGGAAGATGCAGGTCCACCAGCGCAAACACCGCCAAAAATAGACACCCCACCCCTCCCCCTTGAAAAACACGCATTTCTGAGGGCATTAAGTGGGGATGTTGAGGAGATAAAATCTATGCAATCATTAACATGCAGTTGATATGAGGGGACGTTCAATCATCTGATTGGTGGCAAAAAAGCCCTCAAAAACATGGCTTTTTCGTCGATTTAGTTCCAAGAAACGGCACTTTCCGTTTCAAAGCAGGCAATTTTCCGGGGGTGTTTCAGGGAATCAAACCTGCATCACTTCAATTTCCTTCTTCGCCGACAGTTCCTCCATCCGCAGGATCTCCTGATCGGTCATCTTCTGCACTTCGTCAAGCGCCCGCTTCTCGTCGTCTTCGCTGATCTTCTTGTCCTTCGCCAGCTTCTTCAAAGCATCGTTCCCATCGCGACGCACGTTGCGAACCGCGGTTCGATGCTCTTCCAATACGCGCTTCAGGTGCTTCACCACATCGCGCCGCCGCTCCTCTGTCATAGGAGGCACAGGCACGCGGATCACCTTGCCATCCGACTGCGGGTTTAGGCCAAGATCGGCGCCTTGCAGCGCTTTCTCAATCTCCTTCACCACCGTCGGGTCGTAGGGAGAAATCAGAATCAGCTGCGCCTCAGGCGTCGAAACCTGCGCCAGCTGAT
>Ga0182030_10026588_pt1 | contig 10463 bp, 8 predicted proteins | sample 812S3MmetaG_FD_121299 | JGI IMG/M metagenome (GOLD analysis project Ga0182030, IMG submission 121299) | Permafrost microbial communities from Stordalen Mire, Sweden - 812S3M metaG (Illumina Assembly) | ecosystem: Environmental > Terrestrial > Soil > Wetlands > Permafrost | place: Sweden... | reverse complement strand
ATCGGGAAAGCGGAAAACGCCGCAATGTGCCTGCATCACGCTGCGCATCGCAGCCCCCACTTCGGACACACTCTCGCCGTCCTTTTGTCCTTCCAACCGGGCGAGGCGCGACAATGAGCGATCCGCCGCATCGACCGGCAATGGCTTGGGATGAGGGTTGCGTTCCAAATCTTCGATGATCTGCCTCGCCGCTTCACGCCCGAACACGATCAAATCGAGCAGCGAGTTGCAGCCTAACCGGTTCGCACCGTGTACTGACACACAGGCGCATTCGCCCACTGCATAAAAACCCTGCACGATTTCTTCCGGCCCGCCGCCTTCCGACCCACCCTGATAAGGTGCGACCACTTGACCATGATAATTGGTAGGGATACCACCCATCATGTAATGCGCGGTGGGTACCACCGGAATAGGATCCTTGGCCGGATCAACGTGCGCGAACTTGATTGCTATCTCGCGGATGCCGGGCAGACGATGGCGGATCACATCTTCACCGAGGTGATCCAGCTTCAGCAGCACATGATCGCCGTCCTTGCCGCAGCCGCGTCCTTCCTTGATCTCGGTCGCCATGGCACGCGACACCACGTCGCGGCTGGCAAGATCTTTGGCATTGGGCGCATAGCGCGACATGAAACGTTCACCATCTTTATTGATGAGATAACCGCCCTCTCCGCGTACCCCTTCCGTAATCAGCACACCCGCGCCATGCACGCCGGTAGGATGGAACTGAAAGAATTCCATATCCTCCAGCGGAATGCCCGCGCGTGCTGCCATACCGAGACCGTCGCCGGTGTTGATGTAGGCGTTGGTGCTGGCTTGAAAAATGCGTCCTGCCCCGCCGGTGGCAAACAATGTGGCGCGCGCCTGCAAAATCATCACTTCGCTGGTTTCGATTTCCATCGCCACCACACCGAGCACATCACCGTCCTGATCACGGATCATATCCAGCGCCATCCATTCCACGAAGAAGTTGGTGTTGGCCTGCACGTTCTTCTGATAGAGCGTGTGCAGCAAGGCATGGCCGGTGCGGTCGGCGGCGGCACAGGCACGCTGCACCGGGTTTTTTCCGTAATCCTGCATATGCCCACCGAACGGGCGCTGGTAAATTTTGCCGCTGTCCGTCCGGTCGAACGGCATGCCGAAGTGTTCCAGTTCGTACACGACCTCGGGTGCGGCACGGCACATGAATTCGATAGCGTCCTGGTCGCCGAGATAGTCCGAGCCTTTTACGGTGTCGTACATGTGCCAATGCCAGTTATCCTCGCTGACGTTGCCCAGCGACGCCGCGATGCCGCCCTGCGCCGCTACGGTGTGCGAGCGCGTGGGAAACACTTTGGACAATACCGCCACCTTCAGCCCGGCCTCCGATAATGCCAATGCTGCGCGCATCCCTGCACCACCCGCGCCTACCACTACCACATCAAATGTCCGCTTCACCACTGCCATTTTATTTCCCTTAATGCCAGATTATCCATTAGGCACAGATCAGGTTTCACCTGCCCCACAATCCTGAATTCAGAAACCCCACAAAATCTGCACCGACCAGATCAAATACATTATTAGCGTCAATATCACGGCCACATGGATGGCAAGACGCAGGTGAGCCAATTTGATGTAGTCCATCACGATATCGCGCACGCCAACCCATGCGTGGCAATATATTGCGAGCAGGAACAGCAAGGAGAACGAGCGCACCACATCGCTGGCGAACAATCCCGTCCATGCATCGTAATCAACATTGGAATGCAGCAGCAGCCAGACCGCCATGAACAATACATAAACCGCCATTACCACAGCAGTAACACGCTGCATCAACCAATCGCTCAGGCCGTAATGCGCGCCGGTTACAACGCGATTTACCATAGCCGCACTCCTATTAAAACCGTCAGCGTTAAACTCAATACCACCACCCACATACTGCTGGCACGCGCCTGCGCCAGCCTCACCCCGAAATTCAGGTCTATCGCCAGATAGCGGATGCCAGCGCAAAGGTGGTGCAAAAAGGCCCACAGTATGACAATCAGGAACAGTTTACTGACCGGGTGTTGCAACATCCCAGCCAGCAAGGTAAAGGTTTCGATGGAGCGCAAACTGGATTGCAGCGTCCACAACAGGAACGGCAAAGACAGAAACAACAGCAAACCGCTGATGCGGTGCAGGCCGGAAACAATAGCTGGAAGAGGGAACTTGATGTGGTGCAAGGCAAGGTGCTTGGGTCGATTCTTATTCATTGTTTCTTCCCGAAATTTGATTTGCGTATCTTACACGCCTTTGCAGGCTAACAGAATACTGGCAGATAATTACAATGTCACATTTTGTGAATGATGCGGCAGTTCCAGATAATGCTTGGATTGCATCTCGGTCAGGCGGCTGGCGGTGCGGGAAAATTCGCCGAATGCCATCGCGCCACTGCAAAGCTCTCCCGGTATGGCCGCTGACGAAGCAACCAGCCTGACATTGTTGTCATAAAGTACATCCACCAGCCAGGTAAATCGCCGCGCCTCGGAGGCATGCTCGGCGGTCATTTGCGGAATGTGCGACAAAAACACCGTAGGGTAACTGTGGGCGATTGCCAGATAGTCTTCCTGTGCATGCGCCCCGCCACACAGCTCTCTGAAATCGAACCACACCACACTGCGCGCGACTTTTTCTACGGGAATCAAACGCCCCAGAATCTCAATATGCTCTTTGCCACGCCGCGTTCCTGCGGCTATCTGTTCAAACAATGCGTCCAGACGCGCTTCACTCGCGGCTTCGTCATCCGCGTTATCAGTCACGATAAACAGAGGTTCACGGGCTACTGCCTGCAGACGATAATCATTACCGCCATCCACGTTCAACACCTTTAGCTTACGCTTGAGCAATTCAATCGCAGGCAAAAAGTTTTGCCGCTGCAAACCGTGCGGATATAGGCCATCGGGCGGAAAGTTGGAGGTGGTCAACAGAACTACTCCGCGTTCCAGCATTGCTCCAACCAACCGCCCCAAAATCATCGCATCGGCAATATCATCGACGTGAAACTCGTCCAGACACAACACACGTGTGTGTTGGGCGATGTTGTCGGCAAGGGCGATCAGCGGGTCATTCTGTCCGGATAGCAACTTCAGCTCATGATGAACTTCGGCCATGAAATTGTGAAAGTGGATACGGCGTTTGCGGCGATAAGGCAGACACTCGTAAAACGCATCCATCAGAAATGTTTTGCCGCGCCCAACTCCGCCCCAAAGATACAAACCGCTGGGCACATCCGGGCTAAGTAAGCTGCGCCCCAGGAATTTGTTGCGCTTCGTTTTGAAATCCATCAATTGATACCAGAGGTCATCCAGTTTATCAATTGCAGCGGCTTGAGCGGGGTCACAAACAAAGTCGGGCGACTCGCTGGCGGCTTGATACCAAGCCTTGGGACTTATGCTGTCGTTAGGGGAAATGTTAAAAGTGTGATGAGACATGGGCGGTTCGATTTTCAGCTTTAAGGCGCTGCACGGGCCAGTGCTTTTTGCGATAACGTTGCAATTATGCCTCGTTTCCAGACAAATCGCCCGCACGGTCAAAGAAATTCGCAAAACTGCGAAATATTCAAAGACTCGAAATTAAATTACCTCCGGCAAAGCCGGAGGCTTATTGGGTGAGCCGCCCAAGGCGGCTGGTTTTCCTCCTTCCCCCTATCAGGGGGAAGGCTGGGATGGGGGTACAAATTTTGACTATGCTCATGCTTGGATTCTACCCCCACCCTAACCCTCCCCCTGCAAGGGGGAGGGAACAATGTCGCCAAACTTTAACGTTGCTCTTTATGACCGCAGGAACGGTCAAACCTAACAGAGTCCCCCGGCAAAGCCGGGGGTTTACCCAACTGGATTATTTTCTTCTTGCTGGCAGATCAATGCTAAACAGACTATCGGCCATGTGATGTTTATCACAGACAACCGCCCGCAATCCCCCTATTCTGCACCTGTCTTTAATCCACTCTAAAGGAGCAACAAATGAAATTCAATGTAGGCGGTATAGACCGCATCTTGCGTATCGTGGCAGGCTTGGCGCTCATCGCGTTAGCTGCCACCGGAACAGTCGGCGTATGGGGCTGGATCGGTGTGGTGCCTTTGCTGACCGGCATCTTCAAGTTTTGCCCGGCATATGGGTTGTTTGGCCTGAGCACTTGTCCCATGCACAAATAAAGGCTGAGCAAGCTTTCCAACAAAGCCCCGCCCGGATACGACCGATAGACAATCCTGTTTATCGGGCGTATTGTTTCGCCTTCCCGATATCCCACACTGCCTCACCGGCTTGTCCAGAAAATCTGAGAGATGAACAACTTCGATATTCCGCTAGAACCGGAAACCTATACCCGCACCGATCTGGCGAAACTGCAAATCTTCGAAAAGGTACTGAAGGGCAATGTTGAGGCTATTATCATCACCGACACGCACGGAAATATCGAATGGGTCAATAACACTTTCTCCCTGCTCACCGACCATGGCAAGGCCGACGTTCTGGGAAAAAATCTGTGTTTTCTGTTCGCAGGTGGCCAAAATGCTTACAGCGAGCTGTGCCCAAAACTCAATGAAGCCAACCACCAGCAAGTTGAAACCTGGATGCATCGCAAGGACGGCAGCGAATTCTCGGTGGAACTCACTTTAAGCGCGGTGCGTAGCGATGCGGATATGATCACCCATCATGTGCTGGAATTTTCGGATAACACGGAATTCCATCATGCCCGTGAGGAGCTTATCCGGCGTACCAAAGAACTGAGCCGATCCAATCATGAACTGGAACAATTCGCCTACGTCGCCTCGCACGATTTACAGGAACCGCTACGCATGGTGGCCAGCTATACCCAGCTCATCGCGCAACGTTATCAGGGCAAACTTGATGCAGATGCGGATGAGTTCATCGGCTATGCGGTGGATGGCGCCACACGCATGCAGGCCATCATTAACGACCTGCTCGTGCTTTCCCGTGTCGGCACCCGCAACACGGCTTTTGCCTTGGTGGATTCAAAAGTGGCACTGGACAAGGCTTTGGCCAACCTGCGCCTGGTGATTGGAGAAACCGATGCCAGGATTATTTGCGGCTCGCTGCCCACGCTCAATGCAGACGGATCGCAGCTCATTCAATTGTTCCAGAATCTGATCGGTAATGCCCTCAAGTTTCGCGGCGACCATTCGCCTTGTGTAGAAATTGGCGCGGAACGGCAAGATGAGGAATGGGTGTTCCATGTGCACGACAACGGCATCGGCATCGCACCGGAATACTTCGAGCGGATTTTCCTGATGTTCCAGCGTCTGCATAGCAAACGGGAATATCCTGGCACCGGGATAGGCCTTACCATCTGCAAGAAAATAGTTGAACGTCACAGCGGGCGGATATGGGTAGCATCGGAACAGGGCAAGGACACGACGTTCTATTTCTCCATCCCTGTCTCGCTAGCATAAGCCGGTCACACTAACATTTAAGTAAAGGGGGCAATATGAACATGGATACTTTGGGAAGACCTGCAGATTTCCTGCTGGTCGAGGATAACCCCGGCGATGTGCGACTGACGCAGGAAGCGCTCAAAAACCATAAGGTGAAAAATAACCTGCATGTGGTAACTGATGGCGAGGAGGCCATAGCCTTCCTGCGCAAGCAGGGCAAATACAAGGATGCACCGCGCCCGGATATCATCCTGCTCGACCTGAACCTGCCCAAAAAAGATGGGCGCGAAGTGCTGGCGGAGATCAAGTCTGACCCGCTTCTCAAGGCCATCCCGGTGGTGGTCATCACCTCTTCCGAAGCCGAGCAGGACATCATCAAGTCATACAACCTCAACGCCAACTGCTACGTGACCAAACCGGTAAATTTTGACCAATTCATTAAGGTAGTGCAATCTATCAACGATTTCTGGCTTACTATTGTAAAATTACCCAGCGGTATTGAGTAATTCGCGCCAGATAAACACAATAATAAAAATATGCAGTGGGAGAGACGCAATTTATGAATACCCCCCAAAAGAAAGTAAATTTCTTGTCGCTGGTGCACGCCGGCACTATAGGCGAACCTGCGCCCATGCTACCAGCGGGCACCGACACCGCATCGTTGGCAAGCGGCGAAAACACCTGCAACGACGAAGTCGAAATTATCAACATCCTATTGGTGGAAGACAACCCCGCTGACCGTCGGCTGGTCGCGGAACGACTGGGCAACAACCACAAAAACCACTTTCATCTGGTATATGCCGAATGCATCAGTGAAGCCCTGCAAGCTCTGGCCGAGAATAAAATCTCGGTTATCCTGCTCGACCTGCAACTTCCGGATTGCCGCGATCTGGAATCCCTCACCAAAGTCCACGCCGCTGCCTCCGGAATACCGATAGTCGTACTGAGCGAGATCGAGGATGAGACCTTGGCCCTCAAAGCGCTCCAACTCGGCGCTCAGGATTTTCTGGTGAAATGGCATACCAATGAATATTTGCTGGTGCGCGCCGTGCAATACGCGCTGGAACGCAAACTGATAGAGGAACATCTCTACCATCTCGCCCATCACGATGCCCTGACCGGTCTGCCCAACCGAAAATACTTTTATGACCAGTTCAAGCAAGCCTTGGCTATGGCGCGGCGACATAACCGCTTGCTGGCGGTCATGTTTCTGGACTTGGGGAGGTTCAAAAAAATCAACGATAGCCTGGGGCATCATTGCGGTGATGTCTTGTTGCAGAAGGTCAGCAAGCGCCTGGCCGGATGCGTGCGCGAAACAGACTGCCTGGCACGCATGGGCGGAGACGAATTTATCATCGTTTTTAACATAAACCATGCAGAAGATGCCACCGCCGCCGCAAACAAGGTGCTAGAGATTTTTTCTGCGCCTTTCATGGTAGAAGGACACGAGATTCAAACCCAAGCAAGCATCGGAATCAGCGTTTACCCGTCCGATGGGGAAGACATGGAAACCTTGATCAAGAACGCAGATTTGGCGATGTATCAGGCAAAATCGGAAAGCGATAACAGCAGCAGCCGTTTCTGGTTCTATTCCCCCGAATTCAATGCCAGGACTGCCGAACTTATCCGGATTAAAGAACGACTACACCAGTCATTGGCGGATAAAGAGTTCGTGGTTCATTACCAGCCGCAAGTGGATATTCACCATGGCCACCTGATCGGTATGGAAGCATTGCTGCGTTGGCAACACCCGGAGCAGGGGCTGCTCATGCCATCCAAGTTCATGCAGACTCTTGATGAAACCGGTTTTATTGTAACAGCCGGGAAATGGGTGCTGCGCGAGGCCTGCAAACAAAATAAGGCATGGCAGTCAGGCGGACTCCCGTCTGTCGCCGTAGCCGTAAACATCTCCGGCCAGGAAATCCGACACAAGGATTTCGTAGCTTCCCTGAAGAAAATACTGGAAGAAACCAGGCTGAATCCGAAATGGCTGGAACTGGAAATCAGGGAACAGGTCATTGAGGAAGACGAGAGCTTGGCGCTCATCCGCCTGACCGAAATCGCCGCACTTGGCGTGCGCATCGCACTGGACAATCTAGGCCACAGCCATATCCCTTTGAGTTTCCTCACGCGCTACCCTATCCATTCCATCAAGTTAGACCGTTCCATCGTGGCCGATGTCGCCACCGACGCCAACCATGCGGCAGTAGCCAAAGCCGTCATTGCCATAGCCCGCGTGCTCAACATAAAAGGCTTGGCGGAAGGAGTTGAAACCCAGGAACAGCTCAACTTCTTCAAGGCCGAACACTGCGAAGACGCGCAGGGCTACATGTTCGGGAAACCACTCCCGCCATTAGCCTGCACCGAGCTTTTTAACCGGTTGAAAGTTGGGCGCGTGGCCCAGGCAAGCTGAGATATTGGGTGCATTTCCATTGCACCCTGGCTTGAATTTCTGTAGCACTAATCCACCACATCATGCCCGAATCTATCGAACACGCGGATCTGCAAATATCCGGCATGACTTGTGTCCGTTGCGCCGCGCGCGTCGAGAAGGTGCTCAACAACATACCGGAAGTTTCCGCTACGGTGAATTTCGCCACGGAAAAAGCGCGTGTTAATTTCAATCCGCAATCCGTAAATGTTCCCGCGTTGATCGCGGCAGTGCAGGGTGCGGGCTATGACGCCCACCTCATGCGCGATTTCGCGGCAGAAAAAGAAATTCGCGCGCAGGCCTATCGCCACGAGCGCACGCAATTCATCATCGCCTTGTTGCTCACCGCCCCCCTGCTGCTGGAAATGGGAGTGATGTTCGTCGGCCTCCACGCCATGCTGCCTGCATGGTTGCAATGGCTGCTCGCCACCCCGGTGCAATTCTGGATCGGCAAACGCTTTTACACCGGCGCATGGCACAGCCTGCGCGGTGGCAGTGCGAACATGGACGTGCTGGTCGCGCTCGGCACCAGCGCGGCCTATCTGCTGAGTTGCGCCATGCTGCTGCTCCATACCGGCAAGCCGGTGTATTTCGAGGCCAGCGCCACCATCATCACGCTGGTGCTGCTGGGCAAGCTGCTGGAAGCGCGCGCCAAGGGCAAGGCTTCCGCCGCGCTGGAAGCCTTGATTAACCTGCAACCCAAACTGGCGCATGTGGAACGCGATGGCGTCATGGTTGATATGCCTGCGACACAAGTCAAAGCGGGAGACCTCTTTCTGGTGCGCCCCGGCGAGAGCGTGCCGGTGGACGGCATAGTGTTGGAAGGTGCATCCAGCATGGACGAAGCCATGCTCACCGGGGAAAGCCTGCCGCAGGAAAAACACGACGGCGACAAGGTATACACCGCCACGCTCAACCAGCACGGCCTGTTACGCTGTCGTGCCGTGGCGGTCGGCGCTCAAACCCAGCTCGCCGCCATCATCCGCTTGGTGGAACAAGCGCAAGGCTCGAAAGCGCCGATTCAAAAATTGGCGGATCAAATTTCCGGCATCTTCGTGCCGGTGGTGCTGTTGATCGCCACGGCGACATTCATCGTCTGGTGGGCGCTCGGCAGCGGCTTTGCGGCGGCGTTGATCAATGCGGTATCGGTGCTGGTCATCTCATGCCCGTGCGCACTGGGTCTTGCCACGCCAACCGCCGTGGTGGTCGCTACCGGGCGCGCTGCTCATGCGGGTATTCTAGTCAAAGATGCCGCCGCGCTGGAGCGCGCGCACAAACTGTCCGTGCTGGTGGTGGACAAGACCGGCACCCTCACCGAAGGCAAACCCAAAGTCACTGACCTGCTGCCCGCAGCGGGCAGCGATGAAAAACACCTGCTGCAAATCGCCGTCAGCATGGCGCAAGGTTCCACCCATCCGTTGTCGCGCGCCTTGCTGGAATACGCTCAGGCGCAACAGATGACACCCATCTCAACCGAAAGCTTCAGCGAACTTTCCGGTAGCGGACTGAGCGCAGAGATCGAAGGCGCGGCTTACCTGCTCGGTTCCCCGGCGTTCATCGCCAGCAAAAACATCACGCTGGATGAGGCGCAAATTGCGATCTTGCAACAACAGGGCAAGAGCGTCATCGCCGTAGCGCGCGTGGATACCCTGCTCGGCATCATCGCCTTCGCCGACACGTTGCGCGCCAGCAGTGCCGATGCCGTGGCTCGCCTCACCGCAATGGGCATCCGCGTGGTGATGTTGAGCGGCGACAACACCGCCACCGCGCAAGCCATAGCACGACTGTCAGGCATCGCCGAATTCCGCGCGGAAGTGTTGCCGCAGGATAAGGCCGCCCATGTGCAATCATTCAAGCAAGCTCCTCCCATGACAAGGGGAGGTCGGGAGGGGTTGGTGGGCATGGTGGGTGACGGCATCAACGATGCGCCCGCGCTGGCTGCGGCGGATGTGAGCTTCGCCATGAAAAGCGGCAGCGACATCGCCATCGAAGCGGCTGACATCACCCTGATGCGCAACGACCTGATGGGCGTAGTGGATGCCATAGATTTGTCGCGCACCGCACTGCATAAAATCCGCCAGAACCTGTTCTTCGCTTTCGCCTATAACGTGCTCGGTATTCCGCTGGCCGCGCTCGGCATGCTCAATCCGATAATCGCAGGCGCCGCAATGGCGATGAGCTCGATTTCGGTAGTCAGCAACGCCTTGCTGCTCAAGCGCTGGCAGCCTTTCAATACAAATCCTCGAAACCGGAAGCAGATTTAGCCACGGATCAACACAAATGTTAGAGTAGACTTCCGTTGTCGGCATGAAGCGTCGTTCGCGACCGGCGACCGCAGTCAGGCTCTCTGCGTGTACGCTGTCGACCTATACTTTGCCGTATCTTTTTAGTGCCGTGCATCCACTCATGCAAGGAAGCACCATGAGCAAGTCAAACGAACCGGACTCCCTGCGTACCGAAGCCGAGGCTCAACTTACCGGTGCGCCAGAGACAGAGACGACGATCCGCTCCGCCGAGGAACTCCTGCATGAACTCCAAGTGCATCAGATCGAACTGGAAATGCAGAACGAAGAGTTGCGGCGGACGCAGATTGCCCTGGAAGAATCGCGCGACCGCTACGT
>Ga0182030_10026585_pt1 | contig 10464 bp, 14 predicted proteins | sample 812S3MmetaG_FD_121299 | JGI IMG/M metagenome (GOLD analysis project Ga0182030, IMG submission 121299) | Permafrost microbial communities from Stordalen Mire, Sweden - 812S3M metaG (Illumina Assembly) | ecosystem: Environmental > Terrestrial > Soil > Wetlands > Permafrost | place: Sweden... | reverse complement strand
GAAAAATGCATTTTAGGCATTATACTGCGCGCGGCCACAGATTGAGGTTTTGAATTCAAGGTATCCTGATCGCGACAGCCTCACTGGGCTGAAAAACGCAAAACATGACCGCGCGAAGTATAGATAGCGATCTTATAAGGGCTGCTTGGCTTTACTGCAGTGCACTGCAGGCTCTGAAAGTACCAACTCCATTGATAATTAGCGCCACCTTCAAGCGCGTCAAGAATTACCGCATTCGATCACGTGCTTACAATGCACCTACCAATATGATCGATGAGTACGGCTTTTCGACTAAACCAGTCGAAGTTCTTGACTGGACAACTCTCATGAGACCTGAATCTGTTGCTCAAACACTGAAGCCATTGTTAGATGAAGTATGGAATGCTGCTGGTTTTGATCATTCCGCGAGCTATAGTGCGAACGGCATCTGGAAAGGATTTTAAAAACAGAGAGGAACGGTTTGCTCCTTAAACGGCGTCCTTCCCACGCTACGCGTGGGCTCTTCCATTTACCGCAAATCGAATTTTTTTATTGGAGCTTCTGTACGCCAATCTAACCGCAACAGATAAATTAAGCGGAGACTGATTTTAAGGGCGTTTGATTGTCGTCGTCTAAAGCAACGGACAATAATCACGCACCAGCCTAAAGTCTAGGCATGTATTGGTGTGTCACCTGTCAGGGCATTTTGGAGTCATATTTACTATGATTCTGGAAAAGGAAGGCCTCATAAAGTGACTCTAAATTAGTAGGAATGGGTATTAAAACTCTAAATCCAGTCTTGACGCTACTCTTAATTCGGTGTATTTTGGTGCTATCACTATAATTTCAGGGTGCCCTCATGGCTACACACGCACCAATTGAACAAAAGTCCTCTATTGGCGCCGCTGGGCTTAGAGCGTTTTTCCGGATTGCAGAGTTATGGCGACTGACTAATGATCAGCAGATAAAATTGCTCAATGTCCCTGAATCTACTTTTTTTAGTTGGAAGAAAAATCAAGAACATAAGCGTGTATCCAAAGACACTCTTGAGAGGATTTCTTACGTTCTAGGCATATACAAAAATCTGCAGATTCTGCTGAGTGACAAGGACTCTGCTTGTGAGTGGGTAAGCAAGCCTAACAAGGCTCCATTATTTGGCGGAAGATCTGCCATTGAGCGGATGGCAGGCGGTAATATAAGCGATCTCTATGAAGTCCGCCGATATCTAGACGCTCAAGTCAGAGGGTAGTCTGGTCCAGTGGTAGTCAGCAATCTTGTTTTTCCTACGAATGAGATCAATTGGTCTCCTTCGTGGCGCATAATACCTACCAAATATCCACCGATCAATTTCTTTGAAGATCTGGACCTTGACCCGAGTGATTGGGAATCTTTGATTGAAATCGAAGCGATGACTGATGATTCTGTCAGGCTGTTAGCGAAGAATATTCATTTGATCCCGGAAGAAGATCGCATTACGGGACCCGGCATGGGCTTTGTCGTGCCCTGCTTTACCATTCTGGATGGTGTGTCAAATAGATTCAATAACCACGAGTTTGGTGCCTATTATGCGGCTAAGGAATTCGAAACGGCCATCTGGGAGACGGTTTATCATCGCGAGCACTTTTTTGCTGCTACAGATATGAAGCCACAAGATGTAGACAATCTTGTTTTGAATGCAAACATCAAGGCCGAAATGCATGACATTCGCGGACTATCACAGAAGCATCCAGAGCTATTTGATCTTGTGGATTATGGTCAGGCGCAGATATTTGCAAGGCAAGTGAGAGAACAAAAGAGTTGGGGCATTGTTTATCACAGTGTTCGACACCAGGGTGGTGAGTGCGTAGTAGCGTTGCGACTACCAGCCATAAAGGATTGCCGAGCGGTGGATATTGTTGTTTATCGATGGGACGGTAAAAAAATTGCGGGCTACTACAAAAAAGGTGACTACAAATCATTTCCTTCCGATTGAACCATCCGAGGATTACCTTCCTAGGTTCCTACGTAAAAGAAGTTTCTGCCTTCGCCTGCGGTGGCAGTAAGTGATGATCCTGCAGTCTCACTGACTACACGCGAAAATCGTCCTTCTTGCTAAGCAGTCTGAGTTAGGCCACTTTGTGCCATCAAGCTCGCCCTGGCAACAGCTGATGGTGCGCCAGTGTTGCGGCCACTACGCATGAACATGCGAATTTCTAATTTTGCAGGGCATTTAGAGCTTGCACGTAAGAGTAAAAGTTTGATACCTCTAAGTTATTCTTCAATACAAAAAGCCATACAGGAAAGCAGCCACGTTCCACACTCAATAATTATTTCTCAGCACAATAAACATTTTCAGCAGCACCAAACGTCGCTGAAAATCGTCTGCACCAAACTGTCACCATGAGGTTCCCGGGTGCAAATCAAAGAGCTTAGACCAATGATGCCATCGGCATGGTTCTGATGGCAATCTTTCAAACTTGAAAGGAAACAGTCATGGGTATAATCGGAGTCTCAATCCTCGCCTGGTTGGTGTTTGCGCTCGGCGTTCTGGTGAATCCCAGCAAACGGTTCAATACTCTGCTGAATCGCAGCAAACGGTTCAATACTAGCAAGCTGGCGATTGTGATTATTGTGCTGCCATGGATTGCCTGTTTCGCATTGTCCAGCCCAGAAATCGCAGTCCGGATCGTCGGCGGCGTAGGACTCTTTATCTGGGTGTTCCTTGTCGGCATGGTCTTCGGAGAAGAGTGAGTCATAGCCGTAAAGGCCAAATCAAAGCCGGGCTGACTAACCCGATGCTGTTTAAGCCGAGGAAGGCAAAGGACGCCAATGATTAATGGTGCGGGACCATAGCCCCGTACTCTGTACTGCTGTCTAACATGGGGCTGATGGCAATACCCCGGGGAACGAAATCTCGACCATAAATAACAGGAGACAAAAACATGCAAATTCACCGTTTAGACGACGGTAATTTCGAGCAGTGCACGCTGCACTTTACCGAGGAGACCCGGACCAAACTGCGACGACTATTAGAAGCAAAGCTTGCTGGACCAAGCGAAGGGTTGTTTGTAGCTGTCAGCAGCGGTAGGCACTTGGAGCTGCAGAACGTCGGTCAAAGTTCGATGCGCGAGATCAGCCGCTTCGAAACTTATCAAGACACCTACGAGCAGAGCTTCAATGGCGAGGGTATGGCAACTGATCACCTCACCCGCGAGTACACCACCTATGTCGTTTACACTCTGGGAAGAGGTGGCGATGTGCTGGTTGACTCGCATTTTCGCTTCCAATGGAGTGAGGGCAATGGGAATCAATTTGAAGATCCTGACTGGCTCGAGGGTGTTCGCCTACGCGACGAAAAATGGCGCAAGAAGCAAGCGTTGCAAGAGGAAATGAACAAGAGCACGGACTTTGTCGGCGGCATTGTGTTCGTTGGCGTTCTTTGCTTGTTGTATTTCTTCTGGCAGCTTTAGCGACACCAGAAGGTGATCAGGTATAAGTTCGCTGCCAGACAAATGGCATGTGAGCAATGCTGAAATACACCATCGCAGTGCGTGGAGAGCTTGCTCTCCACGCGCTGTCATTGCAAACGTAGAGACAATGTTTCTGCCGAATGCGCATTGAATGCGGTGCTCATTCGGGAGGCACAGTTCTTCCTCGACTTTCAAAACCAAAAGGCTCTGCCGATGGCTACTTCGTTTCCAAATCAAGGCACAGCGATCGCAATCATCAGAGACTGATGGGGGTGTTGTCTGCAGTGAAGGACTGGGATAGTGCCTTACATAGCGCAAAGCCTCTGCGCAGGCCACTATTTTGCCTTTTGCCTGGGTCATTCGCACTATCGCCATACTTGATGTCTCCAGCCAAATGGCTGGAATCAATGACTGATACGGAGAACTCATCGATTTTGCCCATAGAAGCAATTTTTGCTGAAGTGACCTTCCTATTGTTTTGAAGCCATTGCTCACGAGAGTATGACCTTACTTATTGCAATTACTTCCTACAAATCTGTCGACTCAAATTTCTGAACTAACCCGCGCACAAAACACTGGCAGCCCAAAAACAAATGCTTCTAGGGCATTGCGGTTGTGTTCACGGTCGACTGTTCGTATGGAAGATGTAGCTCAGTTTGGCTGTGCCGAAACGGGTTGCTAATAAGCGAAAAGGAGGAAACAATGAAAGAAGAATCCATCGTTCATTCGTCCCTTCTGGAGAGAGCTGGTTCTCTAGGAGTTCGTCTTACTGGAGGCCCAGGCGGTATGCGCGCCATCTCGGCCGATCTTGTTTTTATGTTGATGTGGAAGCGTTTTGCCGAACTCGGCGGACAAAATAAGATCACCCTGTTAGAAGCCGTTTCCGGTGCTTCCGTTCCTTTTACCTTTTGGGCTGCTGGCATGGACGCCGAAGCAATCCAACGGCTGCACATGGAGACAAATTATCTCGATGTCCTCGACTTCACCGCCAAGCTCAGCGATGTAGTCGGTCGTCATTGGTGGGAGTTGCGGCGATTTAAGGGAAAGCGTCCCCTTACCGGTCGTATCGACCCCAATAAATTCGTTGCCTTTATCGAGCAACATGTAGGGCATGATGCTACAACCGGAGAAGCGCTGTGGCCGCAAGGCTTCAGCTGTGTCGCTTGTTGCGAAGATGAAAAGTCCGGAAAAGAGTTTCAGGTCGTTTTCAATGGTAAGGGAACCTACCTGAGAGACAACAAGGGCAATATCGAAGCGAATGCCCCGGTGCGTATTGGCCGTGCTGTCGCCGCTAGTTGTGCCATTCCGCTGGGCTTTCAACCGGTAGAATTCAAGCTTTCTGGCGGGCGGACAATTTTCGCCTTTGATGGTGGCATGACCGATCAAGGAGCAATACCGCTGCCGTCCTTCCAGTCCGTTAATGGTGATGACCATAAAGTTCATATCATTCAGGATGTGGGCGAAGAATCGGGGTGGAAAGGTTATTGGGATAACAAAATCTACTGGGTGCTTTGTGGGGGCAAATGCATTCCTCGATGGAACGCCATCTTGGAATGGCTAAATTTGCCGCACATTGGTACTGAAGGCCGTGGCAAACACGTGTACATACTGGCACCTGTCGATGACATCGGCGGCGTTGAATTCGACGCTAATGCTGACCGAAAGTGGTTGGCTGAGGCAGGTTGTTTTGCTCGCATCGGTGATAAGCTCATGCCCTTTTTGACTGAGGAATCGCAAGCTGTTGTGCGCCTGGCGTCGCAAGAGCTTGAGAAAATTCGGTGCAAAAAGGACAATGGAGAGGAGATTTTTTTAAAGCAAAAGGCTGTGGAAATCGAAGCTGTTTTCGTGAAATATGGCTTCTACAAAACAGCGTCCATGCCGCTTGCGCCAGCTCCAGCCCAAGGCAAGTAATGAGCTTATTTCACGGACAAGCATATTTGTCCGTGGAAGGTTTAGCTTGCAAGAAGATGAGATATCGCGTTGCGGGAATAAGCCCGCATGCTAGCAGAGCCGCCCTATGACGGCAGAACAGAAGAGGAACTAAAGATGGGTCTAATTGCTCTTGGCCCCGATGGCCGAATCGACGAAGAAGCCAGCCACAGAATGAATATGGGTCATCTGCGGATGATGGAGATCGGCATCAAGGAGCGGAACGGCGAGTCTGTCGATCCACAAGAGGCGATCTCAGCTATGCGGGCGGTCTTTGGAGGGCTCGCGGGCAATCTCGAACTCACCGAACGCGCTCTTAGCGAAGCCGAATCCGAAGCCGAATCCGCAGCCGCTAGCCCGCTGCTCTTGGCTCCGCCGACCGAATCGGTTGCTCGCCCGCGCTTTCTCGAAATCACGGAACAGGGGGCAGAAGACTATGGATATGCGCCCATCGTGAAGTTGCTGAAGGCGTCCAACGCGCAATGATGAATGAATCAGCTGGTTCTCTGTGGGATGTTCGGCACCGTTTCGGAAGCCAGGGCGCTTATGCACAGACTCGTGAGTCATTGTGTACTCACGTTTGCCTGCAGCTGATAGCGTTACGCGGATAAGCCAGTGGTCGTGAACACTGCGACGACTGAAGTGCGTAGGGTTGAAAAAGCTCTTACGTAACAATAAGAGGTAGCCGGGCATACAGTCCAGCTATCTCAACTTCCCAATAGCTCCAAAAAAATCTGCGTTTGGGGCTAGGGTTGGAATCTGCTGCTAGCTGCGATAGTCGCAGTCTGGCTCACCGTAACAGTCGCACAGGAAAGCATCCTGTTTGACCAATGGAGAAAAATCATGCTTCCGTATCTTGGATTTTCGATCGGCTCGATGAGTGCCGTGTTAGCCATCATATGTCTCTGGTCAGGGGCACTGGGCGCCTTCTGGGGCAGCCGGAGAACTCTCATCGAGTTTGCCCTGGTCCTTACAGCATGGGTGGCGCTGTTCTGGGGAAATGGGCTCGTCAGTATACTGGGACTGGGTTACATTTTCCTTTTGACGAACGCTAGCGCGATCATTGTCAGTGCTGTCGTCAACTATTTCTATCCCGATTCGGGATGGAAGACAATTGCACTGTCCTTCATGGGCGCAGCCTTCGTAATCGCCTTTGTGGGCGTTTTTACGGTTTACGACTCAAGCATTTCGTTCTTCGCCTTGTGCTTGTTCCTCGGCTTTCTGGCGCTCATGATCAACCCCCTCTCCCAATTTATCGACGGGGCGAACTTCGTCATCGGTTTGCTCGGCACCATCGGGTTGCTCAGTCTTTACACCAAAGACCTGTTCTTTCCCCCGGTGAGTGGTTCATGGCACGACGCTACGCGCTTGGTCGTCGATAACTACATCTCCCATGTTCACTGGTTGGCGCAAGTGCTGCTTGGCTGACCAACAGTCGCTGGGTAGTAACTTGAGTCTCAAAACTTCTATCCGGGCGGTTCAATCTGGCTGCCCGGATAGTCCACGAGTTCGAGGAAAAAAACAGGGAAATCATCCAACGCACGCCCTGTACTTATCTCTTTTTTTTTTTTTCAATCTATGCTTAAAAGAGACATTTTAAGCATAGATTTGCAAAAAGGGGATTAAAGTAGGAATGGCGGTTGCCCACCATCCCTGCTGTAAAACCGTCGTCAATCCGATGCTATTGGACTGGTTAGTCCTCTTTCTGCCCGCCGGTCCAGCCCGCAGGCGCGACGCAGCCGGCGGCAGCCGCTGCCTTCGTGTCTTCGGGCCAGGCGTCGACCTCGTAGCCGAGCGGGTTTTTTGCTTGGATGATGCCGGCTATCTGGAGGGCGTCCGGGTGATCGTAGCGGAACGTGAAGCGCGCCACTTCTTCGCCGCGCTCGAATTTAACTTGCGTCGTTTGGAAGTTGACGCGGCGGCCGAACTCGGTGCCCATGCCACCGCCCTTCAGAAAGGACTCGGCGCCGAATTTCAAGGGCGCGCGGCGCTCGTCGAAGTCGAAGTGCTGGAAGTCATGAGCTCTGAGCTTGGGCGCAAAGAGCACGATGCTGATAACGCCCGTGTTTTCCGGCCGGCCGCTTTCGGCGGCGTAGGAGTGGTGCTGCGGCGTGAAAACGAACTGGGCGCCGTCGCGGTTGCCGGGGAGTTTCCACGCTCTGATGTTTTGCGACACCCAGACGACGTAGCCTGGACCAGTCACAGTTGCCGAATTGCCGTCCAGGATGTTCAAGCCGTCGATGGAAATGACGGCCAAAAACTTCGAGCGGGGAGGCCCCTCGACGTGCACCGCGAACTCCTGTCCGGGAGCCGCTTCGATGTAGGTCGAGCCGCCGAAAGGATGTTCCTCTAGCGCTTTTCCGGAGACGATGATGGACGCGCCGTAGCCTGTTTGGTTCTTCATCTTGTCCTCTTTCAATCTCTTGCTCTTACGAGCCGTTGCATTGGCCACCGTAGACGTTATGTCCACAAGCGGTTGTTCTTCGTCGACCTTGGCGGTGCCTCAGTCGAAATTGCGAGCAGCTGTTAAGTCGCTCTCGATCGCCTGAATGACCTCGGTGTTGTCGGTGAGATGCACGAACATCTGCGGTACGTCTGCCGCCAGCACGACTGCCACAAGAATGACCGACGCGATTGCTTCACGCAAACGCATAGCTTCCCTCCTTTTGTTTGTGAAGCGCGAAAGACAGCTCGGGTGCCGGTAAATGCGTGTCACCGCAAATTCCGGCACCGGTACTCGGTTTCCCAGGGATTAGCCCGGGGCGTTTGCTATATAAGTGGCGAACCGGCTCAGCGGGTTGACGAGCAAGAGAGCGAGAACGACTGCGGCAGCGTCCTTCCACGTAGCCTGGTCGACCTTGGTTCGCTGCAACGCCGTCACAAAGGACGAAGTGGGGCGAAAGACAAACATGTACACTGCGTACGTGTAGAACGCGCTGGCGCCCCCGAGCAGGAGCACTGCCGTGCCAGTCGCCACGTGCCCTGCGCCGTGGAAGATGCCGATGGTTATCGCCGCAACTAGCAAGGCGCCGGCGAGGAGGGTGCAGACGTAGCCGGCCACCGCGCTCACCGATGTTACTCGGTAAGCGGCGGCAACCGCCACGAAAGAAGCCGTGAGCAGAGCGATTCCCGTCCACTCCCCCAGCACGTCCTCCGGGACATAAATGCCGAGGGAGGCGAACAGGAGAACACCCGACACCAAGAATGCAGACCGCCACAAGAAGAGATGGTTGATGCTTGGTTGTGTCACGATTGGCTCACCCACCGGGCGACTTTCTTGCTGACCAGCTGCTTCAGCGAAGCGATCGGCTCGGCGAAAAGGTGCTCGATCTGCTCGCTGACCCAGTCGACGACCTGGTCGATCGGCTTGGCGATCCAGCCCATCACGCGCGCCGCCAGGCCAAAGACCGGGCTGAACACGGCGTTCAGGAGCGGGAAGCGCTCATAGGCGAGACCGAAGCCCATGATCGCGAGAACGCCCGCGAACTTGAGCACTTCGGACAGATCCACGTTGCCGAAGTATTCGATCGACAACGTCAAGCCGATGTAACCCACGAGAACGTAGCCGATCTTCTCCAGAACGGGGAACTTCTTGATCAACTCGACGAAGATGCCGGCGACGAATCGCATCGCCAGAATGCCGATCGCCACGCCGAACAGCACCGCCAGTGTGTTCTGAGAAAAGGCCGCCGCCGCGAAGATGTTGTCGATCGAGAAGGTCATGTCCGCCATTTCGACCGCCCAGACCGTGGTCCAGAAGCCAACAACGGTCTTGGCCTTGTCATCGCCGCCGTCGCTGCCCAGGTTCTTGCACATCAGGTAGAAGAGCCAGAAGGCGCCAAGCGGCTTGAGCCACGGATTGGCGATTAGCCAACCAATGAAGACGATCGAAAGACCGCGCATCACGTAAGCGCCGATGATGCCGACCCGCAGCGCCAGTTTCTGCTCGGCTTCGTCAGGAAGATTCTTGACCATCGCGGCCAAGACCAAGGCGTTGTCGAAGGACAGAAGCCCTTCCAGGACGATGATCGGCATCGAGACGAAGACGATCGCATAGAACAAGGAGAAGATGTCGATGTGCACTATATCACTCCGTTTTCACCCCGCGAAAATGCAAAGCCGGTCACATGCGAGGCGCTGTGCGCGGCAAGCAAGAGAAAGTCGCCGGCAAATGACGACGACTTCCATCTCACCAAGCTGGTATTAAATTCAGTGGCGCCGAATTAGAGTCCGTAGTCGGTCGCGTCGAGCGACAGCTTCTTCACGATCTGACGCAGAACCTTCTTCTCGACTTCGACCAGTACGCCGCCTTTGCTCTGGGCGATGATGATCGCCAGTTTCACCGCGAGGTCGGCCTGATCGGCCTTGCCGCGCAGCTTGCCGACGAGCAGCTCAACGTCGAGCTTGGAGACCGAGTCGAGCGCGTCCCGGCAGAGCAGGGTGAACTGCTGGGCGAGAGCGGCCGGGGGGTAGTTCTTCAAGGCGGCGTTCTTGCGGATCACGTTTGCGGCCGCTTCCCGCTCCTCTTTCTGAATCTCGCCGTCGGCGGCTGCGACCAGCGCGCAAATGGCGAGCAACGCGTCCTTGAAGTCCACGTTTTTGACCTGAGCCGCAAGGCCCGAGATCGAATCGGCGAAAGCTTCGCCTTCTTGCGTAAGGCGTTCCAAGAAAGTGCTCATCTGATTCCTTTTTCCTGTTGGAGTGTGATCGATCGCTCGATGCTTTTTTGAACGCCGAGCGAATTACAAAACCAAGGCGGGGCTGATCATTTCCCATACCCTTTCTTAGAATAGATGACGAGTGATTCTCGCCATCTAAAGGCTGCCACAAGCAGCTCAGTCGCCGCTCAGGCGAATTTGTTGACGTCCGCGCTCGTCGCGCTTTCGCCAATCGCGGCGAATCTCCACTCGCCGTTGTGCCGATAGAGGCGGCCGAGAATGAAGGATTGCTGCGGACCGACGTTGATCGGCGTTTCGAACCAGACCAGCTGCTTCGACGAACCGCCCTTTTCGGTCAGCCGTATGGACGCGCTCTTCGCCGAGAAAGTCGGTCGGCCCGAGCCCGCCAGGACGAACAGAATGGACTCCTCGGCGTCGAGCTGGTCGAG
>Ga0182030_10026584_pt1 | contig 10464 bp, 9 predicted proteins | sample 812S3MmetaG_FD_121299 | JGI IMG/M metagenome (GOLD analysis project Ga0182030, IMG submission 121299) | Permafrost microbial communities from Stordalen Mire, Sweden - 812S3M metaG (Illumina Assembly) | ecosystem: Environmental > Terrestrial > Soil > Wetlands > Permafrost | place: Sweden... | reverse complement strand
GAGTCAAACATCGTCTGCGCCCGCGAGTTCGGCATTGACCAGATGAACACCATGTCCGATCCCTACCGGGAGACACAGGGATTCGGCGCAAAAATCATCTACGGGCGCAACATGGTGCCACGTTGTGAAAAACATCCCCTGGAAGATGATCCGGATTTTTCCAAACTGCCGCGCCCGAACCCGCTGGAAGCCGAACGGATGCGCGATCGCATCGAGGCGGTGCGAACCTACCAGGCCCGGGTCGGCGGAGAGTATTCCATCATGGGCTGGGTTGAGGGACCGGCGGCGGAGGCGGCTGACTTGCGGCGGACCGATAATTTTTTCATGGATCTGCTGGATGACGAGGCTTATATCGGCGATCTCATGGATCTATGTGTGGATGTTGCTTTGGAATTCGCCCGGCCGCAAGTCGCGGATGGGGCGGAAACCATCGGCATCGGTGACGCGGTAGCCAGTCAGGTGTCGCCGGCAGCTTACGAGCGGCTCATTCTCCCGCGTGAGCAGCGCCTCGTGCACGGACTCAAGGAAATGGGAGCCAAGGTGCGGATGCACATCTGCGGCAACATCAACCATCTTCTGCCCGGTCTGGCCACGCTCAATCTCGACGTCATTGACGTTGACCACATGGTCAGCCTCGCCAAAGCGCGCGAAACGCTTGGGCCGAAAGTGGCCATCTGTGGAAACCTCGACCCAGTGGCAGATGTGATGCGCGGCACACCCGAGTCAATTCGGGCCAAACTCGAACACTGTTATCGCGAGGCGGGAAATCCGTTCATCGCCAATGCGGGCTGCGAAATCCCCAGCGGAACGAAGGTTGAAAACCTGAAAGCACTTTGCGAACCGCTGGCCTACATCTCGCACTTTCCTTCCGGAGCCGAATGAAAGCAGGCCTGCGAATCAAATCCGGCCAGCCTTCGTGGCGCGTGGCCACGCGTGACGTCGAGGCGTTTGTCACCGAAACGGGCGGACAGCTTGGCCCGGTGACTTTCTGTCTGGCCAAAAAACATATCCAGCCATTTTCAATTGCGCCCTGGGCGGATGAAAAGCCTGACACAACGTTGCCGCCCGTCCTCAAAGCACTCCGGGGCGATCTCTTCTGTTTGCCCTTCGGCGGCAATGCGACACCGTTCAAAGGTGAGCGCCATCCTGCCCATGGCGAGACCGCCAACGGCTGCTGGCACCTTGAATCCGCGACCGCCGAAAGCCTGCACTTAAGCCTGAACACCAAAGTCCGGGCGGGACGGGTGGACAAATATATTTCCCTGCGGAGCGGCCAGACGGCGGTTTATCAACGCCACGTCATCAGTGGCATGGCCGGCCCGATGAATTTCGGGCATCACGCCATGTTAAAATTCCCGGATCAGCCGGGCAGCGGGCTGGTTTCCACCAGCCGATTCAAGCATGGCGAGGTGGTGCCGCTTCCGCTGGAGGATCCCGCCACTGGCGGTTATTCCTCTTTGCGGGTCGGCGGAAAATTTCGCTCACTGGCCAAAGTCCCTTTGGCCAACGGTGGATTCGCCGACTTGGGTAGTTATCCGGCCCGGCGCGGTTTTGAAGACATCGTCATGATGGTGGGGGACGACCGGCAGCCATTTGCCTGGACCGCCGTGACTTTTCCGGCGGAGGGTTATGTGTGGTTCGCGCTGAAAGATCCACGGGTCTTGCGCCACACCGTTTTTTGGCTGTCCAACGGCGGACGGCATTACCCGCCGTGGAACGGGCGGCACGTCAACGTGCTGGGGTTGGAGGAAGTGACCGCGTTTTTCCATTATGGCCTCGCGGAATCGGCAAAGCCGAATCACCTCTCCGCCCAAGGGCACGCCACCTGTCATCAGCTCAATCCGAAACAACCATTGACAGTCAACTACATCATGGCGCTCGCGCCGATTCCGAAAGGCTTTGATCGCGTGGCGGAAATTGTCCCGGCGGAGGATGCCCAATCGGTTTGGCTGGCCGATCGTCGCGGCCACAGAATATGCGTGGCTCTGGATCTCGCTTTCCTCGGAATTGAAATGCCATAAGGCCGTCAAGCAAAGAGATTATTTGGATGAATCCAAGCCAGGCAATGACCCGGGTGCCGCAGCAATAAAACGAACCCCAATCCAGTGAATATACCATGCCAATGATCAGCCCTTCCTTGGAGCCCACGTCAAATGCGCCATCCTGCGCCGGAAAAGGCGCCACGTTTCGCGGCCCGTTTGCCGTGATGGCCAGCCTGTTCTTCATGTGGGGTTTTACGGCGGTGTTTAATGACATCCTGACTGCCCGGTTCAAAGAGGCATTCACCTTGGATTATCGCCACGCGATGTTCGTGCAACTCGCGTTCTTTGGCGCCTATTTCACCGGCTCGCTGATTTATTTTCTCATTTCGGCCACCAGCGGCGATCCGATTGCAAAAATCGGCTACAAGAACGGCGTGGTCATTGGCCTGCTGATATCCGCCGCGGGTACGGGGTTGTTCTGGCCGGCGGCCAACGCGACGTCCTATCCCATGTTCCTCACCGCGCTCTTCATCGAAGGTCTTGGCGCGGCCATGCTGCAAATCGCCGCCAATCCGTACATCACGATTTTGGGGCCGGAACGGACGGCCTCCAGCCGGCTGAACCTGGCCCAGGGCTTCAATTCCATCGGCACCACCCTGGGGCCGCTCTTGGGCGGGTACCTGATTTTTCAGTATTTCGCCGTCAGCGGCGTCCACGGCGCGGCCTCCGTGAAGGTGCCCTACCTGGCGTTTTGTTTCATATTCCTTGTGTTGGCCGGCATTTTCGCCCTGATCCACCTGCCGCACGTCGGCGAAGGTCACGTGGCGCCAGGCGTGGGAGCCTTGAAGTTTCCCCATGTCCTGCTGGGCATGCTCACGATTTTCATGTACGTGGGCGGCGAACAATCCATTGGCAGCACCATGATTAATTTTCTCGGACAACGAAACATTGCGGGACTGTCGCCGGTGGACGCGAGCAAATACGTTTCCCTTTACTGGGGGGGCCTGATGATCGGCCGTTTCATGGCCGCGGTGATGCTGAGCGAAATGCGAGGACCCCGGAAGCGAGCGCTGTTGATTGTGATTCCCCTTTGCGCGTGGCTGTTGCTTTGGGTGGCCAGGAGCGCGCCGCTGGACGTCATGCAGGGGAACGCGAACGGATCGGTGCTGGGGTTGTGGCGAGAGGCGTTTGTCGCCAACTGGCCGGTATTCCGCACCTACCTGCCGTTTGTGGGCCTGTGCTGGCTGCTGTTCCAGTTCGGCCAATCGCGCACGGCGCGGACGCTGGTGATCTTTTCCCTGACGGTCGTGGTGTTGCTCGTGGTGGGGATACTGGCTCATGGCAAGGTGGCGATGTGGAGCGTGGTGGCGGTGGGCCTGTTCACGTCCGTCGGGTGGTCAAACACGTTCTCGCTGGCGTTGGAAGGCACGGGCATCTACAAAAGCCAGGTTTCGTCGCTGCTGGTGATGGCGGTCTTGGGTGGCGCCATCATTCCGCCCATCCAGGGCACCATCGCGGATGCCACCCACAACCTGCAAATTTCGTTCATCATGCCGCTAATCGCCTACGGGTTTGTGGCGTTTTACGGGCTCATAGGTCATCGAATTGGACGCAAGCTGGAGCCGGCCACTTAGCCGTTTTTATGCGTTTCAGTCGAACAATCCCTGGGAAGCCGGATTCACTTTGCGTCTTTTCGCCACCCCACCAAAACCAGTCCTGCTCACTGCAAAAGGAGCACGCGATAAAAACGTGCGGGAAAATTCGTGGCGCCGCCGATATCAATGTAGCTGGCGTTGGTGAGGTCCCCTCCGCCCGCAATGATGGCCGGGCTGAGGTTGATAAAGTTGTTCGAAAAAGGCCCCAAGCCTCCCGAAGCCTGGACGAAATTAGTCTGCCCTCCAATGGTGTTCCAGGTCAGGAAGGTGTTGGTGCCTTGCACCACGACGTTGGTCACCGAGAAGACGCCGGGCGGCGGCGGCGGATTTACATTTTCCGCGTTGAGTTGTGGGCCGTCCTCCCCGTAATGATCGCCGGTGAACCAGACTTCACCGCCAAGGCCGATGAGCAGCCGCATCGCCCCGGGATAGGTCATCACACCGTAGGCGTCCTCGCCGGTGTTATACGTCGCATGGGTCAGGTCAATAAACGGCCACACCACGAACTCCAGGTAGTAGTTGTTTCCCTTGCGCGGGATGTTCGGCAACTCGCCGGCGTTATTGAAATTGAAAAAACCACCGTCATCCGTTTCGGTGGGCATCCAATAGCCCAGGCGAATGCGTTGAAGCGTCAAACCCACGTTGACCGGCCCCGTGTACACATGCGTGCCGTAATTGTACACCGCCAGAAAATTCGTCTGCCCGATCGGATCGTAAACCACGCCCGCGTTCGTCGGCACGTTTGCGATGGCGGCCATGACCGACGCACTGCTATGCGTTGAGTTATTCGGAAAACTGCCAAACGACACCGTCGCCGCCTGCGTCGTAGCCGCGAGTAAAACCGCCCACAGTACGCCCAGCAGGCCCGCATATCCGCGCCAGCTTCCTTTTCCCGCAAACAAGTTGTGTCTTTTCATATGCACCTCCTCAAATAAAAAGGCACAGCAACCACGCCGCCTGGCCCTTCGTCTTTTCGAAGACGAGCCAGATCAAACCAGATCCAACCCTCCTAAGTCGAGCCTATTCCCGCCCCCCTCCGTCAGCCCGGGATCGCTGATGATCGTGATCAGAGGCAGAAACACGGCGATGACGATGCTGCCGACGACGACGGCCAGAAAGATAATCATGACCGGGCTCCAGCGGGGAGGTCATGGCCCGAAATGTGTTTTCCATTGAAGGCCGGCGTAAAATCAGAAATGCTAAATGAGGAATGAGCACGGCTACACACATTAAGGTTCTCTTCGTCGCTGACCTGCATTATGCGTTGAAGCACTTCGACTGGCTGATTGCAAATGCGGCCGGTTACGACCTGGCTGTCATCGGCGGCGATCTGCTGGATCTGGGTTCGCTGCTCGACTTGGACGTGCAGATTGTAGTGGTGGAAAAATATCTGGGCCGGCTTCGCGCGCGGACCCGACTGCTCGTCAGTTCCGGCAATCACGATTGCGAGGCCCGGTCAACCGACAACGAAGCTGTTTGCAAGTGGCTGCACGAGTTCAAAACCGGACAGATGTTTGTGGACGGCGACGCTGTCGAGATTGCAGGCTCGCTCGTTACGATTTGTCCTTGGTGGGACGGTCCGGTGTCGCGCGGCGAAGTTGAGAAGCTGCTGGCGCGGGATGCCAGCCGGACCAAGGCGAAGTGGATCTGGATTCATCACGCGCCGCCGGACCGCTCGCCGGTGAGCTGGACGGGAAAGAATTTCGGCGGCGACGAATCTCTCGTTGAGTGGATCCGGCGCTTCGAGCCGGACTTGGTGCTTTCCGGCCACATTCACAATGCGCCTTTCGTGCCCAATGGTTCATGGATTGACCGGATCGGCAAGACCTGGGTTTTCAATCCCGGCAAACAAATCGGTCCCCATCCCACCAGCCTCGTCTTCGATCTTGATCAGATGAGCGTGGCGTGGGACTCCTTTGAAAGTCGGGGGAGGCAGCAGCTAAATATTCCCGTCGGCCCATTCACCGGCCCGGCCCCCGCGGCTGATGGTGCATGAGCGTGCTGAGAACCTCGTCCACCATGCCGATATGGTCGTGACCCTCGTATTGTTGTTTTAGGTCCACGAGATATTTGTTCAGCGTATTGAGGCGCGCGGCCAGCAGCATGGCGAGGTGGAGGCTGGCTTCGGCCGAGGACTCCAGAAACCGGCGCGGATTTTCGACGACCACGAAGGAGCAGGGTTTTAACGCGCGGATCGTGACGTGGTGACAGCCCCCCAGCAGAACGGACATTTCGCCAAAGATGTTGCCAGGCTCACAAGCTTTTGCCACCCGCACATGATCGCGCAGCACTTCGACTTCCCCGTGGACGAGCACCCACAACGGCCCGCTCGCGGTACCCTGTTCGACGACAATGCCGCCCGCTTCAAAGTTCTCCACTTTGTGTCCCGCGACCAATTGCAAGATGGCAGACATGACGGAACATCGTTAGTCTTTCAAGCATTGCGAGTAAACAGAAAAATTGAAGGGAATTTAGGCGCCGCGAAATTCCTGCGGCAGCGAAATTGAAAAAAACACCGTCATCTTTTTCGGTGGGCATCCAGTAGCCCAGGCGAATGCGTTGAAGCGTCAACCCCACCATGATTGTGAGCTGTCTTGCTGAATTGCAGGCCAAGCCGGCTGACGCAATTGAACCACGCACGGCAAGGGCGTGCCATCACCACAGGTTTTGGGGGGCTGGAAGATTCTGCAACTCGTGCTAATATCTTACATCACCGGACATCCTAGCGATCCAAAGTCTCGTCGCGTCTTGCTTCGCCGCTTGCCATTGACCCTCTGTCTTTTGGCGGGGATCAGCGTCCGGTGAGGGATGGTTGCAAAGCAATTGTTTATCCTATGCTGGTGGCCCTGCCATCATTTATTGAGCGTGACACGCGTGATCTCGCCGAGCCCGCGTTGCTGCCAGCTCAAGCCGTACTGATCGCCCCGTTCATCTCCTGCGCTGCGGAGGCTGACCGGGTCACTCATGACCCGAGTTGTACCTGAACATCAAAACAAACAACAAAGAAAAGGATAAAATATGGTATATTCCACATCCAAGGCCATCCCCGGGAGCACCCCGGCAAAGGGGCGCATAAACCCCGCCCGGCGGCACCCAACCCGCGTGGCGCTGAGTCTGTGGTTGCTCTCAGTCTTCCTCCCGGCATCGTCACTGTTCGCCGGAGTCATGATGGAGGGCTTCTACTGGAATTGTCCCGGTCCGTGGTATCCCACCATGCAGGCCCAGGCCGGTGCGCTCGCAAACGTGGCGGGCGGCTATGGCATTGATCGCATTTGGTTCCCCGTGCCGCAGAAATCGGCCAGCGGAGGTTTATCCATGGGCTACGATCCGTTCGACTACTATGACGTCGGATCTTACACCCAGAATGGCGGGCCGGGGACGCATTTCGGCACCCAGGCACAATTGCGGAGCGCCATTGCCGCTTTCAAGGCCGATGGCATTTCCTGCATCGCCGACACCGTCCTGAATCACCGCAGCGGTGGCTTGAGCGAGTCCAATGGTTACACCCACGGGACTTCCTATACCAGCTTTGCCAACGTTCAAAGCGGCATGTGCAAGTGGCATTGGGCCAATTTCCATCCCAACGCCTGTGAAATTAGCGACGAAGGCACTTTCGGCGGTTATCCGGATATTTACTATGGCGGTTGTGCCTCTTCGCAACCTGATATCCAGTCGTGGATGGAGTGGCTGCAAAATTCCAGCAACGCGGGCTTCGACGGCTGGCGGTATGATTATGTCCTGGGCTATCATCCCTGGGTGGTGCAGGACATGAATAACGCCACCCATCCAACCTTCAGCGTCGGCGAATACTGGGATTCCAATACCGGGAATGTCAACAACTGGGTCAACACGGTGGGCAATTCCTCCGCGTTTGACTTCGCCTTGTATTATACCATGCAAGCCTTCTGCAACGACACCACCGGCGGCGGTAACGTGGCCAACATATTGAATCCGGGCCTGTCTTACGCAGCCATGAATCCCACCAAGGCTGTGACCTTCTGTGCCAATCACGATACCGACCAGATCATCACGGACAAGATGATCGCCTATGCGATCATCCTGACCTACCAAGGTTATCCCTGCATTTTCTGGCACGATTATTTCCAGTACGGTCTGGCAACCGGCGGGGGCAGCGGCAGCGGCTGGGGCAACGGCATTAATCAACTGCTTTGGTGCCGGGAAAAACTGGCCGGCGGCGCTCCGAACATCCAGATATTGGAGAGCAGCAATCCGCAAGTCCTCGTTTATGGCAGCTACGGCCAATCCGCCTCCGCGCCGGGCTACATTGTGATCATCAACACCAATCCTTCGAACTGGGAAGGGGTCACGGTCACGACCGGCGACGGCTACCTGAAGAGCCAGACGCTGAAGGCCTATGCGTGGTCCTCTACGATCAGCGGCCAGAATTACGCCCCCGAAAACAAGCCCTGTGATGGGAGCGGCAACGTGACGGTCTATGCCGCTCCCCGCGGCTACGCGGTTTATTCCGTGAATGGACTGTGACCGATCGATCTGAAACCCGAAGGGCATGCCCCCAAGGCATGCCCTTTTAGGTCCACGACCGGCTTGATGCCGCCTTTTAATTTTAAATGAAATCGTTCAAAAAGACGCCGGCCAACGGGGTTCCGTTTCTGGCTTGGTTGCTTTCACTCGCACTGCTCACCGGTTGCGCCACCGGCCCTTACACCGCCTTCCACGGCCGGCAAGCGTGGCCCACGGCAAACGCCATTCCGGAGACGGAATATGCCGTGCCGGTTTATTACGACTGGCCGGAACGCCCTTATCGCGTCTTGGGCACGATCCAAATCGCGGAGAAAACGAACCCGGTTGAGAACAAGGTCATCGCCCAAGCGGCGGTTACGGCGAAAAGCAAGGGCGGAGACGCCCTAATCCTGCGTCACCCGGTCAAATTGGAACCGCGGGTCATGACCGAAGGCGCCAACGATTCCGCTGCCGTTTCGCCCGCGAGGACGAGCATTCTGGTCATCCAATGGAAAACCTTGGCTGAGCAGGAAGCGGACCGGCAGGCGACGGCAGCATTTTGGACCCGCTTCCACGCCAAATATCCCCGCGTGGCGCTGACCGACGAATTCAAACAACTGACGGTGGAATACGGCGCTTATCAGGGCCTGGACCTCACTTCGCCAAAAGATTCAGCCGGACTGGCGGAAGAATTAAATGGGCTGTCGGGAACCGCCACCAATGCCGCCTCAGCGAAGTGGCTCTTCCGGGGTGCGATTCACCTGAGCGGCTTTGCGGCTTCCATTGACGAGACCCTCTGCGGCCTGGCCACCATAACGCAAAGCGGAGACAACGTGACCATTACCTTTCATTCCGGGGAAGACAGTTTCAACTTCACCGGCCTGGATCAAAATGAACGCTTGAGCGGCGACATTGAAATTTCCGCGGGACCATCGGTTTGCAAGGCCAAAGCGGCAGGAGTGGTGTTGACCAATCGGGTGACCCTGGACAGCCGGGCACAAAACGCCGAGGGAACGGTCCGGGCGACCTTTACTTTTCTCCACACCGGAACCGGCAACGGCGGGTAACGTGGCGGCGTTGTAGCGCGGGCGTCCTCGCCTGCGAGTTCCGGCACCGTCCCGGTGCCAGGCACAGGCGCGACGAAACTTCCCCTGCAAAGAACTGGCGGCGAGACGCCGCCAGAACTCGCAGCCGAGGACGGCCGCGCTACATGGAAAACCGACTTCATGCCACATACTGACAATCAGCGGCGGTTTGGCGCGGGCCGGTTGGCAGATGGGGCAGAAGATTCGCAGCGGGCGCTTCTGGCGCTGCCTGCCGGGGTGTGGGAAAACTGGGGGCGTTTTCCGAGGGGTGTCGCTCCCTGGTCGCTCAACCCCCGGCTGCTATCTGGAACGCCTCTGGGGTTCACTGTCAGCGTCGCCGCCCTATTCCCGGCCGCCCTCCGTCAGCCCGGGATCGCTGATGATGGTGATCAGCGGCAGAAACATGGCGATGACGATGCTGCCGACGACGACGGCCAGAAAGATGATCATCACCGGCTCCAGCAGGGAGGTCATGGCCGTCACGGCGTTATCCACCTCCTCATCGCTGGTATCGGCAATTTTCATGAGCATGTCCGGCAGGGCGCCGGTTTGCTCGCCCACGTCCACCATGCCGCCGATCATGGGCGGGAAAATGGCGGCGGCGCGGAACGGATCGGCCAGCGTGCCGCCTTCCTTCACGTTGTCATGGATGCGGGAAATCATCCCGCTGACCACGACGTTGCCGGCGGTTTCCTTGACGATGCTGAGGGCCTGCAAAATCGGCACGCCGCTGCCCAGCAGGGTGCCCAACGTGCGGCTGAAGCGGGCCAGTGAAAGCTTGCGGCAGACTTGGCCGACGACGGGCATGATCAGTTTGAAATGGTCCCACCAGCGGCGGCCCGTGCGCGTATGGATGAACCATTGGAAGCCGATAAACATCCCGGCCAGCGCTGACGCCACCAGGAGGAAATGATCCTTGAACATCGCGCTGATGTGCAGCACGGCGAGCGTGAAGACCGGCATGGATTTGCCGGGGAGCAGGCCCTCGAAGACCGATTGAAACTTGGGGATGACATACACCAGCAGCAGCGTGAGTATTCCTGCGGCGACCAACATGACGGCGGCCGGATAGAACATCGCGGCCTTGATCTTGCCTTTAATCTTGAGCGCCTTTTCCATGAAGTCGGCCTGGCGGCGGAGCACTTCCTCCAGCACGCCGCCCAATTCGCCGGCCCGGACCATGTTGACGTACAGTGGGCTGAAGACCTTGGGTTGCGCGGCCAGGGCTTCGGACATGGTGCCGCCGCTTTCCACGTTCTG
>Ga0182030_10026583_pt1 | contig 10465 bp, 7 predicted proteins | sample 812S3MmetaG_FD_121299 | JGI IMG/M metagenome (GOLD analysis project Ga0182030, IMG submission 121299) | Permafrost microbial communities from Stordalen Mire, Sweden - 812S3M metaG (Illumina Assembly) | ecosystem: Environmental > Terrestrial > Soil > Wetlands > Permafrost | place: Sweden... | reverse complement strand
CTGACGATGCCCTCGGCGGCCGTGGCCTTCGGATCGTGCCAGCGAATGGTCAGGCCCCGCACCGGTCGAGCGGCGTCCCGGAGCAAATGGACCTTCCTCGTCAGCTCCTCGATGGTGTTCTGGCCGAACCACTGGAAGGGCGTCTGCACCTTCGGGACGAAGCCACCGACCGAGGCGGTGACGGTGACCCCCTTGTGATACCTGCGGCCGATGGCCACGCACTGCTTGGCCAGTTCGACGATGCCCAGCGTGTCCTCGTCCGTCTCGGTCGGCAATCCGATGAGGAAGTAGAGCTTGACCCGTTTCCAGCCCTGCGAGAAGGCAGCGTCGACGGCGGCGTAGAGGTCCTCCTCACGGATCAGCTTGTTGATGACCTGGCGCATCCGCCAGGTCCCACCTTCGGGGGCGAACGTCAGCCCGGTGCGACGGACCCGTTGGATCTGGGCAGCCGTGCCCACGGTGAAGGCATCCACCCGGAGGCTGGGCAGGCTGACCGAGACCTGCCCGGAACACGAGGGATCGTCGATGATCGATGTGACCGTCTTCTCGATGCCCGAGTAGTCGGCGCTGGACAGGGACGTGAGAGCCACTTCGTCGTAGCCGGTGCGGGCCAGGCCCTCCATGACCATGGTCTGGACCTGCTGGGCCGGACGCTCGCGCACCGGCCGGGTGATCATCCCGGCCTGGCAGAACCGGCATCCCCTGGTGCACCCACGGAACAGCTCGACGTTCAATCGGTCATGGACCACCTCGATCAGGGGCACAAGCTGCCGCTTCGGATACGGCCACTCGCCCAGGTCGGCGATCGTCCGCTTCTCGACGCGATCAGGCGTCTCGGGGAACAACGGAGTGGTTCCGATCAGCCTGGGGCTGGTCGGGTGGGGCGGGTCCCCTGCAGCGGGCGGGCTGAAGGATTCGTAGGTCTGCTCGTAGCAGGACGGGACGTAGACCCCTTCCACCTGGGCGAGGGCCCGGAGCAGGCTCTGGCGCGTCGGCGCGGTGTGGGCATCTGTGGCATCCGAGCCGACCTTGAAGGCCGCCAAGACCTCGTTCATCTCCCCGACGGCCTCCTCGCCGTCACCGAGGACGAAGCAGTCGATGAAGTCGGAGAGCGGCTCGGGGTTGAACGCGCAGTGACCGCCAGCCACGACGAGTGGGTCGCCGAGCACTCGGTCGCAGGCGTGGATCGGCACCTCGGCCAGGTCGATCATGTTGACGACATTGGTGTAGACGAGCTCGGCCGACAGGTTGAAAGCCATGACATCGAACGACCGGGCGGCAAGGTGGTTCTCGAGCGAGAACAGCGGGACGCCCGCCACCCGCATAGCCGCTTCCATGTCGACCCAGGGGGCGTACGAGCGCTCGGCGACGGCGTCGTCACGCTCGTTCAGGATCTCGTAGAGGATCTGGAGGCCCTGGTTGGGCAGGCCGACTTCGTAGGTGTCGGGGTAGATGAGGAGCCACGCCACGGCGGTTGCCGAGTGCTCGGGCACCTCCGCCCCGAGCTCGCCACCGATGTAGCGAGCGGGCTTCGTGACCTGGGACAAAAGGGGCTCGACCCGTGACCAGACAGACTCCATCTCCCCCTTCATCCTAGGGGCAGGAGCCACCGCGGGCCGACCGGGCGGCCCGGGCGGCACTCAGCCGGCCGAAGGCGCCCGGGTGGTGGTGGTCGCCGAGCCCGACTTGGGGGCCGTCGTGGTGGTCGTGGCCGGCGACGGCAACGCCACCGGTGTGGTCGACTGGACCACCTGCTGGGTGGGCGGGATGGCGGCCGCGGTCACCGGATGGGCGGCTAGGTAGTCGAAGATCTGGGCCACCACGGGGGCGGCCGCCGTAGCTCCGTAGCCGGCCTGGTCGATGACGCAGACCACCACGTACTGGGCATTCGTCGTCGGGCCGAAGCCGACGAACCACGCCGTCGGCTCCTTGCCCGGCTCGGTGTCGGCCGTCCCCGTCTTTCCTGCCACACCACCCGGGAACGAGGCCAGCCCGGGCACGCCGGCGGCTGTTCCGTTGTGGTTGTTGACCACGCCGGTGAAGCCGGCCAGCAGGGCGTTGTAGGTCGACGAGGGCAGGTTGACATGGCCGGTGACCTGGGGGGAGAACTTCTTCACCACTGTGCCGTCGGGGGCAACGATGGCCGCCGCCACCTGTGGTGCATAGCGGGTCCCGCCGTTAGCAAAGGTCGAGTAGGCCACCGCCTGTTCGATGGGGGTGATGACCGTCGCACCCTGGCCGAAGGCCATCTCGACATTGTCTCCGGCGTACCACGTGGTGTTGGGGAATCCAGTTGGGCTCTCGGCGTGCAGCTTGACCCGCTCAGCTGCGCTGTCGAGCCGTCCCTGACTCTCGCCGGGCAGGTCGATGCCCGTCATCTGTCCGAGCCCGTACTGGGCAGCCTGGTCCTGGATTGGGGTGTCGCCATAGGCGGGATTGGAGCGGTCGTCGTAGAACATCGCCCCAAGGTTGTAGAAGAAGTCGTCGCTGGACACGGTGAGGGCGGTCGAGATGTTGATGCCCCCGAATCCGCCATCGCCCTCGCTGTTATGGAAGATGCAGGTCGTGGACTTGTACTGGCACCCGGGAATCGTGAAGGTACCGGTGTCGTCGTAGGTCTGGGTCGGGCTCCACAGACCGAGGTTGAGAGCGGCGGTGGCCGTCGACAGCTTGAAGGTCGAGCCTGGGGTGTAGACGCCGCCGATCGTTCGGTTGATGAGGGGTTCGTTGTTGGCCGGGTCGCTCAGTGAGGCGTACTCGGCCGTTGTGATACCCCCCACCCACACCGACGGGTTGTAGGTCGGATAGGACGACAGGGCATAGACGGCCCCGGTCTGGGGGTTCATGACCACAACCGCCCCACCAGTTGCCGCCGGGTAGCAGCCTGAGTTGTTGTTGCACAGGGGGTCTCGGGTCTTGCGCAACGCGGTGATCTGGTTAGCCAAGGCGCTGTCGGCCACCTGTTGGAGGTTGGTGTCGATGTTGGTGACGACATTGTCCCCGGTGGTGGCAGGCGTCGACTTGAGCGTGCCCGCCACCCTGCCCTGGGAGTCCACTTCGAGTTGCAGCTGACCGGGCGTCCCTCGCAGTTCTGACTCGTACTGGTACTCAAGACCGGACTGCCCGAAGTCGTCACCGGCCTGATAGCCCTGGGAGGCTCGGGACTGGAGCTCGGCGTCATTGATGGTGCCGACATAGCCGAGGGTCTGGGATGCCGGGTAGCCAACGCTGCCCGGACCCGGGAGCTCGGTCTGTGGGTAGTTGCGCTCGGTGGTCTGGATCGATGACACGCCGGGAAATTCGTCCTGGTGCTCTTTGATGTACAGGATGTCGGACAACGGAGCGTTGATGAGCACCGGTACCGGCTTGTACTGGCTGTAGCGGTTGTCGGCCAGCGTGGCCTGCACCTGGGCGGTCGTCTGGCCGATGAGGGCGGCCACACGCCCGACCACGTCGGGGTGCTCCAGTGCCGCTGACCGGGCCAACGTGATCTGCTCGATCACCTGGTTGTTGACCAGGGGGTTGCCATAGCGGTCGAGAATGAGACCCCGAGTGGGATCGACAGCCACCTCCCTGATCTGATTGGCCGACACGGCCTGTGCTGCCGCTGGCGCCTGGAGCACCTGGAGGGTCCACAGCCGGAGGCCCAAGAGGGCGAACAAGAGGCCGACGATAAGCCCGGTGATACGCAGACGGAGACCGGGTCGGCTGGTGCTCGTATCGGGCGCCTCGAGCATGGCCTCGACTGAGAATTTGCTCTGGTGGAGCCTCGGCTGGCGGGTCTTGGTCCGCCGGGCCCTCTTTTCCTTTCCCGGACCGAACACGTGGTTCCCGCCGTTGAACGGGTGGCGAAGGGATCGGCTCACGGCGATCCAGTATCGCAACCTGCGACGTGGAATGGAGGGCGCCCCCGCCCAGGATTCATCTCAGAGTCCCCGATGACAGAGGCGACGTCGGTACGCCTTCGGTCGAGACCTCTCGCAGAGTCCACGACACGATCCGCAACGCCGGAAGCGCCAAGACGGCATTCACCACCGACACCAGGACCACCACCCTCACCATGTTCACATGGAGCATCTGGGGCTGCCCGAGGACCGAGCCGAGCACGGCGTAGACCACTTCGTAGAGCGCACTACCGACCAGGGCGGCAACCGGCGGCAACCACGAGGCTGTCCGGTCGAGGGCCAAGGTCGCCAGTCCCACCCCGAAGCCGAGAAGGCAGCCGACCAGGGCCGACAATCCGAACGGGGTGGGCAGGAAAAGGTCGGCGACCAGGCCGGCCCCGAACCCCATCGAGGCACCCCGGGCCGGGCCCCCGACTATGCCCGCCACGATGGGCAACAGGACCATGATGTCGGGGTGGACGCCCCCGATGCGCAGGTCCAGCATCAAGGTCTGCTGCACGGTGACGAACAGGACCATGACCAAGGTGATCCGGCCCAGGTCCCTCACCGTCATTGGCGTTGCCTCACGACGACGGTCCGTAGAGCACGACCGACACATAGCGGAGATGGGCAAGGTCGGCGAGCGGTTGCAGTGTCACCGACTCCTGCGAGGAGTTCGCCTTGTTCTTCGAGGAGACGACTTTGGCCACCGGGATGCCAGCGGGGAACACCGCGCCTTGGAGCCCGCTGGTGACGAACTCTTCGCCGTCGGTGAGGGGCGTGTTGCTCTCGACGAAGTCAGCACTGAGCGGTTTGCCCGATCCTTGCCCGGCGAGCACGGCCAAGGTGCCCGGTGCCGGACCGAAGCGAACGCCTACCGATGACTGGCCGTCGGTGACGAGCCGGACCGTGGACGTGGAGTGGTTGGCTTGGACGACCTGGCCCACAAGCCCTCCGCCTCCGACGACGGGCATGCCCAACTGCACGCCATCGCTGCGTCCGACGCTGATATCGATGGTGGCGGCGAAGTTGCTGGTGCCATAGTCGGTGACCTCGGCCGGCACCTGTTGGAGGTTGGGTAGAAAGGTGAGGTTGAGCAGGGCATTCAACTGCCTTTGGGCCTGATCGATGTCGGCCTGCGAGCGCTGCTCTTGCTTCAGCTGGTCGATCTCGGCCTGGAGCTTCTGATTCTGCTGACGCACGGCCCCGTAGTGCACCGAACCGGCGAGGAAGCTCCCGATCGGCTCGATAATGTCGTCCACACCTGACTTGACCGGGGCGAACGCGTCCGATGCAACCGATCGGGCTCCTGAGGTGATGCGATGGAAGCCGCCGCGCGCATCCAGGGTAATGATGGTGATCGACGCCAGCACCAACAGGATCAGCGTGGTGCGAGGACGGCGTGACCGCCGCGACGACGCCACTGGAGACGAGACCTCTGGGCGTTCAGCGAGCCGACGAGGTGATGAGGACCTGCTTCAGAGCCTCAAACTCCTCAAGGCACTGCCCACTGCCGATGGCCACACAGTTCAGCGGGTCACGGGCCACCACGATGGGCATCCCGGTCTCCTGCTGAAGACGGCTCTCAAGACCGTGGAGGAGCGCTCCGCCCCCGGTGAGAACGATCCCCTGCTCCATGATGTCGGCGGCGAGCTCTGGGGGGGTTCGGTCGAGGGTGACCTTCACCGCATCGACGATGGCCGATACCGGCTCGTCGATGGCCTTGCGGATCTCCTGTGTGGAGATGACGATCGTTTTCGGTAGCCCTGTGACGAGGTCGCGTCCCCTGATCTCGGCGTGCAGCTCCTCTTCGAGCTCATAGGCCGAGCCGAGGGCGATCTTGATCTCCTCCGCGGTGCGCTCTCCGAGGGCGAGGCTGTACTCCTTTTTGACGAACGAGACGATGGCCTCATCGAGTTCGTCCCCACCGATGCGAATGGACTGGCTCGTGACGATGCCTCCGAGGGAGATGACGGCGACCTCTGTCGTGCCGCCACCGATGTCAACCACCATATTGCCGGTCGGCTCGTGCACAGGAAGTCCTGCTCCGATTGCCGCCGCCATCGGCTCTTCGATGATGTACGCCTTCCTGGCTCCTGCGTACTCGGCTGCCTCCATGACCGCCCGCTGTTCAACTCCGGTGATGCCCGATGGGACGCAGATCACCATGCGCGGCTTGGCGAAACGACGCTGGTGCACGCGGTGGATGAAGTAGCGGAGCATCTTCTCGCAGATCTCGAAGTCGGCGATGACCCCGTCCTTCAATGGGCGGATGGCCTGAATGTGGCTCGGCGTACGGCCGATCATCCGCTTGGCCTCAGCGCCCACTGCCAGCGGCCGGCCATCCTTCACGTTCACGGCAACCACCGAGGGTTCGTTCAGGACGATTCCTCGGCCCCGCACGTACACCAAGGTGTTGGCGGTTCCGAGGTCAACGGCCATGTCACGGCCAAGTAGTGAGAAACTGTTGTCGCGCATCAGAGATGCACTCCTCCGTCGATAGAAGGTCGTATCTGCGCGGCTGCACACACTCCGACCTGGGCTCCGCTGTACTGAAACTCCACTGCACGCGGCATCTTCTAGCACAGGCTACGGGAATCACCCGTTGGGCACAAGGGAGCCGGCAGGACATTTGTGGACCAGGCTGGCCCAAAAGGCAGGTCAGAATGACAAATTAGGGGCTGTCGACTCCACATCTTGCAGGGTGGCAGCCACCGACAGTGGCATTCCCGGCCTCGGCCAGCAGGGGTCAGCTGAAGCCAGGGAAGAAGATCTCGATCTCCCGCTTTGCCGATTCGGGCGAATCGGAACCGTGGATCAGGTTCTCACTCATCTCGGTGGCCAGATCACCTCGGACCGTTCCCGGGGCCGCCTCCACCGGATTCGTGGCTCCCATCAGGGTGCGCACCATCTTGTAGGTGTCCTCGGGGCCCTCTACGACCATGGCCACGACCGGTGAGCGGGTGATGAACGACACCAAGTCGTCGAAGAAGGGCTTGCCCTGGTGCTCCGCGTAGTGAACGCCTGCCACCTCGGCAGTGATCGTCCGTAGCTCGAGGGCCACGAGAACCAGGCCCTTGGCTTCGAGCCGTCCGATGATTTCGCCCACGAGGCCACGTTCGACGGCGTCAGGCTTACAGATTACGAGAGTGCGTCCCACGAGCGAGTGAGGCTAGCCGACGGTTGGGACCCAGTCAGACCACGTCGTGGACCAACAGTCGGCGGGCGTCGGCGACGATGTACAGGGATCCGCATACGATCACGCTGTCATCGGGACCGGCACGTCCCACAGCCATGGCCACGGCCTCGTCTGGCGACGGCACCACATCCACCTCCATCCCCAGGTGTGAGGCGGCCTGGGCGACGACGTCGACCCCGAGGGCCCTTGGAGAGTCCGGGGCACAGACGACGACGGAACGGATCCCGGCGCTCAGCAATGCTTCGAGCATGGCCGTCGGATCGCGGCCCGTCAACATCCCGACTACGGCCTGGGATTCGCCCTCGACGGCGAACTCCTCGATCAACGAGCGAGCAAGGACGATCATGCCTGCAACGTTGTGGGCACCGTCCAGCACAACGAGCGGGTGCCGTCCGATGACCTCGAGACGTCCGGGGACCCGCACGGACGAGAGTGCCTCTTCGATCACGTTCTCTGCCGTCGGGGCCCCGAAGAACGCCTCCACCGCGGCGATGGCGCACGAAGCGTTGTCGCCCTGGTGGGATCCGTGGAGCGGCACGAGGAGCTCGCCATAGGCCCCTTCGGGCGTCCGGACGTCGATCAGGCGGCCACCGACGGCCACGCGGTTGGCCGTGCAGGCGAAGTCCCGGTCACGTAGCCATATCGATGCAGCGCCGACGTCCTGCGCTGCATGTCGCAACAGGTTCACCAAACTCGGGTCGGACTCGCCGATGACCACCCGGCTCCCGGCCTTGAAGATCCCTGACTTGTCGCGGGCGATGTCCTCAAGGGTCGGGCCGAGCACCTCGGTATGGTCGAAGCTGATATTGGTGAGGACGGCCACGTCGGCTGTGACCACATTGGTGCAGTCCCACCTGCCTCCAAGGCCCACCTCGATCACGGCGACGTCCACGGCCTCGTCGGCGAACCAGGCCAAGGCAGCGGCCGTCAGCAGCTCGAATCTGGTTGGCGGGTCCTCCATGAGCTGTTCGATGCGGGCCAGCGACTCGAGCACCTCGACGAACATGCCGTCCTCGATCGGCTCGCCGTTTCGCGAGATCCGTTCGTTGACGCGAATGAGGTTCGGGCTCGTGTAGGTCCCCACAGTGAGACCCTGGACACCGAGAAGGGCCGTGGCCATGGCCGCAGTCGAGCCCTTCCCGTTTGTGCCGGTGATGTGGACGGCCGGGTAGGCGTCTTGGGGATCGCCCAGCAGCCTCATCAGCTCTTGCATGCGCTCGAGTGTTGGGAATTCCCGCCTGGCCGGCATGTTCGACTCGAAATCTATGTGCGAGTCGAGCCAAGAGATGGCTTCGGGAAGGTCGTTGAAGTTCACAGCTAGAGGGTCCGGGCACCCGGACGGCACATCGAAAGCGCCGGCCTCACCCGATCATCAGGAAGCAGCCCTGCGACTTCGGGTCGACTTGGCCGGCGGACTGTTGAGTGGCACGAGCGTCGGGTGCACCTTGTCGAGCACCACGGCCCGGTCGACCACGCACTTGGAGATATCGGTCCGGCTGGGAAGGTCGTACATCACCTCGAGCAGCACCTCTTCGAGAATGGCCCGCAGGCCGCGGGCCCCTGTGCCCCGGAGCAAGGCCTGCTCAGCCACCGCCTCGAGTGCGTCGTCTGTGAGCTCGAGCTCGATGTGGTCGAGCTCGAACGTCCGCTTGTACTGCCGTGTCAGCGCGTTCTTGGGCTCGACGAGGATCTGGATCAGCGCGTCCTTGTAGAGATGGGACACCGCGCTCACGACGGGCAGACGCCCGATGAACTCAGGGATGAGCCCGAATTTCATGAGGTCCTCGGGCAGGACGTGGCGGAGGAGCTCCGAGTCGTCTCGCTCGGCCGCCTTCCTCACTTCGGCCCGGAATCCCATTCCCTTGCGACCGATGCGGTTCTCGATGATCGTGTCGATCCCGGCGAATGCACCGCCGCAGATGAACAAGATATTCGTAGTGTCGATCTGGATGAACTCTTGATGGGGATGCTTGCGGCCTCCTTGAGGCGGCACCGAGGCCGTGGTTCCTTCCAGGATCTTGAGCAGCGCTTGTTGGACACCCTCACCTGATACGTCACGGGTGATGGAAGGGTTCTCGGATTTGCGAGCGATCTTGTCGATCTCATCGATGTAGATGATGCCGGTCTCGGCCCGCTTTACGTCGTAGTCGGCGGCCTGGATGAGCTTCAACAGAATGTTCTCGACATCCTCGCCCACATAGCCAGCCTCGGTCAGGGCGGTGGCGTCGGCGATGGCAAAGGGCACGTTGAGCATGCGGGCCAGCGTCTGGGCGAGCAGGGTCTTACCGCAACCCGTGGGCCCCAACAGCAAGATATTCGACTTGGACAGCTCGACCTCATTGTCGTGGCTTCCGTTGCTCCCCGCCTGGACTCGCTTGTAGTGGTTGTAGACGGCGACCGAGAGGATCTTCTTGGCATACTCCTGACCGATCACGTAGTCGTTCAGGAACTCGAAGATCTCTTTGGGCTTCGGCAGCTCTTCGAACGAGAGCTCGGTGGTGTCGGCGAGCTCTTCGGCGATGATGTCGTTGCACAGCTCAATGCACTCATCGCAGATGTACACGCCCGGCCCGGCGATCAATTTCTTGACCTGCTTCTGCGACTTACCGCAGAAGCTGCACTTGACCAGATCCCCACCGTCTCCGAACTTCGCCACGTCGAGTCCTCTTGTCCTTAGTCAGCGGTCCGTGATGATTAATCGTGCAAGCAGTCCAGCCGGTGGGGCGTCATGCCCAGCGGCCCTTAGGTCGCTCTCCGAGAACTTCCGATACCGAGACCCAACCCTAGCGGCTGGCTCGGTCGGAGCCGGTTCTCGGCGATTCATCAGGCCGCCCCGACCGCCTCGATGGCCAGAGAGTCCCTGGCCGTGATGACCTCATCGATCAAGCCGTACTTGACGGCCTCATCGGCCGTCATGATGAAGTCGCGATCGGTGTCCTTTGAGACTCGCTCCGTCGTCTGCCCGGTGTCCTCGGCAAGCATTCCGTTGAGCAGGTCCCGCATACGCAGGATCTCCCTGGCCTGGAGTTCGATATCGCTGGCCTGTCCCTCGACGCCGCCGAAGGGCTGATGGAGGAGGATTCGTGCGTGAGGCAGTGCGAAGCGCTTCCCGTGGGTGCCGGCGCCAAGCAGCACGGCTGCAGCTGACGCCGCTTGGCCGAAACAGAAGGTCGAGAGGTCCGGCTTGATGTACTTCATCGTGTCGTAGATGGCGAACAGTGCGGTGATGTCGCCGCCCGGCGAGTTGATGTAGAGGTGGATGTCTTTGTCCGCCTCCTCCGACTCGAGAAACAGCAGCTGGGCACAGACCAGGTTGGCGACTGTGTCGTTGATCGGTGTCCCGAGAAAGATGATGCGCTCTCGCAGCAGTCGGGAGAATAGG
>Ga0182030_10026582_pt1 | contig 10465 bp, 8 predicted proteins | sample 812S3MmetaG_FD_121299 | JGI IMG/M metagenome (GOLD analysis project Ga0182030, IMG submission 121299) | Permafrost microbial communities from Stordalen Mire, Sweden - 812S3M metaG (Illumina Assembly) | ecosystem: Environmental > Terrestrial > Soil > Wetlands > Permafrost | place: Sweden... | reverse complement strand
ATGCCAATGAATAATAATGCTAAAGAGCCTATAGGTGTTTTTGATTCGGGTTTGGGCGGTTTGACTGTTGTCAAGGAACTCATTCATGAACTTCCCAATGAAAGGATCGTGTATTTCGGTGACACCGCACGCGTACCCTATGGCACCAAGTCCTCAGATACCATCATCCGTTATTCGCGCGAGATCGTAAGGGCATTACTTAAATATAAAGTTAAAATGATCGTGGTGGCCTGTAATACGGCATCATCCCTGGCGCTGGATGTTTTAAAAAAAGAATTCGATTTGCCTCTCCTGGGCGTGATCGAGCCGGGGGCCAGGAAAGCCGTGGCGATCACTCGAAATAAGAAGGTCGGTATCATTGCCACATCATCGACGGTAAAGAGCGGAAAATATGCCGGAAAAATAGTGCAATTAGACAAACGGATCAGTGTTGAGAGCCAGTCCTGCCCTTTATTTGTGCCTTTGGTCGAGGAGGGGTGGTTTGACCATGCAGTGACCTTTACTGTGGCCAAACACTATTTGAAGGACATCAAAAAAAGCAACGTTGACACCCTTATCCTGGGTTGCACGCATTATCCGTTGCTTAAAAAGGTCTTGAGTAAGGTCATGGGCCCCAAGGTGCAATTGGTGGACTCAGCCCGGGAAGTGGCCCTGCAGGTCAAAGAACTGCTGGTCAGGAACAAGCTCTTGCGTACCCGCCTGGGGGCCAGCCAGCATGTGTTTATCGTCAGTGATGAGCCCAAGCAATTTCAGCGCATGGCGTCAAGGTTTTTAGGCGGTGGCGTTAAAAATGTCAGGAGACATGTTTATGTTTGAGCTAACCGTACGAGACGCGATCTCATCTGCCCATCAATTGCATGGCTATGACGGTCCATGCCAATATATGCACGGGCATACCTGGAAGGTGGAGATGGTTGTTTACGGGGAGGGTTTGGATGAGGTGGGACTTTTGGCGGATTTTAAGGCCCTAAAACTCAAGCTAAAAGATGTCTTAATGCCTTTAGACCATGTGGTGCTCAATGACTTGCCCTCTTTTAAGGGGCTTAATCCATCGACGGAGAATTTGGCCCGCCATTTATACCGCGCCCTGAAAGGCAATTGCGCCCCTTTGCGTTTAAAGCACGTGCAGGTCTGGGAATCCGATACAGCGAGTGTTATTTATTATGAATAAGAAGGCGGTCATTTTACTCTCCGGCGGGCTTGATTCCTCAACCACCCTTTATTATGCGGTAACCCAAGGCTATGAATGCCATTGCTTGGTCTTTGATTATGGCCAGAAGCACAAGAAAGAGATCATTCAGGCCAGGGCCATCGCACGCAGGGCAGGCTGTCAGGTTTTTGTTGTTAAGATCAGTTTGCCCTGGAAAGGTTCGGCACTTTTAGATAATAAGATTTCCGTTCCCCGCAACAGGTCATTGGAGAAACAAGGCATTCCGGTCACCTATGTGCCGGGACGCAATATCATTTTTTTGAGTTTCGCGGCCTCATTTGCTGAGGCCATCGGGGCCAAGACAATTTTTATCGGAGCCAATGCCGTTGATTATTCCGGCTATCCTGATTGCCGTCCGGAATTTATCCGTTCCTATCAAGCCATGCTGGCGCGGGGACTTAAGACTTCGGTTGAGGGGAAAAGTATCAAAGTCATGACTCCCTTGATCGTTTTAAGTAAAGCAGCGATTGTGCGGATGGCAGTCAAATTAAAAGTGCCGCTGCATTTGACCTGGTCATGCTATAACGGTCAATCAAAGCCCTGCGGGACATGCGACAGCTGCCGGCTGCGAGCCCAAGGCTTCGCGCAAGCTAAGATCAAAGATCAAGCAATAGATAGATAACATGGACGCTAAAATTTCAGAAGTATTCCGTTCCCTTCAAGGTGAAGGGCCGTACGTTGGCGCGCCCCAGGTGTTTGTGCGTTTCTTTGAGTGTAATATGCATTGTGTTTGGTGCGATACTCCTGCCTCTATCGGGGATAGCAAGCGCGATTATAAAGAGTTTAGCCTTAAGGATCTGGTGTCCCAAGTCAATTCTTTGTACGATAACGCGCATTCGGTCAGTATTACCGGCGGAGAGCCGTTGTTGCAGAAGGATTTTCTTAAAAGTTTTTGTCATGACCTGAAAGGCCAAGGCAAAAAGATCTATTTAGACACCAATGGCACCTTGCCGGTTGCCTTACAGGAAATGATCAGGGATATTGATATTATCGCCATGGATATCAAATTGCCTTCATCCACCCAACAAAAGGCCTTTTGGACGGAACATTTAGAATTTTTAAAAGTCGCAGCGCAAAAGCAAGTTTTTGTTAAAGCAGTTATTTCATTGAACACTGCCCCGGAAGAGGTCCTTAAAGCCGCAAAATTGGTGGCAGTCATTGACCCTGAAATTTTATTTATCCTGCAGCCAAATTATCTGGACATGAAAAAGGGGATTATCGAGGAATGCCTGGGGTATCAAAAATCATGTGCAAAAATCCTTAAAGACGTTAGAATATTGCCTCAAGTTCATAAATTTATGAAGTTACGTTAATTGAACTCCCCCTACCCCCTCTTTAAAATAAAGAGGGGAGGACAAATTAAAATTGCCCCCTCTTTTGTATAAAGAGGGGATCGGGGAGTTAAAGTACAAAGAAAAATGAAAAAGATCAGCTTATACGAAGGCCGTCAGAAAAATATCCGCACGCTTAAAATGCCGGATATCGAAGTCTGGGAAAATCAATATTCCGACCGTGATTACGTCGTAGATTTGAGTATCCCGGAATTTACCTGTATCTGTCCCAAGACAGCTTTGCCGGATTTTGCTCTTATCAAGGTGAGCTACAGACCGGCCAAGGTTTGCCTGGAATTGAAATCTTTTAAAATGTATCTGGTTAAATACCGCAACCTCGGTATTTTTCACGAGCATTTGGTCAATAAGCTCCTGGATGATCTGGTTAAAGCCTGCCATCCCCGCTGGATGCGAGTGGAAGTGATCATGAATCCCCGCGGCGGTATCGGTACAACGGTAACAGCTGAATATAAAAAAGGCGTAAAATGACGTTCAACGAGATGTTGAACGTCATCCTGAGCCAACAAGCGAAGGATCTCTTTTTATGACAAGACCCGACGGTCGTAAACCCAATCAATTGCGTAAGATCAAAGTTACCAAAGATTACATGAAGAATGCGGAAGGTTCCTGCCTGATCGAGTTCGGAGCCACCAAGGTCATATGCACCGCTTCCGTTGAAGAGGGAGTGCCGCCTTTTCTTAAAGGTTCAGGTAAAGGTTGGGTGACTGCGGAATACGGCATGTTGCCACGTTCTTGCACCAGCCGTATACGGCGTGAGAAGACCTCCGGCCGCACGGAAGAGATCCAGCGGCTGGTTGGACGTTCTTTACGTTCAGTGGTTGACATGGCAAAGCTTGGCGAACGCACCATCCGCATCGATTGCGATGTGCTGCAGGGCGACGGAGGGACGAGGACTGCTTCCATCACCGGCGGGTTTATTGCGTTGGCTGATGCGATACTATGGATGCATAAACAGAAGATGATCGACACGGTGCCTATTAAAGATTTTGTTGCGGCGGTCAGTGTCGGCGTGTATCAGGGCATCAATGTCCTGGATTTAAATTACATCGAGGATTCCAAGGCTGATGTGGATATGAATGTCGTGATGGTCGGCCGCGGCGAATTTGTCGAAGTGCAAGGCACCGGTGAAGGAGGGACTTTTTCCGAAAACCAGATGAAGGCCCTGTTGGGACTTGCGCGCCGTGGCATTAAAGAGCTTTTGGATCTCCAAAAAAAGAATGTAAAGCTTTAATCGTAGGGGCCGACCTTGTGTCGGCCCGACATAAATGGGTTTTATGTCTCAATGAAAGAACTGATCGTCGCATCCCGCAATAAAGGCAAGGTTAGGGAAATCATGGATTTATTAACTGGCTTGCCTTTTAAAGTGACATCCCTTCTAGATTATCCCCAAATCCCTGAGGTCATCGAGGATGGTAAAACCTATCGTGCCAATGCCTTTAAAAAAGCCCATGAGATTGCCTTAGCAACGGGAAAAATGGCCATGGCAGATGATTCAGGTATTGAAGTCAAAGCCTTAGGTAATGCCCCGGGCATTTATTCCGCCCGTTTTGCCGGCGAAGGGGCCAGTGAAAAAGCCCGGAATAAAAAATTATTCAAGATGCTCAAAGGCGTGCCCATGCATAAGCGTCAGGCACGTTACCGCTGTGTGATCGCCCTGGCCGATCCACAAGGTAAAGAGCTGGGAGTTGTTCAAGGCACTTGCAGCGGCTATGTCACCAAGCGCAACATCGGCCAAAATGGTTTTGGCTTTGACCCGCTTTTTCTTCTTAAACGCTACAACAAAACTTTCGGACAACTCCCCGCCGCATTAAAAGCCAAAATTTCTCATAGGGCAAGGGCCCTCAGAAAATTCCGCTTGCTTTTAAATCAATTATAAAGCATAAGAGACGCCATCAATGGCGTCTCTACTGCAAAAAGTTTTTAAGCAGGGAGTTGATGACCTGGGGCATGGAGATCTTCTTTTTGAATTTAGGGTCGGAGATTTTATCGTAAATGTGGATTTTCAGGGTGTTGAGTACATCATGGGCAATGTCCGGGACAACTCCTGAGCTTAGGTCCACCGTCATGTTCAAATCGCACATTTGGTCAAAATTGACCCAGCCCTTGCTTAAAAGCACGATGGTGGGGCCTTTGAGCCTTAAATTATCAGTATAGATCTTTTGGTCTGAAACCGTAAAATTACCTTCCACGTCGGTGATCGTCACCTGGCCTAAGCGCAGGGCATCGTTTAAGACGCTCAGCAATCCTTTAAACAAATTGAATTCTGCCAAATAGCCATCCCTGATAGACAGGGAACCGGTGGCGTGTAAACTATTCTTAAAATCAGCCACGGTGCCATGGGTCAAGGTCGTCAGAAAGAATTTTCCGTCAATTTCTTCCATCTTAAGGGGGGAATCCATTTTCAATTTGTGCATATCGGTATTTTCAATATTAAAAGCCAGATCATAGGGCATGTTCTTGGAAGTCAGGTCCAAAGAGCCCACCGCATGCACAGTCCCGTCATATAGTTTTCCGTCTAAGGTCAGGTTTTTGACCCTGCCTTCATCCTGATTGATGCTTATTTTCATGCCGGTAAGGGTATATCCCATAAGGGACAAAGCCGGACTGGTGATGGTGGCATTGAGCTGATAATTCTTCCAATCCAACGCAGTACCCTTAAGGTCAGCTGACATGCTGAGGGTCCCTGAGGGGTTCAAAGGCAGGATCATTTTTGTTTGTTGGCTAGGAAGCATCTTTACAAGGTCTTTTAAAAGTAAAGACATGTTGCTATTGATAACAAATACCGGCCCTTGGCCCGGGGCCAAGGTAATGGTCCCGGTGCTGTTAAAATCCATATTTTGATATTTCCCCTTTAAAGCATTGATCGTGATGAGATCATTGTTTTTGACAAGGTCCGCATTAAGGTGCAGGTCCGGGCCATCGAGGGTAGAAAAGATTTGGGGATTTTTGAAATTGTCCAAACTGCCGGCAAAGGCATATTTTTTCCCAAGATAGGTGGCGGTCGTGTCGCGCCATTTAAGCGAATCCGGGGTGGCTTCAATAATGCCGGTGATATTTTTGATTCTTTGGTGGAATTTACGGCTCTCCACACTCACATTCTTGACGGAAGCCACTGCCAGGACCTTTGCGGCCAGCGGGTCTGATGCCAGCCCTTCAAATTTGACTTTGAGGAAACTCGTGCCGTCAAAGCTCAAGCCATATTGATCAACCATTTGAGGGAAAAGGTCTTTCATTTTAGACAGGTCCAATTCATCAGCCTCAGCAACGATATTCAAAAATGGGTCTTTAAAATCTTTCACTGAGCCGTTGATACGGACATTGGTGTCAAGGGCATTGATATTAAGCACGTTGATGGTCGCCTGATCATTTTGGAAATCAGCATCTAATTCGACATGATCAAGAGATTGGATCGGGGCAAACCCCTGGATGCGGGCATTGGATAGGGTAATGGAACCTTTATAGGTCAGCTTTTCGGGAGCAGTTAAAGGCATCTGCACTGTCAACTCCAACTGCGGGTCAGCTTCGATGGTTTTGTGGTCATTTAAAACCAGTTTACCCTCTGAGAAGTCCAGAATAGCAGATGTTTTGATAATGCCTTCATCAGAATTGAACAATAATTTTTTTGTTTTTACCGACGCACAGATCAGAAGATCTTGTCCCATCCTCAAGGTCATTTCATCAAGGGATAATTTTGTATTTAAGGAGATGTTTTTCTGGTCCACGACGTTCAATTGGACATCTTCCAAAAGGATATGCCGGCTGCTAAAATTTTTATGATCAATGCTGGTGGAAAAATTATCCGCCGTTAGTCCTCCTTCCAGCCAAATATTATTTTCATCTTTCATGTGAATGACCACGGCATTGAGGGCAATGTCACCTTGGAGTCTTTGATCAGGCCATTTGATAAAAAGGCCTTTGGTCACAACGTTGCCGACAGTTTGAATGCCGTCTTTATCTTTTCTTATCTTAATGTCATCCAAGTTCACTGCGGCAACTTTAAGTTGGCGGTCTGTCATGTCCGCATAGACATCCTGCGCGTGAAGAGAGCCAATGAATGTAAGGCCTTGCTTGGTGAATTCAAAATCATTCACCTTTGCCTGCACACTGCCTCCGGCGGAAAGACCGGGGGCCTTGATTTGCATGTTGCTTAAGGACATTTGGCCCCGGGCGGTAATGTCCCCGTTTTGGTATTGCGCATCTAGACCGCGGATCTCAATGTCACCTTTGAAGGATTGATCTTGGCTGGTGATATCCAAATTCTTCATGAGCACATTGCCTTGTGCTGATGTTTTGTCCTGGCTGTAATTGATATTCAAATTGATCTCTTTAATGACACCGCTGTCAATATGCACATCAGGGATATTGACCAGGGATAAATAGGAGGCGGTATCAATATTCTTAAGATGGATTTGGGCCTGGGTATTTTTGCTGATTGGCTGATAATAAACGGTTGCTCCCACAAAACCTTTTTTCCCCGGGATGTCCGCGGTAAAATCATAGTTGATGCCTTTAAGGGAAAGTGAAAGTTTCAGATTGATATTATCAAAGTATTCTTTCCATGGATGCGGGGTAGAGACATCATCCACCAGGAATTTTCCGTCACTGATAGTAATGCCGCCCCAGGCGATCTCAGGTGTTGCCGGCGTAGTTGACGGTGCAGTTACCGGCCCGGAAGTGTACATATCGCTAAAATTCCAGGTGTCTTGACCGGTGCGTATTAAATGCACGGAAGGGGAACGCACATTGATATAAGGAATGGTGATCCTATAATGCTTGAATCCGGGAAAGATAAGAATGCCGAAGGACACCTGTTGGGCCTGGGCGAAAACAGCGTCACCCGGAGTTTTTTCATATACCTTGATTTTATCGATAATAAATCCCCTGACCCAGTTAAAGTGGATGGAGCTGATCTCAACCCTGCGATCGAGGGCCTTTTCAATGCGCTCAATGGCGATCTTTTTGATCAGCCGGGGGAATATAACGCGGTTAAGATAAAATGTCAGGGCGGTCAGGAAAAATAATATACTAAAGACGATAATAATGGCTTTTTTATATTTCATACTCTCCTTAGACGAGTACTCCGGGTGGCCATAAGAGTCCTTATTATACACCGGTTATTTTTGATTTCAATGATGCGGGCTTTTAATGATTTTAATTTCTGTTAGGGTAATAATTAACTTTATAGGATAATATATTTTCAAAAGGAGAATTCAGGGTGTCTTCAAAGAAGTCTTTTAAATATTGGCTAATGGCGCTATTAGTCCCTATCTTGGCCTGGGCGTTCCTCAATAAGATCTGGATAGGAAGGTTCTTCTTAAGCGGGGATAACACGGACTTTTTTAATCTGTCTATATATTATTTTAAGAACATCCTTAAAGGAGTTTACCCATTATGGGACCCGTTTAGAAGCTGGGGGTGTTTGGATTATCTGTATACACAGGATATAGGCGCATGCAACCCGTTTAGCATGATCATCCCAATTTTATTATTTTCCGGTATTAAGGCATATTGGGCGTATGCGTCTTATATTATAATATTTTGGGTTATGGGGTTAGTTGGGTTCTATTTTCTCCTTAACCGCATTTATAATACCCCTCGGATCGCTTGGGCCGCAACGAGCTTACTGATGTTTTCAGGTGGGCTGGCAGTCTTTTTTTCATGGGATATCCTGGGACTTTATATTTTTGCCCCCTTGGGATGGTTTTTTGGATTCTTGATCGGATTTGTTAAAGCGCCGGATGATCCTTCCTTAAAGAAAAATATGTTTGGCCTTTGCCTTTCAAGCATGTTTATCGCCCATTTGTATGTCCCTTTTTATTTTTTGACCCTCTTTTTAACGTTTATTATCAGTGTTTTGTTATTTGCCCGAGAATGGTTTATGCAATTCTTGGATGTATGCCAAAGGGCCCTTAAGCGCATGCCATGGGCCATGCTGTTTTGCTTTGTGAGTCTTCTGCTTTCCCTGTGGCCTACCGTGGATTGCTATTTAAAAATGAAAGATCCGCAAAACATAAGTGAATTTTATAGAGGAGAGAATGAGAATAAGATCGGCAATGCCGTAGTTGTTTCCCAACAAATGATCGACATCGGAGGCCTGCCTTCCAAAGCCCTGTTCTCAGAGCTTTTTTCATCATTTGAAACGGGGGATGAGTATCTGTCCTTTGTCCCTCTGGTCCTTTTTATTTTAGCGGTATTGACATTATTTAACCGTTCCTCAAGGACACAACGGGTCATTTTTACGACAGGTTTTTTATTGTTGTTAATTACGATAACAAGCGCTTGTCCTTTGCAGCATTTTCTTTACCGGCATGTGTATTTTTTTAGGCTCTTTCGCAATTATTTCTTCTTTTGGATATTATTTTGGTCTTGTTGTTTTGTCTATATTACCGGAGAGCTCAAGGGGTTTCTTGAGTGGGCCCCTGCTTCTTCTAAGGATAAGGCCCTATATGCCGCATGGGTCGTTCTTGCGCATGGGGGAGTTATGGTTTATTTAATGTCCCTGGAGGATGTGCCGGTTGTCTCTTATGTAACGGTTACAGCAAGTTGTTGCTGGTTTTTGGCACGCTTATTTGAGGCATTGCGCCTGCGACAAGGCCTCTTTATTGTTGGCTTGGTATTTATAGGCCTGTGGCAGCCATTTTATGTTTTACCTTTTATACGGGGCGTGGACCATAGTCAGACTGATTACCAAAGTAAACAAGAGGCATTTTCATATGTGCGGCCTTTATTGGGCAGTGGAGATGATGAGAAGAACCCGTCTCTCCATCAAGTGAAATTTTTTAAAGATCAGTCTGGGTTTGGTGAAGTTGGATATATAGGGCAAAAAGGTCCGTATTTACTTAAGCAAAATTTATCCCAAGAAATGTTGGCGGGTTATGTCCGTTATAAATTTATTCTTTACGATCAAACAAGTTTTATCCCGGAAAATAATATTGATTGGGACAAGGTCCTCAGGGTGTTTACCTTTCAAGAACCTTTCGCGCTTCTTGAGGACAGATCGGGGGTTTCTATATCTAATGGCAATAAGAACTCTGGGCCTATCATTTTGAAAGAGCCTTCTGGCAATTTTAGGGTCGTTGATTTTGATGTTAATTCCGTTGCGCTCCGGGTCCATTTAGATCAACGAAAGTTCCTTGTTTATAATGACAGTTTTCATTCAGGATGGCATGTGCTTATTGATCATCATCCGGAAAAGCTGTTTCAAGCCAACATTGCTTTTAAAGGTGTCTGGGTACAGAAAGGTGATCACCTGGTAAAGTTTTATTTTGGATCGCGGGTTGATTATTTAAGGGGATGGGGAGTCTCAGTATTATTTATGTTCTGGTCCTTTATAGTTATCGCTGCATTTTGGCCAAGTTTTAAGAAAGCATCATGACCTCACATCTATTTAATCGCACAATTTTTCTTTGGGCAGGCGCCATAGCTGTGGCCTTTCTTATAGTGAACCCCCGGGCGGCACTTATACAAAGACTAAACACGTTACATCAAGTTTATATAGATTGTGTAACAGAGCAGAATTGTAAGGGGACAAGGGAAATAACCGAAGCCCGGGAATATTATATGATTTTGTCCCAGCTGTATCCTTCTTATGGCAGAGGAGCTGAAATGGAAGGGATATGTTATTTATTATTAAAGCAAGACAATATGGCCATCAAGAAATTCCAAGAGGCCATTAAACATAATCCCGATCTTTTTTGGGTTTCTTTTGAATTAGGGAAAGCTTTTTACCGCACAGGTGAATTTTCCCATGCGTTGAAGTATTTCCAAACGATTGATGCCCAAGACAACGATACCCTTTTAAAAAAAGCAACCCTGTTAACTCTGCGGAAGTTTCCTGATAAAATAAGAGAGACTTTGATCTTAGGGCTTATAGATTTTGTGTCTGAGATCAAGCTGGAGAGTT
>Ga0182030_10026581_pt1 | contig 10466 bp, 10 predicted proteins | sample 812S3MmetaG_FD_121299 | JGI IMG/M metagenome (GOLD analysis project Ga0182030, IMG submission 121299) | Permafrost microbial communities from Stordalen Mire, Sweden - 812S3M metaG (Illumina Assembly) | ecosystem: Environmental > Terrestrial > Soil > Wetlands > Permafrost | place: Sweden... | reverse complement strand
CACGCGCGTGTCGCCGAAATCGAGAAACGCCCCGCCCGGCGCCGGACTGCGCGCGAGCAGATGCTCGAAGAGGCGGTACGGATTTCCGGTGAACCGGGTGCTGAATTTCTGCGCGATGTTAGCCTGATAAATATCGCCCGCCGCGATGTATTCCTGCGCCCGCGCCACGCGCGCCTCGAATTCCGCACGGGTTTGGTTCGATTGCCAGGAAGAAGAAATGGAAGCGGCTTCCTGTTCCCTTCGGGAACCCGGACAACACACGCTCGCGTGGCGTTGCCGGGCCACCCAATCCGCCCGCCGCTCATTCCATATCCCGCTGAAACCGTTTTCCGCCAGCAACGCGATCTTCGGAAACCATGCGAACCGGAACGCGCCCTCGTAGGTGATATACCCAATCGCGGCGCTCTGGGGATGAACCGAATCGCGCCCGGTTTTGCGCCGTCGCGCGAGCGCTTCCCGCAATTTTCCCCAATCCTCCGGGCCGCCCTCCACGATCTCCTCCGGCTCCGCCGCCTGCAAAATCGCCCCCGGCTGGTTCCAGGAGTTCAGGGAGATGAAGGGGGAATCATTCATGATGCAACGGCGCTCCATGACCGTCGCACTTTTTGGGCCGCCCGGCAACGCCAGGCGTGCCTGTGTTGTCCGGGTGGCCGAAGGCCACAGGAAGCGATTCAAAATGCTACGGTCATCGACCGCCGCTACCTCAAAACACCTGCGGCATACCTTCAACGAGGAAGCGGATGTGTTGCAGCACGCCGGCGTTGCTCCCGGCCAGCATCAGCCGTTGCGCGGGCTCGTGCATCGGTTCGTAGCTGAGGCGATACGTCCCAAAATGCATGGGCACGAACGTCTTCGATTTCAGCTCGTGGAACGCCTGCACGGCCTGCTCCGGCCCCATGTGAACGTCGCGGAACGAAGGTGGTTCGTAGGCGCCGATGGGCAGGAGCGCGATCTCCGGCGCGAGGCGGCGGCCAATCTCGCGAAAGCCCGAAAAATAGGCCGAATCGCCGCAATGATAAATCTGGCGCCCCTCGAACTCGATGCAGAAACCGCCATAACCGCGATGCTGATCATGCAGCACGCGCGCGCCCCAATGCTTGGCCGGGGTGAAGGTGATCTTGAGGCCGCGATACTCCCATTCATCCCACCAGTTCATTTCCTGCACCTTCTCGAAGCCGAGATCATGCACGAGGCTCGCCACACCCGACGGCACCACGATGGGCTGGCGCGCCGCGACCGCCCGGAGCGTCCGGCGGTTCAGGTGGTCGAAATGGGCGTGCGTGATCAACACCAGGTCGATGTTGGGCAGGTCGTCGATGGCGAGCCCGGCGCGCTTGAGGCGCTTGATGACGATGAGCCAGTTGGCCCAGTTCGGATCGACCAGGATATTGTGCCGCGGCGTCTGGACGAGAAAGGAGGCGTGACCGATCCAGGTGAGCGCGATTTGCCCCGGCTTGAGCGTCGGAAAAACAGGGCGATGCTCCATGCCCGACTTGCGCACGAAAAAGGAGGGGATCAGCACTTCCGTGATGAAATTACGCTGATTCCAGCGGGTCGCCTTTTTCTTTTCTTTTTTCCGTTTGAGATGAGGCATTTCCGTTCCATCAAATTGCATCAAGCTCGCGCTGACGCAACCGTTGGTGCATCTTGGCCCGAAGCAATCGATAATGAAACGTGATTTTTTGATATGAGCGGTCATCCGGCCAAGGAAAAGTTGCGCCGCGAGATGCGCGCCCGCCTGCGCGGGATGGGCCCGGCCCTCCACGCCGAAGCCTCGCTCGTCATCTGCCAGATGGCCGCGAACCTGCCCGCCTTTCTCAAAAGCCGATGCGTCGCGCTCTTCGCTCCCCTGCCCTCGGAGCCGGACGTCCACCCGCTCATCGAGGAAGCCTGGGCGCAGGGCAAGCGCGTCGTCCTGCCGTTGATGATCAGGCGCGGCGCCATGCCGGAACTCGACTGGCATGAGGTCGCAAGTTGGGATGACGTCGTGGTGCCGGGCCCGTTCGGCCTGCGCGAGCCTGATCCGCTCCGTTGCCCCCGCGTCCCGCTCGCGGAACTCGATTGCGTCTTCGTGCCGGGCGTGGCTTTCGACCCGGAAGGTTTCCGGCTAGGTCGCGGCGGCGGCTTCTACGACGGTTTTCTCAGCCTGACACCCCCGACTCTGCCATGCGTCGGCCTCATGTTCAGCCTGCAAAAAGTTCCCCTGGTCCCCCGCGAACCGCACGATCAGGCGCTGCGCGGCGTGATCACCGAGGACGGGGTGGTATCTTTTGAATGACTAACCGCCTATCTGCGCCTTGTAACCGGCGGCATCCTGCAACGCATCGAGTTCAGCCGGAGCGGAAAGTTTGAGCCGAAAGAGCCACGCCGCGCCATAGGGATCGGTATTCACCAACTCCGGTTGCTTCACCAGGCCGGCGTTCACCTCCACCACTTCGCCGCCGACGGGCGAATAAATATCCGAGGCGGCCTTCACCGATTCGACAACCGCCGCGACCGCGCCCGCCGCGATCTTCGCGCCGACCTTAGGCAGGTCCACATAGACCACGTCGCTGAGTTCATGCTGGGCGTGGTCGGTGATGCCGACCGTGCCGGTGTCGCCGTCGACTTTGATCCATTCATGGGAGGCGGCGTAACGAAGTTGTTCGGGAATGTTGCTCATGGGAGTTGGAAATGCTGGCCTAGATGGCCCGTTTGTAAAAGGGCTTTTTGACCACCTCGACCGGGACGCGGCTGCCGCGCACTTCCAATTCGAGCGCGGTGCCCGGCTCCGCGCACGCGGTCTTCACGTAGGCGAGGCCGATGCCGTACCCGAGCGTCGGCGACGGCGCGCCGCTGGTCACTTCGCCCACATGGGCGTCGCCCTGAAACAATGGATAATGCGGACGCGGCGGCGGGCCTTTTTCCTTCACGCGAAAGGCGATGAGCTTCTCCTTCACGCCTTCGCTTTTTTGCCGCAGGAGAACCTCCTTGCCGGGGAAAACGGCCTCTTTTGTCAGCGACACAAAGAAGCCCAGGCCCGCTTCCAGCGGCGTCCTCTTTTCGGAAAGATCGTTGCCATTGAGCGGCAGGCAGGCTTCAAGGCGCAGCGTGTCGCGCGCGCCGAGGCCGCAGGGTTTCAAGCCGAACGGCTTGCCCGCTTCCAGCAGCGCGAAGAGGAAATTCTCCGCGATTTCATTTTTAAAGAAAATTTCGATGCCATCTTCACCCGTGTATCCCGTGCGGGCCGCGAGAATTTCCTGACAATTCCATGAATAGCCCGTGATCTCGTTTCGCTTCGGCTCGGGCCAGCCCGCACCCAGAAGAGCACGCGCAATTTCGAGCGCCTTCGGGCCTTGCAGGGCAACGGCGCTGTACATAGAGCTCCGATCCGAGAAAAAGATACCGGCGCCTGCGGGCAGTTTTAACTTTTGTTCCATCCACGCCCGGTCTTCGTCGATCTTGGAGGCGTTGACGACCAGGAAGTATTGACCTTCACGCAGGTGATAGATGATGAGATCGTCGATGACGCCGCCCTGCTCATTGAGCATGAGCGTGTACTGGCCCTGCCCGATGGCCAGTTTTGCGACGTCGTTCGTCAGCAAGCCGTTGAGAAACGATTTCGCGAACGGGCCGCTCACAAAAAACTCGCCCATGTGGGAAATATCGAAAACGCCCGCCGCTTCGCGCACGGCCTTGTGCTCCTCGATGATGCCGGTGTATTGCACGGGCATGTGCCAGCCTCCGAAATCGACCAGGCGCGCGCCCAGTTTTTGGTGCGCGGCGAACAAAGCGGTTTTTTGCAACGTGGCGGGATCGCTCATGATTTTGAAAATCTAGCGGTAAAAAGTGGCTTCCAGCAAGCGCGCCGCCTCGATGAAGCCCTCGTGCAAAACCTGCGAGCGGGACGCGGCGATCAAAAGCGCCTGCACCGCCGACCGGCGCGTGTCGGCGCCGAGCAACTGGGCCGCCGCCCGCACCAGGGCGTTGTCCTCCCCGCTGGAGGCGAGGGCGCGAAACTCCCGGCTTTCGGTCTCGCTCATGCAGCCGTCCACCAGCTCGAAATAGGCGGGATCGACCGGCACGCGCGCCATTTCCAGCAGCGCAAAACCGCGATAAAGGCTCGACACGTAGGCGACCCGCGCCGACCGCTGGTTGTGATGGAGTTGGAGGGCGTAGGCCCCCACGCTCATCCCGCGCTGTTTCGCCGCCTCGACAAGTTCGAGGCTGATGGTGACGGTGCGGCGGGTCTTCGGGGACACATCGAGAGGGTAGAGCCGCGGCTTGCGTTGGTCAAATTCCTGGAAAAAAGAAATCGAGTGGTTAAAAAGAAAACCGTCGGTGAGCATGGCCCATAATTCTACTCGCGGATTTGGCTAAAAGCCATCATGTGGGCTACCTTTCCCCATGAAACTTTTTGAAATCGAAGCTTTCGGCCCCGACCACCTGAAGCGCGCCGAACGTCTCGCGCCGGAACCGGGCGCGGACGAGGTGATGATCCGCGTGCGCGCCGTCTCGCTCAACTACCGCGATCTGCTCATCGTGCAGGGCAAATACAATCCGCGCATGACGCTGCCCCGCGTCCCGCTCTCCGACGGCGCGGGGGAAGTCGTCGCCGTGGGGGCCGAAGTGACCGCATGGAAGCCCGGCGACCGCGTGGTCGTGCCCTTTTTTCCCGCCTGGCTCGACGGAGAACTCTCCCCGGCCAAGGCCGCGAGCGCGCTCGGCGGCGATGTCGACGGCCTGCTGCGGGAATTCGCCACCGTCCGCGCCGATGCCCTGCTGCCCCTCCCCCCGCACCTTGGCTTCGAGCAGGCCGCCACGCTTCCCTGCGCCGCCGTCACCGCGTGGAACGGCCTCTTTGTCTCCGGCCATCTGAGACCGGGCCAGACGCTCCTTTTGCAAGGCACCGGCGGCGTTTCGCTCTTCGGTCTGCAATTCGGCAGGATGGCCGGCGCGACGATTATTTTGATTTCCAGCAGCGACGCCAAGCTGGAACGCGCCCGGGCGATGGGCGCGCATCACACGATCAATTACCGTACCGAGCCGGAATGGGAAAAGCGCGTTTTGGAGATAACAGAGGGACGCGGTGTCGACCTGACCCTGGAAGTCGGCGGCGCCGGCACGCTGTCGAAAACCCTGCGCGCCACGGGCTGCGCGGGTCACGTCAGCCTGATCGGCGTGTTGTCCGGCATCGCGGGCGAGGTCCAAATCGGACACATCCTCCATAAGGCGCTCACCATTCGCGGCATCTACGTCGGCTCCCGCGCGATGTTCCAGGCGATGAACGACGCCATCTCGCAGCATCGGCTGGAGCCCGTCATCGACCGCGTCTACTCCTTCGACGAAAGCCCGGCGGCTTTCCGCCACCTCGAATCGGCCCAACATTTCGGCAAGATCGTCATCCGCGTCGAGTAAAGTACCTCCTGAGAAGCGCAACTCATTCGCCTGCTGCGCCGTCTTGGAAACGGAACGGCACTTGCTCAATTCCCTGGAAATACCCTTATGGCGATTTTTTCCGCAACTCTTCCTTTCTCAAAATTCAAAGCAGTCGCGTTGCCATCCATAAATATTAAGTCTGTCTATCAACCGCACCTGGACGGCTTGCGCGCCCTCGCCATCCTTGGCATTCTCTTCGAACACCTCGATCTGCCGTTACCCGCGCTGTTGCGTTGCGGACCCCTAAGCGTCCGCTTCTTCTTTGTTCTCACCGGCTATTTCATCACGCTCTCGCTCTGGCGCGTTCGGGGCGAAATAGCCGATTCCGACGAGGGCTACCTGCCTTTGGGACGCTATTACCTCGCCCGCCTTTTACGCACCGGACCGCCTTTTTATCTTTCGCTTCTGCTCGGCGCGCTGTTCGGCATCGAAGAAGTGCGCGCCAATTTTTTCTGGCTCGCCACTTTTCAGGCAAACAATTACATCGCCTGGCTCGGCTACTGGCCCGACGCCATTTCCCATTACTGGTCGCTGGCTGTTCAGGAGCAATTTTATTTCGTCTGGCCGCTGGTCGTTCTCACCCTGCCCAAGCGCTGGTTCCTCCCGGCCATGGCGGCGTTTATTATTTTCGGGCTCGGCTTTCGCGTCGTTTGCATTTTGACCAATGCCACCACGCTTGCGCGGTGGGTCACCCTCTTCGGATGCGTCGATTCGTTCGCCGTGGGCGCCCTCGTCGCCTATCTGAGACAATCGCAACTTCTGGATAGAATGTGGCAATCGAAGACCCTTCTCTTCGCGATGCCGCTCGCTGCCTGCGGTTGTTTCTACCTGGGCCGGGCGCTGATGACGCTGCCCGAGGGCAATGCCTGGCTGGCGCTGACGGAATCCGTCGACGCGGTTTTCCTCGCCTGGGTGCTTGCCGCTTCCCTTTCCCTGAATGGAATGAAGAGCCGGTATGCGCGGGCGTTAAGCTGGGCGCCTCTCGTCTACCTTGGAAAGATCAGCTACGGCCTCTACGTTTACCACGTTTTTATCATCGTCCTCGTTTCTCCGCTGCTGGTCCCTTTGGGATTGAGCGAAGATCACAATTCCTTCGGCCGCATCGCCGTCTTATTGGCGCTGACGCTTGCCATGTCTTCCCTCTCCTGGCATTGGATCGAGCAACCATTTCTCGCCTGGAAGAATGCGATGGCTTCGGGCCGAAGGCGGATTCCGGAAGAGGCACAGGGAATCTCGTTCGCGTCGTAGACGGATCGGAGAGCGTTTTCGGAAATACTGTAGCCGCTGTTGGATGTTTGAGGTTCGGAGGGCCAAAAGACGGGAAAATGGCGGCTACGTTATTTTTGAAAACGCTATACGCTTCAGCTCCACGCCGGCGGCGCCGCCTTGATTTTCCACTCGTTGACCAGACCGCGCGGATAGTTCATGACGAAGCGGGACGGCTCCTGCCACCGCTCGTCGAAGGAAGCCGTCGCGCGCATCAGCGGATAGGTCAGGTACAGCTCGTCGCACGCGCGCGTCACCGCGACGTAGAAAAGGCGGCGCTCCTCCTCCTCGCCTTCGAGGGTCTCCATCGACCGCTTGGCGGGAAACATGCCGTCGCAAAGCATGATGACGAAGACCACCTTCCACTCGAGGCCCTTGGCCTGGTGAATCGTGCTCAGCCGCGCGCAGGGCTGGCCGCTCGGGGGACCGTCCCGCCTCGGGCCGCCATCGACGTTGGTCATCAGCGCCAACTGGGCGAGAAATTCCTCCGTCCGCTCGAAATTCTGCGCGAAGGCCCGCAACTGCCCGAGGTCCTCCAGCCGCGACTGGAAGTTCGGGAACTTCGTCTTCATGTAATCCTCGTAGATCGCGTCGATCACCGTTTTGATTTGCTCCGAGGCGCGCCCGCGCAACTCCGGCGCGGAAATCTGCTTGTGCGTCTCGACCCACTGTTTCCACGGCGCGGCGGCCTTGGCGGGCGGCTCAAGCGTTGCGAATTCCGCGCCCCCGGCAAGTTTCTGCCACAGCTTGTCCCCGGTCCGCTCGCCCACGCCCGGCATCAGCGACGCGATCCGCTTGAAGGCGAGTTCGTCCCTGGGATTGAGCGCGAACTTGAGGAACGAGGCGACGTCCTTCACATGGGCCTGCTCGAAGAAGCGGAGTCCGCTCAGCAGCTCGAACGGCATCTGGCGGCGCGTCATCTCCATCTGCAATTCCATCGAGTGAAAATGGGCGCGGTAAAGCACCGCGATTTCGTTCAGGTCGATGCCTTCCTCCTGCAACTCCTCGATGCGCTGGCAGATGAAGCTCGCCTGCTGGCTGGCGTCCTGCAAACAGATCAGCGCGGGCTTCGAGAATTTCTCGGCGGGACGGACGGCGTGGAGGTTCTTCGGAAACTGGCGCGTGTTCGCCGAAATGGCGTAATTCGCCAGGGTGAGGATTTCCGGCGTGCTGCGGTAATTCGTCTCGATCCGGATTTCCCGCGTGCCGGGGAATCGCCGCGGAAAGGTCAGGACGTTTTCGAAGTTGGCCCCGCGCCACGAATAGATGCTCTGCGCGTCGTCGCCGACCGCCATGACCTGGTGATGCCAGGCCGCGATCGTGTCGATGAAGTCGGCCTGGATTTTGTTCGTGTCCTGGTACTCGTCGACGAGGACGTGCTGAAACTGCTCCTGGTAAAATTTGCGGATGTTCTCGTGGTCCCGGAGCAGCTTCAGCGCGTAGACAAGCAGGTCGTCGTAATCCATCACGTTGTCGATTTTCTTGCGGTCGCGGTAAATGCGATGGATCGCTTCGAGCTTGTCGACGATCTCGCCGAAGTAGGGATAATTCTCCGCCACCACGCTCGCGATCGACTTCTCCGTGCTGGCCGCGAGCCCGAAAATATCGAGCAGGACGGCGCCCTTCGGCAGCGTCTTGTCCTTCGTGTCGAGGCCGGTCGCCTTCAGGGCCGCGATGGCGAGATCGGCGGCATCGTCCCGGTCGAGAATGGTGAAATCGCCGCTGAAGCCGATCTCGTTGGCATGACGGCGCAGGAGCCGGTTCGCCACGGAATGAAACGTCCCGCCCCAGATGCGCGAGATGTCGTGCGGCAGCAAATGGCCGACGCGCTCCAGCATCTCGCGCGAGGCCTTGTTGGTGAACGTCAGCAGCAGGATGTTCTCCGGCTCGACGCCGTTCTCGATCAGATAGGCGACCCGGTAGGTCAGCGTCCGCGTCTTGCCGCTGCCCGCGCCCGCGATGACCAGGATCGGCCCCGGCTTGGCTGTCACCGCCGCGTACTGCTCGTCGTTAAGCTCGGCGCGGTAATCGATCCGGGCCTCGGCGGGGGCGGAAGGGGAATTTTTCTTCAGGACGTACTCAACGGACATTCGGTTAGTTTCGCGTCTCCGCGCCCCGGTGCAATGAGGATTTTGGGATTATAAGGCCACCCAAGCGAATTTTTTGGCGGATTGTGGATTGAACGAAGTAGGGTAGGATGGGGACGGTCACCCATGTCTATAGATTTGCCCCCCGCTTCCCAGGTCTCCGCTCTGCGGCGCGAGTATATGCAGCGCGGCCTGGACGAGGCGGACCTCGCCCCGGACCCCTTCCGGCAATTCGCGCTCTGGTTTCAGGAGGCGCTCGATTGCCCTGCGATTGCCGAACCGAACGCGATGGTTCTATCGACGGTTTCCCCGGAGGGGCAGCCGCACGCCCGTTTCGTGCTGCTGAAGGGATTCGACGCGAAGGGCTTTGTCTTTTTCACGAACTACTGCAGCGAGAAAGGGCGTGACCTGGAGGCCAACCCCCACGCGGCCCTGACCTTTGGCTGGATCGAGCAGGAACGTCAGGTCCGCATCGAGGGCGCGGTTGGCCAAATGCCGCGCTCCGCCGTGGAGGCTTATTTCCAGACGCGTCCCCGCGGCAGCCGGCTCGGCGCGTGGGCGTCCAACCAAAGCGAGGTGATTCCCAATCGAGCGGTCCTTGAAGCGCGTTTGGCCGAGGCGGACGCCTACTTTTCCGATGACGTTCCGCCGCCGGCGACATTGGGCGGCTATCGCCTTGCGCCGGAACAGCTCGAATTCTGGCAGGGCCGGACCAACCGGCTTCACGACCGGCTCCGTTACCGGAAAGACGGCGCGGCCTGGATCATCGAGCGGCTTGCTCCGTGAAGCGTGATGTGAAAAGACTAAAATGGGCGATGATCTGATTACCAACCGCAAGGCTCAGCGCGACTACCAAATCCTCGAGACTTACGAGGCTGGCATCGTCCTGCGCGGCACGGAAGTCAAGTCGCTGCGGGCCGGCCAGGGAAACCTCACCGACGCCTTCGCGCGGATCGAGAACAACGAGGTCTGGCTCTATCACTTCGACATCCAGCCCTACAAGCAGGCCAACCAATTCAATCATGAACCGAAGGCCGTCCGGCGGCTTCTCCTGCACCGGCAGGAAATCCGCAAGCTGTTCGGACTCGTCGCCGTCAAGGGGCGCACGCTGGTCGCGCTGAAGATGTACTGGAAGGGGCGCCGGCTCAAAGTTCTCCTCGGCGTCGGCATCGGCAAGAACGTCCGGGACAAACGGGAAGACCTCAAGAAAGCGGTGGCCAAGCGCGAGATGGACCAGGCCCTCAAGCAGGCGCGCCGGAGGTAGGAAATTTTAGAAAGGATTAACAAGATTAACAGGATTGGGGGAAACTGCATTTAGACAGGAGGAACATGAAGGACATGAGTTTTACGATCTGAAATTTTTCCCCTCAGGTTCTTCATGTAACTCCTGTCTCGAACTGCCTTTCAAGAATCATGTTAATCTTGTTAATCCTGTCTAAAACAACTCCTGCTGCGAGCCGGTGGGCTTGAGGCCGAGCTTGTCGTAGGCGCGTTTGGCGGCAACACGGCCCTGCGGCGTGCGCTTGAGGAAGCCTTCCATGATGAGATACGGCTCGTGGACTTCCTCCAGCGTGCCGGCTTCTTCGCCGACGGAGACCGCGAGCGAGTTGAGGCCGACCGGCCCGCCGTCGAATTTATGGATGAGCGCTTCGAGCAGGCGCTTGTCCATTTCGTCGAGGCCGTCCGCGTCGATTT
>Ga0182030_10026580_pt1 | contig 10466 bp, 11 predicted proteins | sample 812S3MmetaG_FD_121299 | JGI IMG/M metagenome (GOLD analysis project Ga0182030, IMG submission 121299) | Permafrost microbial communities from Stordalen Mire, Sweden - 812S3M metaG (Illumina Assembly) | ecosystem: Environmental > Terrestrial > Soil > Wetlands > Permafrost | place: Sweden... | reverse complement strand
CCGTGGTGATGGACACGGTCCCGTCAGCGCCCACCGTGACCGATTGCGCGGTGATCGGAATGGTGATCGCGGGCGAGATCGGATTGCCGCTCGCGGTCACGACGTTGCCCTGGGAGTCGAGCGAGAACGAACCGTCGCGGGTGTAGGACAAGGTGCCGTCCGGCATGGTGATCTGGAAAAATCCCTGGCCCGTGATGGACAGGTCCAGGTTGCCGCCGGTCTGCAGGACGCTGCCCTGCAGGTAATTCTTTTCGGTTGCCCCGATCTTCACGCCGGTACCGAGCGACAGGCCGGTCGAATACTGCGTGTTTTGCGTGCTTTGTGCGCCGACCTGCTGGACGTTTTGGTACATCAAGTCCTGGAAGGTCGCGCGGGCGGCCTTGTAGCCGGTGGTGTTGCTGTTCGCCAGATTGTTCGAAATCACCGACATCTGGGTGTTCTGGGCGTCGAGGCCGGTCTTTGCGGCCCACAGTGCGAGATTCATCGTGTGTATCCTCGTGTCTTATGACGTCAACATCAGGCGCTCGGCGCTCTGTTCGTTGGTATCAGTGGAATTCAGGCTTTTGATCTGCAGTTCATACAGCCGCTGCAGCTCGATCATGTTGACCAGCGACAGGGCGGGATTGACGTTGCTCGACTCCAGCGCGCCGGAGGCGACCGTGACGGTCTCGTCGGTGGGCGCCTTGCCGCCCGCCGTCAGCCGCAGCAGACCGTCCGGCCCCTTCTTCAGGCTCCGGCCCGGGGGATTCACCAGCTTGATGCGGTCGACCTGAGACTGCGCGACGGCGGACAAGCCGAGCGGCACCACCGACACCGTGCCGTCGCTGCCGATGGTGACCGATGAGGCGGGGGGGATCTGGAGAGGGCCGGTCTCCGACAATACGGGCAGACCCGCGGCGGTGAGTACGGCGCCGCTTTCGGTGACGTGCAGGTCACCGGCGCGCGTGTACGCCTCCTGACCGTCCGCCCCCTGCACCGCGATGAATCCCTTGCCCTGCACGGCGATGTCCAGCGGGTTGCCGGAACTCACCATGACGCCGCTCGAGAAATCGATGCCGGCGTCGCCGGCCACGGCGTTGACCCGCGTGGCGTAACCGGGCCCGTAGATGGGCGAGGGGGTGAACGACACGGAATCCGCGCGGAACCCGGTCGTGTCGGCGTTGGCGATGTTGTTGTTGTTGACCGCCTGCGCCTGCATGATCTGCTTCGCACCGGTCATCGCCACGTAAAGTCCTCTATCCATGCTTCATGATTCCTTGAGGTCGGTTGTCAGGCCAGGTCGACTATCGGACTAGTGGGAGATCTGGATGACGGTCTGGGATTCTTGATTCGCCGTCGTGATGACCTGCGCATTGGAGTCGAAGGCGCGCTGCGCCGTGATCATGTTGACGAGTTCGGTGGTCAGATCCACGTTCGAGCTTTCGAGCGCACCCGCCTGAATGCTGCCGAAGCCCGCCGACGACGCGGTGCCCTGCACCACCGTGCCGGACGTGAACGTCTCGGACCAGTTGGTGTCACCCAATTGTTTCAGGCCCTGCGGATTGGGGAAGTTCGCCATGGCCAGCTGCCCGAGCTGCGTCGAGCGGCCGTTGGTATAAACGGCCGAAACGACGCCCGTGGTATCGATCGCCACCGTACTCAATTGCCCGGTGGCATACCCGTTCTGGGTGATGGATGTCACGCCGAAGCTGCCGCCGTACTGCGTCGAGGTGCTGAAGTTCAGCGCCAGGGCGATCGGCAACGCACCATCCGGCGGGGCCGCGATGCCGAAATTCACGTTGCCGCCGCCGGTCGCCACAGGGACACCGTTCGTATCGGTAAGCTGGCCCGCCGTATTGAACGTGAGGGTTTGCGTGCCGGCCGCCTGTCCGCCGATCGTCATGTTGACGTTCCAGGTGTTGGGGGGGACGGGAGGGACGGCGGCGGGCGCGGGGGCGACTGCCGAAAAATACATCGTCGCCGGGTAGGAATTGCCGAGCGAGTCATACACCGTCGTCGACGTCGACACGTTGTAGGTGCTCGAATTGGTCGCAACGAAGGGAGCAACCGTCGGCGGAGTCGTGCCCGCCGGCAGATTGAGAATCGCGGTGCCGGTGGTCGTGGCCTGCGGAGCGCTCTGCGCGGTCTGCAGGTTCAAGTCGGACAGGGCGCCTGTGTTGAAGCCCCCGTTCGCGAGCGGCGGGTAGACCTGCAGCGCCTGGCCCGTGGAGCTGACGACGTTGCCCTTCGAGTCCTCGGCGAACTGACCGTTGCGCGTGTAGGCAAGGCCATTGGCGTCCTGCAGCGTGAAAAACCCGTCGCCGCTGATCGCGAGGTCGAGGTTCGAGGATGACGTGCTGATGTTTCCCTGCGTGAACTGCTGCGCCGTGCTGGCGAGGCGGACACCCTCGCCGGTCACCGACGTGTTGAGGTTCACGGCGCCCGAGGCGTAGACGTCGGCGAATTCGGCGCGCGACCCCTTGAAGCCGACGGTGTTGGAGTTCGCGATGTTGTTGGCGGTGACGTCCAGATCGGTGCTGGAGGCCGTCAAACCGGAGAGTGCAATGCTGAAACTTGACATGTGTTCGGTTCCTGGTTAATTCGATATTTGAGTGACGTTGGCGTATGGGACGCTGCCGAGCCCGGAGACATTCAATGTCATGCCGGCGGTGCCGGATCCCATCGTGACGCTTTCCACGGTGCCGTTCACGTACGTGCCGACGGCCGTGCCCGAGCTCACACCGTCGACCTCGGCGCTGAGCGTGTAGGTACCGGCGGGGGCTGCTGATCCGTCGCCCTGCGTACCGTTCCACGTGAAATTGGCGAGCCCCGTGGACTGTGCACCGAGGCTGATCGACTGCACCAGCACGCCGGCGCTGTTCGATATGTTCACGGTGACACCCGAGGTGGTCTGCGGGACCTGAACCGCACCGGTGATCGCGCTGCCGGCCGTCGCCAGCGTGGCGGTCGGACTGCTGACCAGCGCCTGATGACCGAGCAGCGAGGAGGCCTGCAGGGCTTGGTTGGACGACAGCGAATTGGAAAGCGTCGAGAACGAGGTGTTTAGATTGGTGATGCCCTGCACCTCGCTGAGCGAGGCCAGCTGCGACAGGAACGTGTTGCTGTCGACGGGGCTGGTGGGATCCTGATTCTTCAATTGCGCCAGCATCAACGTCAGAAAGTCGGTGCCTCCGAGGGAAGCGCCGGCGACGCCGGTGCCGGAACTGGACGAGCCGGTGGTTGAGCCGGTCGAGGTCGTCGAGCCCGCCACGTAATTCGGATTCGGGAATGTCGTTGGGATGGTCATGCTGGTTTCCTATTGATTTCAATGACCCATGGAAATCGTCTTGAGCAGCAGATCCCGCGCCGTATTGATCGCCTCGATGTTGGTGGCGAACGAGCGGTTTGCCGAGATCATGTTGGTCATTTCTTCGATGGTGTTGACGTTGGTCGAATACACGTAGCCGTCCTTGTTGGCCTTGGGGTTGTCCGGTTGGTAGCGCGCCGTCGGCGGGGCGGTGCTCTCGACGATGCCGAGAACCCTGACGCCGGCCGACGCGTCCGAGCCGTCGCTGCTGGTGTCCGAATCGTCCATCAGCGTCTGGAACACGGGATGGCGCCCGCGATACACCTTGGTGGGATCGCCATCCTCACTTTCAGCGTTTGCCAGATTGCTCGCCGTCGTGTTGAGGCGGATCGTCTGGGCGTTGAGGGCGCTGCCCGATACGTTGAAGACACTGAACAGAGACATGTTTACTCTCCACTGACCGGCTTAACTGCCGGCGATCGCGAATTGCAGCAGCGATATCTGGTTGTTGATGAACTGCAGGCTGGCCTGGTAGCGCACGTTGTTCTCGGAGAAGGCGGCCTGTTCGACCGGCATTTCCACCGTGTTGCCGTCCAGGGATGCCTGATACGGGTTGCGGTAGAGGAGTTCGCCCGACGGCTGCCCGCCGTCGTTCGCGCCCAGGTGGGCGGCATTCGTCACGCTCACCGGCAGCGAGGTTTCCCCGCCCGCGCCGCTGAGGACGGAGGCAAAGTCGATGTCCCGCGCCTTGAAGTTCGGCGTGTCCGCGTTCGCGATGTTGTTCGCCAGGACGCCGAGGCGTTGCCCGTGCAGCAGCAGCGCTTGCTCATGAATGCCGAAGATGTTGTCGAACATGGTTACTCAGTCTCCTCGAGTAATACCTAAGCAAGACGTGTGCCAACGGCTGACTGCGGGTAAAACTGTGCGCGGCTGCTCCTTTTCGAGGCCGCGGCCGGCGGAACCGCCGCGCAGGCGGCAAGAGAATGCCGGCTGCGGCGGCGCGGCGGCCGACCGCCGACCCCGCCGCGAGCGCGGGAGCAGGACATGGCACGGCCCTTGCTTGCTATTCTATGTGCTCCAAAAAGCGTCAAAATGCCGGCATCGAGTGCCGGCGCTTCTGCTCGCCATGCTGGCGGCGGTCGGGCTGACCGTTGCCGGGTCGGTGGCCGAGGCCGTGGGCGCCACCCCCCCGGCTCCCGCCGCGGAAATTCAAAGCATCGCCGCATTGGAAGAGATGGCTCGAGACGCGGCGCTCGGCGTGCTGCCTGCGTTGAAGGACGGCCAGCGACTGCAAATCGGACCGATTCAACCGGGATTGCGGCTGGCCCAGTGCGACAATCCCCAGGCGCTGCGGGCGCCCGGAATTCAGGTGCCGGGCCGCGCCTTGATCGAGGTGCGCTGCGCCGGCCGCGTTGCCTGGCACTTGTATGTGCCCGTCAAGATCGTCGGCACGGTGCCCGTGGTGCTCGCCGCGCATGCCCTGGTGAGCGGCAAGGTTCTGTCCGCGAAGGACCTCAGCGTCGAGCGCCGCGACGTGATCGGTCTTCCGCCGGGTTATTTCGACGACCCGGAGGCGGTGGTCGGACTGACGGCAGGCCGCGCCATCGCGGGCGGCGCGATCTTGACGAACCAAGGGCTGGTGGGCACCCAGATCGTGCAACGCGGTCAAAATGTGACGTTGATTGCCGACGCCGGGGGAATCACCGTCCGCATGCCCGGTCGCGCCCTGACCGACGGTATGCTAAACCAGCGGATCCGGGTGGAGAACCTGTCGTCCGGCAAGGTCGTCGAGGGAATCGCGCGGTCAGCCCAGGTCGTGGAAATTCTTTTTTGAAATGCCCTTCAGTGACGCGCGTCACAGTCGATAACAGGTTTAGCGGGGCCGTGGAGGACTCGCGGATTAAAGTTCATCCCGGCCCGGACGATACAACGGTACGGGCAGGCCGCAGCCCTTAGGAGAGAGTAAGGTGCCTAACAGAATCAGTGGATACAAGCCGACGGGATCGCCCGCCCCTGTGAAGGGCTCGGGTGGCAGCGTCGCGGTCGACAAGGCTCAAGGCGACACGGCGAGCGTGGGTTCGGCCGGTTCACCGGCCGCCTCGAGCGCGGACCAGGTCACGATCACCGGCTCGGGCCTCGCCCTGCAAAAGCTCGCGCAGGCGGTTGCCAGTGCCCCGGTGGTCAACACGCAAAAAGTGGCCTCGGTGAAACAAGCCATCCAAAACGGCACCTACAAGGTTGATGCCGGCAGCGTGGCCGACAAGATCCTGCAATTCGAGAACGGATTGAAATAGCCATGGACCGCGACGCCCACCAACGCCTGGAGCACTTGCTCGATCGCGAGATCGAAGCCGCGCGGTCACTGGCGTCGGCCCTTGAAGCGGAACGCACCGCCCTGACCGGCGAATCGGTCGAGGCGGTCAAGACGGTCGCGGCGCGCAAAATCGAGTTGTTCGGCCTCATCGAGGCGCTCGGGCGGCAACGTACCGACACCTGCGCTGCCGCGCACGTGACGCTGCCCCAGATCCAATCGGGGAGAGTCCCGGTGATTGCCGGCGTGTCCGCGGCGATTGCCGACCGCTGGCTCGCGCTGCTCGACCTCATGTCCGGCTGCCGCATTGCGAACGAGATCAACGGCTACATCATCAACGCCCGCCGCGGCCACGTCACGCAGTTGCTGCAGATAATGCGCGGCGGCACACCGGTGACCTACGGCCCCCAGGGCAGGACTCGTTCATCACCGCTGCGGGAGCTGGCGCGGGCCTGAATCATGCTAGTACTCAGCCGCCGTGCCGATGAGTCGATCGTAATCCAGCCCGCCGAAGGCGCCGACCGGAGCATGACGGTCGCCGAATTGTTCGCCAATGGGCCCATCCAAATCACCCTCCTCGGCGGTACCGGCCGGCGGGTCAAGATGGGGATCGAGGCGCCGGAACAGCTCGCGATTCGCCGCAAGGACGTCGCTTAAAACGAGGCCCATGACGCCGGAAGAACTGCTCGAGATGGCGACCGCCCGGCACCGCGCGGGCGATCTCGCAGAAGCGCGCCGACTCTATCTCGAAACCCTCGATGCGGCGCCGGCCAGCACGGTCGCGTCGTTCCGCCTGGGGCTGCTCGAACTGCAGCAGGCCCGGCCGCGGGCCGCCCTCGAACTCATGGACCGCGCCGTCGCCGCCCACCCCGAAAACCCGCGACACCACTGCGGGCGGGGGCAGGCGCTGCAGGCGCTTGGAAGTTGGGACGACGCGGCAAAGGCCCATCGCGAGGCGGTACGCCTCGATCCGGTTTCGGTCGACGCGCATTTTTCACTCGGCTGCGCCCTGCAGTCGCTGGGCAGTCATGCCGAGGCCATCGCGGCCTACCGCGACACGCTGCGGCTGCAGTCCGACCACGTTGCCGCACTCAACAACATCGGCAATTGCCACCAGCGGTGCGGCAGCTTCCAGGCGGCGGCGGATGCCTACGCGCGCGCGCTGGTGCTGGCGCCGACGGCGAGCGGAACCATCGCCAACCTCGGCACCGTGGTCCAGGAGCTGGGCCGCCTCGGCGAGGCGGTCGATCTGTTGCGCCAGGCCGCAACCCTCGACCCCGCGACGTCATCGCACCGGATCAATCTGGGCATCGCCCTGTGCCGGCGGCGCGATTTCGCCGCCGCGTCCGCCGAGCTGCGGGCAGTGCTGGAGCGGGAGGAAAATTGTGCCGACGCCACCTTCAATCTGGGCAACGCCTTGCATGGCCTGGGTGAGCGTCATGCCGCGGCCGACCTGTATCGACGCACGCTCACCCTGCGCCCGTCGGACGTGGATGCGTTCATCAACTTAGGCAACGTCTCCAAGGAGCTCGGCGAGCTGGAACCGGCCGAAGAGGCCTATGCAGCCGCGCTCCGCCTGCTGCCGGACTCGGTCCCCGCGCTCAACAATTTGAGCTGCCTGATGCGCTCGCTCGGACGGTATGACGAGGCCGAGAGGCTGCTGCGACGGGGGCTCGACGTGCATCCGCATCACGCGGTGCTGCTCGACAATCTCGGCAGCGTGCTCAAGGACGCGGGCGACATCGATGCGGCGATCGGGTGTTTTCGCGATTCGGTGGCGCGGGATCCCTCGAGTGCGACGGCACACGGCAACCTGGCCTACGCGCTGACGTTTCAGGTGCCGGACGCCCGGCAGGTTCTCGTGGAGTGCCGTCGCTGGAATGACCGCTTCGCAGTCGGCCTGCGCTCCCCGGACGCTCATCCCAACTCCCGCCAGACGGAACGGCGCCTTCGCATCGGCTATGTCTCACCGGACTTTCGCGATCACTGCCAAAGCTTGTTCACGGTTCCCCTGCTGTCGCGGCACGACCATGCCGCCCACGAAATCTTTTGTTATTCGAGCGTGGAGCGGCCGGACGACCTGACGCGGCGCCTCGCCGGATACGCCGACGTCTGGCGGGAGGTGGGGTCGCTCGACGACGACGCCCTGGCGGCGGTCATTCGCGGCGACCGGATCGACATCCTCGTCGACTTGACCATGCACATGGCCAAGGGTCGGCCCCTGCTGTTTGCCCGCAAGCCGGCGCCCGTCCAAATCGCGTGGCTCGCCTATCCCGGCACGACCGGTCTCGACGCGATGGATTACCGATTGTCGGATGACCGCCTGGATCCGCCGGGCGCGGGGGAACCCTACAGCGAGCGGACGATCCGGCTGCCGGACTCCTTCTGGTGTTATGACCCGCTGACCGATGAACCCCCGGTCAACGCCCTGCCCGCCGCAGAGCACGGCTTCATCACCCTGGGTTGCCTGAACAATCCGTGCAAGCTGACGGACGCGACCTTCAGTCTGTGGGGCCAGGTCATGCGCCGTCTGCCCGCGGCGCGGCTCAAGCTGCTGGCCCCGCCCGGACGCCACCGCGACCAGCTGCAGCGGCGGCTCGCGGCGCAGGGCATCGCCGCGGCACGGCTCGATTTTCTCGATCGCCAGTCGCGCGCCGACTACCTGCGCGCCTACCACAGCATCGATCTGTGCCTCGACACCGTGCCGTATGGCGGTCATACGACCAGCCTCGACGCGTTCTGGATGGGTGTGCCCACCGTCACCCGGGTGACCGACGCCTGCGTCGGACGCGCGACTTTCAGCCAGTTGTTTCATCTGGATTTGCTGCATCTGGCCGCCCACGGCGATGTCGAGTTCGCCGACGCGGTGGTCGCTGCGACGGCGGATCTCGGCGAGCTCGCGGCGCTGCGCCGGGAACTGCGCCCGCGACTCGCGGGTTCGCCGCTCATGGATGCACTGCGTTTTGCCCGGGGTGTCGAAGCGGCCTATCGGATGGCGTGGCGCGAGTACTGCGGATCCGACCTAATCCATTGAATTTTTTGACATAATGACAAAAATTATCGGCCGACTATTCGCTATCTGGAAAGTCGTGTGCATAATGGAGACCCGCCAGCAATTGACCATGTAAAGGGAAGAAGGGATGGAGCGTCGCCTGCATACCCGCCACCGCGCGCGTACCACCGTTTACGTCGTCATGTCGGGGCGCAAAAGCCGCATTTGCAAGGCCAAAAACTTGAGCGCGAACGGCGTGTTCGTGGAAACCGAGAATCTCGGGCTGCGGAAGGGTCAACAGGTTCACCTGGCGTTCGCGATCAACTTGGGGCTGGTCACCAAGATTCATCGACGCACGGCCATCGTGGCCCACGTCACGCGCGGCGGTACCGGCTTGATGATGGAACAGTTCGCCGGCCGCTGACACCGACCACACAGGGACCGCGGGCCATTCGCCGGCCGACGGCATCGGCGGATACTGTAAACTAGCCCCGATGCCGCCTCTAGATCCGCCGCCCACGGATGCGATCCGCATCCGTGGGGCGCGCCAGAACAATCTCAAATCCATCGATCTCGATTTGCCGCTCAACGAACTGATCGTCGTCACGGGCGTCAGCGGGTCGGGCAAGTCGTCGTTGGTGTTCGACACCCTGTACGCCGAGGGCCAGCGCCGCTACGTCGAAACGTTCTCACCGTACGCGCGCCAGTTCCTCGATCGGATGGACAAGCCGGCGGTGGATCGTATCGAGGGCATCCCGCCGGCGATCGCCATCGACCAGACGAATCCCGTCCGCACGTCGCGGTCCACCGTCGGGACGATGACCGAACTCAACGATCATTTGAAGCTGCTGTTCGCGCGCGCAGCGGTGCTGCATTGCCGGGGCTGCGGCCGACCGGTTCGCCGCGACACGCCGCAGACCATCCTCGATGAACTGACCCGACGCGCCGGCGATGCGGACGATCCCCGGTTGCTGCTGACCTTTCCGGTCCCGGTGCCCCAGAACTTCACGACGGCCGAAATTACCGCCCTGCTCGCCGGTCAGGGCTACACCCGCATCCATGAACAACGCGGCGACGTCCTCAATGTCGTGCAGGACCGATTTCGCTGGTCGGCGGTCGACGCCGGACGCGCCGGCGATGCGGTCGAAGCCGCGCTCAAGGTCGGCCATGGACGGCTCGACGTCTACCCCCTGTCAGATTCCGGAGAAGCCCGCGCTCCGTGGCGTTTTTCGACCGGTCTGCATTGTCCGGATTGCGACCTAGGCTACCGGGACCCCAATCCGAGCACGTTCAGTTTCAATTCACCCCTCGGCGCCTGTGAAACCTGCCGGGGCTTCGGGCGCAGCATCGGAGTCGACTATGACCTGGTGATTCCCGACGGTTCCGTGTCGCTGCGGGGCGGCGTCATCAAGCCCTGGCAGACCGAGTCGTACAAGGAGTGCCAGGCGGATCTTCTCAGATTCGCGCGCAAGCGCGGGGTGCCGGTGGACACCCCGTGGCGCGAGCTCTCGCCGGCCGAGCGGGCGTGGGTGCTCGACGGCGAGGGCGAGTGGACCAAGAACGTGTGGTATGGGGTAAAGCGCTTCTTTGCCTGGCTCGAGACCAAGGCCTACAAGATGCACATCCGGGTGCTGCTCTCGAGATACCGCTCCTATACCGAATGCATCGCCTGTCACGGGTCGCGCCTGAAACCCGACGCGCTGTTGTGGCGGCTCGGCAGCCCCTCACTCAACATCCGGGAGCTGATGCTCCTGCCCATCGATGAGTGCCGCCGGTTTTTTGGCGCTCTCACGCTGCCCGCCCCGCAGGGCGATGCGACCGAGCTGCTGCTGCGCGAAATCCGCTCGCGCCTCCGGTACCTCTCGGAGGTGGGCCTG
>Ga0182030_10026579_pt1 | contig 10467 bp, 7 predicted proteins | sample 812S3MmetaG_FD_121299 | JGI IMG/M metagenome (GOLD analysis project Ga0182030, IMG submission 121299) | Permafrost microbial communities from Stordalen Mire, Sweden - 812S3M metaG (Illumina Assembly) | ecosystem: Environmental > Terrestrial > Soil > Wetlands > Permafrost | place: Sweden... | reverse complement strand
TCCGAGATCAAGAGCCTGACGAAAAAAGGGCTGGCTTTCTTCTTCGTTAAGGGCCCAAGCGTGGCTGCCGGGTCTGAGGGCGCCCGTAGCAGGCGCGCCGTAAGTCATACAGCCGAGACAGATGCGGGAAACCTTAAGGCCTGTCTTGCCGAGATTGACGTAGTCCATTGTTTCTCCGATGAGGGCTGAACGGCTTAAACTGCCTGTGACCAGTGAATGTACAGTTCAACCATGGGTGCCTACGCTGAATAATAATAATAATAAGGATACTGCCGCCGCGTAGGATTCAGCGCCGCATTCTCCCGGGAACAGCGGAGTGGCGTAGGCGGTCTTCATCTAATTCCCAGTATCCAGCCCTCAATATGCGCCGCTTCGCGCTCAGTAGGCGCGAGTGCGGGAGCCAAGAGATCCGCGAGTGTACCGTCAAGGTCGGAGCGGCGCATCCATTCCGCCACGGAGAATGCGTCATGCTGATGTTCGTTCCGATTCTCCCGCGCGAAGCTGCGGCTCCAGAGAGATGGATAGACTTCTGCGACGACGGATCGTCCCGCTGGCACATCCCAGCCATCGAACGGCCAAAAGTGTGCGCTGGGTACGTGGAGGCGGATATAGCCCCGCCACGGCAGCCCGGCATGTGTGGACTTTGCCACTGAGCCCGGTACATCGAAGTGGAAAACGGACTTCGCTCCGGCCCTTACTTCAGTGACGCGCCGCCACCGTGTGTTACCGCATCGGGCTGCACCATTGCCAAAGTGGCCATCGCGGATGAAATCAACGTACAGGTGTGGATCGTCCGTCGGCCAGTGCCGCTGAAAGTCGTCAAGAAATGCCGGCCAATCGTGCGGCAAGTGGTACTTATCGAAATACCGCAGCGGAAACGAAAAGCCGTGGTCAATCCCAACCAGGGTCGCTTGCTCTTCTGAAAGGCGTTGCACCAGCCATTCGGCAATTTCTCGCCTCGTCCAGTATTTGCGTGGACTGGGTGGCGGTGGCGCCTCAGTAGGAGGTCTGTTGCGGTCCGACATGTAAACGCGCAGGCCCTTGAGGCTCGATATCGGCGTCTCCGCGCCGGAATAGTCGATGCCGATATACCGATCGAAAGCTGGCAGTCCGCCCATTCAGTACGCTCCGATTGATGCTATCGCCAACAAATTAAGCAGTTTTATACGCTTCGCCCGATGCGCTGCGCCCTTCCCGCTCTGTTTCGGTAATTCAACCCTGAAAAGCCAAACGATATCAGCAAAAGTCACACTGGAGCATCCCCATGAAACTCCGTCGGAATGAATACTGCCCAATACACCGCTCGCTCTTTTGCTGCGGTCGGGAGCAGGCGCGGAAAGAACGAAGATTTCAGCTTGGTGTTCAGCGCATCGAAGATCCGCACCACCCAAGGGAATATCGCGAACTTCGTTCACCATCAGAGATGCGAAAGCTGCTGAACCGAAAAGTCGTCGAGCAGGCCGGGAAGTGCGCCATTTGCCACCATGAGTTTGCCGACTGCAGCGACATCGTACCGGACCACCGACACCCGAAGGGAATGGGAGGAGCCCGGCGCGACGACCATCCGGAAAACATCCAGGCCGTGCATTGGTGGTGCAACTCCGAGAAGGGATCGAGCAGACCGCGCGACTGATGGCCGATCCCTCAGTGCCCTATGCTGCCTGCTGTGTAGTTAACTGAACTCGAGCTTTTGCCCATCGTACCCGGGGTCCCCGTCCGCAGGGCCTCAGATTGCGAATGCACCCGCACGTAGGCCATGTGATAGGCGGCGAAGTTGATCTGAAACCAGATCTCCGCCAGGGCACCATGAAGTCCTGCTTTGGGACATCGGGCAGCACTCTCTTCTCGCCCAGCCGCTGTTTCATTCTTAGGACCTCAACAGCGAATTGTAGACCGGTCCACTGTTGTCCGTACGACGCCTTCAGCGGTTCATGCGGAAGCGCTCAGTGCTATCTTCCACGATCTCTGGGAGAATGGGGTTAGTCAGACACGCGAGCAGCATTATGACGAAGACACCTCAACCCGGACTCGGCACCTTTTCCCCGAAAGATTTCTTGCGTGCCCGTCGTCCTGAGGCATTTTCGGACTCTTGGTCTGAAGATGAAAACCGCCTTGACCGTTCGCTTCTTGAGTACCACCTAGCTACGATCACCAATCGTAGCCAAGAAGTCCGATTCGAAGAGTTCGCTCGCGCCCTTGCCGAAAAGGAGGTCTGCCCCAACTTGGTCCCGCAAACCGGGCCAACGGGCGGGGGAGATAGCAAGGCGGATACGGAGACGTACCCGGTTGCCGATTCTTTGTCTATCTGTTGGTTTGTGGGCATTGGTCGTGAATCCAGTACAGAACGCTGGGCGTTTGCGGTCAGTGCCAAGAAGGCGTGGGGCCAGAAGGTACGCGCTGACGTGGCGTCGATCATGGGGACTAAGCGCGGTTACAAGAAGATTTTCTTTACCAGCAATCAGTACATCCGAAGCAAAGACCGAGCTGCAGCGGAGGACGAGCTGTCGACGAAGTATGGAGTAGAAGTACGCATTTTCGATCGCACGTGGATACTCGACAAGGTGTTCCAGAACAAGCGTGAAGAGTTGGCCGTCGAAAAGCTCGATTTGGCTATCACTCGGCTCCCGACAATCAACAAAGGTCCCCGCGATCTTCAGCGAGAGCGTGATCTCGAAGAGATAGAAACTCAGATTGAGCAGGCGATAACTGCCGATCAATACAGTTTGCATCTCGCGGATGACTCTATGACCGCCGCGATATTATCGAGAGCTCTGGAAAGACCGCGGATCGAAACGGATGGCCGCTTTGAGCGTGCTGATCGCATCGTGCAAAAGTGCGGTATACCCCATCAATTTGTTCGCAATGCCTATGATCGCGCTCAAACGGCCTTCTGGTGGTACGAGGACTTTCCAGAATTCCTCAAGCGCTATGACGTTATGGAAGATCGTGTTAGAGATAGCTGGAACACCTATGATTTCGAACTGTTGACGAATCTCTGGATCTTGTTGCATGGCTTGTATCAACGACAAGACGCCAAAATCCAAAAGAGCATATATGAAGAAAAGTCCTCGCGCCTGTTAGCCGAACTTGATCGCTTGGCATCCCAGGAAGACCGGCCAAGCTCCGTGGCACAGGCCAATACGCTGAAGATTCTGGTAGAGATTTTTCGGGCTGACCGCGCGTCGAAAGACCTGGCATCATTGCTTGACGACCTTGCCGCTCTTATCGCCGAAGCCGAGGCGCTCGCCGGATATCCGCTACTACCGCTCATCAATCTCCTCACCGAGTTGGAAGAAGTGCTCGATGCCATTCCCGGATATCGCCGACTGTTTAAACAGATCGTAGATATTGCCGGCACGAGGAAGAACGATATTGTGGCTGCGCAAATGCTTGTGAAAAGCGGACAGAAGCATCTGCTACGCGATCGGCCAAAACAGGCCATTGTGAATCTTGGTATGGCGTTAGGGCGGCTCTACAAGAACGAGAGCCGTAGGGAGCTCGTGCGCGCGCTTTATCTCTGTGGAAGGGCCTACGAACGGCTTGGCTTGTTTTGGGCGGCGCGAGGTTCACTGCTAATCGCTGCGTCTCTTTCGACAGATGACCTCTTCGCAAAGGGAGACTTGAACCTAACTCAGCTCGCGTGTTTCAACCGCATCAAGTGGATTGAGATGCAACTCGGGCGCGTACCCCATCTGCTCATGTGGCATCAAATCGACCAAACGCTTGCGCGTGCACTAGCCGAGCGCGATGTTGATACCGCACCGATCGAACGGAGCGAACTTCAATTCGATTTCTCCCTGGCACTCCTGCTTCTCAAGACCGAGTTTTGGGAACTGAAATGGCTGAAGAGCCTACCGGATACTCTGGAAGCAAATGACCTTCCGGCAGCATCCGAGATGTTGCTTTTCGCTCTCGGTGATGCAGAACACCGCTGGCGGCCGCCTGAGGGCGAGGAATCGCTTGAGGCCGTTTTGCTCAGGGGACGGAATTCTGGAATTTTCGAGGATCTTCCGGAACGCCCGTTGTTTTATGAACAGCGAACGGTCGAGTTAAAGACAAATGTTCTGGGCTGCGTAGTTACTTTAAGTTCCGACAACCGCCATCCAAGCATCGAACTTGGCGAGTCGATGCTTGCTGCGTTAGAAGCACTGTTTGCTACGTCGTCTTGGACCGAAGTCATTGCCAAAGAGCCAAGTTGCACCATTGAAATCCGACATAACGACTTTGCGGCATTTCCGTTCGAGTACAAGGTGAGTGCACGGGATGGCCACCCACATTTCGTGGTCACCTGTGCAGAGTTTCCGCCGCACCGTCTCTCGCCGGAGCAAATGGCCTTAGTGAAAGAGAAGATGCTGGAATGCTTGTCGAATGTGCTGGCGTATGTTCTCTGGATCAACGGTTCGTTTGAAGCGTTCATGCAACAACTGTTTGGGGATGAGTTGGCTCTTCAGAGAGCGCTTGATTTCACCGGCAGCTTCATTGCACTGGGCAATCTCATCGGCAACAACCCTAAGGAGCGGATCTCCCAGTGGGTAGAGGCGGACGCGAATCAATATCTGTTGCGGCGCTCGGGCGCATGGGACTTTGGACTGCCATCTATAGACGCAAGAGACGAGACGGACGCCCGTGCCGATTCCGACTCAACCGAGCCCACTAAGGGTGACATCAAACACTCCCAAATGGAGATGATCTCGCCGATCAGAACTGATCTCTGGGAGAAAGCGGGCTGGAGCGCAACGGCATTCGCGGTTTCCCCTGATCCTGGGGTTCCTCCGATAATGGCACCCGTCTTTCGAGATCGAGCGAGCGCTTTAGAGATATTTGCTGCTTGGAGGCGTGAAATTGGAAAGGAAGACTCAGATGAAGTGATCAGGATCTCACTGGTCAAAGGGATCAGCAAAGCGGAACCCTTTTCCTACTGTGTTCTCATCGGTGCCAACGCTGAAGCGAAGCCCCGTCGAAAAGAAACGAAATACTTCGTTCTGATGTCTAGGTTGAATCGCATGAACCCCACGACCCCCTTCAACTTATCCAGGTTCGAGAAGAGTGTAGGCTTATGCGGTCAATATTATCTAGCACCCGCCGTCTACACAGGTGAAAACGACGAATTTGAGCTGCTGGAAGACAATCATCTGCTTAAGGGCCACATCTATTTCAGAGAGGCGTGGTCGATCGGCCCGGGCGATCCAGACGGAGTGGCTGTTCGAGAAGACGATGACCCGATCGTTCCACAAGCTGCTCAGGACGATCCGCCTTACAAGAGGCTTTTGGAATGGAAAAAGCGCGGCTTTGGCCCTACGCCATTCGGCGACGGACCATAGGACCATAGCACTGCAAAGAACGGCTGCCATCTCAGTTGTGGCAAGCCCACCCTCTGCCTTTGCCTAGGAAAGAAGGAGAAGAACGTTGGTGGAGGCAGGGAGAATCGAACTCCCGTCCGAAGAAACCAAAGATAAAGAGCGTTCATGCTCTCCCAGGTTCGCTTTTGTCTCGTAGCGCAGGTTTTTGCGGAGCACAGGTTGAGACGGCAGGAGAATTCAACCGCTTAACGAATTCCGCCGCGGACAGCCTTCTACTGAATATCTCGAAAGATCAGGCTGGCGGACTTAGTCGCCTTGACGGCTCGTGCGTCACTGGATCGGCACGCCTGCATCTGAAGGAGCAGTTGATCGGGCAAACACTCCTGAAATTTCACGACATCGGCCCGATCGACTCTGGCAGGACCCAACCCTGCCAAGTCTGCCTCAAGTTGTTCCTGGAAGTGCCTAGGGAGCATAGTTTGGTTGATTGTGATCGAAAGGTTGTCTGGCCTACTGCCTAAAGCTGTGAACGCGCCTGTTAACTGGGAATTCGCCACTAAGCCGGCAAACGTCCACCAAGTGGTACGGCCCGTCCCACCGTCGACCTCGACCACGAGGGCCTCCGACGCGGCACAGTTAGTTTCTGCTATTGTCTGATTCATTTCAGCGAGCGCTCGCCTCGACCAAGCTTCGGTGGGCCCGTTTCCGAGTAGGATTCTCCGGATGGCTTGGCACATGGTATAGCTGAGTGGCTGTGTTTCACCGCGCCATCGCGAGCGTCCGAAGTGCTCGGAGGGAACTACCTGAGCAGTCTTGTGGGCGAAATCGACATGAGTAACCCGCCAGGAGCGGCCGCCGAGCGAAAGAATCGGCGGTTCTCCATCGGATCTTCGAAACGACAACGGATGGACGGTGCCAAGATCTCGCGAACCACACAACACCGTAAAGACGGGAGGCGTGTCGAACACGGACAGCAAATCCATGAAGTTCTTACCGCCGTAGAGGCGCTCACCCTCCGCACCCATTCCCAAGATTCCGCCGTCCTGCACCAGAATCTGACGGTACAACATGTGGGTCAGTGTGCTCTCGACCTCCTCTTCGATGAGCTGCATCGAGGGCAGGAGATCGAGGAGCCACTCGCGCCACGCGCTGCGCCCGATTCCGCCCTGCTGCAGCACGAGTGTCATCAACTGTTGTGCGACCACATGAATCGGCTTCGGCGGCGGCGACAGTGGCTCAACGTATCCTTCACGCCACAGTAGAACTAGCGCGCTTGCCCTCAGCAAAGCCGCCCGCGATGTCGCCAAAAAGAGGCAGTTACGATGGGTACCCGCTCGCCGGCCGGTTCGCCCTAACCTTTGGAGGAACGATGCCACCGTGCCGGGCGCATCCAACTGGATAACGCGGTCAAGGTCGCCGACATCGATCCCCAATTCCAGCGTGCTTGTGGCAACAATCACGCAGTCTCGCGCCTCCCGGAAGGCTGATTCTGCGTCCCGGCGCTGCTCCGCGCTCAACGAACTGTGAGAGACGAAGGTGGAGACCCCCTCGGATCGCAGATAGGCGGCCAGTTCTTCTGTCCTGGCACGGCTGTCACAAAACACTAGCCGCTTCTCACCGCGATGGAGGATCTTTAGTACTTTGGCCGCGTTCTCGAGGTTGCCGACGAAGTCGATTGTGACTTCCGCTTCCATTGGTGGTGCGCTAGGAGGCGCCACAATCACGGATTCGCGAGAGGAAGTGCCGGCGAGCCAGACGAGTAGCTCCTTGGGATTCCCGACTGTCGCTGATAGCGCGACTCGCTGCATGTCCTGGTTGGTAATGTGCCGAATACGTTCTAGGACGGCAAGCAGATGCCATCCTCGGTCGTCGCCAGCGAATGCATGGACCTCGTCAATGATGATCGAGCGCACCGAGCCGAAGAAGAAAAAGCGGTCCGTCCGCCGAGAGATCAACAACGCTTCCAGGCTTTCCGGCGTGGTCAGAAGGATGTCTGGTGGCTCAGCAAGCGTCCGCGACTTCAATGCCTGAGCGACGTCTCCATGCCAAAGCCCGCATGTCCGGCCGACGAGACCCGCATAGAAAGAGAGCCGATGTTCTAGGTCATTCAGCAGCGCACGAATCGGACATACGTAGAGAACAGACAGCCCGCGCCAATTGTCGGATAGCATCCGGGACAGTATGGGTAAGACAGCCGCTTCTGTCTTACCGCCAGCGGTCGGTGCGACCAACAGGCAGTTCTTCCCCGACAGCACTGGACCAATCGCGTATTCCTGAAGAGGGCGCAGCGATCTCCATGCCAGCGAATTGACCACGTGATGCTGGACCGACGGATGTAGCTGGTCAAATGTGCTCAAAGATTCAACTCGATATCGTCCACAGTGGCGGCTTCCCGTTCATCCAGGCTCATCTCGGAGCCCGAGAGCGTCAGCTCATAGTTCACCCGCGGATCGAAGTCGGAAAAGATCTCGATGCGATCGAGTACTTCTCCAACCAGCTTTTTCAAAAACAATCGTGGAGCCAAGCCCACCTTGCCGCCGAGTCGGCCGGTGAGTGCCCGCGCCAAATCCGTGACGTAAGCATCATCGGCCAGACTAAGCACTCGGCCCCCACATTCGCTGCCGTCAGCAAAAAGGTCGCGTACTCGACAACCAACTTCAACCAGCGCGGGCAGGTCGAAGTTTCTAAGTCGCACTTGGACCGCACGAGGATTGTCGAACCGCGGTTCTGACCCGAAGTCGACATGTAAGCGCTGAGCCAGTGGAGGTAATTTTTGGATTCCTTGTGGACCGTCGAAGAATGCAGGAGTGCCTGTGATCAGCAGGTACAGCCCAGGAAATCGGCCGCTGTGCACCTCGTCGATCAGTTGCCGAAGCGCGTTCAGTGCCTTTTGCCGAACGTCACCACGAACTCGCTGAAGTGTCTCGACTTCGTCTAGTACAACCACGAGACCGGCAAAGCCGCCGTCCCTGAGCATTACCAGCAGGCCCTGCAGAAAGCAAAGCGCTCCGAAATGATCCACGTCGCCCTTGAGGCCGGCGGCGCGCTTAGCGCCGGCCGCTACGTTTGGCTGCCCGGAGACCCACGCCAGCAATGCTTCCGCGCTAGCGTTGTCGCCCGCCGCCAGCGCCGTACGATATCCGCGGAGAGCCGCGCTTAATGCTGGTGTGATCCGGGTGATGGAAGCCAGACGCTTCTCCATCAGTTCGTTGGTCTTCTCGAGGAGTTCAGTCTGATCCGGGACCCCGTCACCGGCCTCGCCCAAAACGTCTTCCTCCAATGCGAAGAACCAAGCATCAATGATGCTACGAAATGCCCCCTGTTCCTGGTCAGTGGTCGAGAGTCTTTCCATCAACCGGCGATACACGGTCTCCAGGCGGTGGAGTGGGGTCTCAGTCTCGCTGATCTGCACTTCGGCGACGGCAAACCCAGCGCGTTTCGCGCGTTCCTGGAGCCACCGCGCAAAGAAAGTCTTCCCGCTCCCGTACTCGCCGCGGACGGCCTTCAGAATACCGGACCCGGCGCGGGCGGCCTCAAGCTCTCCATCAATGGCGGTCTCGAACCGATCCATTCCGACGGCGAGGAGGTCGAGCCCGCGACGCGGCACGGTACCCGCTCGTAGTGAATCGATGGTCTCCCTTCTGCGCTGTCGACTCACTGTCATGGGTGGGAGTCCTCATTCAGCGCGAACTGTTCTTTCAGTAGCGCCAAGTTCAAACGCACGGTTTGGGAAGAATCGATGGTAAGCACGGGATACCCGTCCACATTTAGAATTCTCTGTAAAGACGCGATTAATCCGTCGACGCGAATCTGCGGCATCGCCAGTCGCTGCGCGAACGCTGGTTTCATCTGCACGCCGTTACGTTCAGCGAGCACGCGCAACGCCTGCTCCACTTGTTCCTTCTTGAGTCTTCCGCCGAACACTTCCATTTGCTGTCCGTATACGTCCGAGGCCAGCAAGGCGGCAACCCAGTGCGCTGCTCTGGCGGTTTCCTCAAAAAGTGGCAAGGAGGGTCTTGCCGGTGCCTTTCCTCTTCGCGGAGTTACCCGTGGCACGGGAGCCGGAGCGGGATCGACACTCTCGAACCACCAGTCGGGCTGAACAATAGCTTGAACCTGCCAGCCATCAATCTCTCCAAGAGACGGTGCGATGACCGCGATCGGCGCGAGACACTCCTGCGGCGTTAATCCGCCATGATAACCCTGTCTCCGGTTCGGTGTGTATCGGACAGACTCGCTGATCGGGGATATGAAACGCTGACCATCAGTGAGCACTCGTACACCCGACACCATCAGTTCATCTCCGGAGGGCGCCTGGCGATCAATCGCCTTGCGCCAGCGATCCGACGCATCCTGCCGGCGGTTCAAGGCAGAGCCATGATCGAGCACATGTCCATGATCGCTGAGCAGTATGACGACGCGCCCTGCGTCCCGTGCCTCACTAAGGAGCGCCCGAAGCACTGGCACCTGATCCAGACTCCATCGAATTGCCAGTTGCTCGGGCCCTTCGAGCGAGTCATCCACCACGTTGACAACTGCGGCGACGACTTTACGGTTTGGGTTACGAATCTCCAGTCGCGCAGCTTCGGCCAGATCGCCGCCACTGGCGCCGATCTCATCCTTGTGGAATAGAGCTGGGGGAAACGAGGCGTTGCCAGAAGCGCGAAGTCCAGTATGTTCCTCGAAACCGCGCTTTTCCGCGGCCTGCCCACCCGAAACCAGAGCTCCGCAGAGCAGGCTGGCCCGGGAGAATGACGTGATCGAAGGCAGCACGGCCAAAGCACACCCGAAGCTTGCGGCATCGACCGGAACCCATTCCATCCAACCGTGCCGACCCAGGTCAGGACTCAGCTCGCGCAGAACAGCCCAGCTCATCCCGTCCATGACTACCGCCAGTACACCGGCACTAACCTTTTCCGCCACGGGCGCAACAACCTTATCGAGAACGTGCTCGATCGGAGTGGTATTCGCGCCGAACTGGTTCGCCGCGGTCGCAGCTGCGAGAAGCCCCGCGAACACGCGATTCTCCCGCTCGCGCCTTTCGGTAACACGATCAAACAGATGCCTGTAACTCCGGCTGACTGCCTCGGGCTCATCACCCGCCAGCAATTGGTGCCGGGCCCAGTCAACCCACGAGCTGTCGTGCAGATACTGTTCAACCGCCGCG
>Ga0182030_10026578_pt1 | contig 10467 bp, 7 predicted proteins | sample 812S3MmetaG_FD_121299 | JGI IMG/M metagenome (GOLD analysis project Ga0182030, IMG submission 121299) | Permafrost microbial communities from Stordalen Mire, Sweden - 812S3M metaG (Illumina Assembly) | ecosystem: Environmental > Terrestrial > Soil > Wetlands > Permafrost | place: Sweden... | reverse complement strand
TTCATCGAGCGCCTCCTGCCTCCGGCCCGTGATGAAAACGTAGGCGCCTTCTTCAACGAACCGCTTGGCGCTCTCCAGCGCCAAGCCGCTCGATCCACCCGTGATGACTGCAACCTTACCTTCAAGCTTTCCCATAATTACTCCCTTTGATGGATGTGACGACATCCTCTTTGTTCATGACTTCTGCTTGGCGCTAGGCGCGATGGCACGGTGAGTCTATCCATAACATTTCTGCCAGACTGTGCCGAAAGGACCAATCTGCTCTCCAGACATCCCTTAAAACACTCATCGAACTCTCGAAAGAATGCCGATGGCCGCTCATGATCTCAGTCTTGGCCCCCCCCCGAACAGATCGAGGCGATGTTTCCCAAGCCTGAAGCCAGTCAAGTTTCTGGGATATCCGCAACGAAGTTCGCTTCCCCAAGCAACGGAAGGAGCCGCTGGAAAATGTCTACCGCTCGATCCACCCGTGATGGCTGCAACCTCACCCTACCCTCAAGCTTCCCAATAGTTACTCCCTCTGGTAGATGTGTAGCAGTCCGTACAGAAGTCTAGGCCGGACCCACCGATACGCGCCGCATCCTGTGTAGTTGGATTCAAGAGACTCAAGTCCGTTCCCTGGGCCAGGCGCGATGGCATGCTCAGCCTATCGACAAACATTTCCCAGGACTGTGCCGAAGGGACCAGTATGATCTCCCAGACATCCCTAGGATCTTCTTGAACTCTCAGGAAAAATGCCGATGGCCGCTCGCGATCTCGTGCTTGGATCTCCCGAACAGATCGAGGCGATGTTTCCCAAGCTTGATGCCAGTCAAATCGCTCGGCTAGCAGCGTTTGGCCAGCAGCGGGACGCGCAGCCACACGAAGTCATTCTGGAGCTCGGCGATCTACATCACGGCATCTTCGTCATTCTGAGTGGCAGGGTAGAGGGGTTCCGTGTCTCTGCAGAGGGCGAAACTGCCCTCCATGTTCTCGGTCGAGGAGACTTCACAGGTGACGTTAACCTGCTCTCTGGCCGCGGCACTTTGGTTCGCGTTAGGGCCCTAGAAGCCAGCACTCTCCTTGAAATCGACCGAGCCAATCTGCGCCACATCATGGAGACTGATGCTGCGCTGGGGCAGATATTCCTGAACGCGTTTCTGCTGCCTCAGTGATCACTTGAAAAGCGGCCAACGATTATCACTTCAAAACCGGCCAACGGGATTGGCCGTCCAGGACTGAGAATGTTCTACCCTGCCGCCTCCTGTAGTGGCAAGTCGGTTTTGGTGCGCCAACTGCGCGGGCCGCACTTGAGCACGTGTCCGTGGTGCAGCAGGCGGTCGAGCATGGCGCTGACGGCGGCTGCGTCGCCCAGCAGTTTGCCCCAGTCTTCCACCGGGCGGTTCGAGGTCAGCATGGTGCTGGCGCGTTCGTAGCGGCGCATGATGATCTCCAGCAGTTCCTCGGCAGCGGTAAGCGGAAGCTTGCGCATTCCCAGATCGTCGAGGATGAGCAGGGGCACGGTCACCAGGAACTCCATGTGTTCTTTGCGGGTGCCATCGAGCGTAGCATCGGCCAACTCATCCAGCAGGGTATGAGTTTCGCGGTAGAGCACGCGATAGCCCTGTTGGATTGCGGCCTGGCCGATGGCCTGGGCCAAGTGGCTCTTGCCGGTGCCGGGCGGACCGAGAAACAGGGCGTCTTCGTGGCGAGCGATGAAGGCACCAGCGGCCAGATCGAAGACCAGGCTGCGATTCATCTTCTTATTGAAGTTGAAGTCGAAGTTGTCGAGAGTCTTGTGCGAGTCGCGGAACTGGGCCTGCTTTTTGCGCCGCTCCAGCAGGCGTTCGCCGCGTAAGGCGAGTTCGTCAGAGACCAGGCACGACAGCAGGTCGATAGGGGCGAGCGGTTCGGCTTGGGCCTGGCGCAGACGGATCTCCAGCACGGCTGCCATGCCGCCCAGGCGAAGTTGTCTGAGTGCACGATCGAGTTCGATCAGATTCATTCTTCTATCTCCTTGGTTTTGTAATTGATGAAGTCGCGGTACTGCACTAGCTCGCGGATCAGGGGATCGACTTGCTGCAAGCTAAGTGGGGCTTGCGGGCAGCGTTCCAGATAGCGGCGGACGAAGCGATACTCCTGCACTCCCATATCGAGCGCGGCGGCGCAGGCTTCATCGACCGCTGCCGCGCCGTACTTCTTGGCTAAAGAGAGAACGCCGAGGATACGGCGGACACCGACTTCTCCTTGCTGGTGATGGATGGCCTCGCAGAGCGCGCCGATGTGGGTGCCGGCGCGACCGGCGCGCCACAGCAGTTGCGACGTGCGCAGCGGAGTGCGCTTGGATTGGTCTTCGGGCTTGATGCGATACCAGCCGCGTTTCTGGCGCACATGTTCGCGCAGCAGTTGGCCGGTTTTGGGATCGAGTAGCCGGACAAACAGCTCATCCCATTGCACTCGCAGCAGGTGTCCAATCCAGCCCGGTGGAGCGCCATAGTAGGCAGCTTCGATTTCGACGCAGCCGTCCAGATGCACGATGCGTTCGCCGTACTGGTAATAGCGGAAGGGTTCGACGGGCAGCGGCAGTAGGAACGGTTTCTCTTCGGCGAACATGGCCGCGACTTGGCGTTTGGTGGTGCCGTGGATGCGCGTGTCTGCCCAGCGTTCTTCCCAGCGATCGAGGTAGGCTTGGGCCTCTTCCAGACTCTCGAAGCGCAGACCTTTCAACGGGGTTTTCTGTGCGTGGCCAACGCCGGCCTCGACTTTGCCCTTGCGATCTGGATCTTGAATGCGACACGGCATTGCGACCGCGCCGTATTGGGCTAGCACATCGCGGTAGAGCGGATTGAGCGCGGGATCGTAAATGTCGGGGACCAGCACGCCCTCGCGCAGATTGTCGAGCACCACGATACGAGTAGCCCCGCCTAATCGGCGGAAGGCTCGTTCATGCAGTTCGGCCCAGATGCGGGTGCTGGAGCGGAAGGTCAGCAGTCGAACGCCTTTCCGGCTGCAGCCCAGCGTCATCACGAACAGCCGGGTGCGCCGATACTTGTGGGTTTCGGGATCGCGCACCATCGGGCCGGTGCCGTAGTCGACTTGCGCTTCCTGACCAGGCGCAGTGACGATCACCACGCGGGCTTCGGGAGTTTTCGCGCCACGCAACTTGCGCACGAAGCGCTGCACACTCTGGTAGCTGCTGGCGAAGCTGTACTCATCCACCAGGTCCTGGTAAATCGCCACCGCATTGCGGCCCCGGCTGAGTCCCAGCTCAATGGCCTCGCGGTATGGATCGCAGGCACTGGCGCTGGGACTGCGCTGCGGAGACGCCACGGGCGGCGAGGCAAGAGCGCCCACTTCGTCTGGTTGGGATGGTTTGAGGTCGGTGATCACCTCAGAGTCGGTAATCACCTCGTTGGCCGGTTTTGAAGTGGCTCTTGCTTTTCCCTTAGTAGAAAGGTTTTTGGGGTTGGGGTTGCCGTTGGGGTCGGTGAGCACCGCGATGGCCGGTTTTTCTGCGCCAAAGTCGGTGATCACTTCGTTGGCCGGTTTTGCCGCCCGCCGCCCCCAGCCTCCGGACGGACGCACCGCAATCCCGGCCGCTTTCAGGTACTGGCTGGCGGTTTCACGACGGATGCGCGTAGCCTGCTGGATCTTCCGCAGCGGCCAGCCCAGCCGTCCCAGAGCTATAACTTGCTGTTTCTTCTCTTCGTTCAAGACATTGGCCATGCCCTCGGAGGCTACAAGCCTCGGCGGGCGTCAATGTCCCGGACGTTATTCTCGTTGGCCGGTTTTCAGCTGATAACTATTGGCCGGTTTTGGGTGATCGCTGAGGGCTGCGGCGCGTGTCCCTCATCTCCAATTCCATAGGGGATGCGGTACTGATTGGCTCTAACCATTCGAGTGACACGCTCCGGCTGAGAGAATTTCTTGCTCGCAATGGCCAACCTCACACATATGTTGATGTCGAAATCGAACCCGGAATACAAACCACTCTTGACCAATTCGGAGTTCCGCTAGCGGAGATTCCGGTATTGATTTGTCGCGGTGCGGTTGCCCTGCGCAATCCAAGCAATTCCGAAGCGGCTGCCTGCCTCGGATTGAACGCTGGAATTGATCAGGTCGATGTGAGCGATGTGGTGGTAGTCGGCGCAGGACCAAGCGGGCTGGCCGCGGCGGTCTATGGAGCCTCTGAGGGACTGAAGGTGCTCGTCTTAGAGAAGGACGCACCAGGTGGACAAGCCGGATCGAGTTCCAGGATCGAGAACTATCTCGGGTTCCCTATGGGAATTTCCGGACAAGAACTCTCGAACCGTGCATTCGTACAGGCGGAGAAATTCGGGGCGCACATCGCTGTCGCTCAATCGGCCAAAGAACTGAAGACCAGCCATCCACTGTACACGGTCGAACTGGATGGTGGAGGGGCAGCGCAGGGTCGAACCGTCATCATCGCGGCTGGCAGCCGATATCGCAGACTGGACTTGCCGAACCTTTCTCAGTTTGAAGGAGTCGGGGTCTACTACGGCGCTACTCACGTCGAGGCCACAGTCTGCCGAGACGAAGAGGTCGCGGTCGTGGGCGGTGGAAATTCAGCTGGGCAGGCGGCGGCTTTCCTTGCCGGCACTGCAAAGCATGTCTGTCTCTTAGTGCGAGGACCCTGCCTTGCCAAAACCATGTCGCGATACTTGATTTCCAGAATCGAAGCGAGCCCGAGGATTACTCTCCTGGTTTGGACCACGATCGAAGCGCTCGAAGGCGACACGCACCTCAAGAGGGTTCGATTGCACAATACTAAAACTGGAGCAAGCGAAACCCGGGACATCCAGCATGTGTTCATGATGACCGGCGCAGACCCCAACACGGAGTGGCTACGAGGTAGCCTCGCGCTCGACGCCAAGGGTTTCATCAAGACCGGTGCGGACGTTCAAGACGGATGGCCTCTGCGCCGGCCTCCCTATCCGCTCGAAACGAGCCTTCCCGGAGTTTTCGCGGTCGGCGATATCCGGGCTGAGAGCGTGAAGCGTGTCGCCTCGGCCGTTGGCGAAGGATCCATGGCTGTTCAATTTGTGCATAAGGTGTTAGCTGAATAGATCCTTTTCCACGATTGCAAGTCCAGACCTTGCTATTACGCAGCGCGCGGAGCGGCGACTTTGTCCGCTTCGCTTCCTTCGGGGTCGTGCCAGCCGCCCACGTCGTCAGCCAGACGGACCGCCTCATCAGGTCCCCATGAGCCCGGTTCGTATTCCGCCAAGGGTGTTGTATTCCCGAGAATGGGGTCAACAATGGCCCAGGCAGCTTCCACTGCGTCTTCGCGAACGAACAGCAAGGCATCTCCCCGCATCGCGTCTCCCAGCAGACGTTCATATGCGTCAACCTCGTCCGCAGTGTGGTCCTCGACCACTGAAAGATGCGTGGGCTTGGAGACGAGTTCTTCGCCGGGACGTTTCACGTTGGCGCTGAGGCTGATCGAAATTTCACCGGGACCGAGTCGAAAGCGGAAATGGTTGGTCGATTCGTCCGCCAAATTGTCGAGCGGAGGTTTTCTAAGTTTGACAAGCACTTCGGTGGTCGTAACCGGGAGGGACTTTCCGGCACGAATCAGAAATGGCACACCGGACCAGCGCCATGATTGAATTTCCAAGCGCAGTGCCGCAAACGTTTCCACCGCAGAATCCGGTGGAACTCCTTTCTCGGTCTTGTAGCCCTTGAACTGTCCTCGGACCAGGTTTTTGGGGTCCAGCGGCGAAATCGTGCGGAATACCTTAACCTGTTCATCCCGAATCGCATCGCAGTAGAAGCCGGTGGGCGCTTCCATCGCCAGAAAAGCTACAACCTGGAGCATGTGATTTTCGACCACGTCGCGAATCGCCCCAGTGTCGTCGTAGAACTTTCCGCGGCCCTCGATCCCGAACTTCTCTGCCATTGTGATCTGCACACTCTCGATGTAATTCCGATTCCAGATCGGTTCCAGGAAGCTGTTGGCGAAGCGAAAGAACAGAAGGTTGAGAACAGCCTCTTTTCCAAGGTAGTGGTCGATGCGAAAGATTCTGGATTCCGGAAGCACGGAATGAAGAGCGGCATTCAACTCCTGCGCCGAGGCGAGATTGTGCCCGAAGGGCTTCTCGACAATCACTCGAGCATTTTTCATGCAGTTCGACTTTGCGAGAGAGTCAATAACACTCATAAAAAGACTTGGCGGAATCGCCAGATAATGCGCTGGGCGGCTCGCCGAGCCGAGTTTATTCTTCAAAAGGTCGAAGGTCCCGGGCTTTTCGTAATCGCCTCCGACATAGCGAAGCAAGTTCAACAGCTTGGCCAAGGCGGCCTGATCGAGCTCGCCCCCTTGCTGCTGGACACTGTCGCGCACCCGCTCTTTGAGATGTTGGTCGGTCCGCGCAGCCCTGGCAATGCCAATCACCGGTACATTCAGGTGACCACGCCGGACCATATGATAAAGAGCGGGAAAGATTTTCTTATGAGCTAAGTCTCCCATTGCCCCGAATAGAACCAGAGCATCGGCTGGCATTGTCTCTTCTGTATTCTTTCCTGTCGAGCATCCTTGTCTAAGATCTGGCATGAATTCCTCCTCGGTCCTTTACAGACAGACTCGCATTATTCAAACTTGGCTGCCCAACATTCGATCCAGATTGAATGCGGCGCTGATCAATGCTAGATGTGTAAACGCCTGCGGGAAATTGCCCAGAGCCTCGCCTTGCGGCCCTGTCTGTTCCGAATAAAGCCCAAGGTGGTTGGCGTAGCCCAGCACACGTTCAAACAGCAACCTGGCTTCGTCCAATTTTTCCGGGGTTCCCACACTCGCGCGAGTGAGCGCCTCTACGAGCCAAAAAGAACACATATTGAAAGTACCCTCCGCTCCCGGAAGTCCGTCAATGCGGGGCTGCGGCGGATAGCGATAGACGAGACTGTCACTGACGAGACCTCCATTCTCCGGGTTTTTTCGGATAGCGTTTATGGTGCTGATCATCCGCGGATCAGTTGGCGCCATGAAAAAAACGAGAGGCATAATAAGGATGGACGCGTCCAGGTCTTCACTGCCGTAAAACTGCGTAAACGCGTGGCGATTCTTGTTCCAGCCTTTAGTCATCACTTCTTCGTAGATTCTGTCCCGTTCCCTCAACCACTTAGCGCGGTCGGCTGGAAGCGCTCGCTTGTCGGCCAAGCGGAGACCCCGATCCAGAGCAACCCAGTTCATGACTTTTGAATAAACGAAATGTTCCTGCCGATTGCGCATCTCCCAAATGCCAGCGTCAGGGAGCTGCCAGTGCTCACAGATCCACTCAAGGCGTGCGCGGACCTTTACCCAAACATCGTATGAGGTAGGGCTTACGTACTTGTTGGACAAGTAAAAGGCGTCCATGAGTTCGCCGTAGATGTCTCCCTGGAACTGCGCAACTGCCGCATTGCCGATGCGTACGGGTCCGGACCCTCGATACCCTTCCCAGTGATCCAACGTCTGCTCGGGAAGTTTGTTGTCGCCGGCGATGGTGAAGACAACTGCGCCCGGTTCTTTTGGATTGGCGTGCTTCGACGCGTAATCTTCGATCCAGTGCATGAAGGCAGCTGCCTCATCGTTGAAGCCGAGGCGCAAAAAGGCGTAAACCGTGAAGGCAGCATCGCGCATCCAGGTGTACCGGTAATCCCAGTTGCGAGTGCCTCCGATAACTTCTGGCAAGCTGGCGGTGGGGGCTGCGATGATCGCACCTGTGGGCTCAAAAGTGAGAAGCTTCAGCGCCAGTGCTGACCGGTGCACCTGCGCCTGCCAGCGCCCGTGATAAGTGCAGGCGGAGAGCCAGTTTTGCCAGAACTTCACAGTGCCCCGCAGCAGCTCCTCAGCCATCTTTTCGCTGGGCGGACACAGCACAGCGCCCTCGTCGCAATCGTCCCTCAGAACGAAGACTTGTGATTCTTCTTCCGATAGCACGAACTCGGCGGATACTCCGCCGTTCCCGTCATTCCTGAGTGGCACCGCCGTCGAAAGGGCCAAGGTCACACTGCCCGACTTGAATATTGCACCGTTAGCTCCGACCAGGGTCTCGTGGGTCTGTCGCCCGTAATCGAAGGCAGGGCGGCAAACGACCGAAATGTGCACCGTTCCCCGGACGCAGCGAATGCGACGGTATACACGGCGGTACGCAGACGCTTCGGAGGGCAACCCCACTGGCATGAAGTCTTCCAATTCGGCAATTCCGTCCGACATTAAGAATCGCGTAACTAACACATTTGTCGAAGGCCAATAAAACTGCTTGTACCGCACGCCGTCACATTCGGCTGAGATTTGGAAGCGGCCTCCTTTTTTGTCGTCTAAAATCGCTCCAAAAACACTGGGCGAATCGAAGTGCGGGTAACAGAACCAATCGATCGAACCATTCGTGCCTACCAGGGCAACCGTGCGCATGTTGCCGATCATTCCGTAATTTTCGATAGGTTGATACGCCATCGCTTTGTGCCTTCTCTATCCGAGAATTTTAGCTCGCTCTCAACAGATGTCCGTATTCTCCAGTGCGGCGACCAGTGGCCTCCGCTCATTGAAAAATGCAGCCGATTGCAAAGTCGGAATCATGGCTTCCGAGCGAAACTGCACCTTCGCGCCCGGTATGCATTGACATCCCAACGCCGAGCGCGAACACCGCCGCTAACATGAGCCGGAGTCGGATAATTAGTCTATGTCTGGCGCACACTGAAGCCGCCAGACTAGCCCCAACACGCAATGCAGACTGAGCCTTAGGGAACAAGATTCAATTATTTCCGGCGTCACAGAATGCCAGCATCAGATTCACCTAACTAACGGAAAGAAACTGGACTGTCTCCACGGGCATATTGCCGGGGGTGAAGGTACTGGAAGGCTACCGACTGTTCCTGATGCACTTCATTGGAGAATTACAGCGAAGGCTCGACATCGTCTGCGCGAAAGGGGCGATCACCCTGTGTGCCGTTTGGCACAGTTGAATAGGCCCTAGTGCATATACTTTGTCTCATATTCGAACGGTTGCAGGCGTCGAATCTGTGCGCTACTTAGTGGGCGGACGTGCCCCTAAGAATCGCTTGGCTGTTCTAGTCGCTAAAAGGTCGCTTGATGGAAAAGAATGATATCGCGCAACCTAAGGTGTTGGTGGTAGACGACAACGAAGGAGTTCGTAAATCCCTGACGATGGTGCTGCGATCCTATCAGTTCGAGGTGACCTCAGCGGCAAATGTCGGAGAGGCATTGCATCTCATCGACACGCAATCGTTCGACGTGCTGCTCTCTGATTTACACATGCCCGGAGCGGGAGATGGTTTTACCGTCGTTAGCGCGATGCGGCATACCAATCCAAACGCCGTGACCCTGGTGTTTACTGGCTACCCCGCATTGAAGGAGGCTATGGATGCCATACTGCTCCAAGCCGATGAAGTCCTGGTAAAACCGATGGACGTGACCGCGATGGTCGAAATCATTCGTTGCAAGTTAAGGGCGCGGGGAACCAGAAAAGCGGCAAACATCGAACGGGTTTCCACGATATTGGAGCGCGACGGCAAACTGACAATAGCTCATTGGCTGACTCGGGTCGAGGCAGAACCGGAGCTTACCTCGGTATCCCTCAACGATGAACAGCGCACCGGACATCTCCCCCGACTCATCGAAGCCCTCGTGGAGCGTTTACGAGTTCCGAGGAAGCTTGGCACCAAAGCCGTCTCGAATGCGGCCGTGCTACACGGTAGAATTCGCTACTCCCAGGGCTATAGTGTCGCGATGCTGGTGGAAGAGTCCCGAGTCTTGCAAGTGAGCATCTTCGAGACATTGCAGAACAACCTCGCCACTGTTGACTTCAGTCTGCTGCTGATGGATGTGATGACGATAGCTGACGAAGTCGACTCTCAACTGAAACAAACTATTTCCAGCTTCATGGAAGAAAGCAACGGCGCGCGCGTTCAGCTCCTGCCGACAGGATAGTCGTTTATATCGGCATCGGAGCTTCGGCGTACCACCTCGATACCACCCGCACTCTTCGAGACCGTGATCAAAGGACGCGGAGTCGCCGGTTGGCCGAAAATGCGCGCGTGTCGTTGTTGAGAAATGTTCGGACGTCACCTGACCCCCGCGCACGAACTCAACTACGTTGCGCAGAGAACTGGAAGCGGGTCCCACGTATTTTCGAGGTGCCGGTTCGAACTGGCGGATTGTAACGATATCCGCTACGAGCCGACTTGCCGATCTAATGGGTGCAACCCGTTCAACCGAGAAGGGTCGTAGCGTTCGAGACGATGCGGTGGCTCAACGACTTGGCCTATTAGCTCGGGCGGATGGGGAGGCGATTGCAGGACACACGAAATAGGCTGCCTGTGTGTTGCCTAAGCAGCCTTTCGCAGCAAATGAAACGAAAGGGGGTACCCAATTGAATAGCCTAGCCGACGATGTGAACAGCAGGTTTGCCGGCGGAAAGCTTGCTGACTCTCTGACGAGCGACTCAGCAGGATGGCGGTCGCTATCCT
>Ga0182030_10026577_pt1 | contig 10467 bp, 9 predicted proteins | sample 812S3MmetaG_FD_121299 | JGI IMG/M metagenome (GOLD analysis project Ga0182030, IMG submission 121299) | Permafrost microbial communities from Stordalen Mire, Sweden - 812S3M metaG (Illumina Assembly) | ecosystem: Environmental > Terrestrial > Soil > Wetlands > Permafrost | place: Sweden... | reverse complement strand
GTTCGCCTTCGGGAACCCCTTCGGCGGCAGGCGTCCCGCTTCGGCGCGATGGCCGATCCATTCCGTCAGGTTTTCGCGCGACACATTGAACACCCGGCCGCCCGGATCGGTCCAGCCCAGGCCGTCGTCCATCGCGAAGGTCTTGAGGTCGGACATGCCGCCGTCCTTGTAGCGTTGCAGCCGCACGCCCTTGCCGCGGGTCATTTCCGGGATTTCCGATACCGGGAAGCACAGGAGCTTGCGGTTCTCGCCGATCGCCGCGACATGGTCGCCCGTCACGGGCGCGATGAAGCGCGCCTTGGCGGGCGCCTCGACGGTCAGCAGCATCTTGCCCTTCTTGGTGTTGCCGATCATGTCGTCCTGCAACACGACAAAGCCGCGCCCGTCGGTCGAGGCGACGACCATTTTCACGCCGGGCTTGTAGACAAACACCGCCGCGACATCCTCGCCGTCCTCCATATCCGCCAGCAGCCTGATCGGCTCGCCGGCGCCGCGCCCGCCCGGCAGTTTCGACGCGTCCAGGGTGAAAATCTTGCCGTCTGTCGCCAGCACCAGGATTTTCGACGTCGTTTCGGCGAAAAACGACACGCGCAGCGAATCGTCGCCCTTGAACTGCAGGGCGCCGAGGTCGGTCACATGACCCTTGAGCCCGCGAATCCAGCCCTTTTGCGACACGACAACGGTGATAGGCTCGCGCTCGACCAGAATTTCAGACAGGTCGAAATCGGCGGAGGCCGCGGTCAGCTCCGCGAAAGTCGTGCGCCTTTTGCCCAGCGCCGTCAGCGGCCCCCATTTCTTCTTGATCTCGCGGATCTGCGCGGTGACCGTCTTCCATTGCTGGCGCTCGTCGCCGAGCAGCGCCTCCAGCTCCTCTTTCTCGCGCGTCAGTCGCTCATGTTCGCCGCGCAACTGCATTTCTTCGAGGCGGCGCAGCGAGCGCAGCCGCGTGTCCAAAATGTAATTGGCCTGGTTGTCGGTCAGCTCGAACCGCGTCTTCAACACATCCTTCGGCTCGTCCTCCTCGCGAATGATGCGGATGACCTCATCGAGATTGAGGAAGGCGATGATCATGCCGGCGAGCACTTCCAACCGGCGTTCGATCTCGGCCAGCCGGAAGCGCGAGCGGCGCTGCAACACGTCGCGGCGATGGTCGAGCCATTGGCGCAGCGCCTCCGCGAGCGAGACCACACGCGGCGTCACGCCATCGACCAGCACATTCATGTTCATCGCAAAGCGCGCTTCGAGCTCGCTCATGCGGAACAGGCTTTCCATCATCACATCGGCGTCGACGTTTCGCGCACGCGGTTCGAGCACGATCCGGACATCCTCGGCCGATTCGTCGCGCACATCGGCGAGCAGCGGCAGTTTTTTCTCGTTGACCAGCTCGGCCAGCTTTTCGATCAGCCGCGACTTCTGCACGCCATAGGGAATTTCGGTGACGACAGCATTCCAAACCCCTCGCGCACCCTCTTCCTTGCTCCAGCGCGCCCTGATGCGGAAGGAGCCGCGTCCGGTCCGATAGGTCTCCGCGATGCTTTCGCGCGAATCGACGATAATGCCGCCGGTCGGGAAATCGGGCCCCGGCACGAAGGTCATCAATTGCTCGGCGTCGGCCTTGGGATTGGAAATGAGATAGAGCGCGGCGTCGCAAAGCTCGGCGACATTGTGCGGAGGAATCGACGTCGCCATGCCCACGGCGATGCCCTGCGAGCCATTGGCCAGGAGATTCGGGACAGCCGAGGGAAGGACGATCGGCTCTTTCTGGTCGCCGGAATAATTGTCGCGGAAGTCGATGGCGTCTTCGTCGATTCCTTCCAGCAGGGCGCGGGCGAAGTCGGTCATGCGCGCTTCGGTGTAGCGATAGGCGGCGGCGCCGTCGCCGTCGATATTGCCGAAATTGCCCTGCCCATCGACCAGCGGGAAACGCGACGAAAAATCCTGCGCCAGCCGCACCATGGCGTCATAGATCGACTGGTCGCCATGCGGGTGGAAAGAGCCCATGACGTCGCCGACGATTTTCGCGCATTTCTTGAAAGGCGTGCCCGGATCGAGCCGCAGAATGTGCATGCCATAGAGAATGCGCCGATGCACCGGCTTCAAACCGTCGCGCGCGTCCGGCAGGGCGCGGCCCATGATGGTCGACAGCGCATATTGGAGATAGCGCTCCTCCAATGCATCGCGCAAATTGACAGGCAGGTTGTTCTCGCCCGGAGGCGGCGTGTGCGGTTTGGCCATGCCAGAGCCATAAGCCAGCCAGCGCCCCGGTTCAAGTTCCCTGTTTGTACCGATGCCGATAAAGTGAGGAAATGTTGCCTTTTGGCACTAGCTAACGAGCGCGAGCGGCGCTAGAAACAGACCAATCCTTCGCACCTGCGAGATCTACTTTTCTGAAATGTAAGGCAATCCTTAGCGATTCGTTACTTCGCGCGGCAAGACGATCCTTGTTGCGCGACTGTTGGTGAATACGGGAATGCGTTTGAGGCCGTCATGAAAACGTCAAAGAAACTCGCTCCAGCATTGTTTTTGCTGGCGGTTGGCCTCGCCACCGGCCTAGCTTACCTGTCGCAGTCCCGCAATGTGCAGGCGGAAGGCGCGTCCCGCGCGGTCGAGGCGAGCGCCGTCAAGGCCAGCGCCAGCACGGTCGACGTTCAAAGCGGTTGCGAACAGCGCGAAGTCGAAGCCGACGAGGGCTACGGCGTTTCGCGCAAGGAAATGCGCACGATCTGCCGCTGAGGCGACAATTCCTGGCGGACGACAGGCGGCCCTTTTGGGCCGCTTTTTCGTTTCCAGCTTAATACTTCAAGCTGGAAAAAAAACTCGACCGCGCATCCGGCGGCTTGAGTCCGCGCGGCGCATAAACGTCGCGGTGCAGGAAAAACTCGGTCAGCCGGAACCCGGCGCCTAGGTCATCGCGGGAAATCGTCCCGCCCGGCGCCTCGTGCAGGAAGGCGGGCAAGGGCAGCAGCCGCGCCGCCCAGGGCGCGCCGGCTTCGCGGCTCACGGCGCGGCCTGATTTGGGCGAGACATAGATCAACTCGTCGCGCGTTCCGGTGGCCGCGCATTGATCAAGATCGAGGCCAAAACCGAGTTCCGCCAGCAGCGCCAGCTCGAAATGCACGAACAGCCCCGCCGCGCGGGGACCGTCGAGATTGGCGAGAAGCGCCTGCGCCCGGTCGAACAACCCGGCATGCGGATCGCGCTCCGGCAGCAGCCGCAGCAACCCGCCGAGATAATTGACGCCATGCAGGGCCTGCGCGCTGGAAATCAGCGCATCGGTGCGCAAAAGCGCGGCTTCAATGGCGTAAAGCCCGAGATGCTGATCGAGTCGCGCCCGCCAGACCGCCTCGACCTCATTGCCGGGCTGGAGCACCGGCTGCATGGTTTTCGAACGGCCGCCGCGCACCACGCCGAGATGACGGCCATGGCCGCGCGTCATCAATTCAAGGATCACGCTGGATTCGCCGTGCTTTTTCAGGCCGATGATCAGGCCGCGCTCCGACCATTCCATGCAGCCTCGCCCGTCATTTTTTCGGAAATTCCAGTCCCATCTCGCGGTAGCGTTCGGGATCGTCGCCCCAATTCTCGCGCACCTTCACGAAGAGGAACAGATGGACCTTCTGTTCAGCCGCCTCCATGATTTCCTTGCGCGCCGCCGAGCCGATGCTCTTGATGGTCTTGCCGCCCTCGCCGATGACGATCTTCTTCTGGCCTTCGCGGGTGACAAAAATCGTCTGCTCGACCCGCGCGGAGCCGTCCGGCTGGTCCTTCCAAAGTTCCGTTTCGACCGTGGACTGGTAGGGCAATTCGTCGTGCAGCCGCTCGAACAGCTTTTCGCGGGTGATTTCGGCGGCGAGCGCCCGCAGCGGCGCGTCGGAAATCTGGTCCTCGGGATAGAGCCAGGGGCCGGGCGGCATCAGCGCCGCCAGTTTTTCGCGGAATTTTGGCACGCCATAGCCCTTGAGCGCCGAAATCATGAAGGTCTCTGAGAAGGGCAGCCGTGTGTTCAGATCCGCGGCGAGGCCGAGCAGCCTTTCGTGATCGATCGAGTCGATCTTGTTGAGCACCAGGATTTTCGGCGCGCGCAATTGCGGCAGCTTGGCCAGGATCGCCTCGACCTCGTCATCGACGCCCTTGCGCGCGTCGACCAGCAGGCAGATGGCGTCGGCGTCGCCGGCGCCGCCCCAGGCCGAGGTGACCATGGCGCGGTCGAGCCGCCGTTTGGGCGCGAATATGCCGGGCGTATCGACGAAAATGACCTGCGACGCCCCTTCAAGGGCTATGCCGCGGATGACCGTCCGCGTCGTCTGCACTTTTCGCGAGACAATGGAGACCTTGGCGCCGACGAGCTGGTTCAACAGCGTCGACTTGCCGGCGTTCGGCGCGCCGATCAGCGCGACGAATCCGCAATGGGTCGCAAGATTCGGCTCACTCATGGTTCTGATTCCCCAACCCCTTCGCGCGCCAGAAATTTTTCGGCGCAGGCCTGCTCGGCCAGTCGTTTCGACGCGCCTTCCGCCCGGATCGGCTCAAACCCGTTGACGCCGACCTCCATCACGAAGAGCGGCGCATGGTCGGGACCCGTCCGGCCGGACTGGCGATAGGCGGGCGGCGGCAGTCCCCGCGCCTGCGCCCATTCCTGCAGCGCCGTCTTGGGGTCGCGCAGGGGACGGCCGGGATTGAGCATTTTCGCGGCGAAGAATCTCCGCACCAGGCTTTCAGCGGCGGGGAAGCCCCCATCGAGAAACACCGCGCCCAAAATGCTTTCGCAGATATCGCCGAGAATGGCCGATTTTTTCGCGCCGCCGGTCTGGGCCTCGCCCTCGCCCAGCCTCAGAAATTCGCCGACGCCCCAGTCGCGCGCAACGTCAGCACAAGTGTCCTTGCGGACAAGATCGGCGAGGCGGCGCGACAATTCACCCTCCTCGGCGATCGGAAAACTCTCGAACAGCATAGCGGAAACCGCGAGGCCAAGCACGCGGTCGCCGAGAAACTCCAGCCGCTGGTAGGAATCGATCCGCCTTTGCACCTGCGACGCCGGCAGCGCGCTGACATGGGTCAGAGCCCGGACAAGCAGCGAGGCGTCAACGAAGCAATGGCCGATCCGCGCCTGCAGGGCCGCGAGGTCGCCATGCCCATGGTCCGCGATCGGAGAGGCGTTCATTTGACCGAATGGAACATGCGGCCGAGGCGCAAAGTCCAGGGCCAGCGCCAGAATTCATAGCCCGCCGCGCCTTCGCCGACCGAGAAGAAGATCACTTCGGCGCGTCCCTCGATATTTTCGAAGGGCACGTAGCCGACGCCGCCCTGATCCGGCGGCACGCGCGAATCCGTGGAATTGTCGCGGTTGTCGCCCATCATGAAATAATGGTTCGGCGGCACGACGAAGGGCCCGGCATTGTCATTGAAGCCGTCGTCGCCCTGGATCTCGATGATCTTGTGCTTCACGCCATTCGGCAAAGTCTCGATATAGGTCGGCACGGGCCCGAAATGGCCGTAGAGGTCGTCGGTCAGATCCTTCTCGATCGGCTCGCGCTCGACCAGCGTGTCATTGATGTAGAGCCGGCCCTTTTTCATTTCGAGCTTGTCGCCGGGCAGGCCGATGACACGCTTGATGTAATCGGTCTCATTGTCGCGCGGCAGCTTGAACACCACCACGTCGCCACGCGTCGGCGGCGAGGCGAAAATGCGGCCCTCGAACAGCGGCGGCCCGAAGGGGATGGAGTAGCGCGAATAGCCATAGGCGTATTTCGACACGAAGAGATAATCGCCGATTTCCAGCGTCGGGATCATCGAGCCCGAGGGAATGTTGAAGGGCTGGAACAGGAAGGTGCGAACGACCAGCGCGATCGCCAGCGCCTGAAGGATCACGACGATGGTTTCGACGATGCCTTCCGGCTCGGATTTCTTCTCGGCGCGCGGCGCGGGTTCGCTCATGGAATCGCTCATATTCACATCCAATGGGTCAGTTGGCCGGTTTTCGGCGTTTTCTCGGCCAAGTGCAAGTCTTGCGGAAATCTTTAGCGTCATTCATGCTTTCGGACGCGCCTCGATGATCACCTGCGCCTGCGCCAGCGGATATTCGTCGGTCAGGGTGAGGTGGATATGGGGCTCGTATCCCCTAGGTATCAAGGCCGCGAGGCGGCTCAAGGCGCCGCCGGTCAAATGCAGCGCCGGCCGGCCCGAGGCGTCATTGACCACACCCATGTCGAGCCAGCCCACGCCACGGCCAAGACCCGTGCCCAGCGCCTTGGCGCAAGCCTCCTTGGCGGCGAAACGCTTGGCGTAGGTCGCGGCGCGGGCCGCGCGTCCGTCGGCCTTGGCGCGCTCGATCTCGGTGAAGCAGCGTCGGGGAAAGCGATCGCCGAATTTTTCGAGCGTCTTTTCGATGCGACGGATGTCGCAGAGATCGAGGCCGATGCCGACGATCAAGACGACGCCCTGCCTGCATCCATTGCTGCGCGCATCGTCCTGATGCTGGCGTCGAGGCCGATGAAAATGGCTTCCCCGACGAGGAAATGCCCGATGTTCAACTCGACCACTTCCGGAAAAGCGGCGATTTTTCGCGCCGTCTCGAAATCGAGCCCATGCCCGGCGTGGCATTCGAGGCCAAGCCGCGCAGCTTCGGTCGCCGCCCTGCGCAAGCGCTGGAATTCGGCCTCGGCCTTCGCCGTTTCGCCAGCCTCGACGGCGTGACACCAGGCGCCCGTGTGCAATTCCACCACCGGCGCGCGAATGGCCACGGCGGCGGAAAGCGCCTCGAAGGACGGCTCGATGAACAGCGACACGCGAATGCCGACGCGCAAAAGCTCGTCGACGAAGGGGATGAGATGTTTCAGGCCGCCGATCACGTCGAGCCCGCCCTCGGTCGTGCGCTCGGTGCGCTTTTCAGGCACGAGGCAACAGGCGTGCGGCGCGATCTTCAGGGCGATGTCGAGCATCTGCTCGGTCGCCGCCATTTCGAAATTTAGCGGCGCGTCGATCGAAGCCTTCAGCCGCGCCATATCCTCGTCATTGATATGGCGGCGATCCTCGCGCAAATGCGCGGTGATGCCGTCAGCGCCGGCGGCCAGCGCCATTTTGGCGGCGCGCACGGGGTCGGGACCGAGCCCGCCACGCGCATTGCGCAAGGTGGCGACGTGATCGACGTTGACGCCAAGCCGAATTTTTGGACGGATCTTGCTCATCCAATCACCCTTTCGACCCTGTGCACGATCGCCATGGAGCGCAGGCGGGACAATATATCGGTGAGATGCTTCAAGTCGAACACCTGGATCTCCAAAACCATTTCGCGGAAATCCGGCGACTTCTTGTTGAATTTCACATCGTCGATATTGGCGCCCTGCTCTCCAATCAGCCCAGCCACGGCGCCCAGGCTGCCCGGCTCGTTGATCGCCGCAACGATAATCTTCGCCGGAAACAGCTCCTGCGCGCTGTCGACGTCCCAGCGCACGTCGAGCCAGCGTTCCGGCTGGTCGTCGAAGGCGGCGAGCGCCGGCGACTGGATGGGATAGACGGTGATGCCGACGCCGGGCGTCATGATGCCAACGATGCGGTCGCCCGGCACCGCGCCGCCATTCGGCGCGAAGGTCACCGGCAGGTCGCCGCGCAAGCCGCGAATCGGCAAGGCGTGGGCGTCATGCACGGCGCCGGGAACCTTGAACTGCACGCTGCTGCGGTTGGCCATGCCGAACCAGCCGGGATCGGCGGGATGAACCGGCGCGGGCTTCCGCTCCTCCTTGAAATCGGGATAGACGGCCTTGACCACGTCGCCGGAAAACATTTCGCCGCGCCCGACCGCCGCCAGCACATCCTCGATACTGCCTCGCGCAAGCCGCGGCAGCGCCGCGCGCAACTTGTCCTCGGAATATTTCTTCGTCGCGCGCTCGAAGGCGCGCAGCACGATCTGTCGCCCGAGCCCGGCATATTGCGCGCGCACCGCGTCACGGCTGGCGCGGCGGATGGCGGCGCGGGCCTTGCCTGTGACGGCGATGGATTCCCAGGCGGCCGGCGGCGTCTGCCCCTCGGCTCGGATGATTTCGACTTCGTCGCCATTGACCAGCGGGGCGAGCAAAGGCGCGAGCCGCCCGTTGATCTTCACGCCGACCGCCGAATTGCCCACGCTGGTGTGCACGGCATAGGCGAAATCGATCGGCGTCGCGCCGCGCGGCAAAGCGATCAGCCGGCCCTTGGGCGTGAAGCAGAAGACCTGGTCGTGGAAGAGTTCAAGCCGCGTGTGCTCCAGGAATTCTTCGGGACTGTCGCCATCGGCGAGCAGGTCGATGGTGCGTTTCAGCCATTGATAGGCGTTGCTCTCATGCGACAGGACCGGAGCCGGGGCGTTGCGTCCGTCCTTGTAAAGCGCATGGGCGGCGATGCCGTGGCGTGCGATGTCATGCATCTCCACGGTGCGCACCTGCAGTTCCACGCGCTGGCGTCCGGGTCCGACGACCGTGGTGTGCACCGAGCGATAATCGTTCTGCTTGGGCGTCGAAATGTAATCCTTGAACCGGCCGGGGACCATCGGCCATTTCGTGTGGACCACGCCGATCACGCGATAGCAGTCCTCGACTTCGTCGACGACGACGCGAAAGCCGAAAATATCCGACAATTGCTCGAAGGCGACCGATTTGCGCTCCATCTTGCTCCAGACCGAATAGGGCTGCTTTTGCCGCCCGCGCACCGCCGCCTTGATGCCGCGCTTGGCGAGTTCCGCGGTCAGTTCGTTTTCAATGGTCTTGATCAGCTGCTGGTTCTTGTCGCGCAGGTCTTCGAGCCTCGTCGAAACCATGGCGAAGGCCTCGGGCATCAAATGCTTGAACGACAGGTTCTCCAGCTCGTCGCGCAGGTTCTGCATGCCCATGCGTCCGGCGAGCGGCGCATAGATATCGAGCGTCTCCTCGGCGATGCGGGCGCGCTTTTCCGGCGAGACGTAATGCAGGGTGCGCATGTTGTGCAGGCGGTCGGCGAGCTTGACCAGCAGCACGCGCACGTCCTCGGCGATGGCCAACAGCAGTTTGCGGAAATTTTCGGCCTGCGCCGCGCGCTTGGAGACAAGGTCGAGCTTTTTCAGCTTGGTCAGGCCATCGACAAGGGCGCCGATTTCCGACCCGAACATCTTGTCGATTTCGGCGCGGGTGGCGCCGGTGTCCTCGATCGTGTCATGCAGCACGGCGGCGACGATGGTCGCGTCGTCGAGCTTCATTTCAGTCAGAATCGCCGCAACTTCCAGCGGATGCGTGAAATAGGGATCGCCCGAGGCGCGTTTCTGCACGCCATGCGCCCGCATGGCGTAGACATAGGCGCGATTGAGCAAATCTTCGTCGGTTTGCGGATTATATTTCCGAACGCGATCGACGAGTTCGTACTGCCGCATCATCTTTGAAACAATTCCCCGCACCCCTTGGTCTGGAGCATCGGGGCTCCAGATTTCTGTTTTAGCGCGTTTTCTTCACGCCAACCGGCACCACTTCGCTTGAAAACGCTCTAGAGCCGGTTCGGTGAACTCCGGTTCCCCGAACCGGCTCTAGTCTTTTGTTTTTGCGTATATTCCTATCCGAAAACCGTACACACTTCTCGGGAATATGCTCTAGAGTATCGGGCGTTCCTTTGGAATCGCCCGATGCTCTAGATTCCTTGATAACGCGGCGTTTTTTGCGAAAAACCGGTATCCACTTTTTCGCACGCCGCTCCCACGAAACGCGAGGTCCGCTCCTCCACTATCGGCGCGGCGGCGCCGCGCTGCAAGGGCGGCAGGCGATCAAAAGCAAGCGCGCCAAAAGAAAAAAGCGCGGCCGCCCCAGGCGATCCACGCTTTTCCCAAAAGCATTTTCCGGCGGCCGGAACCGCCGGCGATGCTGGCCGACTATTCCGAATCGTCTTCCGTTTCGGCGGGAGGCACCAGGCCTTCGAGCCCGCGTAGCAGGTCTTCCTCGGTCATGCGGTCGAACTGCACGTCGCCGCTGGCGCTGGCGCCGTCGCTGGTTGGCGTGATCAGAGCGGGCACAACTTCCGCCTCGGGCTCGTCGACTTCGACATGTTTCTGCAGCGAGTGAATGAAATCTTCCTTGAGATCATCCGGCTGCACCGTCGAATCGGCGATTTCGCGCAGGGCGACGACGGGATTCTTGTCGTTGTCGCGCGGGACGCTGATCTGCGCGCCGGCCGAAATCATCCGGGCGCGGTGGCTGGCCAGGAGAACCAGATCAAAACGGTTTTCGACCTTATCAACACAATCTTCAACGGTGACGCGCGCCATCCGGCCCACTCCTCAAAACAGGTCGCCATAACTGAGATTCCCATCTGTTACAAAAAATATCGGTACATGGCAAGTTTTACCGGCGCGCGGCAGCAATTCTAAATCATCCTCCCCTCCCTGGTTTCAGCCGGCGATCTGTTTTTCGATTTCGGGAGGCGGTTTGGAGTTTATGAGGGTTGTCATGAGAGTTTGCCAATCGGGAAAAACGAGAT
>Ga0182030_10026574_pt1 | contig 10468 bp, 10 predicted proteins | sample 812S3MmetaG_FD_121299 | JGI IMG/M metagenome (GOLD analysis project Ga0182030, IMG submission 121299) | Permafrost microbial communities from Stordalen Mire, Sweden - 812S3M metaG (Illumina Assembly) | ecosystem: Environmental > Terrestrial > Soil > Wetlands > Permafrost | place: Sweden... | reverse complement strand
GGGAGGGGTAAAGACCCCAGGACTCGTGCAGATGCGGGGCAGCACAGCCATTTATTAGGAAATGAGTATTTGTCGAGTCTTATTCATCACATGTTCGCAGTTTAGTGACTGCAAGATGGTCCCAGCTTCACAGTTCAAAAAGCATAAAATCAGCCCCAAGATGTTGCTTTCTCTTCATTGTCTGCCATTTCCTCACCCGCGGCCTCCGTGTGAACCTACTACGCTCCAACAATGGCCAGCTTCTCAGCTTTTGTGCTCATCTCACTCCTCTTTTCCTTAGCCGTCCTTGCTGATGTGCAAACTAGCTCCAACACGTATGATTATATTGTTGTTGGTTCTGGTCCAGGCGGAGGGCCACTCGCTGCTAATTTAGCCAAAGCTGGAGCATCCGTCTTGCTTCTCGAGGCCGGCGATGACGAAGGGAGCAATCTTGACGAAGAAATAGCGGGCTGGTTCTTCCTAGCATTTAATGATCCATTGATGAGATGGGATTTCTTTGTCAAGTATCATTCCGATGACGCTATCACTAGGCAATTCGAGCACTTGACCTGGAGGACTACAGATGGTCAATTCTACGTTGGCACTGATCCGCCACCAGGTGCAACAATGCTTGGGGTGTACTATCCTAGAGCCGGAACATTGGGTGGATGTTCAACGCATAATGCCTTGTGTGCGCCACTACCTAGTGATTCTGACTGGAACTCCATCGCGGAACTTACGGGCGATCAATCCTGGAGGTACGTTTCTTACGCCTTCTCCCAATCATCTTGGAACAGAAACTGACGTGAATACACTCCAGCGCCGCAAATATGCGAAACTATTTCATACGACTGGAAAACGACCACTCTGTTCCTGTTGGAACCCCAGGCCACGGTTTCAATGGATTCTTGGACATTACAGTGAACGATAATGAACTATTGGCAAATCAAAGCGGCGCCCAGACTGTGATGAAAGCCATAGCATCCGCTACTGGACAAGACCCGAACAAGATATTCGATCTCATACATGACGATCTCAATAATGCGAGCCCAGATCGCGATCAACAGACAGGAATATTTGGATTCCCAGCACACAGAGACCAAAAGGGTCGACGAGTCAGCGCCCGTAACGCAGTGGTTGACGTTACAAGCTCCAATCTCTACAAGCTTACTCTTCAAACGACCTCTCTCGTCACAAAAGTTCTCTTCGACACAACTGGTCCGAAAAGCGGATCTCCTCAAGCAATTGGAGTGGAGTATCTCTTTGGAAAGAGTCTGTATAGTGCCGATCCACGATACAATGCAAGCACCAATGGCACGACAAAGCAAGCATTTGCAAGAAAAGAAGTCATAATTTCTGGCGGTACTTTTAACACCCCACAAATCCTCAAACTCAGTGGCATTGGTCCCAAAGACGAGCTTACAAAATTTGACATCCCGGTGCTCGTAGATTTACCAGGCGTGGGAACCAACCTTCAGGACAACAATGAATTGGGAGTGATTGCCACTGCCGCCGAAAATTTTACCAATCTAGCTCCTACTTGTACGTATGGCGCTCCGGGGGATCCATGCCTCGCAGCCTGGTATCAAGGTAAAGGCCCATATACCACCGGCCCCTTGGAATCAATCATGTTCAAATCCAGCGCCGCCACTGAAAGGGATTTTTTCCTGTGGGGTACTCCAGGTTCTTATCGTGGATACTGGCCTTCCAAAACCGTCAATACGGTACCGGCAGATCCACCAAGCACTTATGGGTTTGCGATGGTAAAAATCCATCCCCAGAGCCATGGAGGGACCGTCCTCTTACAATCAAACAATCCTCGTGATGTCCCCGAAATTAACTTCAGATTTTTCGAAGGGACCGGCGAAGCAGACATTCAAGCTTTGTCTGAGGCGGTAGACTTTGGTCGGAAAGTGTTGGGTTCGGTTGGAGCGCCACTTGGGCCCTTCACAGAGAACTTTCCTTGTATAAATGGGACAGGGACTTGCGATGTCAAAGATGTCATTCGTACCCAGACATGGTCACACCACGCGACGAGTAGTTGCTCCATAGGAGCCGACGATGATCCGTTGGCAGTGTTAGACTCGAGTTTCAAGGTCAGAGGCACTTCAGGACTCCGTGTTGTTGATGCTAGTGCTTTTCCGCGGACGCCCGGTGCATTTCCTGTCATTCCTACTTTCATGATCTCGGAGAAAGCTTCAGACGTGATTTTACAAGATACATGGTATTGAAAATTCAAGTTCGGGGGAAGAATTTAACCTTTCTGCTCATAGCAACACGTCTCAATAAAGCATGTATTATTTTGGCAGCAGTTCTAGTCTGAATCTTGATTTTGAATGTGTTGAAGTTCAATGACATGAGCTTGTCAACTCAAGTGACTCTTTTGGCATTTATTCAAAAACATGGACTATTTAATGTTTTAACGCTCATTGTTTCATTAAACTACGGTGACTGTAACGCTAAAAAGCCGCTGAAAGGTATAAATTCAATCACGAGAACAAGGCAAAACGGCAATTCAATTTTGGTGATCCAGATCCAACTTGTGACCCAGTTTCCTCATTGCCTCAGAGTATAGTTGAAAACATAGTCTGCCTAAAGCACTTCCAGTCAGCACCTATACCATGGGCGAATATGTATAAATGAATGAAGTAACGATTGTTTGGGTCCCATAAGCCAAAGAATCTTACATTTTGTGTCATCCTTCTCATCAATAAAACTGGCGAAAATCACATCACCAACTCCGCCATTGCCAAGTCTGCGCATAAAATGATCTTCAAGTATCTTTTTCTCAGTATTGTCATGGTATGACCTTGGCGCACCCGGGGTTTGTGCGTATCCGAGAGTATCGCTGACTTGTTTTTGAGCTTCAATATAAGCCGACTTGTCAGTATTATCTAGTGGCGTAGTGGAGAAAAGGAACCTCTCGACCTGGGCATAGGATCTCGAAGTAGTGTCTGCAAGGACCTAAGAGTTTTCTGGGATCTTCTTCGGTGCTGCTGTGATTGTCTGACTTGAGGTGAAAGAATGATCGGTTTGTTCAGTTTTACATCCCTAGAACAATAAGTAGTAGTCTCTGAGAATTGGCTTAAGCTCGTGACTCTATAAAAGATCAGCAAGTCTTGACACAGTCAAACAAACTGAGGAAATACAAACAAGCGTTCTATAATTTTCTCATCAGGATACTGATTGAGTTGAGAGCATGATTTATGCCCCTGAAGCGTGAGCATCATTGTGAAATAGGACCGCATATCACAAGCTACGTATGCCTTACGATCCTAGGGATTCTGTGAGAAACCTTCAGGGTAAGTAGGAAAATCCAACTTGGCGGTATCGAGATTTAGATAGAGATTTCGTTCCCATACAAATAATCAAAGCCAGCCATCATTTTGTCTGGAGTCCGGCACTGCATACTCTGGATTTTCTAAAAGAAGAAAGATAATCTAGAGTTGGTAATCCGGGGGGGGAGGGGGAAGTAAAGGGATACGTACGATCAATAAATTCCTTCATACCAGCCTTGACAATGAAATTACAAACCGAACCTTGACGAATGTCAAACCAACTGCGTAGGGAAACAGCTATTCTCTTGGTCAAACTAGACTTAGCCCGGCGTGATGCTGAGATCGTGGGGTTTTCTTAAGCCATTGTGAAAAGCTTTGCCCGGGTATCCCCCAATCTGTCTCCTGCAGTCAGCGCAGTATTAATGAAGACGAGAAGGAGAAACGACAGACAGCCTGTTGGTTGTTTTGAACCCAGGGCTCAGGCTTGATACCCGTGCGAATAAGTGCTTGTGGGTTGATGCGTAGATGCGTAGAATCCCGACTGCAGAGAAGAACTCTCACAGTTGAAATCTTGGGTGCGATGGGCTGGATATCCCACTGTTCGCAAGATATACTTTCAGGATGAGTAACGAGGAGTACAGATCTGGATGTAGTCGATGCACGAAAGTTATTGATTCAGTTAGTAATGTTGTTTTTATTCTCTTCCAAGCTTGGAAAAGAGAATTATAGTGAGATCGATGTGCTCCTTCCCGTCTTGTCTGCCATCAGTTGGTGATGCATCTAAGTGCTTTCTCCAGTTGAGTTTGGAGAGGAAGGAACGAGTGAAACACACCTTCCCTGCTTGATACCGAGACTGAAAAATACTCGAATATGCAGTTATAGCCTTAAAAAAAATCTACAACCTCTTACAGTGAATCAATTAAGTTGGCAGCTTCTTGATTTCTGTCAGAACGAGGCTATAAAAGAGCCTTTCTCCCCATCTTTACAACTTTCACAACACATCATCAATACAACTTTGATTCCCTTATCTTCCTACTTGATCTTCAATACAACTCCTCATACAGTCTCACTATCCATTACTTCAATCAACCTACACCACCTCTCATTCTCAACTACCTCACCACTTCACTTCCCCCGCCTACAACCACACTCTCATCCACAACCGTAAACATGAAGTTTACCTCCATCCTCCCAGCCTTCGTCACCCTCCTATCTCTCACTTCCGCCGCACCCCACATCGACGAGCGCGCACCTTACATCGGTGCACGAGAGTACCAAGTCCCTGACCTCTTGGAACCCTTCAGTTCAACCAGATGTCTTTGGGGCAACTTCTACGATGGTGGATGCCACTGCGCTTCCGGTTGCGTTTCCCAGAGCGGCGTTTGCGATGACCCGTTTGGTAGATGCGATGTCTCTGGCGCTACCAAGGTTGGAGTAACTGCTTTGGGAGGGCTGGTGGTTGCGGCGGCTATGGTCATGTTGTGAGGACTCGAAGGAAAACATGGTGGAGAGTTCATCGACAGCGAATGGTAAATCTTCTAGTCTTCTGACTTTTTGCTTCCAATGTCGCTAACTAGTAATGATTCTAGATAGAGAATTGAGCATGGGTTTCTGCATTAGGTTTCAGTTGAGGGACGGGTATTTATACGATGGTGTGCCTCTCCATTAGATCTTGGTTTCGAGTCAGGCTACTGACTTATCTTAGATTTTTGCGATCTTTACACTTGCATGGATTTGATAGGGTGGGGGTTGTTCATGATAGCTAGAGCGGGCGGGATAGAGTTGAGACATGGGAGATGGAGACGGTGGAATTTGAGACACTGCATAGAACGTTGATTTAAAGCACTGGATTTAATAAAAGCTCGATGATTACATTTAATGAAGTCCCCTTGGTGCTTTTTCTTCTTCTGAAAGTTGCTTTCTGGCGGAACGTAAGGTGAAATGAGAGATGCAACTAGTATTTGACTTTGAAAACTCATATATTGATTTAAGTAGAAGTAAGGAACACATCCTCTCAAAAAGGTCACCCCACATTCGTTAAGGGGTCCTTCACCGCCCAAAATATTTTATTGTCTCCCAGAAAATGGAATGCCTGAGATGGGCAGCGAACTCCTGAGGCTCCGAAATTTTATACTTGACCTCCATTCCCAAAAAAAATTCTCAAGATACTCAATCAAGCCCCATGATCCTAAAAGCATTTGATCCACTTCCAAAGAATGCAATGCTTGAAATACGCAAGGAAACTATCTAGTCCAAGAAATCTTCAATTCACCTTTATGAACTGAAGCTTGTGAGATATGTGACAAACTTTTCTTTTAGATTCACCTTCACGAAATGAACAGTGACAGATACGCAACGAAGTTCCCTTCCAAAACTCGCTACTCACTTTCACTAGAGGACCTAACAATCCATGTGAGGACACATCCTGATCCTCAACCCAGTCACTCCACTAACAATTATCTGCTCTTTAACTCCAAAGATCACCCCACTTAGGTCCATAGTCTTTCATCCACCAGACTTAAATAAGCAACAGCCCTTTCATTTACTTAATATGAATTCCCTTTCAATCCTCCTCGTCCTTGGAATATCTGCCTTCCAATTCGCCCTCAGTAGCCCAATCACCATACCCCAACCTGCACACCTCAGCGTAATTCTAACAGGTATTCCGGAAATTTATTATCCCTATCACCCATCAACAACTGCTCACCACACCTTCAGCCCTGGCTACTTGCCTACCTCAGTCCCTGTCACCACGCGCTTAGAGTCCAGCTTCTCCGACTTGGTGAAACCTGTTGCCTTTCTAGAGGTTGAGATTGCTGATGAGGCGCCGCGTGGATGTCCGGGTAAGGTCGCTTGCTTTCCTCACGGGACAAATGAACCTTTCCCAAGGCTTGCCCCTTTACTATGATCACTCTCCTTCCTCGGGCCTTCGCTGAACTGACTACTGCTCATATAGTGCATCTGCATCAAGAAGCGAGACTATGAGCTTTCCGAACGCTTAGCAGCCCCAGAGATCAAAATTCTCCCTAACCACGCTGAAGGACCGCATTGCTTGTTTCCCTTATGGATGCATGTGCATTCATAATGGAGGTAATGAGGAAATTGGAGTTTAAAGTAGCATTGTTTCTTACATCCATACATGTGAACTACTAGCGAGGAGTGACAGGGATTTTGAGCTTAGTTGCAGTGCTTCTGTTGATAGGCTCTTCTTTTGGGTTGTTGTTTTTTAGGATAAAATTCCGGGGCTGATTGGATTGGGAGGCTTGATGCAAAATATCTGAATGGAACCCTCAGATTAGGATTTGGTGCGTCCACTTGGACTAAAAGGATTAATTTAAAACACATTGCTGCCTCCTCAACGCTAGAATAGTGGATTTTTGAATGTGAAATTTGCATGCCTCGGACGACGAGATGGTATGGCCCAAAGCGACGGCATCCGTATGATCCAATAAAGCTCTTGCGAATCCAATGTCATTGTTTATAACTATGTCATGTAACAATAATCAAGAAGTAGTTCCTTTGCCGGCTGAGCTTCGTGATCCATTCATCAACGGGGTCCTTTCATTCAACGAAGCCTCTACATTCGCTCCACCTTCATCATCCGTCTCATCATCTGAACTAGGGATATATCCGATAATATGAGTCCGATTTGGCTTGATGATATTAGCATTTAAACCTTTGAAACAAATTGAATTACTCACAGCTTCCCCCTCCGTATTTTGCTTTTCTCTCCTCGCTTTAACCTCAAAACATATCCCCATAACCAACAAACATCCCTGTAAAAGCCCTGTAACTAGAAATACACCCCATGTACTCCAGCCCTCAATGCCCAATCTCACAGCCAAACTTCCAGACCAGACAAAACTACCTGGAGTCTGGATAAGCATCATGGGGATGCTCAGACTTCCAACATGCTTGAGATGATAGGTCATCCAAATCTGAGGAAGATATTGTATAGCTGCCAAAATCGTCGCTATAATACCCAAGATATTCGCCCATGCACCGAGATGATGCGGGCGCGCGAGTATCAAGGCTGCGCTGATAAAGATCGTGGCTAGGCCGTGTAACAGGCACACAAGTGCAACTGTAACTGCTGTCCTCCACGTGTATGGATTCTCGTTCTCATTATTCGGAAGGGCGGGGCTGCGGGGAAAGAAGACAAGGAATAGTAGTAGTCTATCGTTTATTAGCAATTCGTTAAGGAATGAGGTTATCGAACATGCTCACATCACACTGAAGCAAAACCACTGTACACCAACCTGCGCGATCCCCAACAAGCCAGCAACACATTCAAACGTGCTCACGGTCTTACAGCACGCTACATCGGCACGCGATGCTGGGAGCACCAAGATATTCGCGAAGGCGCATGTTCCGGAGGTGGTACCCAGGAGGATGAAATATGGCGAGATTCCTTCTGATGTGCCTCGTGTGATAATTCTATAATGTTGGGGAAGGTATGATACGAGGATTCCGAGAAGGATGAAGCTATAAGATGTGAGTTGTTGAGTTCAACATAGCTTTGATATACCCACATGGAGAGCGTTAGATTGAGGTAGCTAGGCGCTTGAAGCTTCTCGCATCGGCTGCTCGCCAGGTCAGATGCAATAACATCAAAGAGATTCATCGTATTCATCAGAGGAACTCTGACAAACTTTCTGTGGTAGATTCTGGATAGTTGCTGCCCTCCTGGTGATTAAGCCGTTGGTGGCGGACGTTGATGTTGTGACAGCTTTGATGTTGATCCCGAAGCCACTGCTGGCAGTGCAGGGGCTCCCCTGTCATTTTACAAGATGGCGGGGTTAGCTGCCGCATTGAACGAGCCCCTTTTTTTGACGAAGGTTCAGCGAAGTTGAAAATATTGATACCCCTTTTGCCATTAACACTTGCTACTCTAAATCTCCTTTTAAGCTTCGCTCACTCACACAATATTCAATACTGCGACAACAGCCCTAAAGATTCCTACTATAACTTCTAGCTTACCATATGGCTACATTAGAATTGAAGCAACCCTAAGAAACTTTCCGCCTCAAGCATAGGGTCGATAGAATGGCCACTGGCGACATCTATCCAAGAACTTTCCTAGCTATGGAAGCAAAAAATTACAAACCAAGATCCAGTGATCTCGGAATACCCTGTTTTTCCTTTGCAAATTCTATGATCTATGGTTCAAAATGACCATCTCGAGATCGAATCGGAATTTTGGAGCAGGGTTGATCGCCGTGGGCTTCCCGTCATTATTTGCTGTCCAGTGGAAGATTGGGGAGCCAGTCTTGCTTCTTCTAGACAGATTTAGGAGTTGAGACATTATCTCACGACTAAAACGACAATTTCTTCACCATCTCTATGTCTTGGGAGAAAGTACATTGCTCTATTACTCATATTAAACAATCTGGAATAGGAGATTTTACTCCCCGATGTTACTTACTTTGTTAAAGTATCCTGATTGCTTCAGAAGAACCAAAGAATGCGTGTGAATCTCAAAAATGAGGACTTGGAGGCGAGTATTCGGCTTTAGAAGACCTGAGTACTCTAACTTAACAAGCCGATTCCCATAAGCCCAGTTTGGAGGCGGTGGAGATGGCCAGCGAGCCCATACTCTCGGGAAGGGTGCCATTGTGAGCGAGCTTGTACCAATATTGAGGATCTGAGACCGTGTCCGAGTTATGAGGAAACTAAACTAATGTTTAATGTCTCCCGTTTGAAGCAGTAGAAGTAAAAATACAGGCAACTCGATAAATGAATTTGTTAACTCTGCCCAGTGTTTAATGATACCTCACACAATCTGACCTCTGACGACTTAATATATAAATTTCTGGGTAAGGGGACGACTCGTTCCTTGCCCCTATCCACCCGACGCCCCTAAACATGTGTTCACGTGATCTGGCGTTTCGGTAAGAAAAGCACGTCACAAAGCCACCCTAGAGCCAGCACAACGGCATAATGTAGGCTCAAATTTAGATAATGGAGCCTGCATCGAAGACTCCCAGTCTAGTGGCTTCAACAACCGATACATACTGCTGCACAATCGCCGAGTCTCAAGTTCGCGAAGCCAAACTTCAAGATGCTACCCAAGATCTCCAGAAGCAGCCTTCCTTAGTAGACGACGCGGAAACAGAATCAAATTACTTCAAAAGCGCTCAATGGTAGCCCAATCTCCCCTTCTACGCGCCCTAGCTCTAATAAACCCCAGGTCCCCGGACGGAACCACCCTCCTAACCTCCTCCGCCGACAACACCCTCCGAACCTTTATCCTCCCACCCACGCTCCTCACCTCCTCCACCCCGCAAACCCTAACACCCTATACAACGCACCCCTCTCCCACGCCCATCAACTGCCTCGCTCCCTACCCATACTTCATGCTCTCCGATCCCAACACAACCCTCCTCCTCAGCACCCCCACTTCCCTCCCCATCCGCCTCTCCAACGCCCTCTCCCCTACCCCAACCCCTACCCACACATACAACCTCATATGCCCCACCACCGAAGCATACCTCACTCCCTCTTCCATCCTGTGGTCTACACCCGGAACCCATTTTCTGACCGGAACGGACTGTCTTGTTGCGCTTTTTGACGTGCAAAGGAATGGTCAAGGCCCGGTGACCCGCATGCCGACCATTCCGTCAAAGAGGCATAAGATGAAAGGTGGTGGTGTGGGGATGCGCGGTATCGTGTCCGCGTTGTCTGTGCAACATTCTTCAGCGGGAGAAGAAGGTGGGATGTTAGCTGCAGGAACATGGACGCGTTGGGTAGGGTTGTATGATGCAGCGGGGGTAGGTGGCACGGTCGCGACGTGGAGTATAGCTGAAGCAGCAGATATTCATGCGGAGATTGGGGGGACGGGGGTGACGCAGACGTTATGGAGTAGTTGTGGGAGGTATTTGTATGTGGTTGAGAGGATGAGTAGGGGAGTGTTGGTATTTGATGTTAGGGTTACGGGGAGACTGGTTGCGTGGCTGGAGGGGAGGAGGGCGGAGACAAATCAGAGGCTGGGAGTGGATGTTTTTGAGGGGGAGAAGGGGATGGAGGTTTGGGCTGGAGGGACTGATGGCGTTGTGACGGTTTGGGAGGGAGTTGGGATGAAAGAGGGGGGCGTGGAGAGGGATTGGGAGTGGAGAGCTCATGATGGTAAGTAATTTTTGAGACCTATGAGGGGTTTGGAAGCTAATCTGTGCCTGTAGATCCAGTATCTTCGACCTTCGTGCACAGTTCTG
>Ga0182030_10026573_pt1 | contig 10469 bp, 4 predicted proteins | sample 812S3MmetaG_FD_121299 | JGI IMG/M metagenome (GOLD analysis project Ga0182030, IMG submission 121299) | Permafrost microbial communities from Stordalen Mire, Sweden - 812S3M metaG (Illumina Assembly) | ecosystem: Environmental > Terrestrial > Soil > Wetlands > Permafrost | place: Sweden... | reverse complement strand
CTCTTCGTAGTCAAACTCAAAAGACTTACTCGTTTTTTTCATATACTGTGTTTTTAAAGTTCCACTTATTTGTGGACTTTGACACAGTTTAATTTACAGCCTCTAAAGAACAGATCGCAGGCGATTTTTATAAACGCAACGGTGATTATAATTATTACACTGCCGGGCTTTTTGCTCATTTGTTTTTTACTAAAGAGCCCGTATGTAATGAAAATGATATGGCGGCCTCGGTAAATGAAAAAGGAAAGGGAACAATGGCAAAAAGTGAATACGAGCTGAAGCAGCTTATATTTAATCCTGGTGCTAAGGTAAGCGGTGTACCATTTATGGGAGATAGGGCATCAATATTTGATGAAGGGGAAGCCGAAAATTATGATTTCAAAATAACGCTGGAAAACTACAATGGTTATTCCTGCTATGTGTTCAGGATAACCCCAAAAAGCGGCTTCGAGCATCGGGCGTTATTCAATGAACTGACCACCTGGTTCAGAAAGACCGATTATAGTATTGTGGCCCGTAACTATGCATTGTCTTATCACACCCTTGTCTATGATTTTGATGTTCGCATGCAGGTCCGCACATCACAAGCTGGCAGCAAGCTATATCCTACGCATATCGATTACAGTGGCAACTGGCATGTAATCACCAAAAAACGGGAACGGGTAAAATTCGCGGTAGATATTACCTACCGATAATCTTAAATGTAATTCCATCATAAATAATATCTTATCAATGACTACAACTCCTTCACAAACTTCTTTGTTTCTGATCCATTTACCTTTACGAAGTAAACCCCATCCGGTAGGAATGCTATGTTCACCCGCACCTGTTTTGAGTTGTAATCACGTGTGTACAATGTCTGCCCAATGAGATTGAAAATAGTTATGGTGTTTATATTTTCAGTAGCGCTCACGGTGAGTTCCATATTAGCAGGGTTTGGGAAAACATTGATATCATTCTCTTTTGACACCAATGGCACACTTGCAGCCGTTGTGTGATCTGCTTTTACACTTTTCCACATACCTCTGCCAAATGTTGCAGCCCAAAGCTCATTGGTGGTATAGTTAATATGCAGATCATCTACCTGCACCGTGGGCAGGTTAGTGTTATAAAGTACCCAGTCGAACATCATCGTGTCTTTGTAGTACACTGCATCATCAGTGCCAATGTATTGAGTTCGAGATGAGGTATCTACAATCATGCATTGCACAGGTACATCCGGCAGTCCGTATGAGTCATCTGTCCAGCTATGAGTGAGTAAATTATATTGCCACACCTTCGCAACTCCGTATGCGCTGACGGTGATCCAAAGCCGGTTTTCGTTGGTTGGGTCTATTACAAGGTCAGATATATAACTGGAGGTAGGCGGCGTAATGGTGTCCCAGGTAGATCCGGAATTGGTAGTGTATACTATAACGGGCTTCCAAACATTGTAGTTGTAATAGGTGGCAAATAAATAGCTGGGATTGGAAGGAGCTATGGCCAGTGTGTTCATATTAGCGCTGCTGTCAAAAACCGGGGAGGCGGCCGTCCACGAGAGTCCGTTATTATGTGAAACAAAAACCTGGTCGTATGCGAGCAATAATGTAGCGGTATCAGTAGGGTGTATCACATAAGGAGATATCCATCCCCCCGAACTATGCAAGGTGTCCGTAATACTATGGTAGTTCGCTCCGGCATTGCGTGTCATATCAATGCTTCCGTTTTGATAAGCGCAATACCAGATATCAGCCGGGTCTCCGTAGTTTATCAGGGGTTGCATGCCATCACCGCCGGTAAGGTCTGTTGCTACACCGCCATCTATCATTTTTGTGCCGTTATCCTGACAGCCTCCTATGCAAAAAGTAACCTGGTTATTTACTGCATTCCTGTAGAATTCTGTAATGGTTATTCCATCAGTAAGATCGGCCCATGGTTCCGTGAGCGGGCCATAGTTCTTGTAAATTCCGCCATCACAGGTTTCGAAAAGGCCGCCGCTGAGCGGATTATAAGCCAGGCAGTGCTTATCTGCATGAACCACAGACACACTACCTGATCCATACCATTGATTGGCAATATGCCAGGACGTGCCGCCGTCTGATGAATAATAAGTATTTACCCCGCCCACCATTACCTGTTCAGAATTTGCTGGGTCAATGGCTATACACAGATCATACCAGCCCTGGCCGCCACAATTAGAAGTAGGTAAGCCACGGTCATAACCCAGCAAGTTGTAGGCGCAGGAAGTGTCCTCAACATAGGTCGGAGTAAAAGTAGCGCCATTATCTGACGAGCTGTAAATGCCCTGTAAGCCTGATGCCTGGTTAGAAACCACCGCCTTAACTATATTGGGCATAGCTGGACATACAGCTATATTTATTCTTTGGGCCGTAGGGAAAACGGTCACAAAATTCCAGGTATTTCCCCCATCCGTAGAGCGCATTATTTGTGCTGTGGTATCAATGTACATAGTACCGTATACTGTCGTTGTATCTCCCGGCTTATATAATATTTGTTTAAAGTTACCCGTATACACATTCGTCCAAGTGAGGCCGCTATTATAGGTCTTAAAGATCCCTGCATTTGAAGCCAGTAGCATAGTACTCGTGTCTTGAGGATTAATAAGCAGCGACCGGGCGTTATAATAGTCTGTGGGCAGCCAGGTAAGGCCTGTAGTGAGCCATGTGGCACCACCATCGTGCGAAACAATAACGCCGGAGCTATAAGAATCGCCTGCATCACCGTCACCGGTTGCCACAAATATTTCATTTCGGTTGAGCGGGTTAACCTTAATATCGGAAACACCGAGGGTAGGCAGGTTGTCATAAAGCGAAGACCACGTGAGGCCTCCATCGGTAGTTTTCCACGTGCTACCAGCTGCGCTGCCCACATAAAAAGTATTGGAATCTACAGGGTCGAAAGTTACCACATTGATACGCCCCAGGCCGGAATAGCCGTGAGCACAAGCATCCGGCCCCTGAAACACCCAATCGGATGGTATGACGGAAGTAGTCCTTGCCGCCCGCTGGCTGCTCTTTGTTTCCACAGACTTTTGCCACTCCCTAAGGTTTCTTACAGGCGGCACCATATAGCCATCCTGGTCCAGGTGCATCTTCCAGTAATAATTCCAAACCTGGAACAAATGGTTTTTATCTTCTTGTTCTTCCCGGCCGTGTTGCACAGGGACATCCACTTCCTCATTTATTTTCGCACTATATGCATGGTACCGGCTCAGCGCCTCAGCATATTTTATGGGGCCACTAGTATTCGCAGGCATCCACGGTTGGGCAAATAACAAATTATGGGCGAGCATAAAGGCTCCGAAAAGTAATAGCTTCTTCATATTGTGTTGATACCACAAATGTATGCAAATATTTTATAAACCCTTTTGTCTGCGGGACAATGCAGTCAAACCATTTTATTATGGTAGAGAAATTACATTTTTTCAGAAATAGCAATAATAAAACTATCGCTCTTTGGCATGGTATTTAGACATTATGCTTTTATGTGTGAAAATTAATTCACTATACATAATAAAATACATGAAAATAAAACTACTAAGTGTGTTGGCGGCAGTTGTCTTTTTTTTAACGCCCAATGTAAATTTTGCGCAGGCACCTACTTTGGGTACAGCAGCCGGTTATGTTCTATTCACTACAAATGGAGCCTTGACCAACTCTGGCATTCCTCATCTTACCCACCTTACAGGTAACATTGGCTCCAACCTTGCTGCAAGCGTTACTGGGTTCGGTAATGTGGATGGGCAAACACATGTAGCCGATGCGGAAAGCTCCACTTGCGTAACAGACCTGCTGAGCTTATATAGTGAGCTAAATGCCGCAACACCTACTGCATCGCCAGGCATCTCTATTGGAGGCGGTGACACGCTTATTGCAGGTGTATATGCCATACCCGCTGCAGCAACGCTGAGCGGCAATCTCATATTAAACGGGCAGGGCAACCCGAATGCCATATTTATTTTCCAAATTGCCGGGCCTTTATCCACAACGACTTTATCCAATGTCCAGTTAATTAACGGGGCGCTGGCATGCAATGTGTTCTGGAAAGTGGAAGGTCTGGTAAGCATGGCCGCAGCAAGTACTATGCGGGGAACCATTGTAGCCCACAACGCTGCGATTAACATGAGTACACTCGATACACTTGAAGGAAGAGCGCTTTCTATTAACGGAGCCATTACGGTGAGTGAAATACTTGCATATACCCCAATAGGTTGCGGAAGCGCCGTGTTGACCGGCCCTGCGGCCCCGGCACTTGCTTCTACAGCGGCTTATGGGGTATTCTCCAGTATCGGCGGGGTTACCAGTACTCCTATAACATATGTAACCGGCGATGTCGGTTCTAATTCCACTACAACTACCGGCTTCAATCCGCTATTTGTTACGGGCACTATTCACCCTATCCCCGATGCCTCAACAGCTGCAGCAGCTAGCGATCTGACAAATGTGTATAATTATCTCAACACACTAGCCGCTGATATTGATTTGACAGACCCAGTCAATTTTGGATATAACCTGGTTCTTACACCTCATACTTACCTACTAGGCGCTGCAACAATGTTGAATGGCAATGTTTTTCTGAACGCAGAAGGTGACGCCAACGCAGTATTCGTTATCCGTGTGAACGGCGCATTTACGACCAGCACTTTTTCAAATGTATTTTTGATCAACGGCACACTGGAGAAAAATGTGTATTGGCTGATCAACGGTGCAGTGCATATATATGATAACTCAGTTTTCAACGGAACAATTGTTGCCGTCGGAGCTATCACCTCAAATACAGGCGATACACTGAACGGAAGATCGCTTACGATTAATGGCGATATAGCTATTAATGGTAGTTATATAAGCATTACTACTCCGTCGTGCATTGCTCCCGCCATAACCGGTGCAATGCAGATTTGCCCGGGTGCAACAACTGCTCTCAGTGATTCCAGTGCGGGAGGAACGTGGAGCAGTAGCAATACAGCTGTTGCTGTAATTGATTCTTCATCAGGTATTGCAACGGCTATTCTTCCAGGGATGTCTACTATTACCTATACATCGCCGGCATCGTGTGTAACTACAACTGCTCTAACGGTCAACCCATCCCCGTTACCGATAACAGGTCCAAACAGTGTATGTGTCGGCGACTCAATAACCTTAATTGATCTCACTTCCGGAGGGACGTGGAGTAGCAACAATATATTGCTAGCTACTGCCGGCAGCAGTTCGGGAGTTGTGACAGGTATAGCTGATGGTTCGCCAATTATTACCTACACGGTTCCTGGCACTTGTAATGCAACTGCAACTATAATTGTTGGCAAATATGCCGGAGTTATAATCGGGCCATCCAGTGTGTGCCGGGGATCAACAGTAGTCCTGGCAGATAGTACAATAGGCGGGTCATGGAGCAGCAGCAATAGCAATGCTTCAGTAGTTGCGGGAGTTGTTACAGGCATTTCTGCTGGCATTGATACCGTTGCATATACGGTTACAAATGCATGTGGAGCAACCACAGCAACAAAAGGTATAACTATAGATTCCACAGCAAGTGTAGATAGTATTTCCGGTCCCTCAGGCGTATGTGCCGGTTCATCTATTTTGCTGTCAGACAGTACGTCAGGCGGCATCTGGAACAGCAGCAATGACAGGACAATAGTAGTAAATGGTGACGTTACAGGGGTTTCTCCCGGAGTGGACACTATTAGTTATGCCATTATCAATTCGTGCGGAACAGCGACCGCAATAAAATATGTTACAGTAAGTCCGCTACCAGATGAAGGCGGCATAACAGGTCCGTCAAGCGTCTGTATTGGCTCATCAATAATATTGACCGAAAGTGTAACAGGCGGTATATGGAGCAGCGCCAATACTACAGCAACAGTAGTTGGCGGAGAAGTTACGGGAATCACTACCGGCATCGATACTATCAGGTATGCAGTGACCAATACCTGTGGTACAGCAACCGCTACGAAAACGATGTTTGTAAATCCTTCGCCAAATGCAGGCAGTATAATTGGCCCGGTATCAGTATGTGCTGGGTCATCAATAACATTAACTGACACTGCGGCAGGCGGTCTGTGGAGCAGCAGCAATACCTCTGCTGCCGTGATTAGTGGTGTTGTGACCGGGCTTTCAGCCGGTATGGATACCATTTCATATTCAGTAAGCAACATAACCTGTACCATAACAGTTACAAGACCGATTTTAGTAAATGCAGCACCAACCCCCGGCATCATAACTGGTCCTCCAAGTGTATGCGTAGCGTCTGTTATTACATTGACTGATGCAGCGACCGGCGGTCTCTGGGGCACCACCAACGCGAGGGCTGCAGTAGCAGGCGGAGAGGTTACAGGCATTTCGTCCGGCCTGGATACTGTATTGTATACAGTATCCAATGCAAGCTGTAGCACAACAGCCACAAAAACCATATTAATCAATCCCTTACCTGATGCGGGCATTATATCCGGATTATCCAGCGCATGCGCTGGATCGCCATTCCTATTGACTGACGATGTCTCAGGTGGCGTATGGAGTAGCAGCAATTCCGCAGCTACGGTTGTTGGAGGTTCTACAACTGGGATTTCTGCTGGTATAGATACCATTACGTATACCGTAAGCAATGTAAGTTGCACTGCAAACGCAACAAAAAGCATAACTATTAACGCAATGCCTGGTGCAGGTATAATAACCGGTCCCGGAAGTGTATGTGTAGCTTCTGTTATCACATTAGCTGACGCTGCAACTGGCGGCATATGGGGCACTACCAACGCCAATGCCGCCGTTGCCGATGGGATCGTTACCGGAATCACATCTGGTGTAGACACTGTTATGTATACTGTGAGCAATGCAAGCTGCACAGCAGTTGCCACAAAAACAATTGCCATCAACACATTACCCGATGCGGGTGTCATATCAGGCCCCTCGAGTGTATGTGTTAGCTCGTCTATCACATTAATTGAAAGTGCATCGGGTGGAACATGGAGCACCACGAATTCTAGCGCTACTGCAGTCAGTGGCCTTGTTGTAGGAATTACCACCGGAGTAGACACAATCGTTTACACAGTTAATAATGTTAGTTGCACCTCAACCGCAACAAAGACTGTCACCGTAAATCCATTCCTCACCGATGGCGTCATAACGGGCTTATCAGGTGCGTGCATTGGTACATCTATAACACTAATAGATACGGTTACAGGCGGTGTATGGAGTAGCAGTAATAGTACAGCAACAGTTGTTCTCGGCGTTGTTTCAGGAGTTGCATCTGGCATAGATACTATCAGGTATGCAGTCACTAACGCATGCGGCACAGCAACAGCTACAAAGGCTATCTTAGTAAGTGTTGCCCCGGCAGTGCCAGCTATTGCCACACAACCGCCCTCCTCAGCGTGCACAGGCACAATGTATCAAAACTTTGGCGCTGCCTCTACAGCCGCGGCGGGCACTACATATAGCTGGACAGCTGTTAACGCAGCAGTTTGGGCACAGGGTACTGGTCACCAGTATGCGCTGGTAAATTTTAATGAACCCGGTGCCGCAGTAGTCACATTAACGGCATCGGTAGCAGGCTCCTCGTGCGCCAGCCATAGCTCAGTGACGGTTAACGTAGGTACGGCAATAGCGCAGTCTCCGGATGTATCTTACTTCACCAGCCACTTTGTTTGCACACCAAGTAATGAGGATACTTACCAGTGGGGTTATGATAATGCTTCTACTTTAGATTCCTCTTTACTACCGGGCGAAATCAACCAGGATTACTTAAACACCAGCCCTGATTTCTATAACAAGGATTACTGGGTTTTGACAACACAGGGTGGTTGCCTTCAGAAGACATACTATCACATTCCAACGGCTATACAAAATGTAAGTGGTACCGTTGCAGGAATTTCAGTGTATCCCAACCCAACTAATAACTCGATTAATGTAACTATAAGCGCAGAGGTGCTAGGGAGCATAGAAGTAGCTATATGGAACGTGATGGGGCAAAAGATGAGCACCATGATGGCTACTAATAATAAGGCTGTGATTGATGTAAGCCCATTGCCCACGGGATCATACCTGATTACCTGCTACAACGATGGCATTAAGATAGCTGCCGCAAGATTTGTAAAAAACTAACCAAAAGAAGGGTGACAAAGTAACGCGGCCATCAGGCTTGTTACTTTGTCACCAATTACAAAATTTCAACTAATAAATATAAAAAAATGAAGAAAGTTTTATTATTATTGATACCTGCCAGTGTTTCGGCAGCAGCACTAGCTCAGGAACCTAACCGCCATAATCATGCAGACAGCCTGCTGTCGAGATGGGTTGTTGACTTGAACCTGCTCGGGGGACTAGCCAGCCAAACATTTACAACTGCAAATACAGCAGGCAACTATCTTAACGGATTGAATATAAATACAGGGCAACTGACCTATACCAACGGAAGCGCTTTCGGCGGAGACGCCCAACTGGGTTTCTTCTTCGGCAAGAAGCGGCATTTTGGCCTGGGAACCGGTATTATGTACATGGAGCAAAATGGGGATGCCGTGCTAAATAATTACCATGTAGAATACCAGGCAACTGATGGTAACGGAAATATATACCGGCAGGTAGTAACAGGAAATGATCTTAAGGAAGCCGTTAAGTCGACAAATATCAATATCCCGTTAGTGTTGAAATACAAGACACGCTTTTCCAAACATTGGGGATTTACTGCTGATGCAGGCGCGCTCTTCAACGTGCAGATGCAGAATGCTTACACAACCGGCGGCTCATTTGACTATGAAGCGATCTATAAGTTTACACAAAGTGATGGCGGTACAACATCAATATATGATAACTCCCCCACTCCGTCCGTGAATGACTGGATGATCACTAAAGCTGAGTTCCTAAAAAATAACCCGAATGGCAATCTGCAGGATTACTTCAACGCAAAGCGCGCCCTAGGCTTTAATGTAGGAGACGGGTTGGCTCCCGGCACCCATACCGGCACTACCTCGTATACAGCAGGCTCTATAGGCTTCTTAGTTCAACCTTCCATCAACTATTATTTGTCAAATTATGTGGCACTAAATTTTGGTGTGTATTACATGGTTCAGCCCTTTAAAAATAACGCGCAAAGCAATTACCGCCTTACAGACGGCATAAACAATTATAGTTCGGTATTGAATAATGTTACAGCAAGCACTAACCAGAGTTACGGATTAAATGCGGGCGTTCGTTTTTTCTTCTGCAAAAAACATCCTGCGCCACTTGTTATTACTTCTATTGACCAAAGCTCACCATCTCAGTGCAGCTTATGTGACGGCAGTATGGCACTTCGTGGCTTAACACCAAATGTACCAGTAACTGTTGACTATAGTCTAAATGGCGCACCGGCAACAAAATTTGTTTCGACTGTGGACGATAAAGGCCAGGTAAATATCCCAAATCTGTGCGCAGGGACCTATACGGGCATTGCGGCAACAATAAGGAGAAAAACCGCAATAGGAACAACGGTGACACTTGCCGATCCGGTCGTCAATATTACGAGCCAAAATCCCGCAAATCCTTCAGCACCGGGCATTTGTGATGGGGCCGTTAAGTTCAGCGGACTAAACGCCGGAAAGTCAGCCACAATAAATTACAATCTGAATGGCAGCCCACAGACGCCTTTTACAGGCAATATCAACCCGGATAATTCGATAACAATAAATAACCTGTGCGAGGGAAAATATACAGGCATAATTGCCAGGGTAAACAATTGTACCGCTAACGGTACCGACTTTACACTTGTAGCCCCCGCACCGCCAGCACCTGCGCCTCCCGCTCCACCTGCTGAAGACATGGATATTTCAGAGCCTATATTGTTTGACTTTAATAAAACGACCGTTCACAAAAGTTCTTATCCTGAACTGGAAAAAGCAGCAGAAATCATGAAAGAAGATAAAACTAAAACCATCACCATAAACGGTTACACAGACATTATTGGAACCAAAGCCTATAATAAAGTATTGTCAGTAAAACGAGCGAAAGCGGTTAAAAAAGACCTCACTAAACTGGGCATCAATCCACGCAGACTCAAAACCGTAGGCCATGGCGCTAACTCACCCATAGAAAGTAACAAAACCGCCGAAGGAAGACATGAAGACAGGCGCGCTGTTATGGACCTTGAGCCCAAAGGCAAATAATCAGATTATCACCAGATTTCAGGTAAGAGGCTATCTCACAGCGAGATAGCCTTTTATATTTTGCGAAGGAATAGCTAACAATAATTTATTGTTTGCAGTTCTTTTTGCAATGCTTTTTCAGACTGTTAAATCCTTAATCATTTCAAATTGCATACCGCGCTTGGAAATGCCGTTGTATTCTAAAAATGATGTAATTGCTGTGCATCCGGCATCGGTATTATACTCCGCAAGGGATAAAAAAGTGATTTGTTGACACATTAAAAAAGTGGCAATTTTGTAAGTGCGAAATCACAAAATATGTCCACTTTTTCTATCAACATCAGTCAAGCTGAAATTG
>Ga0182030_10026572_pt1 | contig 10469 bp, 6 predicted proteins | sample 812S3MmetaG_FD_121299 | JGI IMG/M metagenome (GOLD analysis project Ga0182030, IMG submission 121299) | Permafrost microbial communities from Stordalen Mire, Sweden - 812S3M metaG (Illumina Assembly) | ecosystem: Environmental > Terrestrial > Soil > Wetlands > Permafrost | place: Sweden... | reverse complement strand
GGTCGTCGTTCTGTCCGCGCTTCACAGCCAGTCGGCGCGTGAGTTTCTCAACGAGGCCCTCGCGACCCCCCAGTCCATCGCGCCGCTGCCCCGGGTTTGCGCCCAACTCGCCGAAATCACCGCCCAGCAGGACGTCGATGCGGCGCGACTGTCGAAATTGGTCGAATCCGACGCGGTGCTTGCGGGCGAACTCATGCGCGTCGCCAATTCTCCCGCCCTGCGACCACGGATCGCGGTGGTCTCGTTGCGCCAGGCCATCTCATGGCTCGGACTCGCGGAAGTCCGCAACATCGCCGTGGCCGTGATGCTGCGCGGCGAGGTGTTCGTCGCGCCGGGTCACGAACCGGAGTCCGAGGAGTTGTGGCGGGAGGCCTGGCTCGCCGGTCTTTGGGCCAAGGAAATCGCCCGTGAGCGACGCAAGCACGTCGAGAGCGCATTCCTGGCGGCGCTCATGCACCGCACGGGGGCCGCCCTGGCGCTCAAGATCCTGTCAGGTTTCGAGATGGAGCAGCGCACGGTGATGGATGCGCGCAGCTTCTCGGAACTGGTCGTTGAATTCGAACCCCAGTTTGGCCGGCTCCTCATGACCAACTGGCATCTGTCCGAGGACGTGCAGGACGGCGCGAGCGACTGGCGCAGCTATCGCGATTCCGCGCACGATGATCTCGCGGGCACGGTGAATGCGGCGCATCTGCTGGCGACGCACACGATGTATCCGCAGCTTCTCGGCGAGGATTTGGTGCTCGAGAGTCCGGTGTTCGAGCATCTCGGCGTGTTTCCCGACGATCGTCGCGCCATGTTGGGCAAACGGGATCACGTTCGCAGTCTGGCGGGGTTTTAACGCCGTGCGACCGCCCGGACCGCCCGCCGACTTCGATCTGATCTGCCTGGGGTCGGGGCCGGCCGGTCAGAAGGCCGCAATCCAGGCCGCGAAGGCCGGCTTTCACGCGGCGATCATCGAGCGTGAGCAACAGGTCGGAGGATCGTGTCTGCTGTCGGGAACGATCCCGAGCAAGGCGCTGCGCGAACAGGCGCTGCGGTACCGGCGCATGCGCGGCGACGCCACGTCGCTCGCGGTGGAGCTGCGCGGCGATGCGCCGCTCTCGGCGCTGCTGCAGGGAGTCGATGCCGTGGTGGCCTCGCAGGACCGGTATCTGCAGGCGCAGGTGGCGCGCAACCAGGTCGAGCTGCTGCGCGGCCGGGCGACGCTGCTCGCGCCCGGCCGCGTCGAACTGCAGCGCCTCGACGGCACGCGTCGCGTCCTCCTCGCGCCGCGCATCATCATCGCAACCGGGTCGCGCCCACGTCACGTGAGCTCCATCGAAATCGATCACGAGCACGTGCTCGACAGCGACTCGATCCTGAGTCTGCCGTATCTGCCGCGGACTCTCATCGTTCTGGGCAGCGGTGTGATCGCCTGCGAATACGCCTCCATCTTCGCGGCGCTGGGCTGCCGGGTGACCTTGGTCGACAAGGCCCCGGAGCCGCTGGGCTTTCTCGATCCGATGCTGCGCGCCGGGTTCCTCGCGGCATTCGCCGGGATGGGCGGCCGCTATCGGGCGTGCGCCGACGTCCAATCCGCCCGGTTCGACGGGTTTTCACAGGTCGAGGTGACACTGAAGGGCGGCGAGGTGCTCAAGTCCGACGTGGTGTTGGCCGCCTTCGGACGCGTCGCCAATCTGGAGGGAATCGGGCTCGACCGCGTCAACATCGAAGTGACCCCGCGCGGGCATGTCAAGGTGAACGAGTGCTTCGAGACGAATGTGAGCGGCATCTATGCGGCCGGGGACGCCATCGGACCGCCCGCGCTCGCCTGTGCAGCGGCCGATCAAGGACGCCGCGCCGCTCTCGCCGCCCTGGGCCTGCCGCCTCCGGCCGCGACCAGCCTGGTTCCGACCGGCGTCTACACGATTCCGGAGATCGCCTGCGTCGGCTTGACGCAGACCGAGGCCGCGGCGGAATCGATCGACGTGATCATCGGCCGGGCCGACTTCTCCGAGATCGCCCGGGCGCACATCGTGGGCGAGCCCGCCGGTTTTCTCTCGCTGATCTGCGAGCGCGACACCGCGCGGGTGCTGGGTGTGCAGGTGATCGGGGACGGCGCCACCGAACTCGTGCATCTCGGCCAGGCCGCGATCGCGACAGGGATGACGGCCGAGTTCTTCATCGAGCAGATCTTCAATTTCCCGACGATGTCGGAAGCCTACAAGGTCGCCGCCTTCGACGCGCTCAAACAGCGGGCCGGCCTGCCGCTGCGGCGCATGTCCCCGGCGCGCGCCGCAGTCTGAGAATCCGCAGCGCCCTGCGCGGCCGGATCAGCCGAGATTCTTGATCAGCAGATCGCCGAACTCGCTGCATTTGACCTCGGTTGCCCCTTCCATGAGACGCGCGAAATCGTAGGTCACCGTCTTCTGGCCGATGGTCTTGTCCATCGCGCCGATGATCGCGTCGGCGGCCTCCAGCCAGCCCATGTAACGGAACATCATCTCGCCCGACAGGATGACCGAACCGGGATTGACCTTGTCCAAATCCGCGTACTTCGGCGCCGTGCCGTGGGTGGCCTCGAACACGGCGTGACCCGTCAGGTAGTTGACGTTGCCTCCCGGGGCGATGCCGATCCCGCCCACCTGTGCCGCCAGCGCATCCGAGATGTAGTCGCCGTTCAGGTTCATGGTGGCGATCACGTCAAACTCGTCCGGCCGCGTGAGGATCTGCTGCAGGGTGATGTCGGCAATGGCGTCCTTGATGATGACCTTGCCGGCCTTTTTGGCCGCATCCATCTGCTCGTTGGCCGCTTTCTCCCCCTGGGCGGCCTTGACCCGCTCCCATTGTTCCCAGGTGAACACGTGGTCGGGGAATTCGCGTTCCGCGAGCTGATAACACCAGTTGCGAAATGCACCCTCCGTGTATTTCATGATGTTGCCCTTGTGCACGATCGTCACGCTCTTGCGCTTGTTGGCGATCGCATACTCGACGGCCGAGCGGAACAGCCGCTCCGTCCCCTCCCGCGAGGCCGGTTTGAGGCCGATGCCGGAGGTCTCCGGAAAACGGATTTTCGCGAATTGTTTCGGGAAATTCTGCTTGAACAGTTCGAGAAACTTCCTGCAGTCGGGGGAGCCTGCCTCGAATTCGATGCCCGCGTAGATGTCCTCCGTGTTCTCGCGGAAAATGGCCATGTCGACCTTTTCCGGGTGCTTGACGGGGGAGGGCACGCCCTTGAACCAGCGCACCGGCCGCAGGCAGACATACAGGTCCAGGAGCTGGCGCAGAGCGACGTTGAGCGAGCGGATGCCGCCGCCGACGGGTGTGGTCAGGGGTCCCTTGATGGACACGAGGTAATCGCGACAGGCCGTGACGGTTTCATCCGGAAGCCAGGTGTTGTAGGCCTTGTTGGCCTTCTCGCCGGCATAGATCTCCATCCAATGAATCTTGCGCTTGCCGCCGTATGCCTTCTGCACGGCCGCGTCGAACACCCGCACGCTCGCACGCCAGATGTCGCGACCGGTCCCGTCGCCCTCGATGAAGGGGATGATGGGCTGGTCGGGCACGTTCAGCTTGCCCTTCAGAACGGTGATTTTTTCCCCTCCGGCGGGGACCTGCAGGTTGGCCGGCTTCGCTTCAGACATGCGATCACTCCTATGTGCGCGGGCGCAATGCTAGCATGCGCGCCCGGAGGCCCGCATTGCGACCATTGACCAGCACACCGAACAAGGACGGATTCCGCATGCCCGCGGAATACGAGCGCCATTCCGGCTGCTGGATGCTGTGGCCGGAGCGGACCGACAATTGGCGCGATGGCGCCAAGCCGGCGCAGGCTGCCTTTGCGGCGGTCGCCACGGCGATCGCTGCGGGCGAACCGGTCACCGTGGGCGTTTCGGCGGTCCAGTACCAGAATGCGCGCGCGCGCCTGCCGCCCGGCGTGCGTCTGGTCGAAATCACCAGCAACGATGCCTGGATCCGGGATTGCGGACCCACTTTTGTCGTCGACGCGCGGGGCCGCCGCCGCGGCGTGGACTGGACGTTCAATGCCTGGGGCGGCTTGAATGGCGGTCTGTATTTCCCCTGGGACCGCGATGACGAGGTCGCGCAGAAGGTGCTCGAGATCGAGGGTGCGGACCGCTACCGGACTTCCTTCGTGCTGGAGGGGGGTGCGATCCACGTCGACGGACAGGGCACCTGCCTCACGACCGAGGAGTGCCTGCTCAATCCGAACCGCAACGGCGGGATGTCGCGGAAGGACGTTGAGTCGATGCTGCGCCGCTACCTCGGCGTGAGCACCGTGATCTGGCTGGGCCGCGGGGTCTATCTCGATGAAACGGGCGGCCATATCGACGAACTGGCGTGTTTCACCGGACCGGGCCAGGTGGCGCTGACATGGACACGGGACCGCGACGATCCCCAGTACGAGATTTCATGCGATGCGCTGGCGCGGCTGCGCCAGGCGCGTGACGCGCGCGGGCGGCCGCTCACCATCCACAAGATCCATCAGCCGGGACCGCTGTACCTGAGCGCCGCGGAGGCGGCGGGCGTCGACGCCCGGCCGGGCACCCTGCCGCGCCGGGCGGGCGACCGGTTGCCGGCGTCGTACGTCAACTTCTACGTCGCCAACAAGTACGTCGTCATGCCGCTCTACGACAAGCGCTGGGACGCCGCGGCGATGCGCACGCTCACGCGGCTTTTCCCCACTCGCGAGGTCGTCGGCGTGCCGACCCGGGAGATTCTGCTCGGCGGCGGCAACATTCATTGCATCACGCAGCAAGTGCCCCGGCCGCCCCGTTAGTGAAGGCAGCTTGAGCCTCGAAAGCATCGGAAATGGAACTTTGGTGCGCGCCGGCTCTCGAAAGTCATTATTCTACGCAGCCGAATCCGTTCCCTTCGATCAAATACATTGGAAGTCGTAGTGCACCCATCGCTCAAGTTATCCGCCCGTAAGATCGTCGGCGTCCTGGTCTGCGCGGCCGCATTCGCGACCGCCGGCTGTCACCGCAACAACTTGAACAGCGGCTACGGCATCGCGTGGGTCACGCTCACGGCGGAGCCGGGCAGCGCCGCGCTGTATACCGCGGCGCCGGCGGATTTTACCTCCTACCAGGTGACCATCGATTCGGTGACGCTCACCCGCAACGACGGGGCGATCGTGACCGCGGTGTCGACGCCGGAAGTCGTCGATTTCACGCAGCTCACGAACATCGCGGAACTCTGGAGCGCCACGGGTTCCGTGTCCAACGGCACCTACTTGTCGGCGAGCATCACGGTCGATTACACGAACGCGGTCATCAGCGTTTTGGCGAACGGCGTTCCGACACCGGCGACCGTGACGGACAAGAACGGGGCCGCGGTGACGACCATCACCGAAACCGTCACGTTCGATCCGGCGAATCCGTTTGTCGTCGTTCCCACGTACGCGTCGACCAGCGCCCAGCGCCTCGCCATCGATTTCGATCTGGCGGCATCGGGATGGGGGACCACCAGCATCGCGCCGCCCAGCGTCATCGTCAGCCCGTATTTCACGGTCACCGTGCTGCCTGCCGACACCAAGCTCACGCGCGTGCGGGGTCCCCTCATCAACAGCAATACGGTCCTCGGGACCTACACGGTCTACCTGCGTCCGTTCTACGACGAGACGAGCAGTCTGGGGTCGCTCACGTTGTTCAACTCGCCGAACACGTTGTATTCGATCGACGGCAAGGTCTACACCGGCGGCCCCGGTGTCGACGCGCTTTCCCTGCTCTCCGCCGGAATCACGATGACCGCGTCCTATACGACCTTCGTTCCCGACGTCAACCCGGCCAACGCGGCGCCCGCGGGCACCTTCTACCCGGTATACATGGTCGGCGGCAGCACACTCGAGGATGAATACACCGAGGGCTTGAGCGGCGACGTGATCGCCCGCACCGGCGATACGCTGACCCTGCGCAACTCGACCTTGTTCCTGAACACGGCCGATACGGTGACGTTCGAAGCCGCGGACACCCAGTTGCTGCTCGGGTCCGGCACGACGGTCACCGCCGACGGCACGACTCTCACCGGTCTTAATTCCTCATCGATCGCTGTCGGCCAGCACATCACCGCCCGGGGAGTTTGCGTTCAGTGCACGACCAGTCCAATTGAGATCGATGCGACCGGCACGACGGCCACCAACACCGGGTCCGTCCGATTGCAGTCGACGGATCTCTGGGGGTCACTGGTATCGTCGGCCAGCGGCAGCCTGGTCATGAACGTGCAATCCATCGACGGATTGCCGGCCAGCGTCTTTGATTTCGCGGGCAACGGCGCAGCCACCCCCGCTCCGGCCAGCTTCTCGGTGAACACCGGCTCGCTGCTGCTTCCCTCGGATGCCGCGCCTGGCGCCACTCTCTGGGTCAGCGGCCTCGCCGCCCCGTTCGGCTCGGCGCCACCCGACTTCACCGCCAGCGCCGTCAACACGGAATCCACGGTGCAGGTCGCCGCGGGCACCGGCACACCGGCCGGGACCCAGAGTTGCGGACTTGGCAGCCTGGTTTGCGAACCTGCGAGCCTGAGAGTCCTGTATGTCGGTGCGGGGGGAACGACGACGCCGTTCGTTTCCCTCACCGATGCAGGATTTACCGTCGATTTGTCGAATCCACAGCTGGCTACGGCGGTCATCCGCATCGGGCCGGAAGTCATCGACCTGACGACGCTTGCGGCGAGTCCGCAGGTGGTGCCGACCACCCTGCCGGTCACCTCGACGTTCGCCCCCCTGTATACCGTCGGAAATCCGACGTCGTCCTCGACGACCCCGACCGTCACCACCGCGACGACGACCATTCAGGAGTTCAGCTCCTTCGCGAGCTTCGTGAGCGCCGTGAACTCCTCGGTGTCGTCGACCAACAATGTGTTGCAGATCGAAGCCCGCGGTGTTTATGACCGTGCGGCCAACGTCTTTACCGCCACCACGGTCAACGTCGTGCTCTAAACTAGCTCCCCATGATGGGGAAGCGCGTTTTACGACGGGGACGGGCATGGGCGCTAGCCGCCGTTTGCGCGTGGAGTTCCTGGGCGCCGATGTTGGCGGTGGGCTCGCCAGCGACTGCGCCGGCCGCCGGTCCGCCGGCCGCGGCATGGGCCGCCCCCGGTCCGCCGGCCCGCGGTTCGCCGGTCGAACCGATTCGTCCGCGGATCTGTCTCGTTCTGTCGGGCGGCGGCGCGCGCGGCATGGCCCATATCGGGGTGCTCAAGGTCCTGGACGAGTTGAAGATACCCATCGACTGCATCGCAGGGACCAGCATGGGTGCGGTCGTGGGCGGCCTGTATGCCAGCGGCATGAGTGTGCAGGACATCGATTCCACGATGCGATCGCTCGACTGGCAGGAAGCCTTCCGGGATGCACCGCCCCGCCGCGACCTCGCGTTCCGGCGCAAGCAGGATGACCGCAACTTTCTCGTCCGACTGCCGCTCGGTGTCAAGCATTATCATCTGTTGCTTCCCAAGGGATTGATCCAGGGTCAGAAGCTTCAGGAGACGCTGCGCCAGCTGACCCTTCCCTACGACAACGCCACCGACTTCGACCGTCTTCCCACCCCGTTTCGCGCGGTTGCGACCGACCTCGAGACCGGCGATCCCGTCGTCATGTCCCGGGGCGATCTGGCGATCGCCATGCGGGCCAGCATCTCCGCGCCCGGCGTCTTCACGCCGGTCGAGGCCAACGGCCAGCTGCTGGTGGACGGGGGGCTGGCGGAGAACCTGCCGGTGGACGTCGCGCGTTCGATGAATGCCGACGTCCTCATCGTCTCGGACGTCAGCTTCCCGCTGCAGGCCCGTTCGAAGCTCGATTCCGCGCTCGAGATCTCCAATCAGATGCTGGCCATCCTCGTGCGCAAGGATTCCGACCGGCAGAAAAAATCCCTGCGCGCCGAGGATATATTGATCGAACCGGTGCTGGGCGAGGCGTCCTCGACGGATTTTGCCCGCGCCGTCGACACGGTCGGGCGGGGGGAGGAGGCGGCTCGGGCCATGAGCGGCCGCCTGTCGGCTCTGGCTGTGGACGGAGCGACGTATCGCCGCTACCTGGCACGGCGCTCCTCGAGGCAACCGGGGATGCCCGCGATCCGCTTCGTTCAGGTCGACCATGACTCGAAGCGCTACGAAAAAACCATCATGGCCGAGATGGGGCCGCTGGTGGGCAAACCCCTGGACCGGGACCAGGTGGGCAAGCGAATCACCGAATTGTATGGTCTGGGCAACTTCGAGACGCTCGATTACAGCCTGGTCGAAAGACCGCTGCCGTCGCCACCGGCGATCGGCGCCGCGCCGGCCGACGGGGCCTCGGCGGACGAGGAGACCGGCTTGGAGATGCATGCACGGCGCAAATCCTGGGGACCCAATTACGTGCGCTTCGGTTTGAACATACAAGATGATTTTCAGGGAAACAGCCGCTACAACGCGGCCGCACGGTTCCTGATGACCGAAATCGACGACCTCGGAGCCGAATTCCTCACCGACCTGCAGATCGGCAGCGATCCGCGGGTCGTCGGGGAATTTTACCAGCCGCTCGATGGCGGCCGGACGTGGTTCGTCGCGCCCAGCGCACGCATCGAGGCCCGGGACCTGCCGATCTATGCGGACAATGTCGAAATCGCCGACTACCGTGATCGGGAGGTCGAGGCGGATCTCGATTTCGGCCGCAATTTCGGCAACTGGGGGGAACTGCGGGTTGGCGTGCACCGCATCAACGGCTTGACGCGCTTGCGCCTCGGCAAGCCCGACCTGGTTGAGGACCAATACAACGATGGTGAGTTCTTCGTGAAGGCGAGCTACGACCAGCTCGACGACGTGCATTTTCCGCGTTCCGGCGAATCGCTGACCCTGCAATGGGACGCCGACCGGCTGGATCTCGGCTCGGACACGGTGCGCGATCGCGTGGCCGCCGACTGGCTGGTCGCCCGTTCGCTGGGGCGCAATACGCTTCTGTGGTGGACGTCGGCCGGACGCACGGTGGACGGCAACGTGAGCCCCAAGGCACTTCCGGAGTTCTATTCGCTCGGCGGATTTTTCAATTTATCGGGCCTGGCGCCGGCGTCCCTCATCGGGCCGAACTACGCGATCACCCGGGCCATTTACTTCCGCAAGATCGGGCGGGGCGGCGAGGGCTTTTTCGAATTTCCCGCCTACCTGGGCGCTTCGCTGGAATTCGGCAATACCTATCAGAGGGAATCCGACCTCAACCTCGGCCGGATACACAAGGACGGATCCATTTTCGTGGCCTTCGATACGTATCTCGGGCCTCTGTATCTCGGCGGTGGCTATGACGAGCGGGGAACCAGCGCGTACTATTTGTTCCTGGGCCGCACGTTCTAAGCGAAACTGCGGCTCTCGGACAGATTCTCGACCTTCTCGAACACCAGCGCGGGCTGATCGCCGATGCGTGAGTACTCGTGCTTGCGCGCCATGTCGTCGAGCTTCAGGTCGCGCTCGGCCGCGGTGAAATACCAGTGCGTCTTTTGCCAGTCGGTGCCGAGCAGCTTCGCGAAGGGGTCACCCGGACGCAGTCTCACCCGGATGCCGTAGGGGCGCGGCAGGGCCGGCAGGCCGCGGACCAGATTTTGAGCGTTGGCGATTCCCATGGGGAGGGGACGATAGCGGAATGCAGGCGCGGCGGCCAGCACAATGTGCCGTCTGATCGGCGTCAGAATCGCATGCTAGACTCCGGCCCCGATCCACATGAGGTAACTGATGGCATCGTCTTACACGGCCTCCGACATCGAGGTATTGAGCGGCTTGGACCCGGTCAGGCGCCGGCCGGGCATGTATACGGACACCACCCGCCCGAACCATTTGGCCCATGAGGTAATCGACAACAGTGTCGATGAAGCGCTCGCCGGGCACTGCGAGAACATCTCCGTCACCGTGTTCAAGGATGGCTCCCTGCAGGTCGAGGACGACGGCCGGGGCATGCCCGTGGACATCCATCCCAAGGAGAAAATCAGCGGTGTGGAGCTCATCCTGACCCGCTTGCACGCGGGCGGAAAATTCAACGACAAGACCTACCAGCACTCCGGCGGTCTGCACGGCGTCGGCGTATCGGTGGTCAATGCGCTGTCGAAGAACCTGGAGTGCTGGGTGCGCCGCGGCGGCAAGGAGTACAACCTGAGCTTCAAGGGCGGCCATGCCGACTCGAAGCTCGAGGTCGTGGGCGACGTGGCGAAATCCAAGACGGGCACCACCATCCGCTTCTGGCCGGACGGCAGGTATTTCGACACCGACAAATTCGCCATTCCCAGTTTGAAACAGGTGCTGCGGGCCAAAGCCGTGCTCTGCCCGAAGCTGCGGGTCACGCTGCAGAACGAATTCACCGGGGAGAAGGACGAATGGTTCTACACCGGCGGCCTGCACCAGTACCTGGCCGAAGAGCTCGGCAAGGGTGAATGGCTGCCCGCGGAAACCTTCTATGGCAAGCGCGACATCGAGGGGGGATCGCTGGATTGGGCGTTCGCCTGGGTGCTGCAGTC
>Ga0182030_10026571_pt1 | contig 10469 bp, 10 predicted proteins | sample 812S3MmetaG_FD_121299 | JGI IMG/M metagenome (GOLD analysis project Ga0182030, IMG submission 121299) | Permafrost microbial communities from Stordalen Mire, Sweden - 812S3M metaG (Illumina Assembly) | ecosystem: Environmental > Terrestrial > Soil > Wetlands > Permafrost | place: Sweden... | reverse complement strand
CTGGGCAACGCGTTTGTGTTGAGCGCTGGTGAGCTGAGACTGCCATTACCAACAGTGGCAGTTGCCAAATTTGAAACGGCATTGGCGTTGGAAGACATCGCGTTATATGACAGTCCGATTGATGCAACAGGTGCAGCTGATGAACTAGTTGAATATATTGCGCTCGGTGCAGCAGCTGATGCCGACGGAACAGAAGCCGGAAGAGCTAGTGATGTACCCGATGGAACCGGGCTGATCATCAACGGCGATGAAGCGGGTGGATCTGCAGTAATAGTGCTAGCGGTTGAACCGCCGAAGTTAATCTGTGCTTTCGTTCCCGATTGAAGTACGATGGCTGACGCACCTGTAATCGTGAGCGTTGTAGTACTCGGATTACAAATTAATAGGACTGTTGCAACAACCCCGCAAGTGAAACGAGCAGGTCTTATCTGGGGGGGGCGCGGTCATCAGGCCGCGCCCTTCTTTAACGAAGGGCTCCGTCATGTCTCGAAGCCCGCTGGAAGCCGGCGCTCCCAGGTTACGCAAAGGCACTTTTGCTGAGCCCGCGTGGCTAGTCTAAGCCTGCTAGTAGAAGCCGACGCTCCGAGGGGGAAGGAACTCACCACAGCGAGCGGGACGCTTTTTCGGCAATGTCCTTCTTTCTGTCAATGTGCTTCTTTCGTGGTCAAGCCGCTCAGGCCTTAGCAGAAAGCATTAAATAGCTACATTGACAACGCCTGGATTAGCCTACCGCCCTCGTTGTCAATGTCGTCATTTAATGCTTTTTGCTAAGGCAATTCAGCAGCCTACCGGAGTTGCTTCATTCCGTTCCTAAGGCTTCATGAGCTTTGAGCTTGACACCCAAGAGAGAATCTCCCAACCTGTTCGCTGCTTTACGCGAATGCGAATTTTAATTGACGCGAATTACAATCTTGCCGAAATGTGCACCAGACTCCATGTACTTAAGCGCTTCTTTGACGTCAGCAAAGGCGAATTCTTTGTCGATAACAGGCGCTAGTTTGTGCAATGAAATAGCTTTGTTCATTTCTTCGAACATATTGCGCGAGCCGACGTAAATACCTTGCATGCGGATGTTCTTCATTAAGATAGGCATCGGGTTGAAGCCGCTGCCTGCAGCCAGTACGCCGATTAGGCTGATGTGTCCACCGATCTTAACTGCGCGCGCCGATTGCTCTAGCGTGCCGGCACCACCCAGTTCAACCACATGATCGACACCGACACCGGCGGTCATTTCTATTGCAGCTTTGCTCCAATCTTCCTGGCGTTTGTAATTGATGATTTCGTCAGCACCCATTTCTTTGGCGCGTTGCAACTTCTCGTCGCTGCTTGAAGTAATGATCACGCGCGCACCGTTCATTTTGGCAAATTGCAAAGCAAAGAGTGAAACGCCGCCTGTTCCAAGGGTCAAAACCGTTTCGCCCGGTTTCAAGCCACCACTGCTGATGAGACCATTCCACGCGGTGACGGCTGCACAAGGTAATGTTGCCGCCTGTGCATAGCTCAAGTGCGCGGGAATGTGTACAAGTCCATTCTCATGCAAGACCACATAATCAGCCAGCATGCCGCTGACTGCGCCACCAAGGGCGGTGTCGGCATATTCTTTGCAGTTGCTGCCGCCTACCCATTTCTGTGCGAATGTCCCGGCGACTCGGTCGCCAACCTGGACTCGGCTAACAAGCTCGCCGACTTCAACAACTTCGCCGGCACCGTCCGAAAGGGGAATTAGAGGGAAGGGCAATCTCTTGCTGTACAGTCCTTTTATAACAAGGAGGTCACGATAGTTGAGTGACGCATACATCACTTTTACACGTACTTCGTTTGGCTTGAGCTCAGCAGCTGGGCGCTCTTGCAATTTCAATGAATCGATGCCGAACTCGGCGCTCAATTCGTAAGCGCGTTGGATTTTGTATGTGCTGGTCGCTGTGCTCATGACTTTTCCTCCAATGATTCTTGGCCATGTTAGAACGGCGCGACGCTCTGCGCGTTGAATCATAAGGCTTAATTTCGAGTTCCGTGTTGCTTTTAGCCTACAGGGCCGATAAGGTCTTGCATGTCAAGATTATTTGGAACCCATAAACGACTCGCTCTAAAGTCAACAAAAGTACCTTGAGCTATAATCTGCAATGATTTAGATCGCCTCATCCACAAGGGAGTTCTCTCAATGAAAAGTGCATTAAGCTTATTGGCACTCGTAGTCCTTACAGTCGTAGGCTTTGCCGCCATTCCGAGCGCAGTAGCAAAAGATCAACAGGCCGAAGCGGCGAAAGATGATGCTAAGGCGCAGGCAGATTCCAGCAAGGCGTCTCAAGATCAGTCCAAAGCAAGTCAGCAGGCTGCAGCAGGGCACTCTTTACGTGCTGGACGCGCAGCAAAGAAAGCCGCTAAAGAGCATCAAAAAGCAGGGAAGGAAGAATCTAAAGCTAACGCTGAAGCCTCTCAGCACTAAAGTTTGAAACTTGCTTTAGGCATTCGGGTCTAACATCATCTTTAAGTGAACAAAAGCTCGTTAAGCTATAATTTGCACTTTCTAGATTGGTTCATCACCCAACGGAGTTCTTGCAATGAAAAGCGCAGTAAGCTTATTGGCACTTTTAGTCCTTACATTTGGCGGCGCTGCTGTCATTCCGAGCGCAGAAGCAAAGAACCACCAGGCAGAAGCCGCAAAGGACGATGCTCAGGCGCAGGCAGAAGCCAGCAAGGCTTCTCGAGATCAATCAGTCGCGAATCAGCAAGCCGCACAAGGACATCCTATACGTGCCGGACGCGCTGCGAAAAAAGCCGCTAAAGAGCGTCAGAAGGCTAACAAGGAAGAATATAAGGCTAATCGAGAAGCTGCCCACCGCTAAAGTTTGAAAAACCTTTACACAAACCAGTTAATCTCTGCAGCCAAAACTTTCAAATACTTTTCAGAATTGCTCGGTATTCTCTTAGCATCGAAGTTGAAACGCAGGGGTGAGAGAGATGAAGAAAGTATTGATGACTCTAGTTCTTTTCACGGTAGCTGGCGGTGCAATCGGAGCCTTAGCTTCGACAACAACCAGAGCTGTTACGCCGGAGATTGTCGGTGTTCAACACACGATTTATCCGGTTGTGGCGAAAAGCTCCGTCCTCTAGGGTGGGGGTGAATTTGATTGGTTTAGCCTGAAGTCAATCTACTGCTGGTATTTGCGGCTCGTCCGATCTAAGCTAATGCCTCTGGTTTGAGGCAATGGTCTTAGCAAAGGAATTAGCATGGGTATTGCAAACAGCAGCGGCGTGCGCATCGAAACGGATAGTATGGGCAGCATTGAAGTGCCGGCGGCGCACTATTGGGGCGCGCAGACGCAGCGTTCGTTGACCCATTTTGCCATCGGCGCTGACGTTATGCCGCGTGAAATGATAAGGGCATTTGGTATTTTGAAAAAATGCTCGGCAAGTGTCAACGCTGATTTGAACTTGTTGACGAGCAAACAGGCTGAACTTATAAGTAAAGCTGCTGACGAAGTAATATCAGGCAAGCTCGATGGCGAATTTCCGCTGCGCATCTGGCAAACCGGCAGTGGCACGCAAACGAACATGAATGCCAATGAGGTGATTTCCAATCGGGCCATCGAGATGGATGGTGGCAAGCTGGGCAGCAAGTCGCCGATTCATCCAAACGATCAGGTCAATTGTTCGCAGTCTTCCAACGATACTTTTCCAACAGCTATGCATATTGCGGCGGCTGAAGAAATAGAACACAGGCTGCTTCCTGCTCTTATGTTGGTGCGCGATGCGCTTGCCGATAAAGCGAAGGCTTACGAAAAGATTGTCAAAATTGGACGAACGCACTTGATGGATGCGGTGCCGCTGAGTTTGGGGCAGGAGTTTTCCGGTTATGTGGCGCAAATCGATGCCTGTATTCAACGCATTCGCGAAACTCAACCAGGACTTTATCAACTCGCACTTGGTGGCACTGCTGTGGGTACTGGATTGAATTCGCATCCCGAATTCGCTAAGCGTGTGGCGGCGAAGATTGCGGCTGAAACGGCATTGCCTTTTGTCAGTGCGGAAAATAAATTTGCCGCACTTGCTTCGCACGATGCGCTGGTGCATGCAAGCAGTGCCTTGCGGACGCTCGCTTGCGCCATGATGAAAATTGCTAACGACCTGCGCTGGCTTGGATCGGGTCCGCGTTGCGGTTTGTTTGAACTGCATCTGCCGGAAAACGAACCGGGTTCGTCAATAATGCCTGGTAAGGTGAACCCGACACAATGCGAGGCGATGACGATGATCGCCGTGCAGGTTATGGGAAATGATGCTGCTGTGGGCATCGCCGGCAGTCAGGGTAATTTCGAATTGAATGTATTCAAGCCGGTAATCATTCACAATCTACTTCATTCCATTCGCTTGTTTGCAGATGCGTTGCCGTTGTTCAAGAAATATTTGATTGATGGGATGCAGCCAAATCTTGAGCGCATAAAACATTATGTGGAGAATTCGCTGATGCTAGTGACAGCGCTGAGCCCGCATATCGGCTACGACAAAGCTGCTGAAGTAGCGCATGTGGCTTTTGAGAAGAACACGAGTCTGAAAGAAGCTTGTGTGCGGCTGGGATATCTCAGCGAAACTGAATTCGACAAATACGTCAGAGCAGAAAACATGCTGTCGCCATCGCTCTAAAGCCCGGGAGATTAGTTTCCGGCGTTGGTTTTGAACAATCTTCTTGCGATTCCGCGCGAGGTTGCTGAGACATTGCGTCGCGCTCTGGCGATCATTCGGCGCGGACGTTGAGTCGGTTTCACCAGCATTTGCAATGGGGATTCGCAATGATGTTCACCGCTTAAATTGATCATAGCGGTAGCTGCTGATTCGAGCAATTTCTCCACAACAGTGTTAGCTGCGTTTGGTCTTCCCATTGCTCTTGCGTTTTCGAACATGGTGGCAAAACGCTGCTGATCATCGAGCAGCTTGTCGATTTTGTAGGCTAGGACCGGCAGATTATTGCAGCGAATCGCGACGCCTTCCTCTAATAAGTGATCGGAATTGCGTTCTTCCTGGCCGGGAATTGGGTTCGACACGACAAACACTAGCCCTTTGGCGAGTGCTTCAGACGTGGTGAGTCCGCCCGGTTTGCCCAGAAGAAGATCGGAGGCCGTCATATACTCATCTATCTGATCAGTGAACGCTACCGGTTTGATAATCACGCTGGATGGAACGCTGGCAAATTCTTCAAGCCTGTCCTTCAATTCTTTGTTGCGTCCACAGAGGGCAAGTACTTGCGCCGGGTGCTTCATCTGTTGCAGTGAAGCCAACATTTCCTCGACAGGTCCAACGCCATAACCGCCGGCTGACATAAGGATGACGGGCAGGTCTTGACGCAAGCCATATTTTTCTCGCATGGCGCGCTTGCTTTTCTTTTCGGCGAAAACCGGATCAACCGGAATGCCCGAAACTGTAACGCGCTCTCGTGGAATGCCGAGGCTGTACATGTGCTCACGCGTTTCATCAATAGCCACGAAGTAATCATCAAAATGGCGACACAACCACATGGCATGCATATCGAAATCTGTAACCACGATTGCATGTCGTGTTTTGATTTTCTTTTTGCAGAGCAAGTAGGAAATGATTTCTGCCGGAAGGAAGTGTGTGCAAATAACCAGGTCGGGAGCGTATTGGCGCAACATCTTTACCAGCGGTCGCGTATTGAGCCGGTCGAAGGCGAGGCGGTTTTCCTCATCTTTCCAGGGTTTGTCAGCTTTGTCGTAAAGAATTCCAAGTATAGTCGGCGCATGATTTACCATGTCGATATAGCCCTTGGAATAGATGCGGCGTATCATCGTGCTTGTATATTTAAGCGCGTCTTCATGCCGAACTTCCTTCGCTGCGCCTTTTGCAATAAAGGCTTTCTCGAGGGCTTCAGCGGCTCTTACGTGGCCGGCGCCAGCTGATGCTGAAAGAATGAGGACTCGCTCAAACATTTTGGACCTCTGTGTTGGCATGAGTTTGCAAAAGGATTGTCTGTTTCAAAATCGATTGGGGCAACCCTTACACATACAATGTCGCACAACTATCTATTTTAATATCTATTGTCTCACAGTTCATCTATTGTTCACCGCCCCAGCTCAATATGTCCCAAGAGGTCGGTCAGCCACAATCCCGGGGCTAAGTAAAGCCCTCCGGGTGTATTCCGATTGTTATGGGCGGCGCCATGGGCCGCCCAAATTGACAAGAACGCGTCGGTAAGGAGACATTTCCTTGTTTCTTGTTCCAGCTGCCAATAACTGAGCACCTGGACTAAGAAGTTGTTAAGACAAAACTCCTAATCCTCAAGTAGAACCCAGCTCTTATCTCCAGAACGACCTCAGTAAAGCTCAAAAAACAACAACTCACACTCTTCCACCGCTTTAATTGCAATCTGCTCAATCTCGCTCAGTGCCACTCCATCTCCGGCTTTGACGCTCTCGTTATTCACCAAGCATTCTCCTTTCACCACCTGTATCCAGGCTTGCTTTTTGAATTCGAGAGCATGCCTGAAGTTCATATCCGCCGAGAGTGAGAGCCCGTACAAATTTACATTCTGCTGAATCGACACCAGACCACCCTGCGGTGCGCCAAGCAAAGTCAACTCGCCAGGCTTCAACTCAAAGCGCTCTTGCTCATATTTGGGAGCAAGATTCGATACGTTTGGCACAATCCATATCTGTAGAAGATGAACCTCCTCATCATTCGAGGCATTAAACTCGCTGTGCATTATTCCCGAGCCGGCGGACATCTTCTGAATCTCGCCGGCGCTTATAACCGAACCGGTGCCGAGACTATCCTGATGGCGCAACTGCCCTTTGATGACATAAGTGATTATTTCCATATTGCGATGCGGGTGCGTACCGAATCCCGCGCCTGGCGCTATATGGTCTTCATTGATGACTCTTAACGGACCAAAGGCCATGTGTTTGGGATCGTAATATTGATCGAACGAAAATGTATGCTGGCTCTTAAGCCAGTCGAGCTGACTAAAACCGCGTTGTGCGGACGATCGAAGGACTAACATGATGATTCACCTGAATAGCGTGTTACCTGATTTGAATATAGCAAGAAAAATACCTTGACGTCAAGATACTTGATGTCGAGGTATGTGCTAAGCTGAATTGTATAATTGAGCCTCCCCGTTTGCGAAGATGCAGGTGCAAAATGGAAAATCCATCAGGAACACATCTCTGGCTTGTTCTCTGGAAAGCCTACGCCGCCTGCCAATCTCACGCGCGGCGCAGCATCGAGACATTGGGCATGTGTTATTCAGACTTTGCGGTGTTGGAGTGCCTTTTGCATAAAGGCTCATTGCCGGTAAATGTTATTGGAGACAAGGTCTCCTTAACTAGCGGATCAATCACTACCGCTGTTGATCGTTTGCAAGAACGTGGATTGGTTGAAAGGCAAAATTCAGAAGAAGATCGGCGCGCCAAGATAGTTGCGCTGACCAGCAAAGGTAAGAAGCTGATTAAGGAAGCGTTTCAGCAACACGAAGTAGACATGGAGCGCTTGGCCGATTCGCTCAGCAAGAAAGAACGAGCTGAACTCGTCAAACTCATGAAAAAAATCGGCAAGGCCGCCGTTTCATTTGCCGCCGATCCTTCGTAACCTGGGAGCGCCGCCTTCCACATGGTCGGTTTAGCCGTTGCCTCGCAACATATTGTTTCGTATTAATCTGCAAGCAGCACTATCAATTTTTCCGAAACAAGCGCATATGCAACTGAATGATCATAGTCCAGACCAGCCCTGAGTAACGATGGCGCATCAGTCAGGAAACGTTTGTCGAAAATCTTGTTTTCGAGATTTGCGAGCAACTCCTTTCTTCCGATTTTTACGCCATGGTGTTCCATGTATTTAGAAAAGCAGTGAACAATTTCTTCCGGCGAACACTCTGCCGGACGCGCAACCTGGTGCGGGTTGCCTTAACTGTACATTATTTCCATTCAAGCGATAGCTTACCATGCACCTGCTTTTCTCCTACCGCAAGGTTAACCTCATTTGGTGCCGATGGATTATTGCCATGCAAAGCAAGTTCCAAAATTGGAGTTAATTGCAGATCTTGAAATGCGCCTTGGTTGAGTTCGGCGCTCACCTTTACCGGTTTCGAACCCAACTTAATAGGCTCAGGCTTCTCGTTTTTGTCCACATCGAAATTTATAGAAACACTGTGGATACCCGCTGCCTTTGCAAATGCGTCGGTTAATTGGACTGAATCGGCAATTTGCCCACTTGGTCCTTTCAGCTCAGCAGCCTTCTGAAATATATCAGCCGAGAGTTTTTCAGACACTTGATTTATGAATAGACTTTCGGCTTCCTTATTATGTAGAAGCGGATTATCGGCTGCTTGCTGTGGTGTCACTTTATCGAATGCTGTTGCTTCGCTCATGTCGATTGCACCCCCAATAGTTTTTTTAGTTTCTATGTTGTGCGTCGCCACTCATTGCGTGCCAACGTCTCTTTTGTGAACGCAAGCTTATTTTGAGCAACATCGAAATCTCGTCAAAATTAGGCTGTGGAATTATGCAAGATTTGTCCGGGAGTGTCTGATTCTTGAATCTGCTCTGAGCTTTAGTATTACTCACATTGACTGCATTAACCTTCTTTGTCTAATATCAACGAAACGGGTTGGGTTGCTTTGATTTGAAATGTTGCAGGATAACGATCCAGGCAAATCTCAGATCGAGGGTATGAGAAGGTTGTGGCAGTAATGGATGCACCGGAATTAGACTATGCGATACACACCACAATAGTTACTGATGATGGTCCAAAGCACGGATGGCTCGAGATCCTCGGCGATCGCATAGTCAAGCTAGGCAATGACGATGAACACCCATCAGCAAAGCACGTCCTAGAATTCGACGGCTACGCCTATCCAGGACTGATAGACACGCACAACCACGTTGATTGGAACACGGTCTCCCGCTGGTCAGCCGGACACGATTGGGACAATCGCTACCAATGGCAAGAAGACGACGGCTATAAATCGGACGTGAATAGCCCCCATTCAGACGGCATCAGCAAGAACAAAAACTGCATTGACTCATGCAAAATTGAAGCCACCGAATATGGTGAACTGCGAGCCTTGACTGGCGGAACAACAATGATCCAGTCGTCCTTCGATAACACCTTTCCGCAAGACCTCGTAATCAGGCAACTGGGACCGAATTACAAAGCCGACGCCTGGACGCTGAACGTCGGTAGAATCCCGGATGCCTTCCACGAAAGCTTGCTGGATGGACTCAAGACCGGGCGCTTAGACCGGGCATTTTTCCATGTTGCCGAAGGCAAGCGAGAAGATTCGGAAACTGAAAGCGAGTTCGATACGCTGCGCAAAGATGGCTTTGTGCGCCCGGGCACCGTCGTAATCCATGGGCTGGGATTAGACAAGACAAACTTCGACGAAATGAAAAAGAATGGCATGTATCTTGTCTGGTCTCCGGAAAGCAATTTGAATCTATACGGTGAGACCACTGACATAAAGGCAGCAAAAGAGGCTGGACTCACCGTCGCTCTTGCGCCGGATTGGACAATCACCGGCTCGAACAACGCGCTGGAAGAACTCAACGTTGCTTCCAATTACGCCAAAACGAACAATTTGCAAAACATTCTCACGCCGAAGGTCTTGTACAACATGGTCACGAGCGATGCCGCAGAAGTGGCAGGAGTAGGTAATCAACTCGGCCACCTTGCGCCTAATTTCGGCGCCGACGTTTTACTGGTTCAGAAACACGATAGCGATCCCTACAACAACTTGATCCAATCAAACATTGGCGATGTATCACTTGTGTTTATAAAAGGAAAACCTCTCTACGGTGATGAATCTATGCTGAAGCCTCTGGCACCTAACGCGGAGAGCATTAATATCGCCGGATCGCACAAGGCGCTTAACACTGAAGCCACCGCTTTGAAGGAGCCTGCAGCGGTGCTAATGGATGATCTAAATAAAGCACTCCCACATCTGGCACCACTACACGAAGGCAAGTAATTGGACATCGCTTTGGAAGCTAAAACCAAAACCAGCTAATTCGTTTTGTTGTTGCGTTGAGTGGCGACGATCACAAAAATCAGGAAGCCCAACAGCGGGAATAGCGCGCCCGCGCTGCAGACACCTGCCCAGCCAAACTTCGCCCAGGCTTGAGCCCCGGCCCAAGCACCAAGCGAACCGCCTACAAAGTATGCGGTCATATATATTGTATTGACGCGGCTATGCAGTTCTGCAGGAAGCGCATAAATACGCGCCATGTTCGAAACCTGCGAGGCGTGGGCTGCCATGTCTAGAAAAACTATTCCTGCAATCAATCCGAAATAGTTTAATCCAAAGAGCCAGAGCACGCCCCAAGAAAAAAGCATAAGCACAAGAGAAAATCCGATGCCGAACATTGGACCGCGCCTGTCCGCGAGGCGACCGGCAATGGGGGCTGCAAGTACACCGGAAGCACCAACCAAACCGAAAAGTCCGATCCGCTCAGCGTCTAAATTGT
>Ga0182030_10026570_pt1 | contig 10470 bp, 9 predicted proteins | sample 812S3MmetaG_FD_121299 | JGI IMG/M metagenome (GOLD analysis project Ga0182030, IMG submission 121299) | Permafrost microbial communities from Stordalen Mire, Sweden - 812S3M metaG (Illumina Assembly) | ecosystem: Environmental > Terrestrial > Soil > Wetlands > Permafrost | place: Sweden... | reverse complement strand
GTGGGGCCGAGGGTTTTCTGGGAGGCCGCGAGGGCGGCGAGAAGGTCTTGCTCGGGAGTTGATGCGGGATTGGATTCGGGATTGGATTCGGGATTCGATTCGGGATTCGATGGTTGATGCATATCGTTTATGTACTCCTGCTATCAGGATTGCAGGCGGGACGTGAGTTTGGAGGGGGGATTTGGTGGAAGTTGTTGATTTGATTGGGACGATTGTGGGGGAAATCTGCGTCACCCGCTACGCGGCCCCTTGGGGGCCCGTGCTCACGAATCATCTTTTATCGCAGCCAACGCCGCGTTATACCCGCACATCCCATGCACGCCTCCGCCTGGCGGAGTGGAAGACGAACATAAATACAGGCCCTTGCGCGGAGTCCGATAAAGGCCGGCGTTCGGCCGCAGGAACATCTGGCCCAGGTCCTGGACGCCGCCCCCGATATCTCCGCCTACCAGGTTCGCGTCGTAGCGCTCCAGATCCCCAGGGGCCATCACGCTGCGCGCCAGGATCGTGTTGCGAAATCCGGGAGCAAAGCGTTCCACCTGCGATTCAATGCGCTCCGTCATATCGACGCGGCTTCCATTTGGAACATGGCAGTAGGCCCAGGCTGTGTGCTTGCCCGCGGGCGCTCTCGAAGCATCAAAAAGACTCGGCTGGGTGAGTATTACGAGCGGCCGGTCAGACACCGTGCCGCGCGAGGGCGCGCGTTCACTCGCCGCGATCTCTTCGAGCGTTCCTCCGAGATGCACGGTGCCGGCGCGGGAGCAGTCGGCGGCTCGCCACGGGATGGGGGAATCGAGCGCCCAATCGAGCTTGAACACTCCGGCCCCATAACGATAGTTTTGCAGTTTTCGCGAATAGCCGGCCGGCAGTTTCGACCCTGCGATCTTCAGCAACTGGCGCGGCGTCACATCGCAGAGCACCAGTTCCGCATCTTGCAATTCGTCGAGCGAAGTGACTTCCGTTCCGGTGACGATGCGACCGCCGAGCGATTCGAAATAAGAGGCCAGAGCGTTCGAAATCAGTTGCGCGCCGCCACGCGGGATGGGCCAGCCAACGGCATGGGCGGTCAGCCCGAGCACCCAACCAAATGAAGCGGAAATGAGCGTTTCGAGAGGCAGCACGGAATGCGCCGCCAACCCCGCAAACAAAGCCTTCGCGGGCGTGGTGGAGAAGAGCACCCGCGCGACCCAAGTGGCCGGCCACGCCGCCAGCATTCCGAAACGCGCCAGCAGGAGAGGGTGCTTCGGAAAGCCCAACGGGCTCAGGATGTCGGAAAATAAATCCTGCCATCGCTCCAGCAGCGGCCCCATGGTGCGCCGGTAACTTGAGCCATCGCTTTCCAAACGCCAGGCTGTTTCTTCGAGAGAACCCGCGAGCACCGCCGCCGATCCATCATCCAGAGGATGAGCCAGCGGAACCGGGGGCTGAATCCAGCTCAACCCATGCTGGTGGAGCGGGAACGTCCGCAGCACGGGCGATGCCACGGCCATGGGATGCACCGCCGACCCGATGTCGTGTACGAATCCCGGCAGCGTGAGTTCCCCCGAGCGCGCGCCGCCGCCGATGATGGGCGCGGCCTCCAGAACCGTGACGGCAATGCCGGCCTTCGCCAGAGTAACCGCCGCCGTCAAGCCATTCGGGCCGGAGCCGATTACATAGGCGCTATGAGACTTCGCCCATTTTTGTTTCACTGCCAGCCTTGCAGTTTGAGCACTTTTTGAAATTCCGGGCTGTCCAGAGAAACGGGCGGCAGGTAAGTGCTCAACAGCTTACGGTTCCAGGTGAATCCCGTTTGCCGCTTCTCTTCTTCCGTAGTGAAATGATATTGGTATAACTCGGCGCGGATGTAATGCGGCCGCCGGTATCCAAATGGATCATTGCGGATCAGGTTGATGGTGGCGGGGTCGGCCTGCAGCAACTTCTCCACTAAGTGTAGAAACCATGGATTTTGTGAATAATCCGACATGGCCGCGAACCACATTTGCCAGTCAAGTCTCAAGTGATACGGTGCGATCTGGGGCGGGGTGCGACTCAAATCACCGGGCTTTCCGTAGAACTCGTACTCTTTCCACTTGGTCGCGGGAGTAATCAGCGCCTCGTCAGTACCTTCCAGGATGACTTCATTCCGCGTACGCGAGATACTCCCAAACGCACCATAGGTTCCCACTAAGTGCAACGGATTATAGATGGTGTTCATCACCTGATTGGACGACACCATGTTCCGGATCGGGTTGATGCTCAGGAACATAACGACCACGGCGAGAATGGCCGTGCCCAGCCTCCACGCGACCGAGGGTGCGATCACCTTGGCGGGCTTGAAAGAGAGCATGATGGCGAAGAAGCGATCGTTCAACATCGGGATGGCCAGAACCATGGTCAGCACGTTCAGGAAGGAAAAGTTTCCACCCGCCATGACGAAAATCTGGAACAGGATTGTGATCACACCGGCCAGCCCCGCGGCTGGTTGCGGGAGAAAGTATCCGAAGGGGACAATCAACTCGGCGATGTGATTGAAGCCCACGCCCAGGCGATGGGACCAATTAGCTCCCCAGTGGAAAGAGTAACTCAGCGGGTTGGGTATGGGCTGGGTTTCATAATGATAGTCGAGACAGGTGTAGTCGCGCCAGCAAGGGTCGCCGCGCAGTTTGATGAGGCCTGCGCCGAACATCACGCGGAACTCCAGCCAGCGCAGCAGCCACAGGACGATTCGCGATGGTTCAAATTTCCGGCTACCAAGGAAGATGGCGAAGAATCCCGCCTCCAGCAGGATGGATTCCCACCCGAACGCGTAAAAGTCCTGACCGACGTTGACGAACGAGAGATAGAGAATCCATAAAAGCGACCAGACGGGCATGGAAACCCAGTTGCCCGATCGCTCAGAGAGCCCTGTGGCGGCAAACGCGGAAAGCAGGATTCCCAACACTGCCGCGGAAACAAACGCGACATCCTTGGGATAGAGATAGAACAAGCTGGGGGCTTCGCGAAAGGGAACCTGCCTGATGAAATCCGGCGCGGGTAACAGGCCGTGCTCGCCCAGGAGCGGCAGAAATTGGTTGAGAGCGCAAACGAACGCAATCAGATATACCAGAGCCAGCCCGGTTTGGAACACAGCTCTGGAAAGCCAGTAGCTCTTCGCATCGAACATCGTTCGATTTAGTCTAATCGGTTGCCGGGCACCTTGTCACACGTTATTACGAGACGCGGTCGGTTATAATCCTGCAATGTTCTCGATCTTTCTCCGGTTTCGAACCGCATGATTCTTCATCCAATCGATTGGGTCATCGCCGCATCGATCGTTTTCCTGTGCTTTCTGCCGGCTCTGTTTTTTAGCAAGCGGTCGGGCAAGAGCACCGCCGAGTTTTTCGCGTCTGGCCGCTCCGTTCCGTGGTGGCTGGCGGGGATCTCGATGGTAGCCACTACGTTCTCAAGCGACACGCCGAACCTGGTTGCCAACTTCGTACGTACGCAGGGTGTGGCCGGAAACTGGCAGTGGTGGGCCTTTACGCTGACCGGCGTCGCCACGGTCTTTTTTTACGCGCGCCTGTGGCGCCGCTCGGGGGTGATGACCGATCTCGAATTCTACGAATTGCGCTACTCGGGAAATGCCGCCAGCGCGGTCCGTGGGTTCCGCGCGATCTATCTTGGCTTCTTCTTCAACTGCATCATCATGGCGAGCGTGAATCTGGCGGCTTGCAAGATCGCGAGCATTCTGTTCGGGCTGGACCGCTGGGAGACGCTGTTGGGCGTCGGCCTGCTGAACGTGATATTCGCCGCGCATTCCGGGCTTTGGGGCGTGCTGGTGATCGATATGGTGCAGTTCTTCTTCAAGATGGCGGCGGTGATTGCGGCGGCCTATTTCGCGGTCGAATTGCCGCAGGTGGGCGGCATGCACGGATTGGTGGATAAGCTTTCCAGAATTCATGGGCCGGGAGGATTGAACTACCTGAACATGATGCCGGACTTCTCGAGTAACTGGGATCTCGCCGTGGCGGTTTTCATCATGCCTATCGCGGTGCAGTGGTGGTCGGTCTGGTATCCGGGCGCGGAGCCGGGTGGCGGCAGTTACATTGCGCAGCGCATGCTGGCGTCGAAGTCCGAAAAAGATGCGCTTGGAGGAACGCTGTTCTTCAACCTCGCGCATTACGTGCTACGACCGTGGCCATGGATTCTGGTAGGTCTGGCTTCCATCATTGTGTACCCCACGTTGGGAGACATTCATAAGGCTTTTCCGAATCTGGATCAGCATCTCATCGGCGACGACATTGCGTATCCAGCCATGCTTCGGTTCCTGCCTATTGGCTGGATTGGACTGATGGTGGGCGGCCTGATCGCAGCCAACTCGTCCACGATCCTGACGCACCTCAATTGGGGCGCGTCTTATATGGTTCACGATTTCTACCGGCGGTTCCTGGCTAAGGGGAAGACGGAGAAGCACTATGTCATGGCTGGCAGGCTGGCGACCGTCATTTTATTCGTCTGCTCTTCGGGACTGGTGTTTTTTCTGGATACGGCTCAGGATAACTTCAACATCATGCTTCAGGTGGGCGCGGGGACCGGCCTTTTGTACTTACTCCGCTGGTTCTGGTGGCGCATCACCGCGTGGTGCGAGATCGTGGCGATGATGAGTTCTTTCGGCGTGTCGATCGCATTCCTCTTCCTGCGGAGGGGCGGCATCGTTTATTCCACGCACATGCAGTTACTGCTGACCATTGGAGTGACCACGGTTTGTTGGGTGGTAACGGCTTACTTTGGTCCGGAAACAGACCGCGCTACTTTGATCGCTTTCTATCATAAGGTTCACCCGTTTGGTCCGGGGTGGAAGGGCGTGCGCGATGAGGCGGGTATCACAGCGGCCGAGGCGGCGGCTTTCGCGCGGGAGGATAACCTTCCCATGGCATTGCTGGGCTGGTTCATGGGGACCGTGTTGATTTTGTCCGCCCTGTTCATGGTGGGCAACTTTCTCTATGGCCGGATGGGTTATGCGGCTGGGTTACTGGCGATCGTGCTGGTGAGTGGGTCTACGCTGATCTGGCTGATTCGTAAGTTGTGGCACTAGGAGGGCCCGGTTAGGCGCCGCAGCGCGCCATCCGAGGCGTGAACTTCAAACAGGCGCCGCGATGCGTCAAACCCGGTTCGCCTAGCATAAAACTCACGCTCCAGGGCAGCAGTCACATCTAGAATTGCATCGCCTCGCGCAACGATAATCGCGCATCCGCCGAATCCCGCCCCGGTCAACCTGGCGCCCGGGGCTCCGGCGCGACGCGCGATCTCGACAATGCTGTCCAACTCCGGACAACTGACCCCCAAGCGGTCCCGGAGACTGCTGTGCGATGCGAAGAGAATCTCGCCGAAGGCCGGGAGGTCGTCGCTGCGCAGCGCGCTCACCGCCGCGGCCACTCGCTCCACCTCCCCATCGACATGCCGGGCTACTTCGGGGACGTGACGCGATGCGCGAATCCGGTTATAAGCCTCCCGCGCACCGGCGGATTTTCGCGACATCACCAGGCTATGCGCCACCAGGAACCGCCATGCCGGCGGAATCGGGATCGGTTCCGCGCAGACGGGGTCGAAATTCACCAGCAGGGCGCAGCCCGCACGGGCCGCCAGAACCGCCGCGTGGTCCATGGCTCCGCCCCGCGTGCCTACGAAGTACTCACCCTCGGGAAGCACGTTCATCAGTTCCGCGAAGCTGGCCCGTATCCCGTTCGCCTCCAACAGCGCCAGCGTGACAGCGGTCAGCAAGGCCGACGATGAAGATAGCCCCGCGGCCGCGGGAAGATCAGACGCGACCTCCGCTTCAACGCCGCGAGAAACGCTCCAGGCATCCGACACCGCCTGCGCCGCGGCCTTGACATAGTTAGACCAATCGCCCGGCGCGCCTGGGTCAAGATGCGGGGTCCACTCAAAATCGCAGACGGATTCTTCCGAGGTGCTGGTGGCCCGAACCCTCCGTTCGTTCAAGGGGTTCCAGCGGACCAGGATCTTCCGGTCGATCGCCATGGGCAAAACCGCGAGCTTGTGATAGTCGATGTGCTCCCCAATCAGGTTCACTCGCCCTGGCACGGCGATGGTCTTGGGCATCGTCAGGTTTATTGGAGCGGTAGGGTTATTCGCCGGCGCGAATCATACTGAACACGCTGGTGATGCTGGCTTTCAGCTTGACTTCCTGAATCTTGTCGCCTTCGAACTTCGCTTCGATCTTACTCTTCAGCGCATTGATCTTCCAGGCGGCCAGACGGTCTGAACTGGCGACGGCATCCACGATAACGGTGTTGCCCTTCAGGCGCACATTGTCGATCTTGGTCAAACGGAGGTTGGCATTGAAGCGTTCTTCGTGCCACTCCTTGATGGAATCGCGCCCTTCATATTCGACGTTTTGAAAATCGATGGTCGCGTCATCGGCGAAAAACGCGAGGCACTTATCGAGGTCGCGCGCCTCAAAAGCCGCCAGATAATCTCTTACGATTGCTTCCAGATCTGCCATGAACGTTATGCGACGGTGGCCTTCACGCCCTTCCACAGAGCGTAATTTACCGCGCCTTCCTCTCGTACGGGATCTTTGATCTTGCCGACGCTTGTGAGCTTCTCCGCAATCCAGGTTTCGAGCTGCCGATCCAATTCGGCGGCGAGCTTCGGCTCGGATTCGATGATGTCATTCTCTTCCCCCGGATCGGCAACCAGGTCGTAGAGTTCGCGCATCGGGTTACCGAGGACATCGGGCTCGCGGGAGACGATGAACTTGTGTGTAGCCGTGCGCAGGGCGTATTTTGCCTGCCAGGTGGATTCGAGCGTGACGAACCGATCGTAACCCGCGGGCTCGGCTTCGCCGGTCCACTGCCTGTAGAAGCTGGTTCCATCCATATCGGCCGGGATGTCGATGCCGCAGGCTTCGAGAATACTGGGAGTTACGTCGAAAGACTGGCGCACCGGGCCGAGCCGCAGACCCTGCTTCAAATTTCCGCCGGGCCAGTGCACGATGAACGGTACTTGGATGGTGCAGTCGTATAGCCCGTAATGGTCGTAATAGATGCGGTGATCGGTCATGCTTTCGCCATGATCCGCCATGAAAACAATCATGGTGTTTTCGAGGCGTCCCATGTCCGCGAGGGATGCGATCAGGTGGCCTATGCCATCGTCGAGATATTTGACTTCGCTGTCATAGAGGCCGGTGACGAAATTGGGGTCTGTTATCAAGCCCTTCCTGGTGCGCAGCCAGGTGTCCTTGGCCATTGCGCCGATGGGATGCTTCCACCATTCATCGAGGGCGTGGTTATTGGGATCGACCGGCGTGCCGCCAGGGTAAAACGTTTCGCGATATTTCTTCGGAGGCACATACGGATAATGGGCGTCCCAATAGTGGATGAAAACGAAGAACGGATCTTCGCTGGCGAAGTTCTTGATCCAGCGAATGGCGCGGTCATTGAGTTCTTCCTGAGTCACATTCGCATAGAAAACATGATTAATGCTGGGATCGAAAATGTACTCATAGCCGCGCGCAAACCACATGCGCTCGCGAAAGAGGGTATCCACGGCGCACGTCATATAGCCATCGTCGTGAAGAATTTCAGGGAGAAAGGGCGCGTTGCGGGCCAGTTTTGCTTTTCCGCCATGGGCAACGACGCCGTGCCGCAAGGGACTCTGGCCGGTAAACAGCGTCGTATGAGAGGGTTGCGTGGGAATTACCGGGCAGAACATCTGCTCGGCAAGCACACCGTGCGCCGCCATCTGGTCGATCTGGGGGCTGGTTTGCCGGCCGTAGCCGTAACAGCCCAGGTGGTTGGCGCGCAGAGAGTCCGCGCTGATCAAAATGATATTGGGCTTATTCGACATTCAGATGTATTGTCTGGTGGAAACGACGGGTGAGATATTGATTTTAGCATCCGCCGGAATGGATGACAACCGGTACGACATGGCTAGAGATTCCTAGTTTGAAGGTGTCCCTGCCCACGCTGCTTGATCACCGCGACCAGCCGGTGGACTCCAGTAGAAGGATTGCTTCCCGGGCGACCGTCCAATTCGTGAATGTGGTCGAGCCGCCAGGCGCGGCGCGCGGTATCCTCGTACCGGGTTTCGAGCTGGGCGTAGTTGAGTTCCTTCTCGTAGCCAGGCATATGGTTCCTGCAAAGGTGCTGAACCCTGTGTCGGTTGATATTCGCGGCCCGATCCTGAAAATGTAGTAGTGCCCAAAGCTCGAAGCATGGATTGGAGATCGCCACCTCAAGCCCGTTGTCTCCTGCCTGCTGTTTTGCTTCGGCGACTCGCGGGTGTTCGTCGACGTCAAAGACGCACCAGACTTCATCGTATCGAAGAAACCGATCTTTGCTTCTCCGTGCATCGTTTTGGCCATCGCGACGCAATTCAACCGCGCGTTCCACCACCGACTTCGGGACCCCGGCCGTCACTATGTCGAGATCGAGCAAGGCCCGCTCGCTGATACGGAGATCGGTGAAGTAGCGAGGTTCGGTCACTCCGCCTTCGCAAACAATGAGGAGATTGGTTTTTCCCGACGCGTTCGCTCCGTAGACGGCGGCTACGGGCAAGATTCCTTCCTTGAGGCCAGGGACGAAAATCGCGCTTGACCGTCCCTTGAGCGGGCTCAATCAAGGAAAACTCCTGCTCGTCGCGGAATGATCTGAAGTTCGAAAATGAAAAGCGCAGGAGCATACGCCCCATTCTTGAATTTTAGGGTCGAATTATGAAGATCCTATACAATTTCTGGCGTTTCAGTCACTCCACATCGATGCCACGTGCGCGCAGCGCTTTGATGAAATCGCCCGCGGTGGCGGCTTCCGCCACTTCGTCCATCGTGAAGCTCAGCTTGTATTCGTCTTCGAGCGCCATGATCAGCTTCACATGGGCAAAACTGTCCCAGGTGGGTGTGTTCGCCGGTCCGAGATCGCTTGTGACCTCCAGCTTCCGGTCGTCCAGGACATCGCGAAAGATTTGCTGTATGCGTGCGTCCAAGAGTGGTCCTCGCACCTATTCTACGCGCCCTCTACGCAGCGAACGGGGAGTCTGGAAAACGGGCGAAGAAATCGTCAAAATCGGCGGGCGTGATATGAAGCTCGCCGCTGGGGAGAGATTTCGACCGGTCCAGGAGAAAGACCGGCTGTTCGCCGCGCAGTTGGTAGCCGGAATGTGCGAGGGCATGCGCAAAACGATCGAGAGACGCGTTGGCGACGATTTCGCACGTCGCCGGATTCAAGGCCGCCGTGCGGGTCGCGGCGATGACCCCAGCCGGCCAGTCGGAGGTCTGCAGGTCCGCGATTCTGGTTTGTCCATCCACTTGGTTTAGAAGGAAGTAACCGGTTTCCCGGCCGTCTTTTTTCAGAACAAAGGCGGACAACTCTCCGCTGGGGCAATCGAGGAGGTAGCGGTAGAGTTCCGGGGATCGCGCGGTGGATGCGTAGTCCGGCGCGGGCAAGCCGAGCGCCTGCGCCGAAAACGGTTCCACAGTCCAGCCGGCCGGTAAAGCCGGAGCGGGTGTCAGGCTCCAGAGAGCGTTCCGGACCAGCTTCGCGAAACGTCGAAAGGGCTGCGGGTCGGGGCGGCGCGTGAACTGGTGGAACGGCCGCACAATGCGAACGTATTTGCGGAACGAAGCCACTGTGGAGTATCCGGAACGGGGAATCACTTTCAGGGAATCGGGCGAGCCGCCAATGGCCACGGAGACGGCAACCATCTTCTCGATTTCGCGGCGCAATAACGTTCCCGCGCCAGGCACGGCCGGGGTGGCCGCCCAATCGATGATCTGGCATGCCGGGAGGTTGCGCGACGATGTGGCGAACGGCATGGGCCAAACGCAGCCATGGCTGGCAATTTCACCGTCACGTTCCAGAATGTAGCTTCTCGGCCCGGTCCAGTCGGGCCGCGCCTGGTAGTACTTCCAATGAATCAACCTGGGCTCGAAGGCGGGGGCGCCGGTGGTGAGATGAAACACTCCTGCCAGGAATTCGCGGATGCGATCCGCTTCTTCCGGTGCGGTGGCCCGAAAGCGCAAGCCACTCATGCCATGCGGAAACCTGCCAGTTCCAATTCGAACGCGGCGGTGGACATAAGAGGGTCGACGCCAATCCGGTGGATTTCCCAGTGGCTGTCAGCAGACCCGACCAGGCCGCGTTGGGCTGTCGCGGCGCTGAGGAAGCCGGCGTTGCGGACGGCATCGATGGACGCGCTGTTGAAGTCGGCGGGCTGGCCGTTGGGGTAGCAGAAGTGCCGCACGGGGACGTTCAGTTGGTTTTCAATAGCCAGTTTCGATCCCGCGACCTCTTGCCGGAGACGTGGCACTGAGGAAATTCTGGCGAGTACGGGATGCGTTTGCGTGTGTGCGCCGACTTCGAGGCCCTCGGAGGTCATTTTTCTCAGAGCATCCCAATCGAGCGGCGCATATTCCGCGGGGATCGCGTCGGGGAGAAACAGGCCGGCTGCCTCGGGGAGCTTGGCGATCACGTCACGGCGGGATTCGTCGGG
>Ga0182030_10026568_pt1 | contig 10470 bp, 10 predicted proteins | sample 812S3MmetaG_FD_121299 | JGI IMG/M metagenome (GOLD analysis project Ga0182030, IMG submission 121299) | Permafrost microbial communities from Stordalen Mire, Sweden - 812S3M metaG (Illumina Assembly) | ecosystem: Environmental > Terrestrial > Soil > Wetlands > Permafrost | place: Sweden... | reverse complement strand
TGACGCCGATGCGACCCGAACGGCTGACGAAGCTCACCTCGCAAGTATGCGCGACGCCGGGCCGCGCGTCAGGTTCCTGGCGTCTCCGGCGTCACGTCCCCGGCTTCGCGGCCAGGCTCATGTGCAGCCACTCGGTCGCCCAGAGCAGCTCCTCGAAGTCCGCGTCGAACGTCTTCCAGGCCGCCTGCGTCTCCGGCGTCATCGGGCGAGACTCCGCCAGCGACTCGCGCAGCGCCTCGCTGAGCGCCTGGAAGTGGGCGAACGAGTCGTTGACGGCCTTGTGCGAGAAGAGCGCGAGCACGGGCTCATTTCGCCGGAGCCTGCCCGCCAGCTCCTCGAAGTCCTCCGAGATCTCCTCGCACCACGCGTAGAGGCGGCTGAGAAAGGCGGCGAGCGGCGCGTCGAGGTCGAAGAGCCGCGCGAAGCTCTTGTCGAAGAGGTGCGCTTGCAGGTGATCGAGCGCCTCGTGGAGATCGCGGAGCGCCTTGGCCCAGCCGCGCAGCTGAGCCGATGCACCCGAGTCCGGGACGCCGTCGATGACCTGCTCGAGCCACTCGATGCGGAGCGTCAGGTCCCCGAAGAGATCGCGGAAGAACGTGGCCTCCGTCGGCGGCGTACGACGCGACGAAGGCGGCGGCGGGATCATGCGGGGATCGGAGGGAGGCATCGCGAACCGGCGGCACGTCTAGCGGATTCTCCCGCGACGCACCAGCCGCGCGGGTACCCTTGCCAAGATGTCCTTCCCGCGCCCCGCTCCCGGCGCCCTCTTCGCCCACGACTTCAAGATCGTGCGCGCGCTGAAGGAGGGCGGCATGGGGGCGGTCTACGTCGCGGAGCAGCTGTCGACGGGGGCTCTCCGCGCCCTGAAGCTGATGCACCCGCAGTACGTGCAGGACGACGCCATGCGCCGTCGCTTCGAGCAAGAGGCGCGCGTCGGCGCCCGCATCCAGAGCGACAACGTGGTCAACGTCATCGCCGCCGGCGTCGACGAGGCGACGGGGATGCCGTGGATCGCGATGGAGCTGCTCGAGGGCGAGGACCTCGCCGACCACATGGACCGGGTCGACCAGCTCGCGCCCGCCGAGGCGCTCGAGATCCTGCGGATGTTCTGCCACGCGGTCGCGGCGGCGCACGACGCGGGGATCGTCCACCGCGACCTCAAGCCGGAGAACGTCTTCCTCGCGAAGTCGCGGCGCCCCGGCGAGGCCTTCACCGTCAAGGTCCTCGACTTCGGCATCGCGCGCGCGACCGCGGACGTGCGCGCGACGGGGACCGCGGCGCTGGGAACGCCGCTGTGGATGGCGCCGGAGCAGACGTCGCGGGGCCCGAAGATCACGCCGGCGACGGACGTCTGGGCCCTCGGGCTCATCGCGTACTACCTGCTGACGGGGACCTGGTACTGGCGCACCGCGCACCTCGACTCGCCGTCGATCACCGAGTTCCTTCGCGAGCTGACGCTCGAGCCGCTCGACGCCGCGTCGATCCGCGCGGCGGATCTGGGGCACGGCACGCTGCCGGAGGGCTTCGACGCGTGGTTCGCGCGATGCGTGGCGCGCGACCCGACGGCGCGCTTCCAGGATGCCCGCACGGCGTTCGCGGCGCTCGCTCCCGTCCTGTCGGGGGCCCCGGCCCTGGCGGACCTCGCGATCGGGGCCACGGTGCCGGTGAAGCCGGAGGTACTGGCGGCGGCGACTCCCGCGCCGAAGCCGGCGGCCCTTGCGGCGCCGGCGCCGCCCCCCGTCGTCACGGCGCCGGCGACATCGGTCACGGGCCCGGGCCCGGGACGCGCGCCCGAGGCGAGGTCGGGCATGTGGCCGTTCGTCGTGGTGCTCGGGGTGGCGGTCGGCGGCGGGGGTGCGTGGCTCTGGACGACGCGCCATCCCGTCGAGGCGCCTGCGACGCGCGTCGTTCCGCCCATGCCCCATCCCTTGCCGGCCGTCCCGGCGTCGGCCTCCACGACGACCGCCGTTCCGGAGGATGTCGCGCGCGCCGCGGGGCAGGACGTGGCCCGAGAGTCGCCGATGGTCACCTTCGCCGGGGCGGTGTTCCCCCTCGGCTACGACGCGGGCGCGATCGACGAAAAGCCGGTGCACGACGTGTCGTTCCCCACGTTCTTTCTCCAGATCGACGAGGTCACCGTCGTGCAGTACGCGCGCTGCATGACGGCCGGCAAGTGCAGCCCTGCGGGCACCGACGACTTCTGCAACGCGGGGCGGCCCGGACGCGACCTCAACCCGATCAACTGCGTCAGCCACGCGCAGGCCGCGGCCTACTGCGCGTGGCTCGGGCGACGCCTTCCCACGGAGGACGAGTGGGAGTTCGCCGCGAGCGGCAAGGCCAAGCGCCTCTACGCGTGGGGCAACACCCCGCCGGCGGGGCGGGTGTGCTGGGGACGGCGCGCCGAAGGGACGTGCGACGTGAGCTCGTTCGACGCGGGCTCCACCCCCGAAGGCCTCCACGACATCACGGGCAACGTCTGGGAGTGGACCTCGTCGGACTACTGCCCGTACGACCCGGCCGTCGCGTGCGCGCACGACCAGAAGGTGGCGCGCGGCGGCGGCTGGTTCAGCAGCGATCCGAGCGTCGTGCGCACGCAGGTCCGCCAGGGGTACCCGCCGGCGACGAAGAGCGCGAACGTCGGCATCCGCTGCGCGAAGGCCCTCTAGGCACCCTCCCCGTCACCCCTTCTTCGGCTTGCCCTTCACGGCGGCCCAGATGCGCCACATGAGCGGGATCTTCAGCTCGCCCTGGCTGCGCTCGTAGAACTGCTCGAGCTCCGCGAGCTCGCCGCGATCGAGCCACAGCCCGTGCCCCTGCGGGCAGGCGTCGATGACGGTCTGCGAGCCGAGGCCGTAGCGCCGTCGCTCCATCGACGCGCCGCACTTGGGGCAGTCGACGAGAGGGAGGGCCTCTTCGCGCTCGGCGGCCATCTCGGCGCGCACCGAGTCCACCGGGGCCGCGAGGTCGGTGCTGTGGTCCTTCTCGACGGCGGCCTGGATGCTCTCGAGCTCGCCCTGGTCGAGGAACGTGCCCTTGCAGGTGGGGCACTCGTCGATCTCGATGTTGGCTTCGTAGATCCTGGCCGTCAGCTCGGCACCGTCGCGGGGACAACGCATGGCGGCGATTCTAGGCGACGATCACTGAGCGGGGCATCCATTGGTGCAGGTGATGTACGAAAGGCAGTCGGCGTCTGCGTTGCAGTCCGTCTCGAGCACCGCCAGGCAGGCGCCGCCCTCGGGGTCGATCGACGCGTTGAGGCACGTATCGCAGGCGTCGCCCGCGGTCGTGATGGTGCCGTTGCTGCAGTACTCGGTGGCGCAGGCGGTCTGGCACGCGCCGCTGGTCCCGCAGTCGCAGGCCTGGATCTCGGCGATGAGATTGTCGAGCCCGGTCGTGTGGAGGTTCTGGCAGCACGTGATGCAGGTCGACGCAGCCTCGGCCTGACAGGTCGCGTCGCCATCCCCGGCGTCGACCCCTCCGCTGCTGCTGCCGCTTCCGCTGCCGCTGCCGCTGCCGCTCCCGCTCCCGCTCCCGCTGCCGCTGCCGCTCCCGCTCCCGCTGCCGCTCCCGCTGCCGCTCCCGCTGCCACTTCCGCCTCCGCTGCTGCTCCCTCCCGCGGCGGCGCACGCCTGCGAAGCCTGGGACTGGGCGAAGGCGCACGCGGTGCAGCCGTCGCACGTGAACGACGCCGAATCGACGGTGTACGTGATGGACGAGCACGTCCCGGCGGCGCTCATCGCCGTGCACACCTTCATCGCGCTGCCGTCGTTGCAGATCGAGCCGTTCGTGCACGTCGTTCCGCCGCCGCTGCTGCTTCCGCTGCTGCTGCTCCCGCCGCCGCTGCTGCTGGTGCCCCCGCTCCCGCTCGTTCCCCCGCTGCTGCTTCCGCCGCCGCCCCCGTCCGCGGTGGTTGCGCCCTTGGAGGCCAGCCCGTTCGACGCCCCGGAGCACGCCGCGACCAGGGCGACCGCCCCCATCCACCCGAAGAGAGCGACCCTCATGCCCCCGCCTACGGCGGCGGGAGTGGAATCCTTCCCTGCCAACCTGTGGTGGGATGTGGACGCGATCGACGCCCTGCCCTTCACCTTCAGATGGTGCGGCGTAAGAGATTGGTATCCTCGCTATTCGGCGATGAGCGTCTACACCAAGCCGCCCCACGATGGCAGCGGTGCATCCGCACCTCCGAAGCCCGACGCGCAGGCGGGCAAGCCCGTTCCGGCGCCGGCCAAGCCGCCCGTCGCCGCGCCGCCGTCCGTCATCGTCTCGCGCAGCATCGACATCGGCGGCCCCAAGTCCCAGGCGCGCCCGTCGGCTCCGACCATCCACATCGGTCCCCCCACCAAGCAGACCGCCGCCGGCCCTGCGGCGCCGCCCGGCCCGTCGAAGACGCCGACGCTCAAGCTCGAGTCGGTCCCTCCGCCCAAGTCGGTGCGACCGATGGCACCGGAGATGACCCCGAGCGACGGCGTCGCCTCCATCGCCGATACGTTCGAGCGCCTGCTCTCGAGCGACGTCGATCAGGGCTTCGAGGCGCTGGAGCGCGAGCCCGGCTCGTCGCCGAAGATCGACGTCTCTTTGACGGACCTGGCCGAGGTGCGCTCTCTTTTCGCGCAGCTCGCCGCGAACCATGTTCGCCAGGTGCGTGACTTCATGATCGATCTGCGCTGGAGCGACGCGACGGCCGACTGGATCGGCATCTGCGAGCCGGCGCTGAAGTCGCTGCGACGGGCCGCCGACAAGCTCGAGCTCGACGAGCTGTGCGTCGCGCTCGACACCTTTTCGGCCGCCCTCACGGGGACGCCCGGCAACGGCGCACGCACCATCGACGGCGAACGACGCGCGGCGATCCTGAAGAGCTACGAGACGCTGAGCGAGGTGATGCCGCAGGCGTTCGCGCTCGACCTCGATCGCTCCCAGCGCGAGGCGGTCATCCTGCAGTCTCTCCTCCTCCAGGTCCCCGAGGTGAAGAAGATCACCCTCGACAAGCTCTACGCCGCGGGGCTGACGACGCTGGAGGCGATGCTCCTGGCGACCCCGGGCGACGTGGCGGCGACGACGGGGATCGACGAGGCGCTGGCCCGGCACATCGTGTCGCGGTTTGCCGACTACAAGGAGCAGGTGCGTAAATCCGTCCCCGACGCGACGCGGGCCAACGAGCGCGAGAAGGTGGCCGAGCTCACGGCGCGCCTCCGCCGCGAGCACGCCGCGTTCGAGGCCGCCGCGAAGTCGTGGACCCGCGACGCCGACGAGCAGAAGAAGGAGCTGCGGAAGGCGCGCGCCCAGACGCTCCTCGACATCCAGCTCGTGCTCGCGCGTCTCGGCGAGGTCGACCGCATCAAGGAAATCGAACGCCTGCCGTTCGATCGCAAGCTCGTGCACCTCGAGTCGTTCCTCGAGGAGGCGCGCGACAAGTACGTAGCGCAGCCCTGAAACTCCCGAGGAGGGAAGAAAAGCCATCATGCCCGAGCTCACCGCAGACGTCGTCCTCAGGAAGATCAAGAGCGGCGAGAAGGTCGAACGCGCCGATCTCCGCGGCCTGGCCATGCCCAAGGCCATGCTCGAGGGGGTCAGCTTCCGCCGTTGCGATCTCGACGGGGCGAACTTCGAGGGGGCCCGCCTCGCCAAGGCGGTCTTCAAGAACGCGAGCATGCGGGAGGCGTTCCTCGCCGGGGCGGATCTCCGCGAGGCGAACCTCGAGAACGCCGACCTCGAAGGCGCGAACCTCCAGGGAGCGATCCTCGTCGGCGCGAACCTCAACCGCGCGAACCTCGAGGGGGCGAACCTCCAGGGGGCCGACCTCGGGGGCGCTCGCCTCACGCACGCGCAGCTCGACTCGGCCAAGCTCGGAGGCGCTAACCTCGTCGCCGCCCAGCTGTCGCACGCCGATCTGTCCGACGCCGATCTCTCCACGGCGAAGCTCGACGAGGCCGACCTCACGAGCGCCATCCTCACCGACGCCAACCTCGAGGAGGCGAGCCTCGTCGGCGCGCGCCTTCGCGACGCGAAGCTCGACGGCGTCAACATCAAGGGCGCCAACCTCACGAACGCCGACGCGCCCGGTCTCCAACCCGCCGGCGACGCGTCGGGCCGCATCAAGCGGTACTTCGGCAAGGGGGACGTGCTGCGCAACGCCGCGCTCGAGTTCGACTCGGGGGCCTCGGTGGAGATCGAGAGCCTCTTCGAGCAGTGCACCATCGCCCTCGGCGAGGGGACCGAGCTCGTGGTCGGCAAGGCGGGGATGCTCTCGGGCTGTCAGATCCGCGGCGCCGGCAAGATCACCGTCCACGGCAAGTTCGTCGAGCGCGAGAGCCCGGGGATCGTGGGCGTCACGCAGCTCGTCGTCAGCGCGGGCGGTTCCATCGTCGGCACGGTCGAGCAGCCGGCGGACAACACGCGCTTCGCGTTCGAGCCGGGGTGCATCTTGCGCATGAAGATTCAGCCGAAGAAGGATCGGCCCAACGAACGGACCGGCAAAGGCGGGAGGCAGCGATGAGTAACGGTCGGAAGACGCTGGTCGAGGAAGGCACGCAGTTCAAGGGGTCGCTGAGCTCGGACTGCCCGATCGAGGTGAAGGGCCGCGTCGAGGGCGACCTGACGGCGCCGGCTCTGACGGTGAGCCCGAGCGGGGCGGTGCACGGCAAGGTGAAGGTCGGCGAGATGAAGTCGCAGGGCGAGCTCGCCGGCGAGTTCGACGCGGACCTCGTTCAGCTCTCGGGCACGGTGAAGGACAACACCGTCATCCGGGCCAAGTCGCTCGAGGTGAAGCTCACGCCGGCCAACGGCAAGATGCAGGTCATCTTCGGCGAATGCGAGCTCGAGGTCGGCAGCGAGCAGCCGGCCAAGGACCAGACGAAGGACAACAAGACTCCGGAGAAGCCGCCAAGTGCGCGGCCCCCCGCGGAGGCCGCGCCGCCGCCGGAGACCAACGGGTCGCCGTCGGTGCGACCCCCGCCGTGAGACGCTGAGCTACCGCTCGTCGTCGACGATGGCCCGCGCCCGCCGCGAGCGGAACGGGAGGCGAAGCTTGCGGAGCGCCTGCGTCTCGATCTGCCGGATGCGCTCGCGCGTCAGGTGGAACGACTCGCCGATCTCCGAGAGCGTCCGCTCGGTCTGACCATCCAGACCGAAGCGCATCCGCAGCACGTCGGCCTCGCGCGGGCTCAACGTGGCGAGGAGCTCGTGGGCCCCCGCCGCGAAGCGCTTCCGCGAGAGCGTGTCGAGCGCATCCTGCCCTTCCGGGTCGACCACGAAGTCGACGAGGCGCGCGTTGTCGTCCTCGCCGACGGGCGTCTCGAGGCTCAGCGGCTCGCGCCGCGACATGAGGGCCATCTCGACCTTGGCCACCGGCAGGCCCACGGCGTCGGCGATCTCCTCTACGGTCGGCTCGCGCGCGTACACCTGAAGGAGGCGACTGCGCATCGAGGCCACGCGGTTGCCCGCCTCGACCATGTGGACCGGGGTGCGGATGGTGCGCCCCTGGTCGGCGAGCGCGCGCGTGATCGACTGCCGTATCCACCACATCGCGTACGTGGAGAACTTGAAGCCGCGCTTGTAGTCGAACTTGTCGACGGCGCGCATGAGGCCAATGTTCCCCTCCTGAATGAGGTCGCCCAGCTGGAGGCCGTGGCCCACGTGCTTCTTCGCGATGGAGACGACGAGCCTGAGGTTCGCCTCGATGAGCTCGGCCTTCGCGCGCTCGGCCTCGGCTTCTCCGGCGCGGACCGAGGCGAGCGCTCTCTTGCCCGCGGGCGCCTCGCCGCCCTCCCCGCCGCGGCGCATGCGAGCGACGACCCGGACGAGCATCGCCCGGGTCAGCCGTAGCTGCTCGAGAGCCGTGCACGCCGCGTCGCGCTTCTTCGAGCCGGCGCGCGAGCTCGGCACCTGTCGCCGCCACGTGCGCTCGACCTCTTCCACGGGAGCGAAGAGCGGGAGCAGTCGCCCGCGCGCCGCGCTCTCGTCTTCCTCGTCCAGAGGCTGGCGGGTCACCTCGCGCGCGCGAAGCTTGCCGTGGCGGAGCTCCTCGCCCACGGCGCAGAGCTCGCGGACGGCGATGGGGGTCGCGACGAGCGTGTGGACGATCTTCGCCTCGGCGCCCTCGATGCGTCGCGCGAGCTCGACCTCCCCCTCTCGTGTGAGGAGCGCCACGCGACCGATGTTCTGGTAGTACGCCCCGATCGCTGCATCCCCCGTCTCTGGGGGACGGGAGACCGCACGTGCTCCCGTGCCACTTGCACGGGAGCTTGCGCTCGGCGCCGTCGATTGCTGCTTCTTCAATGGGTCTTCCACTCCACTGCGGACCACTCCGCGGGAGTGCTCTTCTTTCCAGGGCCTGACGGGCCCGTCCAGCTCGGGCGGTGCACTTTGCTGCGACGCCCTGCGCGAGCTCTCCACAGGGGACGACGTGTGTGTGTGTGGTGGCTGAGCTTGTCGCGAAGTTTGCTCCTGGATGCGCGAGGACTACCGTTCTCTACGTGACCGCGGCGCGACTCTTCGTCGGGAACCTATCGCACGACACGACCGAGGCCGCGCTGCGTGCGGCGTTCGCCGAGCAAGGCGAGGTGACCGAGGTCCACGTGGTCGAGGACCGCTACACGGGGCGCGGTCGGGGCTTCGCGTTCGTGACGATGGCCAGCGCCGAGCAGGCGAAGGTCGCGGCGGCCAAGATGAACGGGGCGATGCTCGGGGGGCGTGCGTTGAAGGTGAACGAGGCTGATGTAGCGCGACGTTAGGGCACGTCTTTCTGCCTCTTCCCCTCGGCGAGCAATCCCCCGATACTCCGCGCGACATGCCCCTCCGCTTCCTCGTCATGGGATGCGGTGCGGTCGGCGGGATCGTCGCATCGCACCTCCTCGAGTCCGGCCAGGACGTCACCTCGTACTCGTCCAACGCCGGCATCGCCGACGCGGTCGACGCCCGCGGCTTCCAGCTGCGGGGCGACGGGCCGGCCCGCTCCGTCGCGGGGCGCATCGCGCGGGAGGTGCCGGCGGGCCCCTTCGATGTCGTCGTCCTCGCCACGCAGCCGACCCACGTGGAGGACGCCGCACGATCGGCCCTTCCGTCGCTCGCGCCGGATGGCGTGATGCTGTGCCTGCAGAACGGGCTGTGCGAGGAGCGCGTCGCCCGCATCGCCGGCGATGTGCGGACCGTGGGTGCCGTCGTCGCGTGGGGCGCCGCGATGCCCGAGCCGGGTCTCTACGACCGCACCGCGGCGGGGGGGTTCACGCTGGGACGGCTCGACGGCTCTTCCGACGCGCGTCTCGAGGAGATCGCCCGCGCCCTCGAGTGCATCGGGGCGACCGAGATCACGCGCAACCTCGCCGGCAAGCGGTGGAGCAAGCTCGCCATCAACTGCGCCATCAGCTCGATGGGCACCCTCGGCGGCGACCGCCTCGGGCCGCTCATGCAGCACCGCTTCGTCCGCCGGCTGGCGCTCGAGGTGATGACCGAGGTCGTGCACGTCGCCAGGCGCGAACGGATCACGCTGGAGAAGGTGAGCGGGACGCTCGATCTCGAGTGGATCGCGCTGACCGAGGACGAGCGGCGAGCGAGCGGCTCCCCGGCCCTCCTGGCGAAGCACGCGCTCCTCTATGCGGTAGGGCTGCGCTTCCGCCGCATGCGAAGCTCGATGCTCGCCGCCATCGAGCGCGGCCGCGAGCCTGCGGTGGAGTTCCTCAACGGCGAGGTCATCGACCGCGGCCGGCAGCACGGGATCCCGACGCCGGTGAACACGCGGGTGAGGGCGATGGTGTGGGAGGTGGCGGCTCGCAAGCGGACGCCGGGGCTCGAGCTGTTGCGCGAGCTGGCGGGGATGGCCCAGTAAGCAGGAGGGGGATCCGACGAACCGTCCCCCCCTGCCGACGAGCGCCATTGGCAGGGCTCGCCCTCGTTCTCACACTCTCAGAGTGAGTGCCTTCTTCACGAGCTCGACCTCGAGCGGCAGCCCTCCCAGCGGCTCGCCGTCGACGTCGAGCAGGAATACTCCCCTCGCACGCTCGTTCTCCAGATCGATGGTGATGCGGTCGCACGCAAAGTGCTGCACACCCGGAGCGCTGAGGTGCTTGCCCTCGTAGATGCGCCGCGAGAACGCCGCGAAGGCGAGCTTGCCGGGCGCGTCCATCGACACCACCTCGAAGCGGCCGTCGTCCGGCCGGGCCATCGGCGCGACGTGCATCCCGCTGCCGAAGTAGCGGCCGTTGCAGATGGCGATCATGAAACTGTCCATGCTGCGCTCGTGCCGCTCTCCTTCGAGCGAGACATCGCATCGGAGCTTTGCACGCTGGCACGACGCGAGCGCGCGCGTACTGGCCCAGAAGTACGCCGCCTTGCCGCCGAGGACCTTGGTCGTCTCCGACACGTACTGGTCCACCAACCCCCCCATCCCCGCCGACAGGATGTTAACGAACCAGCGGGTGGCGCCCTTGCCGGCGCGATCGCGATAGCGAAGCTTGCCGGCATCCACGGCGAGCGTGT
>Ga0182030_10026565_pt1 | contig 10471 bp, 9 predicted proteins | sample 812S3MmetaG_FD_121299 | JGI IMG/M metagenome (GOLD analysis project Ga0182030, IMG submission 121299) | Permafrost microbial communities from Stordalen Mire, Sweden - 812S3M metaG (Illumina Assembly) | ecosystem: Environmental > Terrestrial > Soil > Wetlands > Permafrost | place: Sweden... | reverse complement strand
TGATGGAGTCCATGAAGACGTTCGTCGCTCCTCGTGCGCACGTTGACCAGAGTGACGTCGGGCGTGATCGTGCCGGAGATGACCTCCATCACGACGATGCGCCCGACGTAGGGGTCGACGATGACCTTGAAGGCCCGCATGATCGGTTCACCCTCGGGGTCACGGTCGAGGAACGTCTCATTCCCGTTCAGGAGCGCCGGAATGGGTCGCGAGACCGCGATCTCATCGAGCAGCGTGGCGAGGCGGTCAACGCCGACACCCCGAGTGGCCGAGCCACAGGTGACCGGAACGATGCGACCTTCGATCATCAACTCGGCGAGCGCGGGCTCGAGCTCGTCCATCGTGGGCACGTCGCCCTCGAGGTAGCGCTCGGTGAGCGAATCGTCGGCGACGACGATCGCCTCGATCAGCTTGGCGCGCACGCGCGACTCCAGTTCGGCCAGCTCCGCCGGTACCGCAGCATGACGCGGCGCACTGCGGTCATAGAAGATCGCCTCGTCGGCGAGGAGGTCGACGACGCCGAGGAGTTCCGGTCCCTCGCCGATTGGCAACTCCAATGGGGCCAGGGTCGGGCCGACCAGTGATTCGAGCGAATTCAGTGTTGACTCGAAGTCGGCGCGCTCGGCGTCGAGCGCGTTCACGAAGATGACGACCGGCACGTCGGCATCGCGCGCGAGGTCCCACGTGGCGACGAAATCGCCTTGAACGCCGTCGACGGCGCTCACGACGAGGACGGCCACGTCCGCGACGTCGAGCGCTCGTTCGACCTCGCCGTGAAAGTCGATGAGCCCGGGTGTGTCCAGGAGCGTCAACTTGTCCTCGCCGATCCATACGGGCGCCATCGAAATGCCCAGTGACATCTGATACTTGCGTTCCTCGGGATCGGTCGCGCCGAGAGTAGTTCCCGCGTCCACTTTGCCGGCTCGCTCCAAACCTCCCGTCGCGACCACGAGCGCTTCGAGCAGTGACGTCTTGCCGACACCGTTTCGACCGATGAGTGCGACGGTCCGGGCCTTGGGATGGCTAGGGGCGATGGTCAATGGCACCTCGATTCACCTGTTGCTAGCCATAACGTAGTCCTCGCGAGCGAGCGCTGCTCGGGAGCAATACCTCTTTGGCATCGAAGCGTGAAGGTGTTCCACCATCTGTCGAACCACTTCGTCGGGCGCTCAACGTGGTGACGACGTCTACGTCGTAGGCGACGCCTTCGTGATCCCGACCGGACTGGATCGGGGACTCGCCCAACTACACGGTGACGCCGGCGAGGGCGACGATGGTTCCGATCACGCCGGCGATCACGAGGCAACCGACCACGCTGCGACGTGCGAGGAGAAGCCACAGCGCCGCGCCCGCCAGGACCGGGACCTGCCAATACAGGTGCAGCGACCCTCCGAGCGGTATCGCCGATCCGGCAATGGCACCGATGACGGCCGGTCCTGCCCCCGTGAGGAAATGCTCCACCGACGGCTTTGTCCGGATGGTGTTGAATCGCGAACCACCGGCCAAGATGAAAGCGAACGACGGCGCGAAGGCCAGGGTGGCCGCAAGAAACGCCCCCGCGATTCCCGCCGCCGCGTAACCGACGACGGCGACGGTTTGGACCACGGGACCTGGGGTGACCTGGCCCAACGCCACCGCGAGCAGAAACTGGGGACCCGACATCCAGTGGTAGGTGACGACGGCGTCGTGTTGCATGAGAGGCACGATGACGAAGCCGCCGCCGTAGGAGAGAGCGCCGACCTTGAGTGCCTCCCAGGCGAGTGCGGCGATGCCACCGACCGCGGCGCTGTGAATCGCCATGACGGCAAAGGCACTTGACGAGTGGGACGACCCCGTAAGGCCACGCCGTCGGACGAGAACCTCTGAAGCGCCGCAGGCAATGAGGGCGATCACCAAGTACTCACCGAAGAGCGCGGCGACGACGGCCCCGACCGACGCGTAGAGCACCCACCGGAACCGATGTGTCGCGGTGCTCTCCATACGCGCCCAACTCGACGGCACGAGCGATCGCGACGCGTTCAACGCCACGGCGGGTACCGCGGCGCCGGCGCCAGCCGCGGCGCCGAGCAGCGCCACGGGCGGATGTTTGGCGAGGAAAACCACGGAGAGACCGATGATGAGGAACAAGCCCGGACAGATGAATCCGAGTCCTCCGACCACGGCTCCGCGGGCGCCTCGCAGTTTCCAGGCGCAGTAGATCGCCAGTTGCGTCGACGCCGGCCCCGGCAACAGGTTCGTCGTCGCGATCGCATCCTCAAACTCTTGGTGGTCGAGCCATCGATGCTGTTCGACGCACAGTTGTCGTAGCAGCACGATGTGGGTGGGGGGTCCGCCGAACCCGATGCACCCGAGTCTCGTCCACTCGCGCGCTATCACCGATAAGGAGACCGTCGGGCTCGAGCTGGGGGGTGTGACGTCGTCGCTCATCGTCGCGTCAGTCTGACATGGCGTTACGTGACGTGCGAGTTAGGTCGTTGTGTCATCCATGGCTCGCGCCACGGTCTCGGCCGCGGCACGCAACTCGTCGTCGGTGACGTTCGGGAGTACATCCTCCCACAGGGGAAGCATCATTCCATTCGCTTCGAGCATCCCGAGCGGACGTGGAAGCATCCAGACGTGAAAGTGGGCACCGCCGTCGCCCCAGCGATAGAGGTGGACGCGCGCGACGCCGCCCAGCGAGAGAATGCCTCGTTCGACCTTGGCCACGACGTGCACGAACTCCGCCGCCGCCGCGTCAGAGAGATCCGAGAACGAGTCAACGTGATCGCGCGACGCGAGCCAGACCGCTCCGGCGAGACTTCCTCCCACCGGAGGGTGCAGCGACCAGTTGTCGTTGGACCAGACCGCGCTCGCGGCGAAACCACTGCAGATGCCGCACGGTTCTCCTCCGGGCTCGCCGCGCCGCGGGGGCTCCGGTATCACCGGTGGCGCCAGGGTGCGCACGTTCAACGGCTCGCAATAGGGGATGGTCATTGGTTACTCCTTCTCATCGTGTCGCCATTCAGTCGACACGTTCGGGTCTGGTTTGCGCGCGGCGAACTTCAGGTTCTCGTCGACCACGATGGTGAGCTTGGTGAAGCCAACCGCCTGAAGTCGCGTGAGGAAGGACGCCGGATCCACCGGGTTGTAATCGTCGCCCTCGTGGAAGTGATGCAGGCCGTTGCTCGACAGGCTGTCCGAACCGAGGAACGTCCCACCGGGCTTGAGGACGCGAAAGGCCTCGCTGAGAAGCAGTTGCTGGTCTTGGAAGGTCGCCACGTGATGGAGCATCGTGAAGGACGCGACGGAGTCAAAGGTGTCGGACGCGAACGCCAGACGGCGAGCGTCTCCCTGCAGGACTTCGACGTTGGTGCCGACGTAACGCTTCGCGAGTGTCTCAGCGGCGTCGTCGTCGGCTTCCACGGCGACGAGTTGACGTACGTGCGCACTGAGCCACCGCGTCGCGGCCCCGGGTCCCGGACCGAGTTCGAGCACGTACTCACCGAGCTCACAGATGTTGGCGAGATACGGCAGCACCTCTTCTTGGATGTGCTGCGCCCAGCGCGGACTCGGACAAAGTTGTGTGTGGTTCTCGTTCACGTCGAAACGATAGGCACCGACGATCGCGATTCCTAGACCGTAGGCTGACATTCGATGTCGCGTGACGGACAACATGACGATGGTGAGGTCGATCGCGGAGTCGGGCTCGACGTCTGTACCTTCACGATGCCCGCCGGCACCGTCTTCGACTGGCACACCCACGACGACCACCAGCTCGCATGGGCTTCCAATGGCGTTCTTACCGTACGCAGTGGCACCGAGGCGTGGGTGCTCCCTCCGACACGAGCGCTCTGGATACCGGCCGGCGTTCGCCACGAAACGCTCTCTGAGGGAGTGGCGACGATGCGCACGGCGTACGTGCGCGCCGCATCGTGTTCGATCACGTGGCCGATCTGTACGCCCGTCATCGTGACATCCTTGGTGGCCGAACTGCTGAGTTACCTGGAAGACCACGACCTCAAAACCGCCCACCGGTCGCACGGTGAAGAACTCTTGGTTGACCTCCTTCAGCCGGTGCCGACGCTCTCCTTTGACGTCCGAATGCCCAGTGACGATCGCGCACTACGCGTCGCCCAGGCGTTGATGGAAGACCCCGCAGACGAACGGACGTTGGCGGCCTGGGGCCAAGACGTTGGAGCGAGTAGTCGGACGCTCTCGCGAGCCTTCATCGCGGAAACGGGATTGCCGTTCGCGCGCTGGCGTGCACTTGTACGACTCCAGCGCGCCATGGTGGCACTAGGAGCCAGGGAGTCCGTCGCCGAGGTCGCTCGAACGGTGGGCTACGAATCGGCGAGCGCGTTCGTCGCGGCGTTCCGCCGTGAGACCGGGATAACACCCGCGAGGTACTTTCAAGATGAGTGACTCCTCGTCGATCGCCGCGTCAATCAAAGTCACTCGACTCGCTGCGCCTCCCACGTTGCGAATCGAAACGTGATGCCATTTTCGGTATGCGGTCCGTCGTCGTTTACTAAATCGAAGGCGCCAGCGAACTCCGGGAAGAATTTGGTGCAGTGGAAGTCTCCGTCGAGTTGGGTGAGAAACAACTGATCCGCGCGCGCCAATGAGTCACTGAAGAGTGCCGCGCCACCAATGAGCCAGACGACGTCGACTTCGTGTTCGGCGAAGAACTGATCCGCGTTCGGAACCAGCACGAATCCCGGTCGAAGCTCGACACCATCGCGGTGCGACACCACGAAATTGTCCCGTCCGTGCAGCGGCTTGTCGTACTCCTCATAGGTCCCGTAGCCCATGACGATGATTCCGTCCGACGTCAGCTCGTGAAATCGATTCGTGTCCATGGGGATCTTGCCCTGCCAGGGAATGCCATGTTCGTTGGCGACGCCTCGCGTTTCGTCAATCGCCGCGATCAATCGAAGCATGGGGTCTCACTTTCCCTATCCACCCGAACGGTTCAACGGCGACGGTACTCGCGGCGAAGGCGCCCCGTTCAAGGAAGTGTAGGGCTCGCGGCGAACCTCGATCGGAGCGTCGGTATATTCGGACCATGTCCCGCAACGACGAAGGAACGACGAGCCCCGATCCGGCACCTGTTCTTCTGGCGGCGATGAGCGATCTCACTTCGTTGGTCTATGACTCGCACATTTCGAGCTACCTGCGACCACGCCAGCTCACGACGCACTTTCATCTCGACGGTCCGGCCACTACCGGACGAGCAGCGTGCGTCTCGATGTTCAAGAGTCTCAAACACTTCGGTATCGAGTGGGAGACCGCTGTCCTCTGCGACTGGGCCACGCAGCGTGGCTGGGTCGAAAAGGACGTCAACTTGCTGCGTGAGTTCGGAAACGGGATCCAGTCGGGTGCTCGGTTTCATACGGGCCCGGATCCGTTTGCGCGCTCCTCGGTGCAATCGTGGCTTCAGGGAGAATCAACACGCCGTGCGCCCCGTCGATTGAAGATCATGTCCTGTTGTCGCGAGGATGCCGCCCCGCCAAGTCGGGCCGAGATCAAAGCCCGATCCTCGGCATTGTTTAGGCGTGAGTGATTCGCCGAAGTCCAGACCAGCGACGCAGATGTCGCGCACCTTCTGAACGACTGATCAGGACCCTCGCCTCAGGCGCTCGAGCAGGCGACGGACGTCGTGTCGACGATTCTCAATCTGACTCGGAATGGCAATCGTGATGGGATTGCTCCACATCCAGGAGAGTTTTCGCAACACTCGGTTTCTTGGGCACCGGGTGCGTACGGCCCAGGGAGCTTGGCGCCTCGGAACCATCGAACCGGAACCCCGCGGTTCTGAATCCTCCACCGCCTCAGACCGTTCCGGCATCGACGAGTGCGTCGAGTAGTGAAGCAGCTTCAAGAGGTGCTCCGACTTCGAGCCAAATCGCGTCAGGGAGTAGTTCAAGACGGAATTCGAAGAATGCACAACAGTCCTTCTCGCGTCGCGCCAGATCGACCGCACTCAAGATGACGGCGTCACCGCCGATCAACTTCATACGGACCGAGGTATCGGACCGGATGAACTCCGCCACGTTGGTGGCGAGGAACGTTTGCCACTCGTCGCCTCGAGTGGTCTTGTCGGCTGCCGAGAGCGTGCAGGTGATCGGTATCTGAGTCATCTAGAAAAACTAACGGGAGTTCGGCGCAACGACGCCCTGGACGTAGCGTCCCACTTTGCGACTCGTTCGCCTCCATCGCACGACTCTTCATCAGAGTGCGCCAACGGATAGCGTGGCGCAGATGGCGTGCGAACAACGGTAGGCGCACATCGGTGGGATGTTGGACTCGATCGGGGGGACCGTGTTTCTTGACTTTGCATCCTTGTGGGAAGAGGTGGCCGACGCCGTGCCCCAGCGCGACGCAATCGTGCAAGGAGAACGTCGGATCAGTTACCGGAACTTCGATGACGCCGCCGCGCGCTTCGCTGCGGCGATCGAGGCGGTGGGGGTCAACGAAAATGACAAGGTCGCCCTTTATTTGTTCAACTGTCCTGAGTACCTCATCGCCCAACACGGCGCCTTCAAGCATCGCGCCGTGCCGATCAACGTCAACTACCGGTACCTCGACGACGAACTCGTGTACCTCTTGGACAACAGCGACTCACAGGTGCTCGTGTTCCACACGTCATTAGTCGACTGCGTAGACCGCGTGCGGGACCGCCTGACCAACGTTCGGCTCTTCGTCGAGGTCGACGACGGGGGAGCGCACCTCGATGGCGCCGTCGGATTCGAAGAGCTCTTGAGCGCCCACGAGCCCCAAGCACGTAAGTTGCGGGCGCCCGACGACCTCTACATGCTGTACACGGGTGGGACCACGGGGATGCCCAAAGGAGTGATGTACCCCCAAGGTGACATCACCGAGCGACTCATCGCCGCACTGGCAGCGCTCCGAGGGATAGCGTCGGTGCCCGCCACGCGAGATGACATCGCCGCTTTCGTCGCGGCGGTGAACGAACACGGTGTCGAAGCGATCATGCCCTGTTGCCCCTTGATGCACGGCACCGCGATGTGGGTAGGCGCCATGCCCGCGCTGTGCTGCGGCGGCACCGTCGTCTTGCTCGAGGGGAGGTCCTTCGACGCCCACGAAGTCTGGAGTGTCGTCGAGAGCGAAGGAGTGACGAGAGTCGTAATCGTCGGTGATCCGTTCGCGAGGCCGATGCTTCGCGCTCTCGAAGAGCGCGAAGCATCGGGACAGCCCTACGACACGTCGAGCGTGCGCAGTATCTCCTCCTCGGGGGCCATATGGAGTTCCGAGATCAAGGATGGACTGCGCACCCGAATGTCGGCTCTCCTCATTGACGCGCTCGGTTCGACCGAGGGCGGCAGCTTCGGCGTCAGCGGTGCCAACCGCGACCTCGGTGCACCCACGGCTCACTTCACGCTCGCTCCGGACTCCCGGGTCATCACTGAAGACGGCCGCCCGGTGAGTCAAGGCTCCGGTGAACAGGGGATTCTCGCGACGCGCACCGCGGCGTACGGTTACTACAAGGACCCGGACAAGACCGCGAAGACCTTCATCGTGCTCGACGGCGAGTCCTACGTCCTCACCGGTGATTGGGCGACCGTTGATGAGGACGGCTCGATCAACCTCCTGGGTCGAGGTTCGATGTGCATCAACTCGGGCGGCGAGAAGGTCTTCGCCGAAGAGGTCGAAGAGGCCATCAAGCGCCATCCGCTGATCGATGACTGCCTGGTTGTGGGCATCCCTGACGAACGCTTCGGCCAGAGAGTCGTCGCGCTCGTCGGCACGGTGGCACCCTCGCCACCTACGCCGGAAGAGATCAACGAGTTCCTTCGACAGTCGCTAGCGCACTACAAGATCCCCAAAGCCGTGGTCGTACGAGAGTCCGTCCGGCGCGCGCCGAACGGCAAGGCCGACTACAAGTGGGCACGCGAAGTCGCTCTCGAATCCTCCGCCCAACGCTGAGATAGAACGATGCGGACCGCTCGAACGCGATCGCGCACCGAGTGGAATGGAGTGCTCGCAATCCATGAAAAGTGATCGCGCGTTCACTCCGGTCACCCACTGGCTCCAGGTACACGACCGTGGTCTGGTCGCACTTCGCCGCGCTGGCCGAACGGCCGTCGTCATGCCGTGCGTCTTCGCACTCGGTCTCAAGGTCATCGACAACCCGACGGTGGCGCTCTTCGGTGCCATCGGCTGTCTAGCCCAACTGATGCTCGTCAGTTTCGGGGGCGCGATGCGCAGCCGAATCGAGGCACACCTCGCACTCGCAGCCACGGGCGCCCTTTTGATATCGATCGCCACGCTGTGCTCACAAGAGGTCTGGTTGGCCGCGCTCGCGATGGCGGCGGTGGCGTTCACGGTCATCTTCTTAGGCGTCGTCAGTTCGGTGCTCGCCGGTTCGGCGACGGCCCTGCTGCTCATCTTCATCCTTCCCGTCGCCACACCGGTCCCCGTCTCGGATCTTGGGGACCGACTGGCTGGCTGGGGGCTCTCCTCGGGTGCGGCGATACTCGCGGTGTGGCTCTTGTGGCCGTCTCCGACTCAGTTGCCGCTGCGTGCGAATTTGGCAGGGGCGTGTCGCAACCTGGCTGATCGACTTTCTTCGATTGGAGAGTCCACCGCCAAGGTCGTACGTGAAACGGCCGGCGCGAGTGATCCCGTGGCGTCCCTGGGGAAGCAGTTCCTCGCAACTCCTTGGCGACCGACTGGGTTGGGCGCATCGGATCGCGCGATCATTCGAACGGTTGACGAGATCATTTGGTTGAACTCCATCGTTGAAGAGTTGGAGTCACTTCCGGCGTCTCGTCCGGCGAGAGAGCTTTGCCGAACGGTGCAGTCTTCGGCGGCGGACGTCCTCCTCGAGGCGTCCTATCTGCTCGAGGGCCACGTGACGTCCACGGAAGGAATTCGAACGGCCCAGGCCACGTCGTCGCGGGCCATCGACGACTTGGCCAGTCATCTGGAGGAACGACTCCTCGCGCCCGACGCGTCGAGCAACACGTCGGATCCACCCACGAAGGACGAGTTGGCAACTCGATTCCTCTCATCGCTCGAGTTCAGTTTTCGCTCTCGAGAGATTGGCTTCGCGGCGGAGTTGATCGCTACGAACGTCGAGCACGCCGTTGCGGCAGAGCAGAGGTCGTTCATCGAGCGCTTGCTCGGTCGAGAGCCCGGGGGCGCCAGTCTCTGGTCGAGCGCGCGCCAGAGGATCACGTCGCGCCTGACGCGCCACTCAATATGGCTGCACAACAGTGTGAGGAGCGCCATCGGCCTCGGGGTCGCCGTGGCCGTCGCCGAGGAGCTCAGTCTCGAGCACTCCTTCTGGGTAATCCTTGGCACCCTCTCGGTGCTGCGTTCGAATGCGTTGAGCACCGGGCAGAACGCGGTTCGTGCGATTGGCGGCACACTCATCGGCTTCGTCGTCGCTGCGGCGCTCGTCGTCCTGGTCGGTACCAACTCCATCGTGCTGTGGTTCCTTCTCCCGGTGGCCCTGTTCGTGGCGGGGTTCGCGCCGACGGCCATCTCCTTCGTCGCCGGTCAGGCGGGCTTCACGCTCCTTATCGTGATCCTGTTCAACATTCTCGCTCCGGTCGGTTGGCATGTCGGTCTCCTGCGCTTCGAAGACGTAGCGATCGGCTGCGCGGTGAGTTTGGGGGTGTCGCTCTTCATTTGGCCGCGAGGAGCGAGTGCCGAGCTCGGTGCGGCGATACGCACGTCCTACCTCGAAGCGGTGGCCTATTTGGCGACGGCGGCCAACCGGATCGACGCACGAGTCGGTGGCGTGGACGAAGTGGCGACCGCTGCCGGCGAATCGGCCGCCGGGGCGTCACGACGATTGGACGACGTCTTTCGCAGTTATCTCACGGACCGCGGAGCAAAGCCCGCGCCGCTCGCCGACATCACGGCGCTGGTGAGCGGGGTTGCGATACTTCGCTTGTCGGCCGACGACGTCATCGACCTATGGGAGCACGATCAACTGGACGACGATTCCTGGCGTGCGTCGCGCGATCGACTCGACGCCCTCGCCGCGTCGGTGAGGCAGTGGTACGACGATTTCGCCGATCGATTCGAATCCTCGGCGACCTTCCGAGGCTGGTCGACACAGGTCGTCGCCGACGAAGAGGTGACCGGGGCCGTCCACGACGAATTGGTCGATTCAGAGCAGCCCGACCTCGCCTCGGCGCTCAGAATCCTATGGACCGCTGGTCACCTGAACGTTGCCCAGCGGCTCGAGTCCGTGCTGGTCAACGCCGCCACGGCGTCCGAGGGACTTTGGGTGGAGCACAGGCTGTTCAAACGCCGTGATGACATTCGCACCCGTCGCTAGCGCTGGTTGTAACGGATCTGGCACGATTCGCCGTCCGCCAGGACGATGGAGAAGGTGAAGACACCCTTTCGAGAGCGTGCGCGCACGGCGACGCGCACGACCAACGCTCGACCCGTGTCGCGGGTCACGACTGCCGTCGTCCCCAAGTGGCTGGTAACGCGAGGATCTCCGTAGAAG
>Ga0182030_10026564_pt1 | contig 10471 bp, 7 predicted proteins | sample 812S3MmetaG_FD_121299 | JGI IMG/M metagenome (GOLD analysis project Ga0182030, IMG submission 121299) | Permafrost microbial communities from Stordalen Mire, Sweden - 812S3M metaG (Illumina Assembly) | ecosystem: Environmental > Terrestrial > Soil > Wetlands > Permafrost | place: Sweden... | reverse complement strand
GCCGCGATCAATTGATCGCGGAAATATAGCCTGGCACCACTCGCGGGTCTGCGCGTCCCAGCTTCAATGAGGCCGCGATCAATTGATCGCGGAAATAGGAAAATCTTTAGTTGAGCGTCCGTTGCCCCTTTGGCTTCAATGAGGCCGCGATCAATTGATCGCGGAAATATACGACCTCAAGCGCGTGGCACTACTGCTCCGCAAGCTTCAATGAGGCCGCGATCAATTGATCGCGGAAATCTCACAGTTACAATGGAACCAGTTGCAGAGTTCTGGCTTCAATGAGGCCGCGATCAATTGATCGCGGAAATCGCCACCCACTATCCTATTCTATTTTCAAGGATCTCGGCGCCCATTTGCGAACGCCACCCGACTCGCTCCCATGTCGCTCTGCTGTCCACCCCATACCGAGCATCTAACTGCTGCATCTCCAATCGCCTGCCACCTCGCGAGCGGTCCCCGCCTTTTCCGCATCGACCAACCACTCGCACCCAGTCTACCTCGTCGTGAACACCGGGTACTCCCCAATCTCGCCGTCCAATACCCGCGCCAACATCCGCGCCTGAATCTCCAAAAGCCTCCGGTAACTCACCCGATAATCGAACAGCGGGTGCGTTACCAGCGTATCCATGCGCAATTCGTACGCCCGGAAGAATCCCTTTCGACCGCCCGCGCTCAGTGCCACCGATCCGCCCACGCGCACGAAGTCCCGCACCGTCACCATCCCCGTGTTCACCGCCGTCAATACCGCCGAGTCGGCAATCAGCGGCCGGAACGGCTCCATCAGATCCAGCGCCAGCGCCGGACGCCCATATCGCGGCTGGTGATAGAACCCAATATATGGGTCGAACCCCACCGCATAACTCGCCACCGTCAGGTCCTTCGCCAGCAAGCTGTAAGCCAACGACAGCAGCGCGTTCACCGGGTCCCGCGGCGGCCGCCGGTTGCGACCGTCGAAATCGAAGCTCAGCTCCGCCGCTCCCGCCCCCTCGTCCGGCTTGATCATTCCCGCGAAGTCCCCGAAATAGAGCCGCGCTGCGTTGCCTTCGATTCCCAACAATTCCTGCAGCGATTCCGCCCGCTCCGCGCGGTCCGCCATCTCCTTCATGCCCGCCAGTGTCGCCCGTTTCGGTTCTATGTGATTCCGCTGCAGAAGCGTTCTCTGATTGCGGATCTTCCCCGCCACCAACTGCCGCGCCAGCGCACGAGCGAAGAACTCCTGGTCCGATAATTTGAACTGGCTGCGCCGCAGAAATACGTTCTTCTGGTTCATCCCCGTAGTAATGCCGTAGAACCAGCCGCCCATCGAGAAGTAGCAGATCGGCACGCCGCACTCGCACAGCGCCTGCACCGCCTGCGTCGAGATCTGCACGTTGCCCATCAGGCTCACCTGGTTGATCTCGCCCAGCCGGACCTCCTGCACCAGCTTTTCCTTGTCCTTCACTTGCAGCACCGCGCCCGATTTCCCCACGCGAAAGCCCTGACTATTGAGGTACAGCGGACGCAGTTCGCTCCGCGGCGTCACCAGCGGCCGCACTTCCCGCGTCACCGGCTTCCGCCGCGTCGTTTCGAACAGCCCGAGCTGTTGCGGCTCCGCCGACAGTTCCGATTCGCGCACGAAGCCGGTTTCATCCGGCAGGCAGATTCCCACCAGCGAGCACCCGGGACACTTCGGCGAATCCACCAGCGGTTCCGGAATCTCGCCCGCCTGCGCCGCCGTCCACGCCCGCGCGATCAGCCCCTCCGCCTCGGCGATCACCGCCGCATCGAACGTCACGCGGACCCTCTGGCCGGTCTTGCGGTAGTAGACCACCCCTTCCTCGCACGAATATCCGTTCTCCCGCAGCACCAGGCCTTGTACCGCCAGTTGTGCACGGTCCGACGGCCAGAGTTCGAGCCCATCGGCGCCCTCGCGCGGATGGCCATGCTTGTAGTCGACCGGCGTGACGGCGCCGCCTTCCACCTCCACCAGGTCCATCCTGGCAATCACGCGCAGGCGCTCGCTCGAGAGCGTTGCCGAGCGCGAGTGGATCGACTCCGGCAGGTCCGCCGGGGCCGGCAGCGGCGTTGTCTTCGCGTCTACGCGCTTGTGCTGGATGGCGCCTTCGACGGTGTCGACGCTCTCCTGGAAGAGGCCGTCCACCCACTCGTAGAAGAACAGGCGGGGGCAGTACGCGAATTCGTTGACCATGCGGGCCGGCAGGTAGTCCGGCAGTTCGCGCTGCGTTTCGAGGGGTACCGGTAGTGCTCCCATATTCGCCTCACACGATGATGCACGGCGCGTCCACCGCCGTATATGGTTTCCCGAGCGCCGAAATGACGCGGTCGCCGCGCCCGGCCGCCGGGCCCAGGTTGACGAAGAGGACCTGGTCCTCGTCGTGGTGGATGATGGCCGCCAGCGCGGCGCGGCACTTGGCCAGGTCCATGGCGGTAAGCTGGCATTCGAAGACGGAGAACTGCAGATGGTCGCCGAACCCGCGCATGGTTTGGAAGACCTTGCGCAGGCGCTTGTCGTCACAGATGTCGTAGCAGATCAGGTAGGAGGTGCGCATGATGTCACTCCACGGCTTCGAACTGGCCGAGCCCGAAGTGCGCCCCGTAACCAATGGCAAACGGCGTCCGCACCTCTGCTTCGAAGGTCAGGCGGAGCGAGTAGGCTGGACGGACCGGCTCGTCCTTGCGATTGCGCCGGTACTCAGTCACATGAAACGGTTCCGGCATATCCACATGTTCGACGCGCGCGACTGGCGTCTCAAGCCCATGGTTTCGGCATTCCCGCCGCACTTCTTCCTCAATGAACGTATCCCAATCGCGCCCTTTACGCCAATGTCGCGGAGGCACGAATGGCGTTGAACTCCTGACAGTCGTTGTCGTTCGAAATTGGTCGGGTGATTGTGATCCACCTTGCCACGTCACGACGCACCGGACCGACGGCCGTCCATCTCGCTGGTACAACTCACGAACGCCTCGCACCGCATCGAGCTCATCCTCTTCAAAGGCGCGGAGGGGACTCAGGATCAAGATTCGATCGATCCGCCCCTTTCCGTTGCCCTGCGGAAGTATGTAAACGTGGCCGTGATCGAGCCGCTTCTCACCGTCGGCCGTTTTTCCACTAAACAACGGCGACACCTTCGACTCGTCGTTGCCTTGCCGTTTCTTGTGAGCGCCCATCAGCCTTACGCGGACCTGTTCTGCGACCTCGATCGCCGTTGTGATGAGCGGCAGCACAATCCCGTCCAGCTTGAGCAGAACAGCCTGCACCGAGGATGCCCTCGGACGAAACCTGGCCGGCGGATTCACCGCGATGGCATTCTTCGGGAGGCAATAGCGAACATGGCGCAGGAGCGGCGGCGCACTCGCGCGCTCCTTCATCAGATTCGCTGTCGAATAGGTGAGGGCGTCCATCCACGGCTGCTTGCCTTTGTACTCACCTGGGGATACCACGCAGGCGACTTTCTCGATCTCTCCGTTCACGCTGGTCCCATCTGCCACCGTGGCGTCTACCGGCGCGTCCAAAGCTCCATTCCAAAGTGCCGCCTCCACCCAAGACTCCGACCGGCCGAGGAAGTTCAGGTTTTGCAGCAAACTCTCAAGAGTGGCTCGGTCTTGCGCGGGAAGATCAAGGTCCGGCCAGGACAGGAAACAGGCGTGCGGCCGGTCGAACACCAAGAACGGATCGAATACAAGATTCTTCTCCGTTGGATCTTTGGTGTTTGCGCTCAAGTAGGAACGTGTGTGTGTGGCAACCGCAAACGGAAGCTTGAAGGCGGGAGGTGACACGGCGAGCGACTCCAACACGCTGCGCACCATGGGCTCCGGCAAATCGAAACATTTTCTTTGCCAGACATCATAGAGGGCGCGCAACAATCGATAGGGAGATGGCGGCCATTCGGGGACACCTTCATTCACGTGCCGTCCCCAGGCCGTTGCGTGGTAACGTGACGCGGGGAATGTTAGGCGAATGGTGGTCATGGCTTAACGGCCGCCGTCTTATCGGCCTTCTCCTTTTCCACGATTTTCACTTTCGTCTTAAGCCTCGTCACGGGTGGATCGGCGAACATCGACGCACATGACTTTATGCCTGATTGCACAGCCGAGAGGAGCTCGGCCTCCAGAGGCAGCTCGAAATCCGACGGCGCTTTGGCGACCACCGAGTCCACCTGGAAATCGCAGGCGGTGCGAAGGCGAAGACTGCCGTCAAGGAAACGGCGCACCTTAAGCAATGCCAGCGCCGTCAGAAGATTTACTGCATCGTCACCCAGGCGATAGCCACGGATGAGGGCGAGATCCAGGTTGAAATACGCCGTGATTCGCTCAGCGACATACTCCACCCGGGTATAGGGTACGTTGCTGTAGACGCCGCTCTCTGCCTTTGCGTCGGCTACCTGAGTCTTGCCAGTCGGGTCGACGGGGCTATTTTTGACTCCGCCCGAGATTACCCGCTTCACGTTCTCGGCTTCGATGAACCCTGTAATTGCACGAGGGGAGCGAACGCGCCCGCCATCCAGCAACGAGAGGAACACACCGTGGACAAGACTGTTGGCGTCGTACTTGAACAGCGTGGCGTAGATCTTCTTCCAGTCAAGGGGGAGTTTCGGGTTGTATCCCATTTCCTTCGTGAGAAGCATCTGAAAACCTTTGTTCAGCAGGAAATACGGAGAACCGATTCGGTGTGCCTCGATCAGAGAGCTCGTAACGTTCACGCCGTCGGCGCCCTCCAGATCGGCAACCACATAAGAGAGCCCGGCAAGATCGGGATCGAGATCGGGGCCGTCCCCATCGAGACACGTCTTTTCCAGGCGGTTCGCCACCGATTGCGCGCTTTCCACGAGCAGCATCTCCGTGCCGCTTACGGGCAGCTTGTAGTCCGCCGCGCCGAGATCGGCAAAACCGGTGGGTTGGAATCGTTTACCCGCGACGGGGCTGAGCTCGACTTCCAGCAGAAGTCGTGGAGCGTTGTTCAATGCCTTCAGGTTCATGAAATCTCCTCTTACGCGTTAGCAGTGGACTGTTCCAATTCGTGAAAACTTCCAGAGCTGAGCAGATTGCCCTGCCGCACCGGAATCAATAAAGCCGCCGCGAGGCGTCGCGGGTCGACGCCCCCTTCGTACGTAACATCGAGCGGGCGCAAGCCGGCGATTCGCAGCCTATTGACGGCCATGCTGGTAGCGTCTTCGATGTCATCGGCTGAAAGCGCCGCGAGGATTCGGCGGTCAGCGACAAGGAATTTCGGATCGTCGCCGCGTTTGATCTCGCCCGGCAGAAACAAGCATTTCAATGCAGCGTACGCGGGCAAAACTTCTACCGAAGAACACCGCGTCGGCTCAAACCCCTGCCAATCGAGGGTCAAAAACGCGAAAATCAGATCCTCGATAAGGACGTCGTTTACGGAGCCTTCGATGAACAACGTCACGTCTCCCGGGTCAATCTCGCAACATCCGCCCAAGGGATTGCGCCGCGTTTCGACGGCATGAGCGGATTGAATGCGGCGCTCCAAAACAGAAATCATACGTTCTGGAAGGGCTTTACCCGTCCAGGCGTATCCGCTGCCACCCTTGCATAGGTTATTTGCTACAGGACCAGTCTCGCGGTCGAATATGGAGGCCACCGCGGCTGCGATTCGAACGCTCGGATCACCCTCAAAGCCGCAAACCTTGAGCCAAGGAGCGGCTTTCAGAGCCCGGTGTGGCAAACGCAGTTCCGCCGTTGTAACGGCGCGTCGCAACATGCGTCCGAACGCCGCTACAATGACAGGCATTTCATCTGGGCGACCGGTAAGCAGTGCCCGATAAACACCCTCCTCAACGCTACGCCGCAGTTCCTCGGCGCCTTTTGGCAAATCCACCAAACGGTCGAGTAACACCAGGAATTCGCGGATGCAGTCCGAGTTGCTCCGGTATTCCGTGGAAAACGTGCCAACTGGAAGCGCGACGTAGCTGTCGCCCCGGCGTTTCAAAAGGCTATAACGCACGAACTGATCGATGCCTCTGTCGACACCCAGTGACGCGGCAGCCTCCGCGAACTCCAACGTGTTTTTGGCTGGCCGCCCTTGAATGCTGGCGCGGCCCTCTCGAAGTAGGACTCTTAGTTCCGAATACCGTACGGGTCGCCCCCAAAGCGGCGTCCATACCTCGGCACGAGCCTCGTCTGCGCGCGACGCGGAACCATAGCCTACAGTTATCGAACGCACTGTGAACGGACTACAAAGGAAAGAGCCGTAAGCGATACCTTGGCGGCGGTAGAGGCCGCTTGCCCAGGCGACGGCCCCTTCCAGAGTGAGCACAAGATCCCAGGGATTTGTCGATGCATCCTGGTCAATGCCCTGTCCTTGGTTCGCTCCGCCAGCCTTCCCGGGATCGTATTGGCCGGCCGCGCTGGCCTGCAACCCGGCGGTGCCAGTGCCGAACAGCGCATTAGCGAGCAAATCGCGGACTGGGGACTTCGGGTCGGGTGCGATCAGCAGGGCGGCGATTCTCGACATGAAGTTGTTCGTGTAATCTAGCCGCCCTTCATTTCCGCCGGTTCCAAGCACTGGCGAAAATGATCGTTCGCCGTCGGCCGCAATGCCTACTGCCGCGTCCAGCCATTCAACGGTTCGGTCGTTGAGCCGATTGCGGCAGCGGCGGAGAAGCGCACTGCGCCTCACGTTCTCATCACCGGACTTCCCACTCTCGACTTCCGGAAATGCTTGGCAGGCGGCGATGGTGTCCCTATAAAGAGCGAAGCGCCGATCTAAACTGCCCGTGATCGCGTGCAGACCCTCTTTGTTGTCCTTCGGGTAAAAGCCGCTACCTCCATTCCAGGGAGCGACAATCGGCGTGGGCTCATACCTGTCGAGGAAGAATTGTGACAGCTCTTCCCTCGACAACTCAGAATCCAACTGAAAAGTATCGCCGTCCCACCAGCCCCTCGCAGCGGCGTCGGCTTGCTCCGATACCAGCCGGAAGATTCCCAGCGATTTCAAGTAGCCGCCAAACGGCGTAGAAGTGCATCCGTCTAGTTTGATGTGAGGCATGGTGTGTGCTCCGGGCCTGGATCGGCGCTGGCTCCTTCGTCGGCACTTCTCAACAGCATTTCAAGATAGGCAAGCCGGAACGGCCCGAGTTTGTCGCGCACTCGCAGCATCCGCTCGGTCCAGGAATTTCCGGCCGCGCCGAACTGCATTAGCGCAAGCGCTAACCTAACGCCTGGCACCACCGTACCCGAAGCCACCTCACATGGGGGCAGCACATCGCCGTTCTGAATGCCTCGCACCACTATCTTGCCGTTCGCGTTCTCGCCGGGCATCGACCGAATGCTCAACCGGATACGGCCATGGTGCGCAGCGACAAGGTAGGCGGCGAGGTCGGATTCGCCAGTTTCGATCATGGCAAGCGCGCTCGCCAGTTCGTGCCGGAAGTGCTTGACCTTATGTCTTCCGCTTCCGCACTGCTTCGCAAGGAATTCGGTCGTGTTATCGTTCCGGCGCATTGTCTCCTGGAATACGTCGTGCGCCTTTCCCCAATCGTGCTTCGCGGCCGCGGAACGAAGGGCCGCTATCCATTCCTCTTCTAAATTCTGACTAGCTAATATCGCTTCCAACTTATTCTTCACGCGATCTGTGTGGGCGCGAAGTGTCTGGCGATATTTTGGAAATGAGCGAGAGTCACTACTGTCGGTATCTGCTTCCGGGCCGGACTTCCTAGAGACATCTGTCACAGGTGTTTTGCTATCGGGCGACCAGCCTTCGGCCGCATTGTAGCCCCCTTCGACGGTCCGCGCCATAGCCAACATCCCGGGATAGAGCGATGTGTCTTTGCGGATCTCGATCCATTCCTCGGTCGCGAAGTTGAGAGTGAACACTCTGTGTTTCTTCGCAAACTCCCGGAACTCGCCGATTGAGACGGGGCAAAGCTCTTCGTCTGCAAGTTCCGGCTGCATTGGCGGCTCTCCTGGACCGTCCCAATCGCGCCACGCCAGATAGACGTTCTTGTCTTCCACGGCTCGGATAAATCGCGAAATATCCAGTTCGTTGCCCGAAAGGTCGGGCGTAGTGTCAAAAAGGTCGAACAAGTCGGCGCGGCGGAGAACATGCTCATAAGGCTCTGGGCCATCCTCCTCGGGAAGATCAGCGGGCGCCGCAGAAGTGAGTTTTCGCAACCTGTCTAATGCCCGCTGAAGTTCGCTCTGCGAATATGGGCCCGCTGCATCCTTCCGTTTCTCGGTAGTCGGTTGCTCTACCCAGAAGATTTGGCTGTCCAAATCGTCGCCATACCGGTTCACCCGGCCGAAGCGCTGGACGAGGCTGCCCCATGGCGCCACATCGGTGATCAATAACCGCGACGTAAGGTCGACGCCCGCCTCAAGCACTTGCGTTGACACAACGATCTGGCCTTCCGGCGGAATCGTGGATAGCCGCGCCGCAGCCGACTGACGGTCGTCAGGCCGAAAGCGGGAGTGGAGCAGAATCGGACCGGGGAATTCCCGACCGATTGCCCAGGAGATTTCTCGTGCACGCGCCACAGTATTGACGATTACAAGAGTACGTGTTCCAGGTTTATGTTGAGCGACAGCGAAGCTAGCGCAGGCGGAGGGTACTCTGCATTCCGGCGGCGCCGGTGCCAATGATTTCGACGCATGGATACGAGCAGCTACAAGTGGCGTTGCCAGGTCGTCCTCGTTCAGCCGCACTTCACGCGGCAAGTCCGGAAAATCTATCGTCCTGAGCCACTCCGGACGCACGGTCGCAGACATCCAGACGCACGGCGAAGCCCCGCACGTTCCAAAGCGCTCGCGAAAAGCCGCGAGTTGAGTTGACGTGGCGAGGGCTTCGTCCATGAGTTGGACTTCATCGAGAACGATGAGGCAATCCTGGTTGTAGAGCGCAAAATCGATGGGCCACCGCGGCGGACGTCGTGCGTAACCCCGGTTGAGGGCGCGGGAGAAATAGAGATCCTGCGTCGCGACGATGATGGCGGGTTCACTCGGTCCAAGTGTTTCGTCATTGTCCTCGCTCCCGCCCATCAGTTGGAGAACACGAATGGCGGAACTAAGCCCCGCGGCTGCCACCCGCTCAGACGCCTTTTCAGCGGTCTGCTCAGTTAGGTTTCGCCGGGGCAGCACGAAAATAAGCCGGGTCGGCGCGGCCACGTCTCCCACCGCACGGGCGTAAAGCCACGGCATAAGCGCAGCGTCGGTTTTCCCAAGTCCGGTTGGAATCGCGAGGAGAGTCGGCAAGAACGGGTCCCTCCCATATCGGTCCTGGTAGGGGAGAATTGCGGTTTTGGTGACGTCGGAAAAGAATTCGCTATATGATTTGGCCATGATCCCACACCCTCCGCTATGATAGGCCTAGACATCGCTCAGCGCGACCGTCTTTCTGCCGCTTACAAAACATAGCTCCAGTCACTGACTAGCGCGCATGCCGCTACACCGCCCACACAAGCCGGGCGCAGATAGCTGCATAGGGCGTCGGCGTCTCGGTCCCAAAGAGCGATCCACGAGCTGTCGCTTATTGGTTTGCCATCAATGGTCTCTATTGCTCGCTCAAGCGCTGAAGTTCGCGCTGCCGAAATTAAGAATTCTGTTTTCATATGCATCATCCAACGTAAGCAAGAGTATACTGAAATTGGCTGGGAAGCAAGAAGTATTTTTTGAGTGCACTCAATTCCTCTGGAAGTCTTGTAAACGTCGCCCTGCAATTCGGAGGTAGAATCATAAGGAGGGGCTCCGTTTTCATTGAAGCCAGAGCAACTGCGTGCGCGTAGTCGTTCTCTTGCTTTTCCGTCGGCGTGAGCCGACGGCCTCATCACGTCTGACCGGAGCCCGCCTCACCGCCTGCGAGTCAGCTATTAATTTGGCGTGAGATTCCCCAGTGTGCGGGGGGGCACAACCTACTACGCGTACTCAGACGGTTGTAGACCGAACTCGCGGAGGACCTCCGCGTGAGAAACACCATCACCGCTGGCGATTGACGCCACCGCCTCCGCATCGCGCTCGCGTTGCTCTTCGGTATAGGGCTCGTCGTCGGCTGGCGCGTTCAGAAGCGACAGGACGACCGGATCGCTGCGGAGGTAACGCATATACGGTAGCGCTGCCGCGACTTGTTCAGTTGGCAGTTGGTCAACTAACAGATGAAGCTCCTGTCTCCCACTGTCAAAATCGCCCTCCATAGGTTCGCCTCCTCGGGTCTGCACTTCCATACTACGGCATGTATTCGGCATTTGTAGCTACTCTGCGCTCCAAGGAGAAGTCCTCACCGCGCTCGTGAAAGAACCTGGAATAGCGAAGGCAGGTGCGTCTGTCCGGTCTCGCGCACGCCTCGGGCGTAACCCTGATCACCGAGTTTCCCCGCCGTCAACCCCGCCGCAATCTTGTGCGCTTGTGCTATGATGCCGTTGTGCGCACCACGCTCGACATTTCAGATGAGGCCTACTACATCGCCAAGGCCATCGCCCGGGACCAGAACCGCAGCCTCGGACGAGTGGTTGGC
>Ga0182030_10026563_pt1 | contig 10471 bp, 9 predicted proteins | sample 812S3MmetaG_FD_121299 | JGI IMG/M metagenome (GOLD analysis project Ga0182030, IMG submission 121299) | Permafrost microbial communities from Stordalen Mire, Sweden - 812S3M metaG (Illumina Assembly) | ecosystem: Environmental > Terrestrial > Soil > Wetlands > Permafrost | place: Sweden... | reverse complement strand
TAATTGGGAGGTGTAGCCCGCAAACCATCCATCGTGGGACGTCCCCGTCTTCCCGGCTGCGGGAAGCGTGAATCCGCGGGAGCGCACCCCGGCGGCGGTGCCGGAACGTATCACCTCCTGGAGCATGCTCGTAATCAGAAATGCCACCCGGGGGTCCATTGCCTGACGGGCCTCGCTCTGCTCGCGGTGGATAGCTTCTCCGTCGGCTGTCTTGACCAGGGAGACCATCTGGGGCTCCATACGCATTCCGCCGTTCGCAAAAGCCGTATAAGCGCCGGCAATTTCGAAAGGAGTTACCGCATACGACCCCAATGCAACAGCCGGCGTCGCCTTGATGTCGTCGTTCAGCCCGGCGCTTCGTGCCACGGCCACAACAGCAGGATAGCCCACCATCTGCGCCACCTTAACTGCCGCTATGTTGTCCGATTTCGCCAGCGCCTGCCGCAGAGTCAACGTCCCAAAAACTTCGTTACGAAAATTCCCTGGCGTGTACGTCTTCTGATCGAACACGAAGGTCGTCGGGGAGTCGTCCACGGTACTCGCGGGAGTCAGCACTTGCCCCCCGCCGGCAACCCCGGTATTCATGGCCGCCGCATAGACGAATGGCTTGAAAACAGATCCCGGCGGCCGTTTTGCGAATATCCGGTTTAGCTGGCTGCGCGCATAATCGCGTCCGCCCACCATGGCCTTCACTTCGCCGGTATGCGGATCGAGTGCGATCAAAGCGGCCTCGGCGTGCTGCCCACCCTTGCTGTACTGTTTCGCCAGCGACTTGTCCACTTCGTTCATTCCTGATTCGATCGCATCGCGGGCCGCGCGTTGAAGATTCAAGTCGATCGTCGTGTAAACGTTCTTCGAGCCGTCTTCCGGTTGATCGATGGATTGCAATTCATCGTTGACGAGATCGAGAAAATATGGCGCGCCAAGTTCTTCATGCGCCCCCGCCGGGCCCGCCACCTTCAGCGGAGTCGCAACCGCGCGCTCATACTGATCCCGCGTAATGTACTTGTTCTCGCGCATCAGCGCCAGCACCACATCGCGTCGCTTCGTGGCCCGCTCCGGATTGCGATAAGGATTGAAATAACTGGGCCGCTGCACCATGCCGGCAAGAAGCGCGGCCTCGGGCAAGGTCAGGCTTCGCGGTTCCTTGCCAAAAAATAATTGAGCACCCTCTGCAAATCCATGGACGCTGTATGCGGCTTCCCTTCCAAGAAATACCTGGTTGGCATATGCCGTGAAGATCTTTTCCTTGGACCATTTTCGCTCCAGATGGACGGTCATGATGGCCTCGGCCATCTTTCGTTTCCATTTCTTCTCGGGCTGCAGCCAGAGTCCGCGCACCAACTGCATCGTAAGCGTCGAGGCGCCCTGCTCCTTGCGATGCTCCCTCACGTCTACGTATGCGGCTTTGATGATGCGAGGCAGGTCCAGTCCCCGATGGTGAAAGAAGTGCTTGTCTTCGATGGAAACAACGGCATTTACCAGCACGGGAGGAAGGTCCTGAAACGTCACCAGTTTGCGTCGCTCGTTACCTGCGGAAAGATTCTCCAGTAGCGGATACCCCATCGTCCAGGTCTTGACGTCTTTTCCATTCGCTTCGATGCGCTGGATTTCGCCGCCTCCCGTCACAATTCGCACTGGCGACGAACTATCTGAACCGGCTGGCGGGACGATCTCAAGTCCACCAGGCGATTCTTTAAAGGTTCCTGGTTTGGCGGTGTTGGCGGATATAAAGCCGGACAGTTTCAGTTCCGCCTCGATCTCCACTGCTGTCAATGCGTCGTCGTCGTTAAGCGTGCTCGGAGCGCCGTAAATATTGACTGAATCCCGAAAGGGTCCGCCTTTCAATTGGGCGTCGATGAGGCGCGAGTAATGAAAATAGTACCAGCCTCCGACGGCGAAAAACGCCACCAGCAGAACCAGCACGACCGCCGATCCGACTGCGATAATTCGCTTCAGCTTCCGTTGCCAGGGCTGCTCAGGCGATGCGGATTCCTCCGGCTTTTCAACCGGCGGCTCATGTATCTCGGTTCCCGGGGGCATGTGTACGGGAACCTAAGGCGCATGGTTTAGGCCAGTGGGTGAATCAGTACAATTGGATTTTTTCTCAAGGCCGGTCGTTGGCCGCACCGTCACGATAAATCGTGCCTTGAGTCGGATGAAGCTTGATGGCGAATCGCCAGAATCTGCTGCTCCAACGCTGGCAATTCCCGCTGCGTCACCATCCATAGCTGCTGCATATTGAGACCAAAATACTCATGGACCAGAATATTCCGCAGAGCGACGATTTGTGTCCAGGGTACTTCGGGATAACGGCCTCGGCTGAACTGGGATACTCCACGCGCGGCTTCTCCAATGACCTGCAGGTGATGAATCACCCAGACCTGAAGCATTTCATCGCCTCGGAAATTATCGAAGTCAGTCGCGACGCGTTCTTTGATCTTCGAAATCGCCCCAAGGATGTCATTAAGGCGATCCGAGTCGCTTCTCACAGAGGAATGGCGTCCCGATAGACCGATTCCCGGATTTGTGGTTTCACCCAGCCGTCACTGGCAATGTCAACCCGTCGGCCCAGCAGCCTCTCCAACTCCTGCATTAGAGCAATCTGGTCGAACAAACTGGTGCCTTCCGCCCACGCCACAAGGAGATCTATGTCGCTATCGGGACGAGCCTCACCACGAGCGACCGAGCCGATTAAGCGGACACGAGTAGCGCCGTGCTTTGCAGCGATACTTATAATCGCGTCTCGCTTCGCGCGAATCGCCTCACTTATGGTTAGCACTGCCGGGCTCGGGCCTCCTCTTGTTGAAGTATATCGTCGGAGTCTCGGGATTACTCCTCCGTTACCACCACAATCGTCCCGGGCGAATTCCCTTCCAGCCGGTTATTCACATAAACAAATGCCGGTCTTCCGTTCACGCGCGCCGTATGAATCAACTCCTTCAATCCCTTCCGCACCGGCTCATTCACATCCCGCACCTGGTCATAAGGCGAAAACATCCGCACTGCGTCCTCATAGGGACGCCCTCGCCGTAATAAAGCCCGCGCCACAACCAAATCCGTCGTCTGCGAACCTGCCAGACGCATCTGATCCGCAATCTCCGGCATCCGGGTCCAGGCGTTATAAACATGCGTCACCTGATGCGCACGCAAACAGTCGAAGTAGCGCGGCTCCAGAAATTCCGCATTCCGAATCTCCACCGCATACCGGAATCCAACCGGCAATCGCGCAAGAAACGGGTCTAAGACTTTAACAAAATCCGCCGCGCTGGCAAAGCTGCGTTCCCGAAAGGTCCCAAACTCAAAAATCAATACCCCGACCTGCTGCCGATAGGGTTCGAGTGCACGCAAAAACGCCTGCTCAAGAAGCCCGCCATCCAGAAACGTGGGATTCTCTAAACCCGCCAAAGCCCCATATCGCGGATGCACCGGCCAGGCCGGAACTGTAATCTGCTCCGGCACCTTAAAACCCCAGCGAAACGACGGATCAGGCGTCTGCCGGAACAGCTTCGCCCAAAATGCCTCGGAGGGAAATTGATAGAAAGCAAAATCTCCGCAGACAGTGGGAAACACACTCGCATACTCCCGCAAGCAAGTGTCTTCAAATAGCTTCTTTGAAAATCTCCCGCGCGTCTGATAAAGCGAACGCGAATAGATCTGCCCCAGCCAGCCTTCGTACTTCCAGGAACTGCCGCCGACGCAGATACCCTGCGCCGCCAATTCCGTCAAACGATCCCGCAGCCGTTCGCGATCAAACCCCGCCGGTCGTTCGTCCAGATCGAATAAAGTTCCGCCTTCTACCAGGCCTGCATGCTCCGATAGCCAAACGGATCGGCGCCCGCTTCAATCACACCGCCGGGCGTCACCCGCACCATGCCCGGCGCGGATCCGCTCGACCACTTCGGCCGCGTTCCCACTTTATGCCCGCGATTTGCCAGGTCCTGGATCACGCTCATGGGAGTTCTGTCGTCCAACTGCAAATCGCCCGGATTCATGGCATGGTTGTCGAAGCTCGAAACCAGATGCCGGGTCTCAAACCGCGGCGCTTCAATCGCCTGTTCGGCGTTCTGATGGAAGATCATCACGTTGAACATGATCTGCATCAGCGCCTGCTCCTGGTTGTCTCCGCCCGGTGTCGAAAGCACGAACCACGGCGTTCCATCCCCATGCGTAACCAGCGTCGGACTCAGCGTCACGCGCGGCCGTTTGCCGCCCGCCAGTTCATTCGGACTGCCACGCACCAGCAGAAAACTCTGCGCCCGCTCCGTGAGCGGAATTCCAGTATCGCCGGCAATCACGGACGGCAGCCATGCGCCTGAAGGCGTTGCCGCAAACATGATCCCGGACGCATCGATCGTATCGACGCAAGTCGTATCGTGGGCCATCAGGAATGCATCGATCTTCGTCCGCGCAATATTTTCCAGCGAAGGATGCTGCGGCGGATTCGGCCCGATGCTGCCCGGCCGGAACGTTTGCGAGGCCTTTTCGCTGATCAGCTTCCGCCGCGCTTCCGCATACTTCATCGAAAGCAGTTCCGCTTCCGGAATCTTCGAAAACTTCGGATCGCCGTAATAGGTGTCGCGGTCCGCGTAAGCCAGCTTCAGCGCTTCCACCAGCGTATGGATGTACTCGGCCGAATTCTGCTTCATCGGCGCCAAATCATAGCCGCTCAGCATGTTCAGCGTTTCAAGCATTGCAGGCCCCTGGCTCCAGAAACCGGGTTTATAAACCTTCGCGCCCTGAAACTCAGTAGAGACGGGCTCTTCCGGCTTCAGTTTGAATGCCGCCATGTCCTCATAGCGAAGCAATCCATTGTTGGCCTTGCTGAACGCGTCAATTTTCTTCGCGATCTCGCCGCGATAGAAGTAATCGCGAACCGCATCGATCGCAGCTACGCGCGTGGCCCCTTTCGCCAGCGCAGCTTTCTCCGCCGCCACCATGCCGCGGATCGACCCGGCCAGGTCAGGCTGATGGAAGATCTCACCCGGCGGCGTCACATGCCCTTCCGGCATAAAGTGTTTCATCGAAGTCGGCCAAAGCGTAAAGAACTCACGGCTGGAATAAACGGAATTGGCCCGCTGCTCATCGATTGCGGACCCGTCGGCCAGTTCCAGGGCAGGTTCAACCACTTCGGTGAACGATTTCGTCCCGTACTCCCGGAGCGCAGTCAGGGCCGCGTCCGGCAGACTCGGCACCACCGCAGCCAGGAGCCCCGCAACCGGTATTACGCCCTTAAGCCCGTTCTTGTCGGGAGCCTCCAAAACTTCGCCCGGCTGCAGCGGACGATTGCGATAGAAATCAGCGGTCGCTAGTTTTGGCATGGTGCCTACACCCGCGATCGCGTGGACCTTGCCGTCCTTTGTGCGAATCAGGATGGGCGCTTCCCCGCCCCAGCCCACGTGAGAGTATTCGGTTGTAGCCGCCGCAAAAATGGTCGCCACACCCGCATCGACAGCGTTCCCGCCCGCGTAATACATCCGCATGCCCGCGTCAGTGGCATATCCGCTGCCAGCCGCCACCGCTCCATGCGTGCCGCGCGCCGGATACTGCGCCGGGGGTTCACGCCGCTGTTGTGCGAAAAGGGCTGCCGCAAGCACCAAAATGAAGAAAGCCGGTTTGAGTCGCATAATCACCGATGCCTATAATGATGCTAGTTCCGTGGAGCCACCGCAACCACCTCCTGTAAACAATCAGGCAACCGAAGACAACCCGATGCTCTATTGTCCGGTGTGTTCCACTCGCCTCGACACGCGGAAATGCAAGCTTTTCTGCGGCCAGTGCGGGTATTACTTGAGCTGCGCGGACTATTATTAAAATGAGAAAAAACCTCGTTTCTTCGCGAAGGATGCCAAAAAACTGATGCCCGACTGGAAAACCCAAGGGATTCGAGTGATACGCGCGGGCGAACTCGATTCCAGCACGCCGCAAACTCCCGGCATGAGCCGAGCCGCCGCCATCACCCACGCCACCGCTGGCGCGAGCAAGCTTTGGGCAGGTACCGTCGTCGTGGATCCGGACGCCAAAACCGCGGCCCATCATCACGGCGAACTCGAAACCGTCCTGTATATCGTCAGAGGTCGCGCACGCTTTCGCTGGGGAGATCATCTGGAGTTTTCCGAAGAAGCCGGACCCGGCGATTTCATCTTCGTTCCGCCCTGGGTGCCGCATCAGGAAATGAACGCGCGCCCTGATGAACCAGTCGAGGCGGTGGTCGTTCGCAGCGGCCAGGAACCCATCGTCGTGAACCTCAACATCGCGGAAGCAAACGAGTTCCCGATTCCTTTCCACCCGCGTCCGTTGTAAGCCCGAATGCGACAATCAACCAGATGACGAAAGCAGAGGTTAAGGCCCGGATCGAGGCCATCGGAATCATCCCCGGAGTGCGCGTATCCAAGCCCAATCATGCCCATTTTGCTGCCGAAATGGTCGTGAAGGCGGGCATTCCGATCGTTGAAATTACGATGACTGTGCCCCACGCGATCGACGTAATCGCGCAGCTTGCGAAGAGTCATCCGGATCTGGTCGTCGGCGCGGGAACAGTTCTCGATGTGGAGACGGCGCTCCGCTGCGTCGATGTGGGCGCTAAGTTCCTCACCAGCCCCGGTTTAGTCACCGAGGTTGTCGAGTTCGCGGTCAAGAATGACATCACGGTTTTCCCCGGTGCGCTGACCCCGACTGAGGTCATCAGGGCGTGGAAGACCGGCGCCGATTACGTTAAAGTCTTCCCCTGCGCGCCCGTGGGTGGTGCGACGTATATCAAATCACTCAAAGTACCGCTGCCGCAGATTCAGCTGATCGCCTCTGGCGGAGTGAATCAGACTACGGCAACCGGCTTCATTGTGGCTGGATCGACTGCGTTGGGCCTCGGCGCCGAACTGATTCCGCACCAGGCTCTCGAACTCCATCAGGAAGACCGCATTCAGGAACTGGCGCGGCGCTTCCTCGGAATGGTCAAAGAAGGGCGCGCCCAAATCGCCCGAGCCAACGGAATCTAGCCCTCGTCTTGTGAGGGAGATGCGGCTATCAGCCGCGTTGGCAATTACTTCGGCTGCGGAATAATCCGCAGATAAGGCTTCGGAGCTTTCCATCCGCCCGCGTACTTCTGCTTCGCCTCGTCTTCAGAAACAGAAGGCAGGATGATCACATCGTCCCCATCCTTCCAGTTCACAGGCGTTGCCACTTTGTGCTTAGCGGTCAACTGCATGGAATCGATCACGCGCAGCACTTCATCGAAGTTACGGCCAGTACTCATCGGATAGCTGAGGGTCAGTTTGATTTTCTTGTCCGGACCCACCACGAATACCGTCCGCACAGTGGCATTAGTCGCGGCGGTGCGGCCCTCGGAGGTATCGCCCGCATCCGCCGGCAGCATGTCATAGAGCTTCGCCACTTTGAGCTCAGGATCGCCAATCATCGGAAAAGTAACCGGCGAACCCTGTGTTTCTTCAATGTCAGCCGCCCATTTACCGTGGCTGCTCACCGGGTCGACACTGAGTCCGATTACCTTTGTATTCCGTTTCGCAAATTCCGGCGCGAGCTTCGCCATATATCCAAGCTCCGTAGTGCAGACCGGAGTGAAATCCTTCGGATGCGAGAAAAGAATTGCCCAGCTGTCGCCAATCCACTCGTGAAAGTTGATCGGCCCCTGCGTGGTTTCCACCGAAAAATCAGGTGCAGTGTCGTTGATTCTGAGGGACATAATCCTCCTATTGTTTTACAGCGTAAACGAACATCGATGTGCCCGCGTTAACCGTCACATACTGCTTGCCATTGACCGAGTAAGTCATTGGGCCGGCAGCTACCGGGCCACCCAGCGATGTGCTCCAAAGCAGAGCACCGTTGCGCGCGTCGAGAGCATAGAAGTTACCATCGCGCCCGCCGCTGAAAAGGAGATTTGAATCGGTGGTCAGGATACCCGCGTCCGTAACATCGGTCATCTTGAATTCCCACTTGCGTTCACCGGTCTTCGGATCGATCGCACGAACCGCGCCGTACCCTTCGTCTTCCCGCCGATTAAGCACCGCGGCGGGCTGCATCAAAAGAGGCACAACATTGCGCGGCGCGCCCCCCATAAAGAGACGGCCTTCCACGTAGTCTCCGTCGGTTTTGCCGTAAACGCTGGAATAGTTGTCCCAAACGGACAGATAGAAAAGTCCGGTCTGCGGACTGAACGACGGCGAATACCAGTTAGTCGCCCCGAGGTTACCAGGGTAGATCTTGGTTCCTTCCGGCGTCGGCTCCATATTGGCCTGGCGCATCGGGCGGCCTCGTTCATCGAGTCCGGTTGTCCAGGTTACTTTCGCAAATGGTTTGCCCAGAAGATACTGGCCGCTGGTCCGGTCGAGAACATAAAAGAAACCATTCCGGTTGCCCCACATCATCACCTTGCGAGGCTTGCCTTCCCACTGCATGTCAGCCAGCACGGGAACCTGCACGGAATCGAAATCGAAATCGTCGTGCGGCGTGAACTGGTAATACCATTTCAGCTTGCCCGTATCAGGATCGAGAGCAATGACGCAATCGCTATAGAGGTTGTCTCCCGCGCGCTTGTCTCCGTTCCAGTCAGGGCCCGGATTGCCAATGCCCCAGTAAGTCAGATTCGCTTCCTGATCGTAGGAACCGGTAACCCAAACAGGCGCGCCCCCATGCTTCCAGGAATCTCCCGCCCATGTGTTGCCATTCGGCTCGCCCGGCGCGGGAATGGTATAGAAACGCCAACGCTCTTTGCCGGTTTTGGCATCGTAAGCGGCAATGAAACCGCGGATCCCGTACTCGCCACCCGCCGTACCAACAATGACGTTGTCCTTAATGATGAGCGGCGCGTGCATGAGCGAATAGCCTGACTCCGCTTTCGCGACATCCACCTTCCAAACCGGCTTCCCCGTTTTGGCATCGAGCGCAATCAACCGTCCGTCGATCGTGCCTAAGTAGAGAGTGTCCCCGAGGATGGAGACACCGCGATTCACACGGCCGCAGCAAGTGCGGGCCGCAGCCGAAGCGTTGGCCGAATAAACCCAGAATATGCGCCCGGTCGCCGCGTCGAGAGCAACCACATCGTCAGGCGCCTGCGTCGTATACATCACGCCATCGACCACGATCGGAGTAGCTTCGAACTTTTCCAGCGACCGCTGCTGAAAGACCCACTGCAGTTCCAGATTCTTCACGTTCGCGGGCGTAATCTGCGAGAGTGCGCTGTGGCGCTGACTCTGCGGACCGCCCGAGTAAGATAGCCAGTTTTGTGGTTCCTTTTCCGGATGCATCAGGCGATCGAAAGTCACCTGGCTGAAGAGGGCAGAAACGTTAACAAGACCAGTTAGGGTAAGAAGCGTAAGAGTACGAGCGTTCATTTTGATTAGAGACCCTTCAGTGAGGTCAGATAGCCGACCACGTCACTCAATTCCTGCGCGGTCAGCCTGTCCTTATAGGACGGCATCGTGGATTTCTCCAGAAACGAATATTCCTTCAGATCTGCTTTTTTGAAGGAGCGAAGATGTTCGGTGGAGTCGAGCAACTGCACGCTGAATGTATCCTCATTCAGCAGACGTCCGGTCACCGTAACGCCCGCTTTCGTGACGACCCGGAAATAGCGGTTCTGCGCCAGCACTTCCGCATCGGGATCCACCAGAGAACGCTGCAGATCGGCTGTGCGGCGAAGCATTCCGATATCTGTGAGATCCGGACCAACGCGCGATCCATCTCCCCGCACGCGGTGACAGCTCAAACAACCGCCCTTCCCCATGAAGATGTCCTTGCCGTGAACCGGATCGCCGCCAACCACTGTGGCGACGTTCGAAGCCGAGGCCAGTGACCGGAGATACGCTACAACCGTCAGCGCCTGCGATTCGCTGAAGTTGCCGGGAGGCATGCCAGTCCCTGGAATCCCCTTCATGATGATGGCGGCGACTTCCTCATCGGAATTGGCGCGGCGAAACTTACCATGGCCGAGATCGACTCCCGGCTGAAGATCGCCGTTCGGGCCGTGACAGGACGAGCAGTTGCTGCGATAGACCCGTCCACCGGTTTCTATGTCAGCCGGAGTATATCCATGCTGGGCCAGCAAGGGGATGGTTACAAGCAGGGGAATCAGGAATTTCATCGAAATCCAGTCTATCGTAGTGGGCGTAAAAGTGCTTAAATGCCCTCGCCTTCCAGCAGTTGTTCCTCGTGGCCAACCAGTATGCCCCGGCGCTCCAGCAGGTTGAGAGCTTCATGTGTGGCCAGTTTGCGGGCGTCGATTGCGAACCTCGGCGGTTCCCCCACAACGATCGCGATCATGCCGGCCGCCTTTGCCATTTCCAGTGCAGCCGCAACCGCGATCGGGATTACGGCCACCAGCGCACCCCGTTCGAACAATTCGCGCTCCAGCAGCAGCGCCGCTTCGGAATCATCGACGGCGACGATTACTGACCGATGGCCGTAGCGCGCCTGACGTTCCGCTGCCGTCACCTGGCCACGGATTTCTTCCTTTCCT
>Ga0182030_10026562_pt1 | contig 10472 bp, 5 predicted proteins | sample 812S3MmetaG_FD_121299 | JGI IMG/M metagenome (GOLD analysis project Ga0182030, IMG submission 121299) | Permafrost microbial communities from Stordalen Mire, Sweden - 812S3M metaG (Illumina Assembly) | ecosystem: Environmental > Terrestrial > Soil > Wetlands > Permafrost | place: Sweden... | reverse complement strand
TGTTGTCGTGGCCTTGTATGCAGTCGCCTCCTGGGTGTAATGCTCCTGCATCTGGCTATGAATTGTGCTTACGAGCTGTGCCTGATGATACTGGAGGACATTGCGAACCTCATCTTCGTCCTTCAGATACGTCTGTAAATGCCGGACAACCTGGTTCGCCAACTTGTATAGCAATTCTGCGTGATCGTCGTAGCAGATATCGTCTTGGTCAATCAGGCCGCGAATCAGGTAGTCTTCCAGGCGCTTCTCTGGAACGATCCCGTTGCCGCTTATCAACCGGAACTGCTCCTGCTTGTGGAGGTGGGCTACCAGAATATTCTCGGCCACGGGTTGCTGATGGATGCCTCGCAAGTCGAGAAAGAAGTCAGCGAATCCGGTCACAACTACGCCAACGGGAGCCACAACGATTTTCGGGATGTCGATGGACATCTCTATGAACAAATCGACCGTCTTGGAAACAACGTCTTCAACGTTCACAACTTCGCCGATGCCTTCCAACGCGGGTTGGACGGGGGCTGTTGCTTCCTTGACCTGCTCCACCAACAGTTTCAAGTTCTCTGGGGATTTCAAGTCTGCTGATTTCGACAGGCGCTCAAACGTCTTAATCTGCGCGAAAGCAGCGCGGGCCACTTCTTGCTGGCGCTCTGTATTAAAGAGCGGCTTCTGTTCAGCCTTGGCTTCTGGAGTGGATGGGGTAGCAATAGCCTGCATGATTAGCGGCTGAACCTCCACTGCCGTCACCTGCTTATCGGGAATATCTCTTCCGATCACGACGCCAGTGCGAATGATGGAGCCCGGCCTGTTCGCATCGTCGATGATCTCCTGGAACTTGTCATGCGAAACGATCGTCAGCCGATCTACCGCTGGAACTCCCACGCGCTTCTTGTAGGGCAGGCGCAATCCGCGTCCGATGGACTGCTCCACGAGAGTCTTTGAATTCGCCGCCCGCAGCGGGACAATCGTGTACAGGTTGGTCACGTCCCAGCCCTCTTTCAGCATATTGACGTGAATCACGATTTCCGTTGGATTGTCCCGGCTTTCCACCGAAAGCAACTGCTGTACCGTTTCGTCCTTCTCCTCGCCCTTTTGGTTCGAGTGAACGGTAATGACCTTTCCTTTGTAATTGCCGCCGAAGAAATCCGCCGCTTCGATCTTTCTCTTTAGGTCATCAGCGTGGACCGTATCCTTGGCGACAACCAGCATGAACGGCTTCACAATCGGCTTTTCATTATTGCGGGCATACACCTCAAGCTCTGCCTTCGTGTTCTCGTGAATTCGCACGCCATCCTTGAGCTTCAGTTCCTCCAGCGAATCTTCGTTGTAGTTCTTTGCGTCGAAGTTTTCACGCGTGGCGACGGCGGGCTCCTTCACGAATCCATCATCCATCGCGCTGGAAAGCGGATAGCTGTATATCGTGTTCTTGAAGGATTCCGAGCCGCCGCCGCGCTCGATCTGCGGCGTAGCCGTCAACTCCAGCCCAAGGATCGGCTTCAGTTCATTAATTGCCTTCACACCAGCCGATGCGCGGTAGCGGTGGGATTCGTCCATCAGCAGAACGAGGTCTTTCAGTCCTGCGAGGTAATCGAAGTAGCTTTCCCCGATGTATTCGGCGAGGCGCTTGATGCGTGGTGCCTTGTCGCCGCGAACTTCACTGTTGATCTTGGAGATATTGAAGATATTGATGTGGATGGGCGAGTCGTCCCAGAAGCGGCCTTGCGCTGCATCTTCTGCCCTCACGCCGCGCCCACTCTCGTAATTGTCGCCAGTGATGATCTCTGGCTTGTTTGTCGCGAATTCCGAAATGCCCTCGAAGACATACTTCGGTGAGCCAGGTTCGAAGTCGGCCCGAAGCTTGTCGTAGATTGTGAGGTTCGGTGCCAGCACAAAGAAGTGGCGGCTCAGTTTCGCCCGGTACAGGTAGGTGATGAACGCCCCCATGAGCCGCGTCTTTCCGACACCCGTCGCCAAAGCAAAGCAGAGCGATGGGAAGTCGCGCTCAAAGTCCGTGACAGAGGGAAACAGGCCGCTGATTGTCTTCAACGCCTGTCGCAGATCAATCTCGCTGCCCTGTTCCAGAACCTTGTTCAACGCAAGCTCCTCGCACACACGGTCCAGAATCTCCAACGACTCCCGTTGCGGTGGGCGTAAGCTCAGGCGATTGGCTACGGCGTTCACGATAGGATTCATAGGCCTTCTCCCTCGGTCTCAATTGCTGCGTCAAATAGGCCCGGCGATGCCGCTGCCCTAGCTTTTCTGCCGTTGCTCCGCTCTGCCACGGGCTCCAGCATCACCTCCAGTGGCGGAGATGGCAGATTCTCAATTTCCAAGCTGTAATCATCGTGGCCCCATTCGCAGCGGTTCAGAACCATCTTCGGGATTTTCTTAACTGTGAGATTCTGGAGCGGAGAGAGGTCTTTCACACGGAAGGCGGAACAACATACGAGAAGCGAGCGATTCTCGCCGACTTCCTCACTCAGCTTTTCGAGCTGCTCGCGGGTAAGCGTCTGCGTTGTGACGTAAATGAAATCCTGTTCTGTTGAGTACCCCTGATTCCAGTATTCGGTGTCACTGGGCGCATAGGTAAAGCTCTCCAGTTTGCACATCGCCTCGGCCAGCATCGCAGCGTTGAATTGCTTGCTGATGATCCAGTTGCCGAACTTGTCCAGCTCCAGCAGCGAGGGCGCGATATGGAAGTAGCGGAAGCCTCCGCCGCCTTTCCAGTGAGTGGCTTCCGTGACGCCGCTAGGATCGTGGCCGTCAACAACCTTCGTCAGACGTGGAATAATGTGCGAGTGGCAATGCTCTCCAAGCTCGACCATAATCCAGTGGCGGCCCATCTTGTGAGCCACTGCTCCGGTTGTTCCTGATCCAGCGAACGAATCCAATACCCAATCTCCCGGGTCAGTCGACAACTCAAGAACTCGCTTGATGAGGGCCTCTGGCTTCTTGCCTTTTGGAAAAGTGACGCCGCCCTCATTGTGGAGATTGTTCGACAAGATGTCATCCCACAAGGTGGTCAGCGGCTCTCCAGCAACGTACTCTCCATCCACCAATTTGAGCTTGTCGGAGTAAAACAGGATACGTTCGCCGCCCTTGAAATACATGTCCGAATGATCTTGTCGCGCAAGCTTCACAATTGTGGCCGGATGCCGCTTGGAAGCATCAATGCTTTCTCGCGCCGCTTCGCTCACAGCTTCGTAATCGGGGCGCGCAGTACGAATCACGCTTTTTGCATTCTCCAAGACGAAACTGGCTATGCGCTCTGGCGTATCCTTGATAATCTTGCGGGCTTCTTTTTCCAACACCCCAAGCGAATCGGCGAATGCCTTCGTCAATGTTACGATCACCCAACGTTCATAGTGAGCATCCACATTCTTTATGAACTGTCCGTAGCGCGTATCACGCTCACGTCCCGTGAACACCTTTTTGGGCTTCCAAAGCATTTTGTTCTTTGAATAGATCAGAATGTAGTTGGTAGTGCTCACGCATCCGGGATTAATGGACTTGTGGCCCGTTGCCGACCCTTGCTTAAAGGTTACCGTGTACGCGCGGTTCGGGCGACCAAATATCTCATCGAGTAACACCACTAGATAGCCCAATTCATTGTCGTCGATGTGAACAAACAACGTCCCATCGACCGACAGCAACCTATGCAGAATCTCCAACCTGTCCCGCATCTGGGAAAGCCAGATCGAGTGCTCAATACCGTCGTCGTAGTGCTCGAACATTTCACCTGTATTGAACGGAGGGTCGAGGTAGATGCACTTCACCTCGCCTGCAAACTCCTGCTCCAGTGCTTTGAGGGCAAGCAGGTTGTCGCCGAAAATCAGACGATTGTCGAATATGTCATCATCGGTGACACGGGTCTTCGCATGGAAGGACTTGTCCTTATCCTCCAGCAGAATACGCGGCTCCAGCCGTGTTCTGTTTTCCTTGCCGATCCATGTCAGTTCCAACTTCTGCTTCTTGCTCATAGCCGGACCCGTAGCTCCATCACTCCTGCGGAGTGATTTTTCCTTTAGCGATTCTCGATTTCTGTTTACCTGATTCTAGTCCACGTTATGGCGCTGACTCATCATCAAAGCGATCATGCAGTGCGTGGGAGCCGAATTTTCCATTATCCCTGGCAAAATGTCCCATCCCGCGATTCGCATCCATCTCGTCGTGACGCTGCCAAGAGGGAAGGTCACTCACAAACTTGACCGCGGGACGGATGTCCTGTTCTTTTGGTTGATTGGCTGAGTTCTTGCTCGCCGGGTAGCGCAGTGAATTCGGATTGGACCTCGCAAGCTTTGCTTGCGCTTTGGCAAGTTGTGCCCGTTCCTTTTCCTCTTTGCTGATGACAATGTAGACAGGCTTTGCATTGCGGGCGGCGCGGCTGACCTTCGGAACACGGCTATGCGCCTTGTTGAGATGCTTGTTGAGACGAGTCTTTCGAAGCCGGCAGTGGCAAAGCGGGCAGGTGCAAGACTCAGTCGGCAGGGCAGGCCGTACCCCGAGTTTCCAGGGAGGCTGGGCGGGCACGGAAGGCGCAGCAGGTCGGCTGAAGAGAGGCTTGGTTGCGGGCTTGATTAGACCAGCCGCGATGCTCTCCTGCCGGATTATCGTCTCGCTCCTCGGCGCGGACGGAATGATGACAGAGTTCGCGGCAGACTTTTGAGGCGGCGGCGCAGCACTAGGTTTATATGGCGGTGTCGAAACTTGACGTAACTGGTCCGCAAGGGACGGCCTGACGGTCACGTTGCCCTGTACTATCTTTGCAGTGGGCAACGCCGCAAACGGATGGGCCGCTGCCTTATGACTGCGCATTGTCAGCGTGCCGCCCTCAAAACCACAAATATTGCATTTACGAATCTTGGACTTGCTCTTTATCTTGCGACTGCGCGACGCGACGCGACTCACGAAGCCTCTTGTGGGAATGTGCGAGTTGTCCAGCACTGGCCTAATACCGCTGCCAAAGCAATAGCAACAATTATCGTTCGAGCCGCCGCAACTACATGGTCGTGTTTCCGGCAATTGTCCAGCCCCCAATTCTCCAACGCTCAAGATTGCTGTTCATGAATCGCAGATTGGCCGATCCGCTCAGGCCCGCACCCATCACAAAACGCTCCACCGTACCGTGAACAATTCTTCGCTCTGCATCTTCTGTTGCAGACGCGCTTCCACCTCGGAAATGAGCGTCTCTTTGCGCACATCAATCTCGTCCTGAGTCACAAAGAGTTCGCGGCGTTTCTTCGCCCTCTGAGACTCAAGCTCTTTCGCCTTGCGATGCAGCTGAAGTTTGCTCTCCAGTTTAGCCTCCAGCTTGGCTTCACGCTTAACGGATTTGATCTCCAGATCAAGCTCCTTCAGCTCCAGCTCAATTGCTGCTTTCAGATCATCGGCCCACTTCTCCAACTTTTCCGATTCCTCATCAAAATACGTCGCATTGCGCCGGCTCAGTTCACTGAGGACTTGCAGCTTTTTCCCTTCCAATTGCCGCCGCAGATGCTCGCCAGTCGGCCCGTTGACGGGGGCGATTGCGTCTGACTGAGCCGCCTCCAGCGTGAAGAGACGGTGGCACTGCTCTGAATCCACGGATGAGCCATCATCGGCGATGGCGGCAAAGAGCAGGTGATCTTCCTGCTCCAGCGCGGCGACGCTGAATGAGACAATTCGCAAGACTCCACTGCGCCCGACCAGAGAATCCAGAATCGCGATGTTCCGGCCAGAGCCGGAGTATTGAAAAGCCAGTTCCTTCGACGGCACATCCAGCCGTTTGCATTCCTCAATGAGCCGGCGCGCCAGCGGATGCCCGAGGCGATAGAGGTTCGCATCCTGCACATCGCGCCCGCCGCGATAAGGCCCGGGATGAATCACCTCGCCAGGAAACGGGTTGGTCCGCAACGTGAATGAGTGATCATACTCGCCAAAGTCAGCATAGGGAGCTAGGTAGTAGCGCGTGACCTGCCAGAGCCAGTGATCGTAGCGGGAACGAACCTCAAGCCCTTCCTTGTTCTTGATGCGGAGCTTTTCCTGCACCTCATCATCAAAATTTTCCAGTAGTTTTTGCCTGGTCAATTTGAGGCGTTCGTCAATCTGTAGCTCCATCTCACGCTGTAAGGCGTCGAACTGGAAGCTGATCTGCTCTTCGGTGCGGCACTGCTGGTAGATGTCCACAATGCGTTTCTCAAAGTCCACACCGGATTCGATACTGCCGAGCACCTCGTCACTGGCACCGAAGACTCCGCTGAAGAGCTGGAACTTCTGGTCTAGGAGTTCATAAACACGCTGGTCAGCAGCGTTCTTTTTGTTCAGAAAATTCAGCACCACCACGTCATGCTTCTGGCCGTAGCGATGGCAGCGACCAATCCTCTGCTCGATACGTTGGGGATTCCACGGCAGGTCATAGTTAATGACAAAAGAGCAGAATTGAAGGTTGATCCCTTCGGCGGCGGCCTCCGTGGCGATCATGATGCTCGCCTCGTCGCGGAAGTAATCCACAAGCGCTGCACGAAGGTCGGCTGTTTTGGAGCCAGTGATGCGATCCGTACCCTGATGACGTTCTAGCCAGCGCTGATAGATCTCCTTCGACTTGGCGTCGTTGTTTGAGCCGTTGAAGAGGACGACTTTACCCTTGTAGGCGCTGTTCTCCAGAATGGACCGCAGATACTCCTGCGTGCGGGTGGACTCAGTGAAGATGATGGCCTTCTCGTTCGCCCCCAGCTCCTTTGTCTTCTTGAGCCCGTTGCGAAGAGCCGTGAGCAGTTTGTCGCCCTTCGAGTTCTTGAGGATCGACTTGGCGAGATCGGCAAAGAATCGCAGGTCGGTTAATTCCTGTTGCATGAGCTTGCGTTCGTCCGGCGTCAGCGTCTTCTTGGGCTTAACTTCCTGCCCGTCCCCGTCTTCCTCAGCCCACTCCTCATCGATCTCTTCGAGCAGCTCGAAATTCTCGGAAAGCTCGGCAGGGATGTCGTTTACGTCAGTCTGTTCCTGCTCGGCGGATTGCAGCTTGTTCGCCAATCCTTCCAGCGTTCCGGCTATGGCAAAGGTTGAAGACGCCAGCAACCGCCGGAGGACCAGCGTCATCAGCTTTCGCTGGCTGGACGGAAGAGCAAAGAGGTTCTCCCGCTGCAAATAGTCGGAGACGAGGTTATAAAGCTTTTGTTCGGCATCGCTGGGAATGAATTCCTCTACCAGAGCGATACGATTGGTGAACGGGACATATTCCAAGACCTGTCGCCGCAGTGTCCGCTGACAAAGTGGGCGGATACGTTGCTTGAGCGCGGCAAAATCCTCTTCGGACTCCAGACGCGAGAACTGGCTCTTGAAGCTCTTCAGGTCACCGAACGTGTAATCATCGACAACACTGACAAGGCCGTAAAGCTCCAGAAGAGAGTTCTGGAGCGGCGTTGCCGTCAGCAGAATCTTCGGACGTCCCACTAGGGCAGCCTTGATAGCATTGGCAATCTTGTTCGTTGGCTTATAAACATTCCTCAGACGATGAGCCTCGTCGATGATTACAAGGTCCCACGCAATGAGGGAAATATAGGAGTCTTTGGACCGGGCAAACTGGTAGGAGCAGAGAACGATCTCTGGGCGGTCAAACGGATTTAGATTGCCCCGCTTGACCTGCTCGTTGAAACTCTTGGTCTCAAGAATCTCTGAAGGCAGGAAAAACTTGTCGGACAATTCCTGATTCCATTGCTTGCGAAGATTGGCCGGAACAATGATTAGCAGCCTACGCTTGCGCTCGGCCCACTTCTGGGAGAGCAGAATCCCGGCCTCGATAGTTTTGCCAAGGCCGACTTCATCGGCGAGAATCGCACCCCTGGAGAGGGGCGAGCGAAAAGCAAATAGAGCTGCCTCAACCTGATGCGGGTTTAGATCGACCTGAGCATCGGCGAGCACGGCAGCGAGCTTTTCGACTCCGTCCGAACTATACCGGCGGGTAAGTTCGTACGCCAAATACTTGGCATGAAACGCCGTTATATGTGGATGTCGATCGCCGGGTTGTTCATTAGCGCTGTCCGCAATCATCACGGGCTCTTTGATTTAGCCTATTAGTGGACGCCTGGGGGTAGCGTGAACCATGATTATAGGCGATTCGTATCAGCGGGCCAGTTATTTGTTTTGAGGCGTGCGCTCAGGAAGTCGCCATGCTATCCAGGATGCGGTACCGCAACGTCGAGGCCAGGGAGACACACGCGAGGCAGTGCGTCCAGAACGAGTGAGAAAAGCCCGCAATTGCGACTCTGTAGCTTATACAGAATGGCTGCAGAAGTAACCGTCATTCAGTATGAAGAATGTTCAGACGAAAACTTGCATATCAAACCAGGGTTTGCCATAATGCTGTTGCTGTTGGGGTCAGAACAACGATTCCGCCAGCGGGCATAACTCAGACGGAATCCAAACCCGACGAGATCGATACCCGACGAAACCCATACCCGACGGTTGTAAAAGTACATTGATTAGAAGTGGAGAGGCCGTAGCAGCACGGAGACGGCCTCTAAAGTTTTTTAGGACCAATTCTCGATTTTCCCACTGACAGCGTCATCCATCCCCCCAAATAGATAACCCAGGGCCGCGACCATAACAGGTGGCGACGCTATGAGTGTCGCCGGGGCCGCTTTTCGAGTTCTTCGGTGAGATCTGGCCAAGTCGGATTACCGGCAACGGGTCTGCCACGCGTTGCACCCTTGGATGCCTGCTTCTTGGCAGCCCTCCGCAGCTTGGCAAACTGGTTTGGATCAACTGGAAGCGCCGCCATGCGCCCGGTCTCGGCGTTATAAAAACCGCCATGATATGAGATTTGCCCGTAACGCAGTAATCGGCCAAGCATGGCGAGCGAACTGACGGCCAGGGTCTGATTGATGAATGGCTCCTGCCGGTCCAGCGCCTCCACGGCCGAACAACTTGGAAGCGCGCTTTCCACGATCGTAATGTCAGCAATCTCAGGATAGAGTTCGAAGACTGTCGGTAGGCGTGTCTCCTGTGCGCGTGCGGAGACCGTCACATCCTTGGGCTGGCCAAGGACATACTGCCCGCTGGAGGCGTTGTTGCCGAGGTCGAGATGATATGCCGGCGCCCGGAACTTCTTGAACGACTGAGATATGAGATGGCGGGCTTTCCTGGTATCGACGCAGCTGATCAGTAGATCGCACTCCGCCGCAACAGTCGGACTGTCCCCGAAGTAGCGCGGAATGGCCTTCCATGCGAAGCCCCAGAACATGTTGATGCGCCCGACCAGGCATATGGCTTTGTTCGACCCAATATCGACACGAGAGAAGGGTTGACGCACGACATTCACTTCAGAGACGACATCCGGGTCCATGACGGTGACGGCGAGGCCCGGTTGTCCCCAAGCGCGCAGGGCCTGTTCCAGGAAGGGGAGTTGGAGTAAGACTGCGCTCCCGCTCCCGCCCGCGCCAACGAGCAAAACGCGCAGCGGGCGGGTGCTGCCCATCAGACGAGGATGAAGGTGATGAACTGATTCCACGATTTTCTGCTCCTTTCGCTATTTCTAACAACGGTGTATGAACTGCAGGGTGGTCTCGTGTGCGGTAACTAGATACCGCCCCGGAAAAGCGTCGTCGCCGAGGACGCTCTTCCACATCGGGATGATGCCCCCCTTATATGAGGTCAGCCGCACGGCTCCAGAGGGATGGGTGAACGCGCTTTCAAAGAATCCCCGCTCCCATTCCGCTGTAACCGATGAGGACACCTCAGACATAGGCACACGCATGCTGCCCGTGCAAATTGAGCCATCCTCGTAAGTGTTCCAGTACGGCGCGCTCAGCAGCTGAGTATCGCTGTTGGGCCTTTCGTTCTTGGGCAATGCTCGAACCGAAAGGTGTGCCTCCGTAGCGACGAATATCAGTGCCGGATGCGGAAACATCCTGCCCGACAGCGCATTCGCTTCTTGGTCTGTAGCCGACTGGAAGAACATAGGGCGCACGGCAGCCGGACACCACCAGGCAACCAGTTCGTCCGTAAGGCAGAGAATATTGTTCGGGAGAACTTCGATCTCACGCACCGCTTTTTGCTTCAAGAGTTCACACAGGCTTTTCAGGAAATCTGTACTGAGGGCCTCCGGCGGGCCATAGTGGGTTCTGCCCTGTTCGTCGCGCAACACATCGTGCACGGTGACGTACGCCTGTGTTCCCGTGTAGATCATCACGGCCTTACGCAGCTCGACCGCTGAGTTGCCCCCGATTTCGATGTTGGTGTTCATTCTTCTTCTCCTCGGCTTCGGTCCACAGCCTCCATTTCTCCGCCAGGCTGGCCGTTTCCAACGCGATCTCAAAGTTGATCCTGAGAATCCTCCACACCTCACGCATTTCCTGGGGTTGAAAAGGATCAAACTTCAGGTCCACCAGGGGCGGCGAAGAACACTGGCTCCAGTTCTCAAGCTCTTCGTCCACTGTCGCGACAACCGCGTCCTGTTCGTCAAACGACAGAACCGCGGCCGGAACAGGTCGCAGATAGTCGTA
>Ga0182030_10026561_pt1 | contig 10472 bp, 12 predicted proteins | sample 812S3MmetaG_FD_121299 | JGI IMG/M metagenome (GOLD analysis project Ga0182030, IMG submission 121299) | Permafrost microbial communities from Stordalen Mire, Sweden - 812S3M metaG (Illumina Assembly) | ecosystem: Environmental > Terrestrial > Soil > Wetlands > Permafrost | place: Sweden... | reverse complement strand
CACGGGCAAGGTTGCACGCACTGCAACAATACCGGTTACCGTGGCCGTTTTGCCGTGTACGAAATGCTGGAGATGATTCCATCTCTGGTAGAAGCCGCCGCCCATGATGATTCCAGCAACTTCACCCATGCCGCGCGCGAAAGTATGCGGGGGAAAACCATGCTTGACCACGCGCTGGAACAGATGAAACAGGGGCATACATCGGTGGATGAAGTCATCCGCATCAGCAACCAGGTGGAAGACTGATGGGCGTATTCGCATACAAGGGAAGGAGCGCGCACGGCGAGCTGGTGCAGGGCACGCTGGAAGGCGCCGATACCGGCGTCATTGCCAGCCAGTTGTTCAACATCGGCATTACGCCTATCGAGATTGAACCCACGCAACGTGTAACGACGGAGGTTGCTGCCAATAGTCCTTCACGGTGGAGTTTCCGCATAGGGGACAAAGTCGAGCCGATGGAGTTGATGCTGTTCAGTCGCCAGATGTACTCGCTGCTCAAGGCGGGTGTGCCCATCATGCGCGCACTCGCGGGTTTGCAGGAGTCGACGCCAAACGCCGCCTTGGCCGCCGTTTTGCAGGATCTGCGTGAAGCTCTGGATAGCGGCCTGGAACTCAGCATTGCGCTGCGGCGCCACCCCAAAATATTTTCTGCGTTCTACGTCAGCATGGTGCAAATCGGCGAGATGACCGGCATGCTCGACGAGACTTTCCTGCGCCTGTATACCTATATCGAGTTCGAGAAGCAGATGCGCGACAACATTCGCGCCGCAGTGCGCTATCCGATATTTGTGGTCATTGCCATGGCGATTGCCATCACCATCGTGAACATTTTTGTTATCCCCACATTCGCCAAAGTGTTTGCTGGTTTTCATGCCGAGTTGCCGTTCATCACCACTATGCTCATCGGCTTTTCCGGCTTCATGGTGCATTACTGGATGTTGATACTGGCAGGGGTGGCAGGGGCGGCGACAGGCTTTCGACTGTATATTAATACGCCTGACGGCAGGTACAAATGGGACAAGCTTAAATTCCACATCCCCCTCGCGGGAAAAATCATCTACAAGGGAACGCTGGCACGATTTGCGCGCGCCCTGGCGCTGGCCTTCAAGAGCGGCATCCCCCTCGTGCAGGGATTGAACGTGGTGGGCATGGTGGTGGACAACCAATACATGCGCGCCCGCGTCGAGCAGATGCGCGACGGAGTGGAGCGCGGCGAAAGCATCTCGCGTACTGCCACGGCGAGCGGCGTGTTCAACCCCGTCGTGTTGCAGATGATTGCGGTGGGTGAGGAAACGGGCGATCTGGATAGTTTGATGTTCGAGATCGCCGACATGTACGAACGCGAAGTGGATTACGACGTAAAAACTCTGGGTGCCCAGATCGAACCCATCATGATTACGGTGCTGGGCGGTCTGGTGCTGATTCTTGCGCTGGGTATCTTCCTGCCGATGTGGGATTTGGGCAAAGCGGCGTTGCATCATTAAGGGTTGCGGATTAAAGGAGCGTCATGTCGGTTATCAACAAGATGTTGTTTCATGCAATGCTGTTGTTTCTGATGATCGGCAGCATAGTCGGGCTGTTCGTCGGTGCGGCGCTGGTGTTGCGCCCAGCTTGGCTGTTGTATGCGAGCAGGCATGCCAACCGATGGATTGCCATGCCCTCCATAACCAACCTGCTGGATCAAGTGGTCAAGGTTGACCGCTGGTTTTACCGCCACCACCAGGCAAGCGGAATATCGCTGCTGGCAGGGGCGGTTTTACTGATTTATTTTTTTACCGCCCGCTTCGATAAACTCTCCCTTCTTGCCGGGTTGTCCAGAAAACTCCCCATCTCGCCCGAACTCACCGAGGTGTTGTTGGACACGGCGGTGTTCAGCATTCTGTTGGGAGCGGCGGCCACCTTGATTATCAGCCTGTTCCTGTTGATTCGGCCCAGCATGTTGCGCGGGTTCGAGCAGAATGCCAATCAATGGATTTCCATGAACAGCGCCCTCAAGCCATTCGAACTTTCCCGTGTTGGCTTTGATGAATACGTGTTCCAGAATGTACAAATGACGGGCGTGTTGTTGCTGTTCGCTAGCCTGTACGCCTTGGCGGGGCTGACAATCTGGCTGTGAGATAACATGAAACGCGCTCATGTTAAATTATGATATTGTATTTTTGTAGGCCTGCTATTTAGGTACTAAAGCAAGATTACGTAGATGGGTGGAGCGTAGCGATACCCATCAATTATCTGGATGAGGCGATGGGTATCGCGTTGCTCCACCCATCCTACTGAAAATCATATTAAAACAATGCGGCAGGAGAGAAACATGACCTCGAACAACCCAACAACCCAACGCCCCGATAATTCACCTGTTAGACAGATGAAAAATGATGCTGCCTTATGGGATAGATTGCTGTATATCCTGGAGTGGACCCTTGCCATAAAACTGCGCCATGCCGACCAACTGGATTTCAGCATGGTTTATATAAAGTTCGACGACAAGGGGAAGCTGGGTAATCTATATGGCGCCATGGAGGCTGCCCAGATGCTGTTCAAACTTACTCACGACTTGAACGACGCCATGCGCAAGACTGATGTTGTCGCCCGCAGCGGTTCCAATTTCTGGGTTCTTATCCCTCATATCGAAGCGGAATCCGTGGTATCCAGAGTCGCCAAAATCGTTGAAATCGCAGGCAAGAACGGTCTCGATGTCGTTGATTACGACATTTCCATATTCCCGCTCCTGAACAACGAGATCCTCAAGCAGGGCGGGCTGGACTCCCCGCTGCCATTTCTCGATTACGTGAAAAGCCATTGCAGCGTCGCCAAGAGTTGGACTGCTGTAAACAGCTAAGGAAACGCCGATTAAATCCGTTCGTGGTGAACTTGATAGAACTACTAGCCATTCGACTAAGCTGTCAAAAGACGACAGCCAAGTCGCTGGTTATAACTCCCCCTTGTCAGTACGAAAAACTATTGTCCCGGCACCGGGAGGAGAACCGGATAGCGGCTCCTCCCCTGTTAAGGGGAGGTTGGGAAGGGTTTGTTTTTATTTGCGGGGGTGACGGGGATACCCATGTTGACTCAAAACAACACCAGTCTGCGTTGCCGCGCTACTTCTTACAAAAACAAACACTTGCAAGAGATTCAAAAAAGGATTATAGTTTTGCTTGACAAATCCGATATTGAACTGTAAGTGTTGGCTTTAATGCCTCAGTTAATTATTGAATCGAATAGCGATATGCACCACCGGTGCGTGTTGCCCAGCGGGGCTGCGGCTCTGCGCAGGGGTATGGGACGGCCTCGACATAACTGTCCTCAATATAAAGAGTTAGGAGAATTAAAATGAAACGACAAAGTGGTTTTACCCTGATCGAACTGATCGTGGTAATTGTGATATTGGGTATCTTGGCGGCGGTGGCATTGCCGAAGTTTATAGGCTTGAGTTCGGATGCGCGGACTGCAGCTCTTAAAGGCGCTGTAGCTGCTTTGCAAGGATCCAATACAATGATCTATGCCAAGGCGGAACTTCAGAATGCGGCGGGAGCAGTGAGTAGCGTCACCGTGCCCCAAGGCACCGTCAATACAATTTGGGGCTACGCCGCAACTGTTAGCCCAGATCTTACAATGGTCACGGATATAGATGCAGGTACATTCACCGTAAACGCAATGAATATAGAAGTGACCGGCGCAACGACCCCGGCAAGTTGTAAAGTTGTGTATGCCCCGGCGGCTAGTAGTACCGTTCCGCCAACCTATACGGTAACTACAGGTGGCTGCTAATTAGCCTGCGTAATATGTTTGGATTATGTAGTTGAACAAAGCGTTAAAACAAGGGAGGCTTCGGTCTCCCTTAGTTTTTTGTCAACTGTCTTGGTTAGCTAAAACAAGCAAGAGGGAATGTGTTTTTAATACGGATTTATACGGAATGATCGCAATGTCCGGTATTTTCATCTAAAATCTATCTGTATGTTTTACGTAATGATTCAATTGGCTCAGTTGGAGTTGTCGTCGATGCCAAGCACGAGCATGCACAAAGTTTCTATCGCCAGTTTAACTTTGAGCCATTTCCCGAAACGCCTCTGACTTTGTGGTTACCTATAGCCGCCATTCCCTTTATAAGAAATTCGCAGAACGGTATATTCGTGAATAGACCTCGAAAATTTGGCACCGAATTTCAACGCGGCTTTACTATGGTCGAGTTGATTACGGTCATGGTGATCGCCGGTGTTCTGGCGGTCGTAGCCATCCCGCTTTTTTTTGATAACAACACATTCCAAAGCCGTGGTTTTTATGACCAGGTTATTTCCACTTTGCGCTATGCGCAAAAGGCGGCGATTGCTCAGCGCCGGTTTTTGTGTGCGACATTTTCCGCAAACAGTGTCACGTTGACTTATGACCCCATTCCTTTCAATGCCATTACGCACTCTACAGCCGTTTGTTCCGGTAACCTTGCCGGCCCAAATGGACAAACGCCCTATGCCGTGGATGCGCCGTCCGGGGTCACATTGAGCGGATCGCCGTTTAACTTTGATGCACTGGGCAAGCCGAGTTTTGCCACAGCGCAAACCATCACGGTAAGCGGTTATGCAACTGCTATCACCATCGAGGCGGAAACCGGTTATGTACATTAAGCCGTCATTCCCGCGCAGGCGGGAATCCAGCAAGACAATTGCACCGCAAAGCGGACAATGCCAAGGTGCTGTCTCGCTTCGCGAGGTATATCCAATTCACTGGATTCCCGCCTGCGCGGGAATGACGAGACAATCCGGCATCAGCCTGATCGAACTCATCATGTTCATCGTGATTGTCAGCGTTGCTCTGGCGGGGATCATGTTGGGGATGAACCAAATCACCGGGCACAGCGCCGATACGCTGTTGCGCAAGCAGGCGCTGACGGTTGCCGAATCGGTGCTGGAACAGATTGAGGCGCAACAGTTTTCTAATATTACTCCGACGAATATTGCCTTGGTGGTTAACAACGTGATGTCAGCTTCTGGGCTATCTGGGTACAACGCATCGGCGGGGTTGGATACAACAAGTGGTCTGGGCGTTATAGCGGGCACTCATGCGGTGGTTATCACGGTGACGGTCACCGATCCTAGCGGACAAGCTATCTCCCTGACCGGATACCGGACGAGTTACTACTGATGCAATTCAATCGAAAATCCCAGTGCGGCTTCACCCTGATCGAGATGATTGTGGTGATGGTCATTACCGGCATTCTGGGTGGGATAATTGCGATATTTATCAGCGGGCCGGTGCAGGGCTATCTGGACAGTGCGCGCCGTGCCGAGATGACCGACATCGCGGATACCGCCATGAGTCGCATTACACGCGACTTGCGCACGGCATTGCCCAACAGCGTGCGGGTTACACAGGTGGGGTCTGCCTATTATCTGGAATTTATCCCGACAAAGGGTGGGGGGCGTTATCGTTCTGCACAAGATTGTTCGTCGATCTGCACTGGCGATATATTGGACTTTACCTTGGCATCCGACAACAGTTTTGACGTGCTGGGGCAATCAGTTGCGGCGAATGCAGGGGATTATCTAGTCGTTTACAATTTGGGCACTTCCACGGGTAATTGTTCGACGGGGCTGGACGCATATGAAGGCTACAATCGTCGCACCATTGTTTCTGGAGGCAGTAAGATCACCTTTACGCCAACTACTTGTCCGTTTCCCTCCAGCAATTCCCCAGGTCATCACTTTCAGGTCACCACCGCCCCGGTCAGTTATGTGTGCAATTCGGCTGCGGGCACATTGACGCGCTATGCAAGCTATGGCTGGTTTGCCACGCAGCCCACCTCAACGCTATCTGGAGGGAATTTGCTGGCGAGCAATGTGAGCGCTTGTAATTTCGTGGTGGCCTCCGGGCTGGTAACCGTGAATTTGACCATTTCCGAGAGTGGCGAAAGTATCAGTCTGTACGACACTGCCAACGTCGCCAACGTGCCATGAAGCATGCGGCCATGATAACGATGAGACGTAAAGTGCAACGAGGATTCAGCCTGATCACGGCCATTTTCCTGCTGGTGGTTTTGGCAGGACTGGGAGCCATGGCGGTGACGTTCTTTGCCGCGCAGCAGCAAAGCTCCGCGATTGACGTGCTGGGTTCGCGTGCCTATCAGGCGGCACTGGCAGGTAAAGAATGGGGTGCCTATCGGGTGTTGCAAAACGGTATGCCATGCACCTCATCATCTAATCCGCTCACCTTGGCCGGGGATTTGAGCGGATTTACGGTGAACGTGAATGTGGCTTGCAATGCCTATATTGAGGCGGCAAGTGCGGTGGCGGTATTCACCCTGACTTCTACCGCGACGCAGGGCACGGCAGGCCAGCCAGGCTATGTTGAACGTGTTTTTCAGGCAACCATTGCCAGCGGGGTGCCCGGTACAGCCTCGGGAATCATCTACCAGAGTGAAAATTATTAAATCCAGATTGTCCATTAGGCCGAAAACCCGTCATTCCCGCGCAGGCGGGAATCCAGCGAGGACAAACATCCCGCGTTAGCGGACAAAACAAAGATTGTTGTCCCGCTACGCGGGGATTTTCAATTATCTGGATTCCCGCCTACGCGGGAATGACGGGTTAATGGGTTATTCGGAATAAACATGCCCCCGTTACCTGAACGGAGGAATTGCAAGTATTTTTCCCCCTTGTTTATTCAGCTAAATTTAAAGCGTGTCGATATAGTGATGCCAGTAGCACTCTTGCGAGTGGCGATGGCTCATTATTAGGCGAGTTATGAAAATCCCGGAGATTTTATCCAATCTGTTCAATCGATCCAGCCAGCGCGTTGGCTGGTTCGCTATTTGCGTCAATGCCAACGGCGTGCATTTCACGCATGTGAAGCGCACTGACGGCAAGCCGCAGGTTCTGGTATGTGCTTTCTACCCCATGAATAATGCGACCCCGGCCATGCTGGAAAAACTCCGCAAGGATGCGCGCATTGCTGATTTTCAATTTACTACTCTGCTTGCTCCCGGCGAGTACCAGATGTTGCCGCTGGATGCGCCTAATGTTCAGCCGAACGAATTGAAGGCGGCTATTCGCTGGCGCATCAAGGATTCGCTGAATTTCATGGTAGATGATGCCACCATCGATGTTTTGAGAATCCCTGCCAACAAAGTGGGGGGGGAGCGTCCGTCATCGTTGTATGCGGTTGCCGCGCCCAACAACACCATAAAGAAGCTCGAAGCGTTGTTTGAGAAAGCGAAGATTGATCTCAATGTGATCGATATTCCGGAAATGGCGCAGCGCAATATCGCCGCGTTATTTGAGGAAGGTGAGTATGGACTGGCTCTGCTGGCATTTGATGAAAACGGCGGTTTGCTTACTTTCACCTGTGGCGGTGAGTTGTATTTGGCGCGCCGTATCGAGATCACTCTGGGGCAATTGCAGGATGCTGACGAAAGCCTGCGCAAGCAGTATTTGGAACGGCTGGAGCTGGAATTGCAGCGATCCATGGATTATTTTGGCCACCAATTTAGCTATATTTCGCTATCGCGTTTGCTGATTTCCGCACCGGAACAGTTGGGTTTGGTTGCGGGGTTGGCGTCCGGTCTGGACGTGCCGATGGAGCAGCTAGATTTGGCGCAGGTGTTGGACATCAGTGCCGTGCCTGAGTTGGCGAATAGTGAATTCGCTATTCGCTCCTTCCTTCCATTGGGTGCCGCCCTGCGGCATGAAAGGCGGGAGCTGTGAGCCAGCAGATCAATCTGTTCAACCCGGTATTCCTGAACCCGAGAAAATTGTTCTCTTTAGTTACCATGCTGGAGATGCTGGGTTTGATCGTGCTGGGTTCGGGGCTGGTCTACGGTTTTGCATGGTATCAGGTACATTCGCTGACTGCTCAGATTCAGATAACAAATAAAAACTATAACGACGAGCAGGCCAAGCTGAGCCAATCCATGGCGGAATTCTCGCCGCAAAAGTCCAACCAGTTGCTGGAAGATGAATTGAAATCAACCGAAGCCAAGTGGGCTGCGCAGAATGAACTCATCGCATCTTTGAAGAGCGGGGCATTAGGCAATACCACCGGTTATTCGGAATACATGCGCGCATTTGCGCGCCAGGCAGTGAGCGGTTTGTGGCTAACCGGTTTCGATATTAGCGGGAATGCGGCGCAGATGAGCATAAGCGGGGCGGTGCTGTCACCAGAATTGCTGGCAACCTATGTCCGCAAATTGAACCAGGAACCCGTGATGCGCGAAAAACCCTTTGCGTCGCTCCAGATGCAGCGGGGCAGCAAGGAAGGGCGCTATGTCGAATTTACGCTGCAATCGGATGAAGTTGGCAAGGCGGAAGACGAAAAGACGAAAGTGGGCAAGGCAGAAAAAAAATGAATCAGCACTGGGCGAAACTTATAAGCAAGGTTGACGCAATGTCACTGCGTGAGCGCGCGATGATTTTTGCCGCTGCCGCAGTCGCGCTGGTTGCGCTGATCAACGCGTTATTCCTTGACCCTTTGCTGGCGGAAAAGAAAAAACAATTAAACGAGATGCAGCAGAAACAGGAGAATCTGAAAGCGATCCATGCGCAGGTTGTGGCTTTGTCGCAAGCAAGAAATGATGTTGAAAAATCACCGTTGCATCATCGCATTGAGCAGGCCAGGCAACAACTCGCGGATAGCGATGTTTTCCTGCAAGGACTCCGTGGACGCCTGGTGGCGCCAGAAAAAATGGCCGACCTGCTGGAGCAGGTGCTCAATCAGAATGGCCGTTTGCGATTGGTTGATCTACAAACTTCGCCGGTTGCTCCTTTGTCCGAGAAGACGGTGGTGAAACCGGGTGGGGTTGTTGTTACGCCTACAATCGCGGCAGCAGCACCGGACAACCAGGTGTTCAAGCACGGTGTGCAAATTACTGTGCGCGGCAGTTATCTGGATTTGCTGCAATACCTGACCGATCTTGAACAATTGCCGACGCAAATGTTTTGGGGCAAGGCGGAAATGAAAGTTGTGGAGTATCCGGAAGTTGAGTTGAAACTGACTCTTTATACTTTGAGCTTGGATAAGACATGGCTAAAGATTTGATGCAAGCCTTGAGGATAAATGGATGGACGCTATTGTTGCTAAGCGCCATCCCTGCTGTCTCTTGGGCACAAACATTGGTCGATCCCACCAGACCGCCCACAGAACTCAGCGCGCCTGCCGCAGAAAGCGAATTGCAGTCCATCATCATTTCTCCCACTCGGCGTGCGGCGATCATTAATGGGCAAACGGTCGAACTGGGTGGAAAAGCGGGCGATGTTAGGTTGATTGAGGTGAGCGAGGGTAGCGTAGTGTTACAAGGGGCGAAAGGGCGGCGTGTGTTGACGCTGTTCCCGGACGTGAAAATAGACAAGAAAGCGGCGTTGCCACCCATGGAAGAAGATGTGAAAAGTCCTGCCCGGAAGAAAAAACTGGTTAATAAACCAACCAGCCAGGCCGGAAAGAAGGAGGGAACATGAATCGCATGCTATGGCTACCGCCATTGGGACTGCTGGCGTTGCTCGGCTTATCGGGTTGCGCTGTGCCAGGCTCAAAAAATACCACGGCGGAGGCAATCCACCATGAAATGGATGCTGCAACACGGGATAGCGTCAAACCCATCAAAACCGAGGCGGTCAGTAATGCCTTGCTGCCGACGCTTTCCATGATGATGCCCAAGACAGACAGCAAACCGCTGGAACCCAGATTTGATCTCACCGTTAACAACACACCGGCCAGCCAGGTGTTCACGGCCATCGTGTCGGGCACGCGTTACAACATGCTGGTTCCCCCTGAGATAAGCGGCAACATTTCGTTGAGTCTGAAGGATGTGACGGTGTTCGAGGCGCTGGAGGCGATCCGCGAATTGTATGGTTTCGAATACAAGGTCGACGCGAACCGCATTTACATCCAGCCGATTGCACTGCAAACGCGGCTCTTTCAAGTAAGTTACCTGACTGCGCAGCGCACGGGTTCATCAACGCTGTCCGTGCAATCGTCATCGGGCGGTACAGGTACAACAAGTGCAACAGGTTCAACAAGTGCAACGGGTGCAACAGGTGCAACAAATGCAACAGTTACAACAGGTAGTACGGGCAACACGGGGGGAACGGGCAGTAGTTATGTCACCACGACTACTAATGCCAAGGCCAATAATTTCTGGGGGGAATTGGACGCATCGCTGAAAGCCATAGTGGGCAACGAAGGTGGGCGTACCGTGGTGATCAACTCCATGTCGGGGGTGATCGTAGTGCGTGCCATGCCTGACGAGTTGAAGAACGTGATGGCCTATCTCAAGGCTTCGCAGATTTCAATTGAGCGCCAAGTCATACTGGAAGCAAAGATTCTCGAAGTACAATTGAATGATAGTTTTCAGTCCGGGGTGAATTGGGGGGCATTCCAAAATAGTCTAAATAGCCATACCAGCATAGGGCAAGTTACCCCCGGTGGCACGCTTGCTACAACTGGAGCGCTGACTGATGGAACGATAGCCGCAACTGCCGGCAGTAGCT
>Ga0182030_10026559_pt1 | contig 10472 bp, 10 predicted proteins | sample 812S3MmetaG_FD_121299 | JGI IMG/M metagenome (GOLD analysis project Ga0182030, IMG submission 121299) | Permafrost microbial communities from Stordalen Mire, Sweden - 812S3M metaG (Illumina Assembly) | ecosystem: Environmental > Terrestrial > Soil > Wetlands > Permafrost | place: Sweden... | reverse complement strand
TTCGGTGCGCGAAATTCAGGAGTTCTTTCCGGCGAAGAAGCGGCCTGCCTACACAACGGTGCAGACCACGGTGTACCGAATGGAAGTAAAGAAGGCGCTGCGGCGGACGCGGAAGATTGCCACTGCACTGATCTTCGAAGCGGCGGTTTCGCGGGAAGCGGCCGAGCGGCGGCTGATCGATGAACTTCTGGGCCTGTTCGGCGGTCGCAGCCGGCCGATTATGGCGCATCTGGTGGATTCCGGCACACTCACGCTCGATGACGTGCGTGAGGCGGAACAGGCGCTGCTAAAGCTGGCTGAAGAGGAGAATGCGAAATGATTCGGCGGGCGCTACTGCTATTCGCAATGGCCGCTGGCGCGATAGCCGGCCCGGTTTTCGATGTCGCGTCGATAAAGCCCAGCGATCCGGCCGCGCGCCGAATGTCCCTCGATTCGCTCAGCGGCGGCCGGCTGACGGCAAGAAGTGTTTCTCTGTCATGGCTCGTCCAGTTCGCTTATCACCTCGAGTCGTACCAGATCTCCGGAGGTCCAGGCTGGATGCTGACATCGCGCTACGACGTGACTGCGCGCGTGGCGGATTCGACGGCGGGCGAAGACAAGGTTCGACAAATGGCGCAGGCGCTGCTGGCCGACAGGTTCGCGTTGAAAGTCCATATAGAAAGCAGGGAACTGCCAGTTTACAAACTGGTAAACGTCAGGCAGGGAAAGGATCTGCATAAAGTTGCCGCATGCGCCGCTCCCGAATGCCCGGTGTTCGATATGTCGATCGGCGGCCAGCTGACGGCCTACGGCGTGACGATGGAGGACTTCGCGCATGTCCTGACGGACCTGACCAGCCGGCCCGTGCGTAACCAAACGGCCCTTGCCGGGCAGTACGATTTTCATCTGTCGTGGACGCCGGACGATGCCACTCCGGGAGCGATCGGGCCGCGCGGTTCGCCTGCGCCGGATCAAACGCTGGCGTCTGTTTTTACCGCCCTGACGGAACAATTCGGGCTGAAACTGCAATCGGATAAGGGACCGGTCGATATTTACGTCATCGACCACGCTGAAAAGCCTTCGGAGAACTGATCACTATGCTGGCGGCGATCTTCAATCATCTTTGGCAATCGACGGCGTTCGCGGCGATGGCGGGACTGTTGACGCTGGCGCTCAGGAAGAATCATGCGCGCGTCCGGCACTGCGTTTGGCTGGTGGCGTCGATCAAATTTCTGATTCCGATCTCGCTATTGATTGCGCTCGGTGGGGCGATTCCGTGGCGGACGGCGCCGATACATTCGGGCTTCTCCATTGCGATGGATGAGGTCAGTCAGCCATTTACATGGTCGGCCGCACCTCGACCAGTCGAGAGATCCGGGTCGACTACAGCGGGCATTCTGCTGGCAGTCTGGTTGTGTGGATTTATCGGGATCAGTATTTCCTGGTACGTGCGGTGGCGGCGAATTCGGGCTGTGGTGAAGGCGGGATCGGTGGTGCAACTGGACCTGCCGGTCGAAACGATCGTCTGCCAGTGTTCCGTGGAGCCGGGTGTGTTCGGAGTTTTCCGCCCAGTGTTGATGCTTCCATGCGTGCTTTCCGAGCGGTTGACGCCGACGCATCTCGACGCCGTGATCACCCATGAACTCTGCCATCTCCGCCATCGCGATAATCTCGTCGCGGCAATTCAGATGTTCGTCGAGACAGTGTTCTGGTTTCACCCGCTGGTTTGGTGGATCGGCAAGCGAATGCTGGAGGAGCGGGAACGGGCCTGCGATGAAGAAGTGCTGCGCACGCGCTGCCAGCCGAGGGCATACGCCGATGCGATCTTGCGCGTGTGCAGGCTCTACGTCGAATCGCCGTTGCCTTGTGTGGCGGGAGTGACAGGCGCGGATTTGAAAAAGCGAATCGAGGAAATCATGTCGGATCGAAGGGTTCGCGGGCTGAGCCTGGGCCGGAAACTGCTGTTGGCGATGGCGGGCGTCCTGGCGGTGGCAGCGCCTGTCGTAGTAGGCGTGATGAACACGTCGTCCGTACGGGCTCAATCCCGGACGTCCGCGCCGAAATTCGACGTGGCCTCGATTAAACCGTCCGCGTCGAGCGACGGATGCAGCATCATAGAACCGTTGCCAGGCGGCGGCCTGCACATCGAGTGCGTCCCGCTCAAAACGATTCTCAACTGGGCGTATCAGGTTCAGCTTTATCAAATCTCAGGAGGCCCGGCCTGGATTACATCCGAAAACTGGACTATTGTCGCGAAGCCGGATGTGTCCGCTGCGACGCAGGGCAACTCGCCGAGCTATGAGGAAATGAACGATCCACAACGCGGGCGATATATGGATCTTGTGCGCCAACGACTGCAATCTCTGCTCGCAAGCCGCTTTCAACTTGCCTTTCATCGCGAAACCGTTGAACAGACGGTCTACGCGTTGACTGTGGCCAAAGACACACCGGGAATGGCGGCATCGGCGGATCAGTCCCGCAGCGATTTCCTGAAGCGCGGCCGGGGACAAATCACGGGAGTCAACGCGCGGATGGGGACTTTAGTGCAATATCTTGCGATCGAACTGGGCCGGCCCGTGGTGGACCGAACGGGCCTAAGCGGGCACTACGATTTCAAGCTCGCGTGGACTCCGGACCGGCCTGCGAATAACGCAGCCGAAGAACCGGCGGGCGAAACCGGTCCGACGATCTTCACTGCAATTCAGGAACAGCTTGGCCTGCGCCTCGAAGCGCAGAAAGGCCCGGTCGATGTTATCGTCATCGATCACGTTGAAAAGCCTTCGGAGATCTGACATGACTGCACTTCTTGTTAATCATTTGTGGCAATCGACATTGTTTGCGGCGATGGCGGGTCTGCTCACACTGGCGCTCCGAAAAAATCATGCACGCGTCCGGCACGGAGTGTGGATGGTAGCGTCGATCAAGTTTCTGGTGCCGCTCTCGGTGCTGATGGCGCTCGGAGGGCAGATCGCGAGATGGACTGCTGCTACGGCGGTTAGCAGACCAGGAATCGCAGCTGCGATGGGTGATTTCAGTGAGCCGTTCAGGGTTCCCCTGGCGCCGGCGCATGCGATCGCGGCGGCGAGGTCGATGCCGAACCGTCTGCCGGAAGTGCTGTTGATTCTCTGGGCGTGCGGAGTGCTTGGGCTGGCCGTGACGTGGCTGGTCCGGTGGCTACGGATACGTGCGGTTGTGAAGGCGGGGTCGCCTGTCGCGATGGAGATTCCGATCCAGGTCAGATCTTCGAAGACACCGCTGGAGCCAGGTGTTTTCGGTATCTTCCGGCCAGTGCTGCTGTTGCCGGAGGGCATTTTCGAGCGGCTCACGCCGACCCAGATTGAGGCGGTGATTGCGCACGAGCTTTGCCATGTGCGGAACCGGGATAATCTTACGGCGGCGATTCAGATGTTTGTCGAGACGGTGTTCTGGTTTCATCCGCTGGTGTGGTGGATGGGCAAGCGGATGGTGGCGGAACGGGAACGGGCTTGCGATGAAGAGGTTCTTAATCGCGCGGGCAGCGAGCGGCGTGTGTATGCGGACGCGATTCTCAGCGTTTGCAAATTGTATGTGGAGTCGCCGCTGGTTTGTTGTTCGGGAGTGACGGGATCGGATCTGAAGAAAAGGATCGAGGCAATTATGATCAACCGCAAAGGCTTGAGTATGAGTGTGTCGAAGAAGTTGTTGCTGGCGGGCGCGGCGCTGGTGACGGTGGCGGGGCCAATCGCTATCGGGATGGCGCTTGGCGTGGTCAATCTGCCGGTGCTGAGGGCGCAGACACCTACCGCACCCGCTCAGGTCGAACAGTCTCAGGCGAATGGAGGGGCGGCGTCTGCTGTTTCTGAATTGCAGCGAAAAATGGCCGAGCTGCAGTTGCTGGCTCAGAAAATGCAGCAGGAACGTGCCGCGCAGAATGGCCAAAAAACCTTCGTTGTCGACGGCGTCACGGACATGCATTCGCCAACAATCGGGACACTGGTGGACGGGCGTTTCCATCACACGCTGACGGGCATCGAGTTCACGGTGCCGTTGGGCTGGACAGTGCAGTATCAGGGCCAGTCATCGGGCGGAGGCGAACAAATTGGTTTCATTGGCGATGCGTCAATTCCTCCGGTTCAGGCGTTTGTCTGGATGAAACCGGAGACATACGATGGCGGGAGTTTGCACGACAAGCTGATAGGATCGATGAATTTCAAAGCTGGCCAGCGGTCCGACGATGCAACTTACAAGATGCTGCCGAACACGGCTATAGAGAAAACGGTCAGCGGGCATCCGGCACTGAGCGTTCACGCGACGTTTGTGCAGAATGGCATGAACATGATCGAATACAGCACCTGGGTGTGGACCGAGACTTCGCATTCCTATATCTCCGCGCGCATGAAGGCGGAGGATTTCCCGGTGATTCAGGACAAGATCGACCAGATGGCCGGGACGTTTCTGATTCCCTAAAGCCGCGGCAGCGTTTTGCGCAGGAGTTGACAAGCCGCAAGCCAGACCACGGCCACTGCGTAGCCGGCGAAGACATCGCTCGGGTAATGAACGCCCAGGTAGATACGCGACAGGCCAATCAGGGCGGCGAGCGCAATGGCGGCCGCGCGGATGACCGGGTTGCGGGTTGTCAGCGAGACCAGAAGAACGTAGAAAACCGTGGCCGTCAGCGCGTGGCCGCTGGGGAAACTGTAGCTGTCCGGCGCCGGCAACCCGAAGAACGGTTCGGGGCGCTGGCGATGGAACGAGAGCTTTAGAACCTGCTCCAGAAGTTTAGCTCCAACGGCGCCTCCGATCAGCAAGAGCGCTGCGTGGCGGCGTCCGGTTTTTAACAGCCGCCAGCCAAAGAAAGCGCCGATCACGGCCATGAAACCGTCTCTGCCGACGAATGTCGCACCCAGCATAATTTGGGTGAGAAATGGCTCACTCCAGGCATGAACGGCGTGCCTGACGGATTCGTCCAGGGCTGCTGTGCGCCCGGTTACAACAGCGAAGGCCAGCCAGGCAAACAGGAGCAGGGCGAAGTTGGCCGCGAGGAGCATCGGCGTGGGTTTTTGCACAGTTCCCCGCGATCCCCATTGTGATCTGGCTTCAGTCATGACACTCCCGAAATAGAGTGCAACCGAATGACCAATTCATGTTTCTTGACAGCGATTAAGGTCTACTGTATCCTGACACCAATACAGTTAACCTTATGTTCTTCAAGCTTACTCCCGCCGACGGACAACCGCTCTATCTGCAATTGATGCAGCAAATCCGGCATGCTACGGAAAACGGGGCATTGCGCGATGGCGACCAGTTGCCTGGCATACGGACGCTGGCCGAGCAACTGGTGGTGAGTCCGAATACCATCGCGAAGGCGTACTCCGAGCTTGAACACGATGGCTTGCTTGAAGTGAGGCACGGGTCCGGCGCGTTCGTGTCGCTGAACCGGAGGCGCAAGTCACTCGCGGATCACGTCTCGCAGGCCAGGCAGCGCGTGGGAGTTCTTGTCGGCGAACTGCGTGGCGAAGGGCTGCGCGATGACGAGATCCGGCGCGTGTTCGAAGCGGAGCTGCTACGGGTAGAAGAGCCGGAGAGAAAAAGATGAGGGGAAACTAGTGCTCTGGTACAAGGCCTGGCTGGAAACACGCACGCGGTTCCTGATTTGCCTGATTGGAATCACCGCCCTGTTTGCATACGAGATCTACCGGATGGACAGCGACGTCATGTCTCCGGTTAACGCGGCATTTTACAACTCCGTCATGAATGGCAGATATGGCCAACTCACTTTTTGGTGGCTGTTAGCCGTCAACCTGCTCACCATGGGAGGTTTGCTGCGTGAGAAGGCCGTGGGGGCAGCGTCTTTTACGCTGGGCCTGCCCTCCAGCAGAGCCCGGTTAACGGTTGTCCGAATGGCCACGACTCTGGCTCAGGCGATGTTGCTGCTTGTCGCGCCATGGGGAGTGATCTTCGTGACGGCCCGGGTATTTGCGAACACGCCTCCGTTCTCACAAGCGCTTTTCCACCTTGCTCTGCTGGCTGGCGGCGGAGTACTGTTATTTGCTGTCGCGTTTCTTGTGTCCTCAGTCATCGAAGGTGAGTACACGGCACCGCTGGTCAGTGGTGGCTTGATCCTGGCGATCGGGTTTCAGGTCGACGGCCGAAGCCTGGTTCACTACAATCCGGTGGCGTTCATGATGGGCGGGCGATTTTACGACGGACATAGTGGCTTACTCGTCGGGCACGTGCCGTGGCTTCAGATAGCGGTTTACGGTTTGTTGGCCGCCTGTCTGGTGCTGGCTTCTGTCAAAGCGCTGGAACTGAGGGAATTCTGAATGCGAAGACTATTGGTCATGGCAATCTTAGTTGGGGAGTTGCCCCTGTTTTCGCAAACACCGACAGGACCGAGATCATCATTTGACGTGTCCGTAATTAAGCCCAGCACGCCGGGCACGCGTGACGCACTCGCGATTCAGCCGGGTGGGCGATTTGTTTCGAATGGTTTTTCTCTGCAGGCTCTGATCGGATTGGCCTGGCATCTCAAGGGTTTCGAACTGTCTGGCGGAGATAGCTGGACGGCGAACGACAGGTGGAGCATTGAAGCGAAGACGGAGGAAGGTCTTGTTGTTCCGGCCTGGACGCCGCCAAATATACCCGAAGAGATAGCCATCAGATTGCGCTCATTGCTCGAAGACCGGTTCCTGCTGAAGACACATCGCGAGACGCGAAACCTGCCGGTATACAGGCTGACAGTGAGTAAGAACGGCGAGAAACTCACGGACGTTGACCCTCCGGAAGCTGTGCCAGGTCCACAGAATAGTTCGATGCGTGCCGGGCCTGGCGCGGTCATCGGATCCTCCGTGCCGATGATTCAGATCGTTACGGTTCTGAGCCGTCTTATGGATCGGCCGCTCATCGATAAGACCGGCCTTACAGGGTTCTATAGCTTCAACCTGCGGTTTGCTGCCGAGAGTGCGCCGCGAGCATTATCGGGTGCATCCGCGACAAGCACGCCGCCAACGGACGATCCATCGCTGTTTACCGCGCTTCAGGATCAGCTTGGATTGAAACTGGAATCGGCACAGGAGCCGGTTGAAGTTCTCGTGATCGATTCGGCTCGTAAACCTACGGAGAATTGAAAGGAAAATATGATTCCCGAGCCTGTGATCCAGACTAATCAACTGAGAAAGTCTTACGGACGCTTCGAGGCCGTTCGCGGTGTGGACCTGTGCGTGGAACCGAATCGCATCACGGGGTTTCTGGGAGCGAACGGCGCGGGCAAGAGCACCACCATCAAGATGCTGCTGGGCATGATGCGATCCTCGGGCGGAAGCGGAACCGTGCTGGGACGGAGGATTGACGATCCCGGCGAAAGCGTCGATATGCGGCGGCACGTGGCGTATGTCAGCGAGGATAAGCGGCTCTATGGCTATATGACCGTGGAACAGATTATCCGATTCACCAGCGCGTGTTATCCGGACTGGCGCCACGACGTGGAACGGGATTTGCTGCGGACGTATGAACTGCCTGCGGACCGAAAAATCAAGTCGCTGTCGAAGGGAATGCGAACCAAGCTGGCGTTGCTGCTGGCGTTGTCGCGACGACCGTCATTAATGATTCTCGATGAGCCTGGAGACGGGCTAGACCCCTGCGGCGTGGAGCAACTGCTGGAGAGCCTGGTGGCGCGATCGAGCGAGGGCACGGCAATATTCTTTTCTTCGCATCAGATTGCGGACGTGGAGCGCATTGCCGATAACGTCTGCATTCTGGATAAGGGACGCCTGATTATGGACGCTTCAATGGACGATTTGCGGCAGTCATACCGGCAGGTCACGCTGGTGTTTCCGGAGTTGCCGGCTGAACGTGAGTTTCAACTGGCCGGAGTGGAACGCATCCGGACGAGCGGGTTCCAGATGTCAGTGTTCGCAAGTGGGAATGCGGAAGCCATTGTGGCGCGGGCACGCGATTTTCATGCGACGTCGATTGACGTGGCGCCGGTGTTGTTGCGGGATATCTACCTTCAGACGGTGAGGGGAAACTGAATGCTTTGGTACAAGGCGTGGCTGGAAACACGCGTGCGGTTCCTCATTTGTCTTGTTGGAATGAGCGTTTTGTGCTGGTATCCGATCCACGATGACATCCGTTGGGCACAGCCCGACACGAGCCTGAGGTATTACTATGCCTCGGTCCATGGGGCACACGGAATGCTTGGGGCGTTGTGGCTGGTTGCCGTCATCTTCCTTGTGATGGGGGGCTTGCTGCGGGAGAAGGCTGTTGGGGCTGCGTCATTTACTCTCGCCCTGCCGTTCAGCAGGAGGCGTCTGATGGGCGTCCGTATCGCGACCGGAATGGCTGAAGCGATCATCCTGATCCTCGTGTCTTCCGCTGCCATTTGCATGCAAGTCAGCATCTTCGGGAAGCCATATCCTATGTCGCAGGTCTGGTTTCATCTTGTGTTGCTGATCAGCGGCGGGATGGTGCCGTTTGTTATTGCGCTGCTGATTGCCTCGCTGGTGGAAGGCGAATACACGGCGCCGCTGGTGAGCTTTGGCGTTCTGATTTGCGGCATATTTTTACTGAGTGGTCAGGCGGTTCAAAAAGTCGATCCATACCGGTTCATGTCTGGCTTAGACTATTTCGATCGGACAACCGGTCTGCTTCTCGGCCCCATTCCGTGGATGAAGGCCGGAGCCTATTTGTTGCTGGCGGCCTGTTGATTGTTGGCTCGGTCAAGGCGATTGAGATGCGGGATTTCTGAATGCTCTGGTACAAGGCGTGGCTGGAAACGCGTGTGCGGTTCGTGATTTGTTTGCTGGCGATGACGGTGTTCTGTGTTTACACGGTTAGCTATGACAATCAAATGGCAGACTCGCGGGCAACACTTAATTTTTACTACTCCGTGGTTCACGGCGCGCACGGGCTGATCGGCGGGTTGTGGCTTGCCGTTATCAGCTTCCTGACAGCGGGCGGATTGCTGCGGGAGAAAGCTGTCGGGGCTGCGTCGTTCACTCTTGCTTTGCCTTTCAGCAGGACGCGTCTCATGGGCGTGCGTATGGCGGTTTGCCTGATTGAAGCGGTGGCGCTGATTGTCATCCCGTCTCTCGCGATATGTATCGAAGACGGCATGATCGGGAAACCTTATCCGGTATCGCAGATGTGGTTCCATATTGTGCTGCTGGTCAGCGGCGGCCTGGTGTTTTTCGCCATCGCGCTGCTGATTTCTTCGCTCATGGAGGGGGAATACACCGCACCCCTGGTCAGCTTTTGCATTGTGGCTGGCGTCGCGCTGTCAACCTCCCGCGAGCCAAAATTGGCCACAGGCAGCACGATATGGGAACAGGCCGCGCAAACGCACAATCCTTTCTATTTCATGAGAGGCGTTGCTTACTTCGACAGCCCCACTGGGTTGCTTCTGGACCCGATACCGTGGGTGCAGGCCGGTATATTCGTGCTGCTGGCTGCGTTGTTTATAACTGCATCGGTGAAGGCGATTCAGCTGCGGGATTTCTGATTTGACACGCCATATAGAATGAAGGTGCGTGACCTACGACCTTATAGTGATTGGAAGCGGCCCCGGCGGCTATTCTGCAGCCGTCCGAGCCGGACAGTATGGCCTGAAAACGGCCATTATTGAAAAGGATGCCAAGCTGGGCGGCACTTGCCTGCATGTGGGCTGTATTCCCACGAAGGCGCTGCTGCATACCGCCGATATGTGGAATTTTGCCACACATTCGGGCGAGGAAGGCATTACGATCAATGCGCCGACGCTCAATTTTCCGAAGGTGATCGAGCGCAAAAACGGCATCGTCTCGAAACACGCCAAGGGCGTTGAGTTTCTGATGAAGAAGAACAAGGTCGAATGGATTAAGGGATTCGGCAAGATTCTGGGCCCGGGGAAGGTGGAAGTAACCACCGATAAGGGCAAACAGGTGCTGGAGACGAAGAACATTCTGATCGCTACCGGGTCGGAAGCGCGGATGCTTCCTGGGCTGACGCCAGATCCGGATTTCATCCTCACCAACATTGAGATTTTGAATTTGCAGGCGGTGCCGAAGTCGCTGATGATTATTGGCGCGGGCGCGGTGGGTGTGGAGTTTGCGTCCATGTTCAAGCGGTTCGGGACGGATGTGAGTTTGTTCGAAGCTCTGCCGCGGATTGTGCCCGTGGAAGACGAAGAAGTTTCGAAAGAACTCGAGCGGGTCTTTAAGAAAGACAAGATTCGGGTGGAGACCGGCGCGAAGTGCGATCAGGTGCAGAAAACTGTTTCTGGTGCGAATCCGGGCGTGAAGATGAAGGTCACGCTCTCGAATGGCAAAGTGGAAGACGTCGAAGCGGAGAAGCTGCTTGTCGCGGTGGGGCGCGCGCCGCTGACGGCGAAGATCGGCCTTGAGAATACGAAGATTCGCAGCGAGCGCGGATTTATTTTCGTGGATGAATATCAGCAGACCGATGAGCCGGGGATTTACGCGATCGGCGATGTGGTGGCGGGCACGCCGCAACTGGCGCATGTGGCGACGAGGCAAGGC
>Ga0182030_10026557_pt1 | contig 10472 bp, 8 predicted proteins | sample 812S3MmetaG_FD_121299 | JGI IMG/M metagenome (GOLD analysis project Ga0182030, IMG submission 121299) | Permafrost microbial communities from Stordalen Mire, Sweden - 812S3M metaG (Illumina Assembly) | ecosystem: Environmental > Terrestrial > Soil > Wetlands > Permafrost | place: Sweden... | reverse complement strand
CGCGAGACCCGTTCGCCGGTCATCATTCAGGCGTCGCGGGGCGCGCGTGCTTATTCGCAGGACAAGTTCCTCTATCACCTCATGCTCGCCGCCTCCGAACTCTACCCGGAGATTCCCCTGGTCATGCACCTCGACCACGGCAACAGCTTCGAGACCTGCAAGTCCGCCATCGATCTCGGCTTCACCTCGGTCATGATGGATGGTTCGCTGCTGGAAGACGGCAAGACCCCTTCCTCCTTCGCCCAGAACGTCGAAGTCACCCGTAAGGTTGTCCAGTTCGCCCACGATCACGGCGTCACCGTCGAAGGTGAAATCGGCGTCCTCGGCGGCATTGAAGACGGACACGGCGCCGGCGGCAGCGGCCTTGAGCATGTCACCGATCCCAACCAGGCCGTCGAGTTTGTCGAAAAGACTGGCGTTGACGCGCTGGCCATCGCCATCGGCACCAGCCACGGCGCATACAAGTTCAGCAAAAAGCCGGACGGCTCCGTGCTCAAGATGGATGTCCTCATCGCCATCCACAAGCGCCTGCCTAACGTTCACCTCGTCATGCACGGCTCCTCCAGCGTCCCCAAGGAGCTGCAGGACGTCATCAACCAGTACGGCGGAAAGCTCAAGCCGACCTGGGGCGTTCCAGTCGAAGAGATCCAGCTCGGAATCCGCAACGGCGTGCGCAAAATCAATGTCGATACCGACAACCGCCTCGCCATCACCGGAGCCATCCGCAAGGTCTTCGCCGAATCGCCGGAGAAGTTCGATCCCCGTGATTACATGAAGCCCGCCCGCGAGGCGATGAAGAAAGTTGTCGCCCAGCGCATGACTCAGTTCGGCCAGGCTGCCCACGCTGGCGACTACGCGCCCATCCCCATTGCCGAGATGAAGAAGCGCTACGCCTCTGAAGCTCTAGCCGCAAAGTAGTTCGCAGCAAGGTAGTTCGCAATATAGTAGTTCGCAGGGTGGCCCACATCCGCCCTCTGTTGGCGAATGTGGGATGTAGAGACAAGCGCGGAATGTAGAGACGAGCGGGTGCCCCATCCTAGCCTTCCTTTCTTTGGCTAGGGTGGGGCAGTTGACGTTGCTCTTGCCTTTGCTCCTGCCTTTGCTCCTGCCTTTGCTCTTGGGTCATTCTGAGCGAAGCGAAGAACCCCAGCGCCGCTGATACCTTCAGGCCGTCCCAAGCTTTCCAATCGCCAAGTTCCACGGCATTTATTCTTGCGCTGCCGTGGCAACCGTGTTCTCATCTTGCTCATGTACTGGGTGTACATCATGGCCAGCAAGAGCGGCACCCTCTATACTGGCACGACTGGCAGCCTCGACCGCCGCGTCTTTGAGCACAAGCACCACCGCGTCCCCGGCTTTACCGCTAAGAACGACTGCACCCGGCTTGTCTTCTTCGAGGAATTCTCCGATCCGGGCAATGCCATCGCTCGCGAGAAGCAGATCAAGGGATGGCTTCGCTTGAAGAAGATCGCTTTGATCGAATCGATGAATCCGCACTGGGAGGATCTTGCGCAACACTGGGGTGCGCAGACTTGCCCTCCGGGAAGATCAATGAAGGAGATGAGTGGGTAGCGGGAGCAGCGTCGGGAACAGGCAGGAGAGCTTAGGGCGGCGGTGGCGAGTTGTGCCGAACCTCGCTCCTTCGCTACGCTCAGGATGACGCGCCGATGGTGGCCCACATCCGCCCTCTGTCGGCGAATGTGGGATGCGGAGACGAGCGCGGGATGCGGAGACAAGCGCGGGATGCGGAGACAAGCGCGGGCCCCATCCTAGCCTTTCTTTCTTTGGCTAGGGTGGGGTTTTTGACTTTGACCTTGTTTTTGTTCTTGGGTCATCCTGAGCGAAGCGAAGGACCCCAGCACCGATCAAATCTCCTGTGCAGCCCCCAGGCTTTTCAGCCAGCAAGCCCACCATTTACACCCTCCGGGAAGAGGCCTGTGCCCCACAATCGCTCTCCGTTGGCGAATGTGGGATGTAGAGACAAGCGGGTGCCCCATCCTAGCCTTCCTTTCTTTGGCTAGGGTGGGGCAGTTGACTTTGCTCTTGCCTTTGTTCTTGGGTCATCCTGAGCGAAGCGAAGGACCCCAGCACCGATGAAATCTCCTGCGCAGCCCCCAGGCTTTTCAGCCAGCAAGCCCACCATTTACACCCTCCGGGAAGAGGCCGCTGCCCCACAATCGCCCTCTGTCGGCGAATGTGGGATGTAGAGCACCCCAAGCCGGATTTCTTCGCCCTTCCGGGAATTTCAATATCGGGTTAAACTTCGGAGTACATGTCCAAGGCAAACGATAGCGGCTCACAATCAACGGCCCCGGCCCGCCCCTCGTCGCTCCTTGACACGCGCGTCATCTACTGCGGAGACAACCTTGAGCAGTTGAAGAAGCTCCCCGACGCCTGCATCGACCTCATCTACATCGACCCGCCCTTCAACTCCAATCGCAATTACGAAGTCTTCTGGGGCGAGACCAGGGAAAAGCGATCCTTCGACGACCGTCACGAATCCACCCAGGCCTACATCGACTTCATGCGTCCCCGCTGCGTCCAACTCGCCCGCGTCCTCAAGAAGACCGGCAGCTTCTACTACCATTGCGACTGGCACGCCAGCCACTACGTCAAAGTCATGCTTGACCAAATCTTCGGCGAGAACAATTTTCAGAACGAAATCGTCTGGAAACGGACTACAGCACACGCCGATACGCATGGATTCGGCCATGTGCACGACATCTTATTTCGATACTCAAATGGAGATGCACCTACATTCAACCAGCAACTGAAGCCATACTCACAAGCCTATCTGGATAACTATTTCGTGGTTGAGGATGAGTATGCCGCAACACGCGGCAAGCATCGAGTCAATGACCTGACCGGATCGGGACTGCGTAATGGTGAAACTGGACAGTCGTGGCGCGGAATCGATCCGGGGAAAATAGGCAAGGGGCGGCATTGGATGCGCACCCCAAAAGAATTAGAGGAGATGGCTGCCGATGGTCGAATTTATTTCCCGCCGAAAGGGGGCACTCCGGGATGGAAGCGCTACGAAAATGAACTAAAGGGACAGCCAGTTGACTCAATCTGGGATGACATTCAAACCCTCACGAGCTTTTCAAAATCGGCAAAGGAGTCGCTCGGCTATCCAACGCAAAAGCCGCTGGCGCTTCTTGAGCGAATCATCAACGCATCAAGCAATCCCAACGACATCGTCCTCGACGCCTTCTGCGGCTGCGGCACCGCCCTCGTCGCCGCGCAGCACCTCAACCGCCAGTGGATCGGCATAGACGTTTCTCCCACCGCTTGCCGCGTCATGGCCAAGCGCCTCCGCGATGTCTGCAAACTTCGCGAAGACGAGAACTACTGGCGGCACGGCAAGGGCTTCGTCGTCCGTGATCTTCCCTGGAGCGAGAAGCAGCTCCGCGCCATGCCCCCCTTCGAGTTCGAGAACTGGGCCGTCATCGCCCTCGGCGGCATCCCCAACAAGACTCAGGTCGGTGACATGGGCATCGACGGTCGCATCTACCCCATCGGCTCCGAGCCGGGAGCCACCGGCAAGGACGCAGGCCAGCTCGATTTCATGGACGACTGGTATCCGATCCAGGTCAAGCAGCAGGACAAAGTCGGACGCCCCGACATCGACAGCTTTGAAGCGGCCATGATCCGAACCAAGCGCAAAAAAGGTTTCTTCGTCGGCTTCGATTTCTCCAGCGACTCCCTCCACGAGATCGACGGCTTCTTCCGTCGCGAGCACATCGTGATCGTTCCCCTAACCGTCCGCGAAATTCTCGACGAAACCATCGCCCGGAAGCTGATCTGACTGCATAAAAGAATCTCGTCTCACTGCATAAAATATGTATATTTTTTTGTACCCATTAACTACCCAGCCATCGATCGACCCCGCATCGTAACCATTCAGTCAATCGTTATGATCTTCCTAAAACGATTAACGACTCAGTAACCCCCACCCTCCAAACGATTATCCACATCGCCAATGGTCTCCCTTGAAACTTTGAACCCTTGAAACCTTGAAACCTCGAACCTTTCAACCTTCGCATCCCGCGCCTTGTCGATTTCGATCACGGCAATCCACTCGCCCGTCGTCGCGTCCTGCCACACGATGCGCCCATGCAGCATGCGCGCAATCGCCGCCGCCGGCAGGTCCTGATGGAAGTCGAAGTAGCGTGTTTGCGCCTGAGTCCATCCCGGAATGCGCTGCAAGATTCCGCGCGGCGGCTCGTACTTCGTGGAGAACGCCACCACCACGTCGAAGTTTTCCTCCTGCTGCTCGGCGCGGAGAATTTCGCTGGCGGAAAAATTTTCGATGCGCACCACGCTCAGCGGTCGCGCCACGTAGCCCAGGAACGGCCGGTTCAATTCGTCCGAGGCCGGCCACGCCGTAAGAATGCGATCCTCCGCGTAGTGCCGCTCAACGTATCGCGCCGCCTGCTGATGCATGCGCACGAAGCTCGCCCACGTCAGGTTGTCTTCCGGCGAGATGAACCACGGCGGATTGAAGAACAGCGCAACCACAAACGCGGCGGCGCATCCTGCAACCCACCACTTCCATTGCGGTGCATGCCTGCGCAGCACATTCACCGCCAGCAACACCACCAGCGGAATCGCCGGAATCATGTAGCGCGCCAGCAGTGCTCCGCCCACCACGGAAAACTCCGCCGCCTGCGCCAGCACCACCAGCCCCAGCAGCAGTTGCACGCTGGGCGCAATGGCCGCGGCATTAGACGCGTCAGGCGCAGCGGCGCCGGTGTTGGGCGCGCTGGGCGCAGCGGCGCCCGTCTGCCGCGCGTTCCACAGCAACAGCAAGGCCGCCGCGGTCAGCACGAACAGGTTCATGTATCCCACCGCGTGCCACAGCCGCATTATGCCCGCCAGCAGAATGCGCAGCGGCGTCACCGTGGCTCCCATGTTGTAGCGCAGGTAGTCGGGATTGCCGAAGACGTGGCCGGTACGGTGGAAGTGATACGCATACCATCCCAGCAGCGGCAGCAGCGCCAGCAAGTACGCCGCGCATTGCGCCAGGGTAGGGCGCGGCAGGCACCAGCGGGCAGCCAGCGCCGGACGCCAGCGGTAAGCGCACCAGCCCAGCAGCGCGCTTCCATACAGCGTTAGCGTCACCGCCACCGTGGTTTCCTTGGCCACCGCTGCCAGGGCCGCAAAAATCACGGCCTGCCAATACCGTCCGCGAATGTGCGAATACAGCGTCCACAGCACCAGCGCGAAGGCCGCGATGTCGAGCTGCGCCATTACCGACTGCGAGAACACCGTCGGCGATAGCGCCGTAAGCACCACGGCTGCCGCGGCCACCTGTGCGTCGGCCACGCGCCGTCCCAGCAGCCAGAGCGCGGTAAAGCCGAATGCGGCAACCAGCAGCATGGCCGTGCGCGTCACCAGCGGCGAGTATCCTGCCAGCTTCCAGCACAGGGCCAGCCACAGCATCACCAGCGGAGGGTGTGCGTTGGAGAGCGTTGTGTGCGGGATTAGATCGCCGGTGAGAAGAATGTCGCGCGCTGCCGGTATGAAGTATCCCGCCTCATCCCAGAAGTAGGGCAGCCGAAGCAGCGGAAGATGCGCCAGCCAGAGCGCGGCGAAGATCGTGGCGAAGGCAAGCAGGGCCGGAGCCAGCGGCTCTCCGGCGGATGCGTGCGGCGTCTTCCCGGCCATGGTGTTAGTGGATGGGCCCGTTCTGCACAAACTGCGGATCGAGCTTGATTTCGCCGAAGGTCTGCTCGTAGTTCGCCAGGTTCTGGTGGAGCATCACGGCCAGCGCCTTGGCCTGTTGCGGGCTCAAATAGATTCCCTGGAAGTTGCGCAGGTCAATCCCCGGGCCACTGCCGGGGATAGCCATTCCGAAGGCGAGAAAGAAGTCCCAGACGCTCATGCGGACCTGCACGCTGTTGGCATAGCCCTCGCGGTAATCGTCGGAGGTATGAATTCGAATCTCGGGTTGATCGTTGAAGTTAGACATGGGAGAGTCTCCGGGAAACAGCCTAACAAGTTTGGCGCGGAATGGCACGCGCTAACCACTCCGCGGAAATGGCAGCGCACGATTCCGAATGCACGGCAAAGCCTGTGATCGACTCCTGTTCCCATTTCGCATTTGCTGCATCTCAGTTATCATCCCCGCTCCGGTGGGGAGGCGAGGTGGCCGATGCGGAGTCTGGAGCATAGCGCTCTGATTGAGGCGAAGCCGTTTCTGATTGAGCAGGATTACACAAGCTACACATCTGATCACCATGCGCTCTGGAGCGAGCTGGTGGAACGGCGCATGGCACAACTGGAGCGCTGTGCCTGCCGCGAATACCTGGAGGGCTGGCACGCGCTCGGGCTGGAGCGGAAGCGGATTCCCCGGCTGGCGGAGGTGAGCGGGCGTCTGGAAATGCGCACTGGATGGCGAGTGCAGCCGGTCTCCGGCTTCATGCCCGCGCGCGCGTTTTTTGAAATGCTTGCGGCGCGGCAATTTCCAACCACAACCTGGCTGCGCAACCGCGAGTCGATGGACTACACGCCGGAGCCGGACATTCTGCACGACGCGCTGGGCCATCTGCCGATGTTTGCCGAACAGAGCTTTGCCGATGCAGTCGCCGAGTACGGGCGGGTCTGCTATGCGATGGAGGATGACGAGAAGTTGGAGCGCATGGGCCGGCTCTTCTGGTATACCTTTGAGTTTGGCCTCATCCGGCAGGAGGGCGCAGTGAAGGTGTATGGCTCCGGCGTTGCGTCCTCGCAGCAGGAGTGCACGAACGTACTCTCCGGCGGCTGCGAGATTCGGGATTTCAGCGTTGCCGCTGTGCTAGGCACGATGGTGAAGGTGGACGAGATTCACAAGCTCCTGTTTGCGATCAACTCGTTCGCCGAGATATTAAGTGCAGTCGGCGTGGCGCGGGAGATCGTCGAGAACTCTTGAGCCGGAAACCCGCATTGGCTGCCTACGGCAAAGGCAGCGCGCCCTCGGCCCATTGATGTTTCTTTGTTGTCCGGTAGGCCGTTCCCTGAAAAACCGCAATCAGATCATTTTGTTCATCGCGAATCTCAACCGTGTAGTTTCCCAATTTCCGATTCAGCGAAAGCTCTTTTGCTTCGGCAACCAGCACACCGGTAGTTGCGGCCTTCACGTAGCTGATGGACGCATTGATTCCCACCGCGACTTGGTCATGGGAATTCACGGCCGCCGCAAAAACGAAATCTGCCATGGTAAAAATCGCTCCGCCATGAACGATGTTGGCTGCGTTTAAATGGAAATCCCTTATTTCCATTCTTGCCTTGGCATATCCGGCTTCCACCACCAGCAACTCGATGCCGGCATGTTTAGCAAAGTAATCCTTCTCTTGAAGAAAACGTTTCGCTTCTTTCAATCGTCTTCCGCCTCTAACCGTTGATGTCAGTGCTGATTGCTATTTTAGCCGCCAATCGGATATTGCCACCACGCCTCTCGCGCGCGCCGATCGAAAACCGTGCGGGTATCCATCGGCTCTGAAACCGCGCTGATGCCAATATGGCGGCGCGCGATAGAATTACGGCGATGGCAACAACCGACGGATATCGCGGACGCATTGCCCCTTCGCCGACCGGGTACTTGCACCTCGGTCATGCGCGTACCTTCTGGCGGGCCTTCGAGCGGGCGCGCGAGCAGGATGGCGTGCTGATCTTCCGCAACGAGGATCTGGACCGGCAGCGCTGCCGTGCTGAGTTCGTGCGGGCAATGTTCGAAGATCTGCGCTGGTACGGGATCGAATGGCAGGAGGGTCCGGACGTGGGCGGAGCCTTTGGACCTTACACTCAGAGCGAGCGCCGCGAATTCTACCTGGATGCGTGGAGACGGCTGCTGGCCGGAGGCTGGATCTATCCGTGCTCGTGCTCGCGCAAGGAGCTGGCGTTGGCCCCCAGCGCGCCGCACGACGACAACGATGAACCGCTCTATCCTGGGACATGCCGCAATCAGCGGCTGGCGGCCGCGGCGCCGGCTGGGGTGAACTGGCGCTTTCGCGTACCCGATGGCGAGCGCATCGATTTCCTGGACCGGCGGATGGGCCGGCAATCGTTTGAGGCCGGTCGCGACTTTGGTGATTTCCTGGTGTGGCGCCGCGACAATATTCCGGCCTACCAACTGGCGGTGGTGGTGGACGACGCGGCGATGGAGGTCAGCGAGGTGGTGCGCGGCGAAGACCTGCTGCGCTCAACCGCCCGCCAGATTCTGCTGCAACGCGCGCTGGGGCTGCCTGCTCCAGAGTATTACCATTGCGCGCTGATGACCGATGAGAGCGGAATACGGCTGGCCAAGCGCCACAATGCCCTCAGTCTGCGCTGCTTGCGCCAGCAGGGACTGCTACCCGAACGGCTGCGGGCGCTAGCCGATGAAAATTTAGCAATAGTTGAAGATGGAATGTGACCTATATCACAGAGTCTTGTATACCCCAACCCGTTATGATTGAAGTGCGCGCGGGAAGAATGCCAAGTTAGTCAGATTCACCGGACCCGGAACTGCGCAAGGAGATCCATGGCTTACGTCATTACTGACACCTGCAAGAAAGACAACCTCTGTTCAGATTCCTGTCCGAGCGACGCGATTCACCCGACCAAGGACGAGCCCACGTGGGAAGCAGCACCCCATATCTACATCAATCCTACTGAGTGCCTGGATTGCGGCGCATGCGTCGCGGAGTGCCCGTCCGACTCGATCTTCTCGGCTGACGAACTGCCCGCCGACAAGGCCGATGCGGCCGAAAAGAACGCGGAGTTCTTCAAGTAACCAGGAACTGCGAATCAAAGAACCGCGAATAAAAGAACCGCGAATCAATCCTGGCAAGCGTAACTAGCGCGTCTCCGTGCGCTGCGCCTGTCTGCACCAAAGCGATTCTCTCCAGTGCGCCCGCTCTGGAGAGAATCGCTTTTGCTTTGCTATCCGCGCTGTTTCCTTCTGCTTGCTTTCAGGCAGGGAGGGGTGGAAGATACAGCAGTATTCATTCCCTTCAGCCAGGAGCATGACCTTTGAACTATCCACATTGGCAACTTGCGATTCCAGGCGGAATGTTGATTGCGCTGGTCGCGGTGCTGCATGTCTTTGTCTCCCACTTTGCCGTGGGCGGAGGCTTCTTCCTGGTGGTGACAGAGAACCTGGCGCGCCGGCGGAAAGACGCGGCGGTGCTCGAATACTGCCGCCGCCACTCCAAGTTTTTTGCGCTGCTTACCCTGGTCTTTGGGGCCATCAGCGGGGTCGGCATCTGGTTCACCATTGGCCTGGTAAGCCCGGAGGCGACCTCAAGCCTCATCCACGCTTTTGTGTGGGCCTGGGCGATCGAGTGGGTTTTCTTTTTTGTGGAGATCGCGGCGGCGATCATCTACTACGCAACCTGGGATAGGCTGGCGGCGCGCGATCACCAGATTGTGGGATGGATTTATTTTGTCGCGGCCTGGATGAGCCTGTTCGTCATCAACGGAATTCTCACCTTCATGCTGACTCCCGGGCGCTGGATTGCGACTCAGAATTTCTGGGATGGAATCTTCAATCCCACCTTTTGGCCTTCGCTGGTGGCGCGCACCGCGGTCTGCCTGATCCTTGCCGGAATCTTCGGCTACATCACGATCCCCCGGGACGAGGGGCGTGAGCGAGTAGCTCGCTGGGCGGCGCTCTGGATGATCGCCGGAGCACTGGTGCTGCCGCTCTCGCTGTGGTGGTACTTCAATCGCATTCCTCATTTCTCGCAGTTGTATATGAACGGAGTGCTGATTGGAGTGCGTCACGCGCTGCGCGGCGGCGTTGGCTTTACCCTGCTGGCGCTTGCGATCGCGCTCGTCTTCGGCATCTGGAAGCCGCGCTGGATGCGGCCTCCGGTGGTGGCGTTGCTGGTGCTCTGCGGGCTGGGAATGATCGGCGCAGGCGAATATCTGCGCGAATTCGTGCGCAAGCCATGGGTCATCAACCAGGTGATCTATGCCAACGACGTGCGCGCCGCGCAGGTGGAGGCGCTGCAATCCAAGGGAGTGAGCCAGAGCGCCAATTTCCTTTTGACCAGCAGCACGTCAGGCACGGCTTACGGAGAAAATCTCTTTCAACTGCAATGTGGAAGCTGCCACTCGGCGCGAGGATATCGCGGCATGACGAGCCGGGTCGATGGCTGGGATGCGGCCTTCGCAGCCGATATTCTGCAACACATTCACAAACTGCGCGGCACCATGCCGCCCTTTGCGGGGAACGAAGAGGACCGCAAAGCCCTGGGAAGCTATCTGGCTGCGCTGAATCCCGCGTGGCATTTCACGATCACGGACGCAAATCGGCTGGAGATCGGCGAAAATGTCTTCGCCTCTCGCTGCGGACACTGCCACACGGTCAACGGAAACTTCCGTCCGCTGCGCGGGATCTTTGAGAATCAGACACCCAGCCAGGTGCAGGACATGTTCCCGGTGCTGGGCTCAATGAACGGCGATATGCCGGACTTCAATGCGCCCGATGATCAGGCACAGGCGCT
>Ga0182030_10026556_pt1 | contig 10473 bp, 10 predicted proteins | sample 812S3MmetaG_FD_121299 | JGI IMG/M metagenome (GOLD analysis project Ga0182030, IMG submission 121299) | Permafrost microbial communities from Stordalen Mire, Sweden - 812S3M metaG (Illumina Assembly) | ecosystem: Environmental > Terrestrial > Soil > Wetlands > Permafrost | place: Sweden... | reverse complement strand
CGCAAGCGAATCGATGTTTGCATGTGGCGTATGATGCAATTTGAGATACATACAAACTATGAGCAAAAGAGACCCATAGCATACAATGCCTTTGTAGGGCGTGTTAATTTTTTTATGATGCAGAATGGTGAGTGCAACTGTGGGGATCAATATTATAATTGCTAATGCTGGTTGCGGTAGTGCAACCAGCCAACTTTTATTACCCCATTGCATTATCCAAAGCCACCAATGGGTAATATGTTCAAGGCAATAAATTAAGGGTCCATTGGGGATATGTAATATTTGGCAGAAAAAAATCAGTGATGAAAAGAGTAAAAAAGCCGTAAGAATCGGGCTAAAAAAGAGATTGCCTGCAAAAGTAAGTAGTGATATGGGCATTCCCCAGCATATCAAGATTGGAATAGAAATAAGAGTGATGAAAAGTTGTAAATGCACAAACTTTATCACCATGTTTTTCTGTTTATGTAAAAAAGTGCCTATCTTCATAGGCTTTTAGTTTACTGAGTTTATACATATTGTCTTTAAAATATTTGATTAAAAACTATTGATTTATTGGTATTCGATTGTTTATAATTACAAATGAGATATATCGTCTGGACAGAAAGGAGAAAGTCATGAAAAAGTATTTTGATATGGTTGGTAAAAAATTTGGTACTACCCGTGAGAAAATGAGGAATTATTGGGCCCGCATGATGAATGATTCCACGCATATAAAGATCTCTGAGGGTGCTCGAGAGGCTGATAGATTAATGACATCTGCGCACAAAGATCAATGGCGCAAGAATAGCGGCGGCAAGAAATAAAACTTCTTATTTTGGTGTATTTTGCTCATAGGAGGTATTGAATATTTTCCTGACTTCATCAGCCCAATAGTTTGATCTTACTGCTCTTGGCGTATGCATTCCCATATATTTTTGTGCTTGGAAAGAAATTTTATCTACTATTATTGCGGTCAATAAATGGCTTATAAAAATAATTGCAAAAAGTTTTAAGATTTTCCTTATGTCTTGATTGAAATAATTTCTGGTTAAAATTGCGAAGCTAAGTATCTGCATAAAAGTTAATGATAGCAGAATGCCAAATCCCAAGATACTCCTAAAAGATAAAGAAAATAATTCGAATAAGTGTATATTCGCTAAAAGAACTTTAATGGCTGTTCTCAGTATTGGCAATGCAAAAAGAAATAAAAAAATTGCCCAAAGCCAAGAAAATTTGGATGGTTTGCTCAAGGCAAAAATAATTGAAAAAATCAAGATAAGAATACAATAAAATTCATCAATAAAAAATGGCAGTGAAAATAATCCATACCCCAAAGCATGCAAAAGCACTAAAGCAAACAACATTGCAAATAATGTTAATGCTTGCACGATACTGCAAAAAAGTGGTTTTGCTAGCTCACGCCAACGGATTACAAACATTCTTGGATTAAGATTGGCTAACAAAAAGCAACAAATCAGCATCGAAATAGGAACATATAGTACTATCGCATATGAATATAATATATATGACCATGAAGAGAGCCAATCAGTGAGATTAAAATAGAGAGATTCAAAAACATTGTTCATCTATTTTCCTTAAGTAATCGATATAAAATTTTCTATAAATATGCTATGCCTAAAGAAATTGAAAAGGAAATAGTATGTTGCATGGATTAAAAAAATTTATTGAACATAAGGCGTATAAAATGCGCCTTGAATCATTATTGATGACAACCAAGGCTGGATCGGGGCATCCGACATCAGCGCTTTCGTGTGCCGATATTGTAGCGGCACTTTTTTTTTATGGCATGCATTTTGATCCCAATGATTTTCAAAATCCTGAAAATGATCGTTTTATTCTTTCAAAAGGGCATGCATCACCAATTTTATATGCTGCTTGGAAAGAGCTTGGCAAAATTTCTGAAAATGAATTGATGACCTATCGCACATTTGGATCACCGCTGGAAGGGCATGCAACGCTGCGTTTTGCGTATGCTGAGGCGGCCACAGGATCACTGGGTATGGGACTTTCAATGGGTGCGGGAATGGCTCTGGCAGGCCGTTTAGATGCACGCAATTATTTTACCTATGTTTTAATGGGTGATAGTGAAATCACCGAAGGCTCCGTGTGGGAAGCAGCTGAAATTGCTGCATATTATAAATTATCCCGTTTAGTCGGGATTGTTGATTGTAATCGATTGGGACAAAGTTCTGAAACAATTCACGGTTATCATGCGCAACGATATGCGCAAAAATTTGAAGCTTTTGGTTGGAAATCTGTAGTGATCGATGGGCATGATATGTTGCAAATTGTGGGTGCTTTGGATAAGGCGCGTATGAATGAAGATCGGCCATTTATGATTATTGCAAAGACCATTAAAGGCTATGGAGTTGATCGTGTTGAAAATAAAGAGGGATTTCATGGTAAAGCTTTTAGTCAAAAAGAGCTTGATGAAATTTTGCCACAATTTGAGCAGCGATTTGCTCAGGCGGCAGCAAATGGGAGTTCATTTGATTGGAAGCCAATGCTTCCATCAAAAACAAAATCCGTAGAATTGTGTCAAAAACCCATCCAGATGCATGAATCAAATTATAAGAAAGGCGAGTTGGTTGCCACACGTAGAGCGTATGGGCAATCATTGACGCAATTGGGAGCTGCATGTAAAGATGTGGTGAGTTTAGATGCGGAAGTAAAAAATTCTACATTCGCACAACTTTTTGAAGATAAATATCCTGAGCGCTTTTTTCAATGTTTTGTTGCAGAGCAAAATATGGTGGGCATGGCGATTGGATTTGCGCGGCGCAATAAGATGCCGTTTGTTTCTACCTTTGCATGTTTTTTTTCGCGTGCTTATGATCAAATTCGCATGGCGGCAATTGGCACGAGTCCTTTGCGTTTAATAGGCTCTCATGCGGGAGTTTCGATTGGTCAGGATGGGCCATCTCAAATGGGACTTGAAGACATTGCGATTATGCGTGCATTACCAGAATCCGTTGTATTATATCCCTGTGATGCGCCCAGCACGCATGCACTTCTTGAACAGATGGCAAATTATGGTACTGGTATTTCTTATTTGCGCACTACCCGCGGCGATACGCCGGTTATTTATGACAATGATGAGCAATTTCCTATCGGCGGATGTAAGTTACTCAAATCAAATGATGGGGATTCAGCGCTTATTGTTGCTGCTGGTATTACGCTGCACGAAGCATTAAAAGCTCATGAGCTTTTGCTTAGAGAAGGTATCAGTATTGCTATCATTGATTTATATTCCATAAAGCCGCTTGATGCAAAGACAATTGAAACGGTGGCTGCGCGTGCTGGTGATCGAATCATTACCGTGGAAGATCATTATCTGCAAGGAGGACTTGGTGAAGCCGTTGTCTACGCATTGCGTAACACTGCACTAGAAATTCATTGCTTGGCAGTGACCAAATTGCCAATGTCGGGCAAACCACAAGAATTACTCGCATGGGCTGGAATCGATGCTGAAGCGATTGTGAAAAAAGTGAAAGAGATAATTAAGCATTAATTTGATTATTCTTTCTTTGCTTGGTATTTAAACACAAACATTTATTTCGTGTGATCCATTCATGAGTAGACATCTTGCTTGTGCTATGCCATTGTTCAATTTCTGCAAGAATTGATGGAATGAGCGCTAAAAATTTAAGCTTCACAAATTCAATATGCATAATTGAGCGATCATTTATTTTAATGGCAACCTGTTCTATTTTTTCATTATGAGGAAAAAAACGTTCAGAAAATAATGGTACATGCTGATCAGATTTTTCCTTTTGCAATCCCTGCGGATCCACCACTTGTAATACATCCAGCATTGAATACAGTGAATATACTTTGCCAAATATTGCTGCATGGGCACAGTGCATTGTTTGTGTTTGTACTGGGCATGCAAGCAAGATTAATTCATTAATAAATATACTTTTATCCGATTGATCTTTCACGCGATCAAGAAGGAGAGCAATATTACCCCCATGGCTATGGCTGAGTATTCTAATGTAGGGCTCTGTGCCATAATTTTTTATGTATGTTTCTCTGATTGATTTGAGATCTGTGTAGAGTTTTCGTGCGGCGCTTTCTCGTTCTTTGAATGAGAGTGCCCCAGACCATCCAAATAGATAAAATGTCGGGGCAGGGAACATATCAGGATTGCTATTAATCAATGTTTGAGCGATCTGATACTGATGATATTTACTATCAATTTCTGCGTAATGATGAAGCCCATATTTGCTAAAAAAGAAATTTTGGAACATACCTTTAGGAAGTAGGCGGGTGCCATGAATCCAGATATTTATAGCCGGTTTGCTTTCCGCCTGGAGATCAATAGATGTTTTTAAAGGGGTAGATTGCTTCTTTAATGAAACATGGCGTAGCAACGGTTTTTGGGCTATTTGCATACACCCGGGAACTGTTATAAGAATACCTGCGATAACGAATATTTTTTTCATAAAAAAGATGCTCCTGTAGATACTTTTATCATATCAGGAGCATTGGAAATAGCTAGAGAAAATATAATTATGATATTTTCCAATTGAAATTTTGGCCCTTGCTTAGCCCTTATCTTGAGCAAACGCCGCGCTTATACCATGGATAAAGCTTGCTTCATCGCTATAGCCAACGGTACGTTTAAACTCTTTCCCATCTTTAAAGTAAATAAAGGTCGGAAAATATTCTATACGATTCTTATGATGGAGATCTGATCCCTCTACCTTGCTCACCATGGCAAAGCCAATATGCGGCAATGCATCAGCGGCATGGGGGAAAATTTTTGCTTTCTTAAAGGCATTACAGACAGGGCATTCAGGATCGTAGAACTCAACAAGAGCGAGTTTATTATCCTGAAAATAGTTATTAAGTGCTGTTTGATCGTTAATATGGGCTATTCTATTCTCAATCGCTGCATAAATAACGGTACCAACAACCAATGCGCCGGCACCTATGCCCAGGGAATGTAAAATTCTTTTTATTTTTATGTTCATTGTTTTTCCTTTAAATAATCTTTTAATCCTTTTTCGGTGGCATCAAGGCCTTTTTGGCCTTTGGCCCAATTGGCGGGGCAGACTTTACCGCCATGTTCTTGAGTGAATATTATGGCATCAAGGACTCGCAGAATTTCTTCAACATTTCTGCCAATATCCATATCGTAGATGCTTGCAGCACGCACAATATTATTTTTATCTATGATGAATACGCCGCGCAGATCTACGCCCTTAGCTTCATCGAGCGTCATATACTCGCGGGAGACTTTTTTGGTTACATCTGATGCAATTGGATATGTTATACCTTGAATACCACCCTCTTTTTTAGGGGTTTCAAGCCATTTTTCATGAGAATAAATCTGATCTATGGAGAATGCTATAATCACGGCATTACGCTGTTCAAATTCTTTTAATTTATCTTGGATGCTAAAAAGTTCTGTCGGGCAGATAAAAGAGAAGTCAGCCGGATAAAATATTAATACTTTGTTTTTACCTTCAAAATCAGAAAGTGCGATCTCTTTGGGTTCACCAAGCACTACAGCCTCTATCTTAAAATCAGGGGCTTTTTTACCCACGATTGAGCTGGGTATATCGGCTGCTATAATGGTAAATGACATAGACAGTCCAAGGCCAACAATGGCTTTTGATAATCTTTTGTTCATAGTCTCTTTCCTTTCTGGCCATTTTTACTGAATGATGACCAATTTTAAGAGTTTTCTTATTTGATATAATTATACTATTTGTAATTATTAGAATGCAATAGATTAAAAAATCCTTTTAAATAAGGCTTTTTTGGTCAATTTTGATTGTTTTGTTATGATTATGGGGTATTAAATGCCTTAAAAAGGCTAAAAAAAGTAGCTTGCCCTCCGTTCGCTCAATAAGCAACGGTTGGGTACTTAAAAGGGCCTATTGCTGGTATATGCGTATTCGCGGCAATAGGCTCTTTTTTTTGACGATCAAATAAACCGGCTATCAAAAAGCCTTTTTCTAACAAATTGGCATTAGAATCCACTCTATATTTACAAATAGAAATAATAAATGCTACCCTGGAAATAGAAAAGTGTTTAAAAACGGAGAAAAAATGAAGTATAAAATAGTGGGTATTATCGCGATCCTCTTTGCAGATGCTGCATTGGGCATGGATCTTGGGCAGCTCTATCGGAGAGCTCAAGAAGAGGTGGCTCGAGAACAGGTATTATTAATCAGTGCCGATGAAAAGCAGTTTAGAATTTTTCCCGAGGTTGCGCAGCAATCGCCGGTTCTGAGCGATATTTTGTCGCACATGCAAGGGGAGGAGACTAAAACCATTCCATTTAGTGAGATTGATGGAGCAACCCTTGCGGCTGTTGTTAAAATTATGCAGTCAGCCGATATGCATAAAGATCTGGTAGCAAAAGCATTATTACAGGCAATGGATAAGGATGTTCCATTAAAAAGTGATCAGATTGTGCCGGTCTTAAAGGCCCTTAATTTTCTTGATTGTATGGCAGGGGTTCGATTAATTGCTTACAAAATGAGTCGTGATAAGAAAGCGCTTGCTGCTATTGAGGCGCTTATACGAACTTCGCAGCTTTCAGATAATACTATAAAAGAGATTGGCCGTATCTATTATCTGTTAATGCGAACTGATTTGAAAAGTATTGATGAGAATCAACTTACCTTCTCTGTACGGGATTATCTTGAATATCAACCGGGTGTAATACCGGATCGCACTTGGAGAATTGATGAAGAGAGCCTAATAAATCTGAGTAATTTGCGGCTTGGCTCTGTTGATGGATTGGATCAACTGCCTTATTTTAAGCATGCTACTCAATTATCTCTTGCTGGTAATCAATTGAAAGAGTTGCCGCCTACGATTTTTAATGGTCTTAACAATATGCACAGGCTATATCTTGATAATAATCAATTAACTCAACTGCCTGCCACACTTTTTCAAGGTTTGAATAATCTGGAAGGGCTATATCTAGGCAACAATCAATTAACACAGCTACCTACCATCCTCTTGCAGGGACTTAACCTGACATGGCTAGGCTTAGAAAATAATCAATTAACACAGCTGCCTATCAATCTCTTTCATGGTCTTAATAATCTGCAATGGCTAATGCTTGAAAACAATCAATTGAATGACGAAAATAAGAAGATATTGCAGGATGCGTTGCCGCATGTTCGAATATATTTTTAGAAGAGGATAAAAAAGGAAAGTAGGATGAAGTCAATTTGGAAAGGTTCAATTTCATTTGGTCTGGTAACTATACCGGTCCGTTTATATTCGGCTGTGCAAGAGCATGTGCTCGGTTTTAAATTGTTGCATAGCAAATGCCATACGCCCATTAGCTACGAGCGTTGGTGCGATCATTGTAAAAAAGAAGTTGGCTGGGATGACATCGTTAAGGGCCTCAAGCTTGAAAATGGCTCCTACTTTATTCTCACGCAAGAAAAATTAAAAGAATTAAAGCCGGTAAAAACTGATGCGATTTCGATTGTTGAATTTGTGGATGCATCAGAAATTGAACCCATCTATTTAGAGCATCATTTTTACCTAGGGCCTGAAAAAGAAGGTGAAAAAGCTTTTTTCTTATTCAAAAAGGCGTTAGAAGATTCAGGTAAAGTGGCAATCGGCACGTTTGTGATGCGCGATAAAGAATATGCATGCGTGATCAATCCCTATAGCGATACCATGCTTTTAACCACACTTAATTATGCCTATGAAATTAGAGATATAAAAGATGTGCCCAATTTGCAAGCGCCTCAGAAGCTTGCGAGTGCGGAATTAAAATTAGCTGCAGAGCTTATTGATCGGCTTACCGTCAAAAAATTTAATCTTGGGCAATTTAAGGATACGTTTGCCGAGCAATTGAAAGCAGCGATCAAAAAAGGTAAGAAAAAAATTGGGGCAAAACAAAAAGAAAAAGTAGCACCGCGTAAGAAAAAAGAAAAGGATAAAACCTTGGTGACTGCATTGCGTGCGAGCCTTATAGCACCGGCAAGAGGCGGCGAAATGGCGCATGCTAAAGGTGCTAAAAATGCACAAGGAAAGAAAGTATGAAGATACATAATTATTTAATAACGTTAATGGCATTGTTTGCAATATTAGTTGCTTCTGCCATGGAAGAAAAAAAGGGAACCAAAAGAATTGCGCAAGAAGAAGAGATAACCCTTGCTGAGCCGGAAGTTGGGCAAGAAATTGAGGCAATTGAATCGGAACCACCTTCAAAAGTTTCTAAAACAGAAACCTCAGCAGTTCCAGGGCGATTGCCTTTAGAGCAATTACCTGCTGAATTACAAGCGATGATTATAAAAGCACTAGAATCAGTACCGCTTTCCACCACCGAGCCGGCGCAATTATTTATCGCAGCGAATAATATTCGTAATCTGATGATGAGCCATCCAGCATTTAAAGGATTTTTAAATGATCCAAATTTTGCCGGAATTATTATCAAAGCACTTTCTGAGCGTTACGCGGGCAACGATTTAGTGGAAGCTGCAGTTGCTTTAGCTACCGATGCAGGTGGGCAATGGTTAGCAATGCAATTAAATAATTCTGTGGTACAAATAGATGCAGTTAAAATATTACACTTGGCGAGTAGACATAATCAAATTGGGGTAATTAAATTTCTTTCAAAATATATTCCAGCGGAGCATCTTGGTGCAATAGTTAATCAAGATATAAATGATGAAACGACATTAATGGTTGCAGTATTTTTTGGGCATTTAGGAGTTGTTGAGCGATTGTTAGCTATTCCCGGAATAGATACCAATAAGGCTAGTAAATCAGGAAAAACAGCATTAATTCTTGCTTCTCAATATGGGCATTTAGCAATTGTAGAAAGATTATTGGCTATGCCGGGAATTGATGTAAATCAAATAGATCAACAAGGTTTTACTGCGTTAGCCTGGGCTGCTTATAAAGGTCATTTAGCTATTGTGGAGCGTTTGCTTGCAGTGCCAGGAATTAATGTAACTATGCATCAGCAAGGACAACAAGCATTGCTAGTAGCAATTAGAGGAGATTACCCGGCAATTGTACAGCGATTATTAGCTATTCCGGGAATTGATGTTAATAAAAAAACTAATAAAGGTCAGTCGCCATTATGGTTTGCGCAACACTCAACAAAGCCAAACAAAGATGCGATTATAAAACTGTTAAAAGATCATGGGGCAACAGAATAAAGATGAAGATGAATAGGTGCTATTTACTCTTTTTTATCTGCCACAAGAGAGGGAAGTATGTTCAGGATTATAATTTTTTATCTAGTAAGTGTGCTGGTATTTAATCCTTTGCAAGCAATGGAAAGGCCGGTTGAAGAAAAGAGAGGGATCAAGCGCCCGATTGAGCAGTGCGGAGAAGAGGAAATTGAATTGCCTGAAACTGCATCGGAGAAGATTGAAAAAGTTGAGCCGATTGGAAGCGTGCCGCTTGAATTATTATATTTGCCGCTTGAAATCATACGTGAAATTATTAAAGCCTTAACCGTTGCCAAAGGCGCCACGGAAATGAATTCCCTTTATAAAGCTGCGGAGAATATACGTAACACTTTTCTTTCTAATAAATCTTTGAAAGAACTTATTAACGATGAACGGGTGACAGATTTTCTTATTAAATATCTGGCAGAACATTATACGGGAAATAACCTGGTGCAAGCCGCTATCGCTCTTGCGACTGATGCTGCAAGTAAATGGTTGAGCGCTCATTATGATGATGAGGAAGTAATGGCCGATGCGTTTATACAGCTCATGATTGCAAGTGGAAATAACCAAATTGGTATAGTAAGATTGTTATTACATTATATCCCATACGGCCATCCATTAGTTAACAAGGCTGCTGCGCCATTAATAACGGCAACAACAAGTAATTATCGTGATATTGTTCGGCTTCTTATCGCAGCTGGTGTTAATGTGAATTTGAAAGACAATACTGGTAGTAGCGCATTACTTTGTGCAGTACAAAATAACCATAAAGAGTTAGTTGACATTCTTTTAGCTGCAGGTGCTGATGTGGATGCGCAAGATAAAAGTAATACAAATTCTCTTATGGTCGCCGCTCAAGCAGCCTATGAGCAGATATTTGATAAGTTACTGGCTGCGCATGCAGCGGTAGATGTTCCGGATGATAATGAAGAAGTTGTCTTGCATTATGCTATAATTGGGCAAAATGCAAATATCGTTAAAAAACTATTAAAAATACCCAATATTGATATTGATCCTCGCGATGCAGAGCGCAAAACCCCATTAATGTTAGCTGCCGAAAGAAACTTTGAAATTGTTAAACTTTTGGTAGAAAACGGTGCGGATGTTAATGCGATTGATGAAGATGGGTATTCAGTTTTCTCGTATGCCGAGCATTCAAATCATCCGGATAAAATAAAAGTTATCAATTTCCTAGGGAGTGTAAGTAATTTTGTGTAAATGACATTTTTTATCTACCTCTAAATTTGCAACCGATCTTCAAACAAAATTGCAAACTGATTAAGGGCCATGCTCCAATTGTGAAGGG
>Ga0182030_10026555_pt1 | contig 10473 bp, 13 predicted proteins | sample 812S3MmetaG_FD_121299 | JGI IMG/M metagenome (GOLD analysis project Ga0182030, IMG submission 121299) | Permafrost microbial communities from Stordalen Mire, Sweden - 812S3M metaG (Illumina Assembly) | ecosystem: Environmental > Terrestrial > Soil > Wetlands > Permafrost | place: Sweden... | reverse complement strand
CGCAAACGCGGGATGTCTCTAGGCCCAGCTAATTGAAATTGCGACACGGAGACCTGAGACATGTATTAGAGCATAGATACTCACAGCTAAGTCAGCGCCAAGAGGCTCGCACAGCCCAATAATGTATGAAGGAAATTCAATTACTCCTTTTTAAGCCGCCCGGACTAAGCGAGAGCCCCCCTTTCAACTGCAGGCAGATGATACAATCCTTTTCCTGCGTTAAGAAGCGGGTCTGGGTAGTTGCGTGGTCAAGAATTATTAAAGACTCCAATCAAAAACAATTTCGATCTTTGAATTCACGTCCAAGCAAACTCACTGCAACCTGATTCACACCTACAGTCTAGAATCATTTGCACCTCCATTGTTCAAGGGCTCACGCGAAGATCGAAATGGCATCTGAATCAACTGAAGATCTTCTCCAAATAACTTCCCAACCTGAAGCTGTCGTCTACACTTGCGACCAACAAGAGCCAGCGGGTTCCTTTCTCACAGGACTTCTCCAGAAGTTCCGTTTCTTCAAACACAGGCACATGGCAGCTTTGCAGAGCATTGACGATGACTCAGTGATGTCCAAGATCCTTCAGCAGTTTGGTTTCCACAGAGACAAAGAAGACAAGGGATTCCTACAGAACGTTGATGACATCCTCACCATACTCTATGCCATCGTAAGTCTGCTCCAAGATTCTCATCTCACTTCGCCTTCTCGCTCACTAATCATTACAACAGCAATCTGCAAATGCAAATCCGCGAATTGCCAACGGCACCTTCGTCAGACTGCTTGACGAGATGCATGACCAGGTCCACAATTACTGGTTCGTCAACTATCCCGACATCAAGGCCGCAAGGAAGAATGGAGCAGCTACTGGAAGGATGGTTTTTTGGGGTGCAGTGGATAAGGGTATAGAGATCAAGCTTGTAGTGGCCTTCTTTGAAGTCCCCACAACTAAATGGAAGGGTTTAAAACGGGGGGAGTTTAACAGGTTGCCAAAGTGGGAGAGGTTATATGCTACATTTGTGAGGAATGCAACAAAGGCGGCGAAGCAGGCGAGATATGAGATGGCTGAGATGCAGACATACGGAGTGGGAAAGAGGACGGAGCGGTTCTCGTTGCAGTTGTGGTAATTCTAGGGCGGCAGGGTCAATGGGCATAGGCAGGTAGTACATTATAAAACTTGGGTGGAGACGATTGTTGCTGATCCTTTGGTGATGATTGTTATTTCACTGAAGCAATGGATGACTCGTAGTTGCATATTCTGAGTGTCATCTCCCAAATGTTCCACATTATGGGAGAAATTGAGTTTAACTACAGCACACAAATCAGGAATACACCAGCAAGGCCTCGCTTTGATTCAACCTCGAATATTGTGCCTCATGATTGCAACTATTTCGGTGCAGACGTTTAAATGCAAAGTTGCTATTTTCTCCAACAACCAATTACCTCTCGAACCACTCATTAAGCGCAATACTTTGATGAACACAGCATGCAAAATGTCTCGTGGGGAGATGGACAAAGACCTGCCTAACAAATAAAGCGGGAGGAAAAAGCTCGGGGTCTCAAAATCCGCCCACTGAGTATTCAGTAGTTTCTTCCATACTCTCCTCAGCCATGACGCCCTAGGATAACATGGCTACTCCGGAAGTCACGGTACTATATTCAGAGCTGGGAGCACTTTCAGAGTGCACCATACTCGGCTAGGTCCACGAGTGCTTCCTGACCAAACCCGCTTGAAGATCCAAACGACGAGGTTGATCCCGAGAACTTTGAAAACGGATTCCATTTTCTTCTCTCCTACAGGAGATGTATAGTTTTGACTTGAACTTTAATTTGATTTTTCAGCTGATTGCTAAGCTTAGTCGTTAGCCAATGCTATATGGCATGCGTTATCGATGGGAGAGGTGAGGAGAGACTTGAAGAGAGCATAGTCTCAAATTTCCTCACGAGCGCCCTCAACGCGATCTCCTAGTTTGATCCATTCTAGCATCATAGCATGCATCAGAATCAAAAGATTCGTCTTCACGCTCTCCATCTCCAATCCCAAAGCCTTGATATCCGGCTGCCCAATCATCCATTTGAAACGCATGATCAGGCTAAAACTACTCCGAATGGTCTTGACCTGCGGCTGAACATCTTCAATATGAGTTTTGATTATGTTCGAATGGTCAATTAGGTTATCTAATACTCGATGGTCCTTGATGTAAACGAGTGCTGGAGACTTTGGTTGCTTTTTGCAGTATGCGCGAAGGGAATCATGCGCTACTCGGACAACAGAAGCGAATGCCGCGATGCTTGCGGCCAGCGTGCGGATTTCGTCTTCGGCTGATCCCGCTTCTCTTGCTAGGCGGTAGAGAGACCGGGGCAGTTTTGTCGTGGTCCCTCCGATGCCAACAATCGCGGTGATACTAGCTATGAGTCCGATAACCTCGGCCTTTGTAGCTGGAGGTTACCAGTGATAGTTGAACATGTAAAGGAGAACTGATACGAGCGCTGTCCCACTTTCGGCGAGGTATATTGATTATGCACTGATATGCATGGGACATGGCTTAATTTATGTCACTATTGGCGCGCCTCGTATCGAATCAGAAAACATATGTGCAGCCGAAGGATGTATTGGTTACTATAATAGAAGAGAAACAAATCGAACCTGGAGGAATGTGGGGCATAAAGGATAAATAAAGACAAGATCCGGCGGAACCGAATAGGGCCTAGGGGTTGAGTTTCGATAGTCAGTAAGGGTTGATTGACGTCCCAAGATCCACGAGAATACATCCGGCGGGCAAAGCATACCCATATATATGATTTGTAGATATAATAACAAGGTGTGAGATTGAAATGTGATCAAGCAAAATATAATGTAAGAGGTTTTGGGGATTGCCTCACTTCAATTGAGAAATCAATAAACGAAAGAAGAAAGGGTGATCAATGTAAATCACGTACCACCATAGAGAAGGGTCAAAAATACTTGTATGTAATTATCATTGATAGTAGCTCTTTGCTCTGCGCTAAATCGCTGAGTATCGGCCGCCTCGAGCCCCATTGCTATGGTATATCATGCCGTCCGGCATAGTAGGCTTAGTAGCTAGTATATGTAACTGAGCTCCATCGTTCATATCCATGTCCATAACCCTTAGGCAAGTGCTCCTCCATGGATGCTAACCCTAATCCCATTAAAGAGGCCCAAACAGCGAATCAGCACTGTCATTTCCTTCATCATCTAGTACCTGCCCCCTCATTGGACTCCTCTCCACCCCTCTTTCCTTTCCCTTTCCTTTATCCTCTCTTGTCTCGCCACCTTCTCTCATACCATTGCGTGGCTTTTCGCTAACGAACAACGAATCGGGGTCACTATCCTCGCCTACATCTATTTGCCCCTTCATAGTTGAAGCTTTCTTCGACTTGTATTCTCTGATGACCTCCGCACCAACATTTTCCGCAGGCTCCCAAGTATTCTCATAGTCACCAACCCAGCGAATGAGATAGTAAAGGGCATTTCTTTTGCCTTGCTGCCTATACTCCTCGCCCAGGATTTCACTAACTTCATACTCCGAATCATCCTCTTCTTCGTCTTCGTCTTCATCATCTGAGAAGTCTGGCGGTGGTGGAGGTGGTGGGGCGCGAGGACGGGGTGAAGCGCGGACCGGCTGTCGGAGATGTGGGGTCGCTGATTTCGAACGAGAACGAGAAGAACGTCTTGGAGGAGTAGGAGATCTTTGTTTGTTTGAATTTGAGACTTTGCTAGGCTTGAATATGGGTACCTTCTGCTTAAATGGGCTACGATCAAGGAAGATAGCTGAGCTGGATGAGGCAGTAGCAGGGTGAGATTTGCGCTCAAGTGACTCGTAGATAGACAATGCCTCGCGGGAAGAAGTTGCTGCCACAGCGCTCTTACCAGGAAAGATTGGGGGATGACTGCTGGATGATCGGCGTTTCGGTTCAACTGTACCACTTTGACTTGATGCTGATGGCCCCTGCAAAGGTTCTGATGACGTGGAAGTAGATCGTTTGGTGGTTTGCTCTCTCGACAACTGGGCTTCTATGAGATCTACTTCATCTTCGTCGCTCTCGGAATCCATGATCGTCATATCTGCAAGACCTCGAGATGGAGCTGCCAGCGAGGGCTGAGAGAGGGAAGGCCGTGACAACGAAGCTCTTGGTGAAGTGAAGACGGGTTCTGGAGAACGCTGATTCCTGCGGCCTGGACCCGACGGTGAAGTCGTCTCTTGACTGGCTGAGGAACTCTTGAAGGGCCGTCCTCTCTTCTTTGGCACCGCCCCATCTACATCCTCAGCGGGTACCCGTTTTCTCTTTCGACCATCAACCTTAGGTTGTCCCTCACGTGCCAATTTCTCAAGCCTTTTCCTCTTCCTCTCTTCTTTGGCTAATATTGCCGGCAATTCGAGCTCTTCACGCTCTTTCTCCTCTCGTTCATATTCATTCATCTCATAGTCCTCAAACGTTCTAGGTGAAACCCATTCGAGAATGTTCTGTGATTGGACACTGATTTTCAAATGGGGTTGAGCCTCATAGCCAACGATGTACCGGAGTTCTTTGTCCATCCATACTTTATCAAGAATGATCCCATCCAGATCATGACGAGGCATGAGGCTCAACGGGGCTAATGGTGGTCCAGATCCAGGAACATACTTCTTTGGTTCGGCGACAACGAAGTCGAAATAGGATTCTTTTTTGTACGGTAGGCCGTCGTGGTCTGAATACTCTGTTAGAGGATTCATGGCCTCCTCCGATTGGTGATAAGAGGAAAGGCGAGATAGGACACTGTCCCATCTTCCTGTGTCTTGTCTCTCAAACGCGTGAAGGAACTTACCACGATATTCAGGTCTTCCGACATACGCGACATCTAGGATTGTACGGCGGCCCAACTCCCGCCGAAGACGCAATTCACGTGAGCGTTTTCCTGCTGATTCTGACATGAGAGGGGAACTCGATGATGGAGAGAATAGAAAATTCCTCCAGAACTAAAGAAAGAAAAGAATAAGTTTCAGTCGACAAAGAGTTTCGACTGCAAATGCCACTGTCGAAAGTGGCTTGTAAAGAAAATGAAAAGAGCGAGTCGAACAGTGAAACGACGACATCGTCGATATAAATATTTTGACCCATAGTGTACCAAGATCGAGCTAGGATCGCTTGTCATTCACTTTGACCTACGAAGGTGATTTTCCTGGATAGCGAAGAGACCTTCATGAATCTGATATTGAAAGTGAGAATCTTATTGGCTAAAATAAGCGCCACAAGCGCGAGTATCTGCACCCAAGTTTCTGCCGGCAATCGTCAAGCTCCTCTCAACTCTACCCCAAGAGCTCATAAGCACGACCACCTCAAAATGCTCTGCGCAGCACCTACCCTTCGCACCGCAGCAATAGGCTGTCGGATCCAACCTACTCTTCTCACGCCATGCACCTACCACACCACCTCCCCACCCCCTCTTCGATCAACAGACAGCTCCTCATCCACCGCCCGACGAGCACCCCTCCCAAAACGCCATGTCACTTTCTCTCGCTCTGTCAAACCTTCTGCTTCTACCATCAGATCAGCTTCAACGGCATCTGAACCCCCGGCACCAAATTCTACAACCACGCATGATAGTACTACCGACATCTTGGACTGGAATACGTTCTTCAAGTTAAGGAAACAAAGACGTTATTGGATGCTCGCGTCTAGTATTGGAGGTGGATTGAATGGATTTATTGGTGGTGCAGGCTTACTTGCTCGGGCTGATATGGTAAGCATCTTCCCCTCCATCGTCCCTCCAACGCTGCCCTCACCATCTTACTAACAAGTAACTATCGTAGGACCCAATCGTATCTCAAATCCCGCTCGATCCCTTCATATCTATGGGTCTCATAACAATGACATGTGGTGGATTAGGCTGGCTCGTGGGACCCATCGCTGGAAACGCAATTTTCAACTTCAAGATTGGGAAAGGGAAGAAAGCACAGATGATTGAGAAGGAAGTGGAGTTCTATAGGAGGATAAAGAGGTATAGGATTGATCCGAGTGCGAGTAGTATGGCGAACCCGGTGCCTGGTAAGTTTCCTTTTCTTTTGGGTAGTGGGGGGTGGGAGCTAATGAAGCACAGATTATTATGGAGAGAAGATATCGAGTGTAGCAGGTTACCGGCAATGGCTGAAGGATCAGCGAGCATTCAATAAGAAGAGACAGACTTATGTTTGAACAGAACAACTGGCTTTTTGAAGGAGAAAAAGGTAACAGCAGATGAACGACGATTCGGTGGTGGACTCAACAGCAGCAAATGTTTTTCTATGTCATGAATATTTTATTAGGGAAAACATAGCAATGAGCTTGGGCGTTTGGGAAAAGGATGTGGAATGAGAACATCTCCCTTGTATTACCAAGCAGTTGAGTGAAGATCAGAGAATAGCAATTCCGCTTCCAAATCATCATCCGACCCATATGTGCCTGGTCTACGTTATGCATGTTCACAAAAAATCCTTAGACATTGATGCGATCTGGCCCCCCCCCCCCCCCCCCAAAAAAAAACTTCTCAGTGAATTCTATTCGCCCTGGTTTTTGATCTACAAACCTAGGTCTAGACGTCGGATGGGATCAATATTCTGGCCACTCACTATCTACTTGCTCCCTCCAAGCCTTCAACCCATCCTTAATATCTCCAATCCACCTTCCCCCACTACCCATCCCTGCGTTCTTCAATTTCCTCGCCACAACCTGGCTATCATTCCCCAACCTACAAACAACATATATCGGCGTGTCCTCTTTCACTCCCTCCGGTATCCAATTCTCATCCATCTTCCCACCCTGAAACCTTGAAAATGGCACATTAACACTCCCCTCCAAATGACAAATATCAAACTGTACTTTTTCCCTCACATCAACCAAAACATGTTCCTTCCCCTTCACCTTCACATCATCATACTCTTTAGCCTCCACCCTCTCCTCGGCCTGAAGAATCTTAACCGGCGACGAAACTCCACAAAAGGCCACATAATCTAAACTCCCCGACTCCAAACTTTCCAAAGTCAATCCCCCTTCTTTCGAACACGCAAAACATCCCTTTCTCCGACTCCTCAATTTCACACTCCTAAACGGCATCTGCGGGTTCCCTGCTGAGAATAATAGCATACTCGTATCTTTTCTTTCATGAGAGGCCAGTTGGCCAGATGAAATACACCGCACGGCCTCCACCGCCTGTAGCACCCCCATAACGCCCACAACCGGCCCCACAATCCCTCCATCCCCACAACTAACCACACTTTCCACAGGCGGAGGCTTAGGGAACACGCATCTATAGCACGGGCCCCCATTTTCATGCCCAGGTGGAAGGGGCGGGGAGTTCAGAAAGATGAGTTGGCCATCTGTTCGTAGGGCGGAGGCAGAGATGAGGGGTTTGGAGAGTAGGAGACAGGTATCTGAGATGAGGTAACGGGAGGTGGGGTGATCTGTACAATCTAAAACTAGATCATAACCCTCTACTATCTGTTTCGCATTCTGAGGCGCCAAATGCTCCCTATGCGGTATATAGTTCACATTGGGATTTAGCCTAAACAAAATTTAATATATATTTGGAAGAGATGGAAAGTGGAGGTACGTTTGTAGATATGAGATAGCAGAATCAACCTTCAGCATCCCGATTTTCGCCGTACTATGCAATATCTGCCGATGTAGATTCGATAACTCGACGGTATCGCCGTCGACGAGGCCGAGTGTGCCAACACCAGCACCGGCTATGTAAGCTGCGGCTGGACAGCCTAGGCCTCCGGCGCCGATGATGAGGACGCGGGCGGATTTGAGTCGGAGTTGGCCTGTTAAAACATTAACACAGGTATTGAGATGATGTAGTGAGGAAAGACCCTGGATGCCAATACTAGGAACGATCATCTGACGTCCATAACGCCTATATTCCTCTTTACTTAAAGGCCATTTCCCTTCACTCAAAGTCACGGGATCGTTGGCGGAACTGTTAAGTGATATGCTACTTATACCATCGGTAGCTTCTACTTGGGCTAATTGCTCTTTTAGTTTCTTGAGCTGGGCTTCGGTTTCAAAGATTTGTTTTCGGAGAGCTGCGGCGCTTGCGTTGGCTGAATCCATTTTTAGGTGGTGTTGGATGGAGGGGTGAAAATCGCTTCGTGAGTTCGAGGACCCTGAATTTTGGCTCGCTTGATTTTGGGAATTTTCAACGTCACAGCTTCAAAACTTTGTACAACTACTCCTGCAAGTTGTTTAATTCTATTACGCACAATCATGGTATATATACTCTCGTCCCTTGTCCTCACTTGCGCATAGAGCTAACCCTCCTTCTCCACAGGCACCAACCGTACCCAAAAAGCGCCCCTCCATCCGCAGAAAATCCACCTCCATCTCCAACCCCTCCAACCCCACCAAATCAGCATCAGCCCCCAGCTCCGGCGCTGATCACGCCCCATCTGTATACTCCTCCTTCCCCTCCACGTCTTCCACATTCACGAATTCCAAAAAGGACAAACGCACCATAAAACACAGCACCTTCATCCACCGCATCGAAAAATCCCACAAGAAACCCCTCAAACGAAGACGCCCCTCTAAAAAGCTCGTCACAACGTTAGAAGCACTGGGTGATGCTTTGCCTTCATTAGATGATCTAGGGTCTGGAGGAGGAGGAAATGTAATTGGTAGTGGAGAAGGCAAGATTAAACAGAAGAGTATGAAGTCAAGGCCCGGGGCGACGAAGAGGAGAGAGAAGTTAGAGAGGATGGAGAGGGAGAGGTTTGGGAAGAATATGGCAATTTTGGTTGGGTTGAAGGGGGAGGTTCAGGTTCAGGGTGCGGGTGGAATGGCGGTTGATGGCGAGAATGAATCAGAAAAACCAGCGCAGACTCAAAATACGACGAGTAATAGATGGGCTGCGTTACGGGGCTTTATTTCACAGACGATGGAGCAGAAAGCGGAGTTTAGGAAGGATTGAGAGGTTGATGAGGTCGATCAGGATTTACGACCAGCGAAGCCCCCGGCCCAGCGGCTCACAGTCAAGCCTAGGTTTGATATTTCCGGGCTATGGCTAGAGGGCGAACAGCGAAAAATGAGAGGGAGGCAAGATATACAACTAGGGTATGTCCAATTATTTTCGGCATCATTTATCTTGCTATTACGATTCCTTCGAGCTGAGGGAAGAGTTTTTGTGGGAGTTCTCGGCAACACCAGCCTTCTCAAATATCGAGCTTTCTTCTCAGCAAACCTAATATCCTAGTGAGCATCTTTGTACAAATACGTCCCAATATCAGATCCGCTTCCTAACACTTCCAAAGCTACCCTCTCCTATAACACCCGTCACGTGCCTTCATACCCCACCATACGTCATCCCAAATCCATCACAAAAGACTCTCAGACCCCTTTAGCACACCTTCAATGTGCCTCCACACTCTCCTTAAACTATCGAATAATTATGCCTCCAACAAATGCTCAAATAGTCTCTAAAGGCGGAATCCCCCGGTCCTCTCTAGACCAAATCCCCGCCTCATTCGCAACCGTTTCAGTTGGAACACCCAATGACCCGCTCGAAAAGAAACTCTCCGCCATCTCATCCGCCGGCTTCACGGCCATCGAACTCGGGTTCCCTGATCTTCTCTCCTTCGCCTCGTCACACTTCTCCAAATCCGTTTCACCTGACGACTACTCCTCTCTCTGTACCGCAGGGACCCAAGTACAGAAACTGTGCCAGAAACACAACCTGAAAATCATGATGTTCCAACCTTTCTCCAACTTCGAAGGCTGGGCCCCAGGCTCGAAGGAAAGGGAAGACGCGTTCTCGAGAGCAAAAGGTTGGATCAGGATTATGCAGGCTGTGGGCACGGATATGCTACAGGTTGGATCATCGGATAGTCCTAAGGATAAGATATCTTTGGATAAGGACGTGATAGCTGGGGATTTGAGGGAGTTGGCAGATATGCTTGCTGAGCACAATTTCAAACTCGCGTATGAGAATTGGTGTTGGAGTAACCATGCGTTTGTACCCCTCTCCCTCCCCTCCAACCCCTAAAACGAAAGCGGAAACTAATTTGATTGATGTGGGGGAAATAGGCCAGATTGGCAAGACATCTGGGAGATAGTGAAATTGGTGGATAGAGATAATATTGGGCCTTGTCTTGATACGTTCCAGACTGCAGGCGGGGAGTACGGTGATCCTACTTCTGAGCACGGCCTTATTTCCACGGCGGGGTATCAGCAAAAGTTGGAGATGAATTTTCAACATTCGTTAACCAACCTAACAAATACCGTCCCCGCGGACAAAATCTATTTGTTGCAAATCAGCGACGCATATAAAATGAACCCCCCATTAACACCTGACGACGACGAGCTCGGTCTCGGTATAGGCCAGAGCGCCGAGGAGCAGGGAGGGTTGAAGGCAAGAGGGAGATGGAGCATGAAATACAGACCGTATCCATTCAATGGTGGTTATTTACCAGTAGTGGATGTAGCGAGGGCGGTGTTGGGAACGGGGT
>Ga0182030_10026553_pt1 | contig 10474 bp, 11 predicted proteins | sample 812S3MmetaG_FD_121299 | JGI IMG/M metagenome (GOLD analysis project Ga0182030, IMG submission 121299) | Permafrost microbial communities from Stordalen Mire, Sweden - 812S3M metaG (Illumina Assembly) | ecosystem: Environmental > Terrestrial > Soil > Wetlands > Permafrost | place: Sweden... | reverse complement strand
TCGTGTTCCATTGTCATTATCCTCGTGGTAAAGTTCAAAAAATCCCTTTCGGGTCGAGGATAAATTGTGACACTGCATCAAATTAATAGAGGGCTTTTCTCCGCGATAGCGGCTTCGTTCAACTTGCTATCCAGCCAGACAACCAGAGAATTGCTATCTCTTCATCAGAATGAATTGGCTGCAAATCAAATCTCCGTTGTGTACACCGCAACTGCAACCGTAATCTTTAACGGGATGCCGATGGGAACCGGTATCGTTAGTTATCAAGTTTTTTGACTTTAGACAGACATCGGATTGAATTGATGCGGTATAATTTTTTGCCGTATAGTCGCCGCCATAAGATACTACATCGCGTGAATCACACTTGTAATCATCGGGGATGTTTCCCAAATACTTTGGCGCTATATTGCTATTCAAAATTCTTGCCTGTTCATGGCAGCCATCGTAATCACCTTTGCTGAACGTGACACCATCAGCCGCCACAGCTAAGACGGAAAAATTAACAGCCATCATCGAATAAACAAACGCTATTGCAATTAGTTTTTTCATTTCATATCACCCAAGTTTAAAGCATCCTGCATAAGTCGCACTTATGTAGGGCATCAATATCCCCGTAAAGGGGGGGCCGCGAGTACCCGGCGGTGCTGCCGCCAACTTCCACTCAGCAAAACGCATTGCGCCGGATGAGCTTACATTCGGCGCAATGCCCGTTGGTTATTACGCACTTGGGCTCTGTTAACTTTATTTTGATTTTTTTCCGACGCCAGCAACGACGGTACACTGAGTATGCCCATGGGAATCAACTGGATCACATACACATTCCTTAAAATATTTAACTTCTTCGGCGTTGTTCTGCGCTTTGGATTCAGCATTGTGTTTCGCCCAGCTACAAGCTTCTGATTTCGTCAATGGTATATTACGATCAGTTGAGTCTGTAGTAATTTCTCGATCCGCCATCGCGCTTGCCGAAGCAAATACCAATGCTGCTGCCAATACATATTTCTTCATTTAAATCTCCCTATTTAATGAAACGAATATTTTAAATACATATTTCTGAACTGCTACTCCTTTGCAACAAAAACTGAAATATCTTAAGCAACATTTAGACGACTTCAACACCACTTTTGTCAGGGCTTGGGGACTCTGCTCAATTATTGGAGAACAATTGAGGCTTTCAGTTACTGAATGAAAAACCGTGGTCTGCCCCCCATATTTTCAGCGAATAAATCGCTTTAATTTTTCAAAGGCCAAGGCTCTAGCGTACACACGTCACGTAGACACCCGTCCAGTTGTCCCTGCCACCAGAGTGGCCGTAGGACAGGCCTAGGACACGATGGTCGACACCGCTGTTCGGCTCCGACGACCAGGTGTCGTCCAGCGTCCACCCCTGGTCTTTCATCGCACCTGAATCATACAAGGCTCTCAGTTCGTCTATCGTCGGCAAACGCCAGCCAGACAGCCCGTTAATTGCGTAGTTGGAACAATAGGTATTGGCATCATCCCAAGGCTTTTTTGAAGAATCTATCGGCATCCAAGTCAGCCCCCCTTGCTGAACAAAGCCCGGAGGTAACGCCGCAGATTTTTTCTTCCCAATCACTTTGCCCTGTTTCATTTCACCGTCAGCCTGTGCAGTCGTTGCCCAAACAGTCAACGACAAAACAACCATTCCAGACAAGACCGACATCAATACATTTTTTCTCTTGAACATAAACTTCTCCGTTTGGAATTAACTTTGCTCTGACCCTAGTTACCCTGTTCGGGCTACGCTTGCTCGGGTTCGACACAATGTAACCGCGTGGGAACAGTATCGTGCCCACCCTTAACTTATGTCGGTTTTATCAATCGAAAGTTTAAATGGTTTTTTGTGTATCAAGGCATTGTGTTATAGCAGGCATATGCATTCTGAACGCGGTCTCGACCGGGAGGATGGGCGTTATCACCGGGGTAAGTGTTGAGCACATTCATAGCTATAGCAAACGCAGATGGGGAAAGCAGCCCATAGCTTCTTGTAACCTTTGCTGCGGCACAGTCCGCATCTAATTCGTGCTGCTTATTAAGGTTATAACTTGCGTTAATGACGTGGCCAAGATAGTGGTGCGCGCATTCATGTGCATATGTAAATATGCCAAACTCCAACGGCGTTTTCCATAGTGATTGAAAATCCAAAATGATGGCTGGTTGACCTCCAATAAAGGTTGACATTGCCGCTTGACCTGTCACTCCAGAATGATTCATAACTGGGGTACCCGTTCGGTCAACACAATTGACAGAAATCGGGCCCATCTGTACTGAATAGCCAATTGGCTGGGCAAAGCAAGAGAATGCAAATCCGCTACAAATTAGACCCATAATAAATAAACGTCCCATTTTATTCCTCCATTGAGTTCATTGCACAAATAGCCCAAATGGGCCGATCTACAAAACTGCTTATCCGCCAAAAAACTGTCCGTGCTGCGCACGAATCGATTACTTAAAACCCAAATTCAAACCCAAGCAAATCAAAAACTAAAATTCAAATATCAAATTTCAAAGGCCAAGGCTCTAGCGGACACACGTCATATAGATCTCGATGGTGTCGTATGTCGAGAGAGTGAAATGGCCGTAAAGGCCAACATAGTAGTGGCCGCCATTGCTGTTGGGCGTCGACGACCATGTGGCGTCCAAATTCCACCCCTGATTATTCATCGCCCCTGAAGCATTTAAGGCAAACAGTTCATCTTGCGTCGGCAAACGCCAGCCTGTTTGTCCATTGATCTCGGTGTCGGAGCAATAAGCATTGGCATCAGGCCAATCTTTCTTAAATGTTATCGGCATCCAAATTAACCCACCTTGCTGAACAAATCCTTGAGGTAACGCCGCAGCTTTTTTCTTCCCAATCACTTTACCCTGTTTCATTTCACCGTCAGCCTGAGCAGTGGTTGCCCAAGCAGACAACGACAAAACAACCATTGCAGACAAAACCGACATCAATACATTTTTACGCTTGAACATAAACTTCTCCTTGTGTGTTATTCCGACAAAGGGTTTAAGCCTCTATGTCGTAAAGCTGATGATTAGTGTTTGGAATAGTGTTTGAGGTTACAACTGTAGCCACCCTGACCATCTTCTTTGTACTCGCCATGGTTGTCGACATAGCCGAAGTTTTCGACATGGACATGTCCGTCACAAAGGGCATAATGGAAGTCGCCTTTTATTTCAACGTTGAAATTTTGGGACGCACCCAAATTATGTCCATAGTTGTAATAATAATTTCTTCGATTGACATCAACAGAGTTGGCCGCACTACCGCAACGGCCTGCCCCATAAATAGTTTCATGCGGTAAATCGCCGCAATAGATAACAAAGACTTCCCTATTACAGTTATTGACAAACGATACCAAGGTGTCGTTATCGCTTGAACTTACATCGACACATTCATCAACCTTCCCGTCCGGGTTGACGGCATGAGCGTTAAAGCTTAGCAACATGATAAAGATGAGGCTGGTGAATCTGATCATTTTGAACTCCTTAGATAAATTTAAAATATAGAAAAACTGGGGTAGTTTTGTTAATGCCAATGAATTACCCGAACCCCAGCTTAGACGAGCATTGCAGTACTATTGTCAGGATGTATCGGTTCGGAATGATACATTTCACGCGCTGCGGGTAGGCATAAGACATGACGGAAAGTCGGGTTTTTGCGCGATTAGAATCTTTAACGATGGTGCGCTGAACGTAGTGCCGAAGGTACGAAAACATCTAGACTCCCCTTAGTGTCTGAATGCAGTTTTATCGGTGTAGGCTGTCGCATAGCGGGTATCCACCATGCTTGCCAATTCTTTCACTGCTGCCAGCCTCCACTCTGACTTTCACACTACTGCGCTACCAGCCGTACTTGCGGTTAGTTATGCTTGCAGCATGGGAATGCGATGCGGGTGGAATATTCCGCGAGGAGCCTTGTATTGTCAAATGAATTTTTTTGCAATTCCCATTGGCATTACTCATGCAAAATAGTTGGGTAAGGGGGCTCAGATGCTAGGTGCTAACCTATTGTCTGCCTCACCACTTCCGCATCTGGGAAGTGGATGGGGAACAGGCAGGATGACAAGTGGAATTTCGATAGATCGAATCGGTAATGCGCTTGAGTTCGCGCGGTATTCGAATTTCAGTGTAATTTCTTTGTTCTTATTGTCAGCATTTAGAATTGCACGTTCATCATTGATAACTGCTCTCCACTTCTCATTAGTGGTAGGTAAAATCATCATTGAACGAGATAGATAGGCTGTTTCAACTGTCTGAACTATCGACCAATTACCAGAAGCATCATATTGATCAAGAGTCACAATTATTACATCGGCGTTGTATGCTTGTGCCGGAGGTGTTTTGGCTGAGTCGGCTTCTGTAATAAACACAGGAGGAATATCTTTGGCATCAGATCCAACGCAAGCCAAAGCATGACCGGCAATCAATGTTGGCAGCAGCCCGATAATCAAAATATTTTCATCATCTTTTTCAATCTGAGGATTTAAATCGTTACAATTCTCACAGACCCATTTCCACGCCGCCTACCTTTACAACTTCCAGCAAAGTCTGAAAAGCGTCTGTCACATCAAGCGCTACAGCAGCACCTTGTTTGGACGATACGTCAGCAATTTCCCCCTTGCTGTCGTATTGAACATTAATCGTGCCTTTGCCTAATAATTTAATTTGGATGGGTTTACCTGCCGCGTTGTACTTAAACTTTAATTCACGCTTTGCATTTTTATCGCTCTTTTTAATTTCTACTATTTTCGAAATCAGTTTCTTCGCCTGGTATTCGAGGGTAATAATTTGACCTTGGCTGTTTTCAACACGAATTAAACTTCCATCTTGGTTGTATTTGTAATCAGTTTTGCCATCATTATTTAAGACAGAGCTTACTTTGTTAAATTTAGGATGATAGGTAAATTCAGAAAAGCTGCCATCCGAATTGTTTACTCGTTTAACACGGCCTTGTTCATCCATGATGACATCTTTTTTTGCATCTCCTTGTGTCGTGACCAACCCTGCATACTTCTCAACTCCGGCGACATCCGTGCCCAGCTTGTATTCTTGTACCTGACTATTTTTGTTTCCATACTGATCAATTGAGGTGGTGGTAACCCAATAGTGCATGGAAGGATTGCTTGGGTCATCACGGTAATCGTACGTAGTTTTTGAGCCGTTAGGCTCTGTCACCGAGGTGATTTCAGACTTGTCGTTATACTCCATAAGCTTACTGGTATTATCCAGATAGCCAATTTGCGTCATATTGTGATTGGAATCATATTCGTATTTATATTCATTCCCGCCTATCTCGTTAGACATAGTTAAGTTACCAGGCTCGCTATAGGCATACGTAAGAATGGGCGCACCAGTTCCTGTCGAAACTTTTTTGATCTGCCCGGAAGCATTCCACAACAAATAAAGTTTCTGCCCTAATGAATCTTCAATTCTGTCGGGCTGATTACCTGAGTAATGAATCGTAAATTTGTAGCCCTCATTTTCATTGCGTATCAAACGTCCATTCAGATCAAAATAATCAGTTCCATCTCCGAACAAATTGCTGCTGTCACATTTGGTGCGTCGATATTCATCTTTTACTCTGGTAATAAAAGAGCATTGGTCCGCTTGGGCAACTTCTCCGTCGTGTAATTCAGTTTTGATGCCATATTTAAGTACATATTTTTGTCGCGCATCTTCGTCGGCCAATAATTTCTTGCGCAAATCGGCAGTTGCTTCGGCATCCAGCTTTTCCTGCGCAACTGCTGCCGCGACGATCTTTTCTACGCCAGCCTGAAACTTGCTGTTGTCTTTCGGATAATAATAATTTTCGCGTCCGCCGCCTTGTTCGTGAACTACCACGGCACCATCAGGCATCACAACCAGATGCGTTTCATAGATGGAAGCCCAGCCATAACCAAACCACCCCGTATATGAGGATTTTGAATTGTAGGTGCGGTTGATATTAAGCTCATGTCCTGCTGAATTTTGAGTCACATCTGCATAGGAAATAAAGAAATCGCCATTTTTCGTATTGACACCAGCCAAGGCAATGGAGGGTAGCAAAATCAGTGTGCTAAAAATATATTTCATGTTCATGCTCATGTCCTTGTGTTTGTCTTATTGGTGTGCGAGGGGTTGATCTTCAAGATTCAGTTTGCCCGACTTAAAAGTGGCGCTAAATTTGCTGCCATCTTTCTTGGTAGCAATGCCATTGCCGACTGATTCATCGTTTGCCCAGTCAGCGTCAAAACGCGTTCCGTCAGCGGTGGTGAAAACACCCTTGCCGCTCATGTCACCCTTTAGCCATTCGCCTTCGTATTTATCACCATTGGCCCATACTTTGACCCCATGGCCAGTTCTGCCACCTAGTTGATAATCGCCTTCGTAACGATCTTTACCATCATGCCAAGTCATGATGCCCTTGCCGATTTGTTTGTCATCAACCCAATCACCCTCGTATCGGGTCGACTGAAGAGTTTTGTTGTAGCCGGGATCATTTGGATTAAAAACGTATATGCCTTTTCCATGCCGAAGATCATTACGCCATCCGCCTTCGTAGCGGACGCCATTCGCCCAAACCATGATGCCCTTGCCATGTCGCATAGAGTTCAACCATTCACCTTTGTAATTGTCCCCCTTTGCCCATGTCATCTCGCCAGTACCGTGTCTCATGGAGTCTAGCCATTCACCTTTGTAGACAGCACCGCTTTTCCAAGTAAACGTCCCTTTCCCTGATTTCTTGTTGTCGCGCCAGTCACCTTCATAACTGTCGCCATTTGCCCACTTCATCGTGCCGATGCCTTGGCGTACATCATCGTGCCACTCACCTTCGTAGCGATCTGTTGACCAAGTGCAAATGCCATGGCCATTCCGTTTGTTGTCATGCCACTCACCCTCATATTTTTCACCGTCGATGAGTGTTCCTTTACCATTCATCTTGCCGTCACGCATTTCACCTTCGTAGCGTGTGCCTGTCATGCCATGAGCCGACCATTGCAACACGCCATTGCCGCTGGCTTTGCCAGCAGTGCAGCCGCCAGACCATTCAATACTTTCACCCGCATCAACATGCGCACCAAAAACTTCGCAGCCAGTTTTTGAGTCTTTGATCCATTGATCACCGTCAGAAGCGTGCACGGCAAATGGCGTTAAACACATACAGGTCAACAACGACATCTTCAGCAACAATTTCATTTTTGGATTCTCCATAAAAACATTTGACTGCGTAAAAGCTGGTACTTGATGCAAGAAAAAATATTCCCGTCAGCGTTTAGACGACCTCAGTTCTAACTTTGTCAGGGCGGGTTAGAGCCATAGCTCGGATGTGCTCATGGGAGCGTTCTTGCAAGACGGAAGCCGTTGTTGCTGATCCGTATCGCAGGGACATTGTGGAGGCGATTCGCCGCACGGGCGTACCCTGGAGCGGTGATCCACGAACCTCCCCGCAGCACGCGTTCAGTACAACTGCTGTCGTAGCAATTCTCCACCCATTCCCAGATATTTCCTGACATGTCGTAAAGGCCCCAGGCATTCGGCGTTTTACCCGCCACCGGGCGGGTCTCACCGCCGCTGTTTTCGTTGGTCCAAGCTAGTTTGTCCGCATCATTTCCTCCACAGTAGGTGTCATTGCTGCCTGCTCGGCAGGCATATTCCCACTCAGCTTCAGAGGGTAAACGGTATTCTTGACCGGTTTTCCTGTTCAGCCGTTTGATATAGCGCTTCACATCGGTCCAACTCACATTTTCCACCGGGCAGTTGTCGCCGCATTTTCTGAAAGAACTCGGGTTCTCACTCATCACGCCTTTCCATTGCGCTTGCGTTACTTCGGTTTTGCCCATCTCGTAGTTCCTGCCGGGAATAGCTATCATCGGGATACTTATTCCCCCGCCATCGGCGGCATATGAAGCGGGTACTAAACTAAACGCAAGTATGGTCACGGCGAAAATATATTTCAGTTTCATTCAGTTCACCTTGAAGTTAAATTCATCAAGAACACCGTCGCTTAGTTTCTTCAACTAACGCAACTTTGAAAGACCAATAATTTGGGAAATGGAAATTGCCGAGTGCGATTTGCAGGCATGTGTGCTGGGCGTGGTGCTGGAGGTGCAAAAACATCAAGACTCCCCTTAGTGTCTGAATGCGGTTTTATCGTTGTAGGCTCGCACATCGTGCATGCGCCATGAACGCCATTTCTACACAGCCGTCAGCCTCAATTCTGACTTTCACACTACTGCGCTACACGCCGTACTTGCGACCAAATATGCTTGCAGCTTGGGAATGCGATGCGGGTGAAATGTTCCGCGAGGTACCTTGAGTTGTCAAATACAATTTTATCGGCTGCCAAAACAGCGTTATCACTTCTTATAAACAGTAATTCGCGCCTGCCACTTTCACCAATGCCAGCAATTCACTGAAGGCTCGTGACACTTCGATAGCAATAGACGCTCCCTGCTTGGAATACACTTGGGTAATCTCGCCGTGCGGGTCGTATTCGACGTTGATCGTCCCTTTTCCTTTCATGCTTATCTTGATGGGTTTGTTGTGCACATTGTATTTGAAGGTGAGATCACGGCGAATATGTTTGGCTTTGTTATTTTCCACTAAACGAACTATACGGTTGTGATTGTCATAAGCCAACTTGAGCCGTTGGCCATTATCGTTGCTAGCGCCAACCACGTTGCCTGCTGCGTCATAATTAAAATCAGTGCGACCCTCATTCGTCAAAACCGAAGTGACTTTGCCCAACGTTGAATGGTATGTAAATGCGGAATAAGTGCCATTTGAATTTAGAATTTCTTTGATTCTCTCCTTGTCGTCCAGAACAAATTCTTCTAATCCCTGCTCACCGGTTTTGATCACTCGGGAAAGCCTTTCGATCCCGTCCGCGTTAAGTGTTTTAAGATACTCTGCCTCCGACATTATAGGTTTTACACCTTCGCCAGTCTTGGTGAGCACAGTCCAATGATGTAACGACGGATACTTGGGATCAGCTCGATAGGAGTAGGACATTAGTTCTCCATCCGCTTCAGTCAATGCTGTGATGCGGCCCGATTCGTCGTACTGCATTGTCCTGCGTGTCTTGTCGGGGTAGCTGGTCGCTGTCATCTTGTGCTTGATGTCGTATTCATAACTGGCATCATTTCCACCTGCGTCACTGGCAAAAACCAGATTATCTTTATCGTCATAGCGATAGTTAATAGCTGGTGCATCATTACTTATTTTCGCTTCAGCAATATGCCCCGTTGCTGTCCACTTCAACATTAATTTCTGCCCAAGGGAATCTTCTATTGTGTCAGGCCGTTCACCTGAGTAATGAATAAACAAGGTGTAGCCATCCTCTTCATGACGAATTAAACGCCCGGCCATATCGAAGTAATCTGTTTCCTTGCCACAGGTGACATGCCGGTATTCGTCATTAATCCGCTCTACGATGGCTTTAGCACATTGATTCGAATGCAGCTTTTCCCCGATGGGCAACTGCGCCAGCAAGCCATACTGGATTACCTTGGCACGCCTGAATTCCTCGTCCAAAATGAGTTGGCTGCGAAATGCAGATAGTGCGTCGGGTGCCACCTCCTTTTTTTGCATCACCACGCCGACAATCTTATCAACTACCTTTTGTACATCGGCTTTGTCTTCAGAGTCGAAGCGCTCAACCCTTCCGGTATCTGGATAGATCACTATTGCAGATCCATTTGGCATCACCTGCAAGCGAGTTTCGAAGGATGTCCCCCAACCATAGCCAAACCAGCCAATTTCAGCCGACTTGGAGTTGTAGGCGCGTGTCAAATTGAGTTCATGCTCCCAGGATGCTTGAGTAATATCTTTTCCTTGGACGCAATAATTTCCGGTTTTAGAATCCACACATGCAGAGGCGATCACAGGAAAGAGCAACAGCGCAATACACCACATCTTAAGTTTCATTTTTAATCCTTAGAATCAGATTGGTTAATCTGGCTGCAAGCGTCGGCTCATAGGCCGTCGCGTGCAGTTATATGGAAATGGCAATTTAATCAAAATTTCATTTTCATTAGCTTAGACGCGAATAATCTGGTTTAGTCAGGATAAAATTTATTTATGAATGCATCTCTGTCACCAACTCAATATTATTTCAACTGATATTGCCGATGCCCATCTAAAGCATATTGAAGAGCACCAGCTTGGTCATCAAGAATGCCAAGAAGGAATTGTTTGCGTTTGAGATCTTGACGTTTATTTTACTTTGCACTCGTCATGTTCGAAATGCGTGGACTTCCAGTTAGAGGAATATTGCCAAGAACAGGGGCATCGTTACGCTTCTATGCACAAAATTGCTTGCCGCGAAACGGCCAGTCGTGAAGGGCAGTAACTGGCCGGTGGCCGCCTGATAGCAATCGCAGACATGAGTGACTCTAGTCCGATCCTAAGCAGCCAGTCACTTTTTTTGATAGTAGCATTACTCATGACAACTTCAGGTTTACACGCGAGGGTT